>Ga0082212_10012023_pt1 | contig 10929 bp, 11 predicted proteins | sample TergutNt197P3_FD_71548 | JGI IMG/M metagenome (GOLD analysis project Ga0082212, IMG submission 71548) | Neocapritermes taracua P3 segment gut microbial communities from Petit-Saut dam, French Guiana - Nt197 P3 | ecosystem: Host-associated > Arthropoda: Insects > Digestive system > Gut ...
GGCAAGCCCGTCTTTGACGGCAGCGGGCGGCGTAAAAAAGAGGAAAAGGAAATCACCGTACCCGCGTTCAAGGTTACGACCGTCTTTGACGTTTCGCAGACGGACGGCGAACCCATGCCACAAATCGGTGTAAGCGAACTGACCGGGAGCGTTGACAAGTACAAGGAATTTTTCGCCGCGCTTGAAAAAACGTCCCATGTCCCGATAACTTTTGAAGCCATTACAAGCGGCGCAAAAGGTTTTTATCAGCAGGAAGAAAAACGTATCGCCATTAACGAGGGCATGAGCGAATTACAAAACTTGAAAACGGCTATACACGAAATCGTACACGCCCGGTTGCATGACATAGATAAAAACGCGCCCAAAGACACGCCGCGCCCGGACAGGCGCACCCGCGAGGTGGAAGCGGAAAGTATCGCCTACACAGTATGCCAACATTACGGGCTTGATACTTCGGATTATTCATTCGGCTATGTCGCAACATGGAGCGGCGACAAACAGCTTGACACGCTCAAATCTTCCCTTGACACCATACGCAAGGAAGCCGACGCGATTATTTCCGAAATAGACAAGCATTTTTCGGAATTGTCGCAGGACAGGGAGCAGACCGCCGAACAATCCGCGCCGGAGCGTCAGCCCGGTTTTGAAACATGGAGCGAACCCGCGACAGCCGAGAACGCGCCGGATAATCCCGGTGTTCCGTCCGACGATATAATTAAATATATGCCGCAGGAGTACACGGAAAAATTACAGGAAGCAAAGCGGGAATTGACGGGCGAAGCGAAAGCGACGTTACAGTTTTTTATTGACAGCGATATAAAAGACCACGGCGAACTACGCCCCGCGACGCTTGAAATGATTGCAGTACAGGGGTATGAACTCCGCGACGGCAAACTGGAAGAAGCCCCGCCCGTCAACGGCACATTTTCGATATATCAGTTAAAAGACGGCGACGAAACGCGGGATATACGGTTTGAAGCGTTCGACAACTTGAAACAAGCCCCGGACGCGGCGAATTATAACGAGGTTTACACCGCGCCGTTAAAGCACGGCGACACTCTCGACAGAATTTATATGACGTTCAATCTCGACAGCCCGGAGGACTTCAAAGGTCATTCGCTTGCCGTTTCCGACGTTTTGGTTATGAACCGCGACGGCAAGGAAACCGCGTTTTATGTTGACGATTTAGGATTTAAGGAAATGCCGGACTTTCTTATGCCGAAAGAGCCGACGCGGGAAAAACCCGCGCAGACCGTTGACTTAAAAATCGTTGCCGATTATTTACACAAACAAAACGATTACGCGCAAGGCGCAGACCCGAACAGTCAAGCCGCCGTTGCGACGGTTAATGTAATAACGCGGCGGCTTGAACAGGCAAACGAACGCATACCCGATACACAGCCTATGTTAAAGGCGTTATTAACCCACGCGGCGCAGAGTACGGATTTACCTATGCTCAAAGAGCGCATGAACACCCTGCAAACCGAATTTACACAGCACTACTCAACCGCCGTACAAATGACGCTTGACACAAGCGGCAAGGCAGAGCCGACAAAGCCCGCCGCCGCTCCCGTCAAGCAGGGCGACGCCCCGCCCGCGCCCAAAGCTCCGGCGCAAGGCGAGAACGTGGCGGCTATCGAAGCAAAGGTTAAGGCGGGGGAAGTTATAAACCTTACCGACCTTTCCGACGCGATTAAAAAAGACAAAGCGGCGCAGACCGCGCCGACCACTCCCAAAGCCGGGACGCGGGCAACCCCGCAGGGCAAGGCGACCCCGAAAGCCGAACAACCGAGTATCAAGGACAAAATCGCGGCAGGGAAACAGGAAATAGCCGCGCAAAAATCCGCTCCGGCAAAGACGGCGGCGAAAAACAAAAACGCCGGATTGGGGGAATAGCCTATGCGGAAATATGAGAATGTGGATATTGTCGCCGCGCTTGGCGCGGTGGTGGAACTGAACACCGAGCATTACAAAGGCGATTTCAAGTATGACATTGAACAATTCAAAAATGCCGCGAAACACCCGGACGGCGAAAATAACCGCCTGTTGTGGATGTCGCGCCAGTCCGGGACATGGTGCTACCCGGAGCGCGACGTTTATATAAAAGATACGGCGGCATTTAACACATGGAACGGTTACGCTACCATTCTTGGCGACGTAAACAGTTATATGTCCTCTGTTATCGTTCAAGACCGCATACTTGCCTACGCCGTGAACATTACAGGCATAGAAAACGGGCGTATCAAGGGCGACTTGTACGAAATGGACTACCGCGACCTTGTACGGCAGATAAACCGCGCCGCACTTCCCCTGCATACCGTTACGGCGGTATATAAGGACGGCGCGGCTTATACCATGCCCCACAAGGAACATGACGCGAAACATATAAACCTATATCATCAACACGGGCAGTTACAAACGCTTACACCAAACCCAGAGGACGCGGGCGCGTTGCGGTCTGTATTAAAAGATGTCCGGGACAAACGCGAAAAAGACGCACGACCCGCCATGTTCAAAGTGCGGGTAAATACTCCAAAACAGCCGAGCATAAAGGAAAAAATCGCGGCAGGGAAAAAAGAGCTTGCCGACCAACGCGCCGCCGCTCCCGTGAGAGCGGCGGTAAAATCAAAAAATAACGGATTGGGGGATTAACAATGTCAATACTTAATTTCACGGTAGAGGAAACAAACCTTATCGCCATTTACAAAGCAGAAACGGCGGCGACGACGCTTGCGAATATAGACGACGCGCTCCCCGATATGGACGACGAGGAAATTATTACAATCGCGGAGAGCGCACACCGCAAATTGTCCGCGCTGACCGAGCCGGAGTTTTCCGCGCTGTCGTTTACGCTCACCGACGAGGACGAGGGGAACGGATAAATATTTACCACGCGCAGGGGCGCGGCTGCTGTCAACAATTTTCATGTTGACGGTCGCCGCGCCCCTGTTGTTTTTTTGTCCGCAACTATTTTTCAAACCGCATTATCAATTTCCGATAATAATTTTTAACGCTTTTATCCCCGTCATTATCCCAAAACAGACAATACGGCAAACTGTCCGTTTCCTTGTGCTTTATCACGCAAGCGCAACACCGCCCGTTATTCGGGCAAGTCTTTTTCGGACAGGCACAATCTTTTACATTCGGACAATTCATTATCATTCCACCCATTCAATCAACAACATTTACTATCGCCGCCATCATCAGAACAGCCGCAAGTCGGCTCTTTACCTGTAAACCAACTGTATATAATCGCCGCCGCGCAACCAACGCCCGCGTTTACTTCTATCGCTTCCGCAGGGCAATTCAAAGCGCAAGCCCCGCACTCCATACATAAATCCTTGTCGGTTATATATGCCTTTCTATCGTCCATATCAAAGACACTATGCGGACATACTTCCGTACAGCGTCCGCAGCCAACGCATTTATCAGCGTGATATTTTAACGTCGTTACGTTTTCTAAATATCTATGTTTCATTTCTTTTTCCTCCCGCCTAAAAGATGAACGCCGAGCGTCAACGCCCCGCCGAGAGCCACCGCGCCGACAATGAACGGCAACGCTTTTTTCATTTCCTTGTTCACGCCGGACGGCGATGTATAAGTTGACGAGCCTGTAAAGTTCATAGCGAGATACGAAGATAAAGCGGGAAACAATAATAAATGCCCCGCCGATAAAAGCGGATTTCTTTTCTTGCCTTTACCCGTCAAACCGATAATCCCCGCCGTACAGCACAGCCCCGCAAGCCACCCTTTCAACGCAAACGCTTTACCGGGTATATACGGGAGCAGGGCGGGAGTTATAACCGAGCCGCTTAATACTGCCCCCGCGTAAGCGGCAAAGTCTGTTTTGTCAAACGGGTTCTTTATGAATTTATTTGACATAAGCATAACGCCGAAAATCGGCAACGATATTTTCAACGCCGGGACTAACTCCATTGGCGTTAATACGAGCCTATCCCATAACGTGAATTTTACCGTCCGCATTTCCTTTGTGGCTTTATACCCGGCTTCGATATACGCCTTTATGTCCTCTGCCCGTACCGTGCCATACTTCACATCATACCCGGAACGGCTTTTTACTTCGTTTGCGTTTACCCCTGTTGCGCCGAGTTGCGGCAGAACAAGCCGTTTATGCGAAACGTATTTTGACAGCTCCGACGCTTCAATGCGGCGTATCAATTCGTCCGTGCCGAATGTGCCTTTCCCCGCCGCGCACCATACGTTAATTCCTTTCGTGTCGAGTATCAACAGCCAACAATCCAAGCCGTCAAGGTTTTTCCGCAACGTGTCAAACGTCAGCTTATAATTCGCGCTAACCAAAACAGGGGCTTCGTCGTCCGGCTTCCCTACGGCGTATAAACCCGGTTTGACGGTGTAATCCATACGCCCGATACCCCAACGCGCTTTCCACGCGCCGAGATAATCACCCCATGACAGAGTTGTTGAAATAACGGGAACATTCCCCGTATTATCCGAGCAACAATTTTTATTATTTGAACAACAGCTTTTTTCGCTCATGTGCATCACACCTCATTTTTTGTTTCAAGTATTGTAGTTAATTTTTTCAGCAGTATAGCGGCTTTTTCACACCCCGCCGCGCTTATGGAGTAATGCGTCCATTTGCCCTCTTTCCGGGCGGCGACGATACCGCTATCAACGAGGATTTTCATGTGATGTGATAATGTCGGTTGCGTTATGGCGAGTTTATTAAGTAACACACAGGCGCATTTTTCGCCGCTCTGCAACATTTCTAAAATCGTCAAACGGTTTTCATCACAAAAAGCTTTGAAAATCCGTGCGTTGTCTATATGTTTTTTATCCATACGGAACACCTCACATAGAAAAATATCTATGTGTTATTATATGCTTCATATTGAAAAATGTCAATGTGTTTCTATGAAAATTTACAATTCCGCGTTCAAATCCTTTCCCCGCGCCCGTTCCGTGCCGGGGTTTAGTATGCTGTCAACATTTTTCTTGATAATGCCGTACTCCCGCGCCTGTTGTTTCAGTTTTCCGTACTCCGAGCGCAAGGCGTTTTTCCTATCGGTGAGCCGGGTATATTCAGCTTGGAGCGTCGCCGGGTTCGGGAGCTTCCCGCCGTCCCCGGCGCGTTTCCGTAACGCTCTCGCGGCGGCTTCATGCAGGATAAACGCGCTTTCGTGTTCGCGGCGGTATGCGCCCGCGTCCTTTGCGTTTTTCAAGCCGTCAACAACGGGTTTTGTCTGCTGATAATTGGTTATGTGCTTCATCAGACCCGCCATGTCCGCAAGCCGTTTTTCAGCGGCTTTCAAACTGTCGGCGGCGGTATCGAACGCGGCGGCGACTTCGGCTGTTCTCGTTTCCAAACTGCTATACCGCAAAAGGTTGTTTTCGGTGAGGAAATTCAAAGTTTTCGCGGCTTCTTTGAGGTTTTGGATTTTTTGCCAACGCGCAAATCCCGCGCTCTGCTGTGCCTTTACGCAGTTTTCTATGTCAATAATCAGATTAGCGGCGGGAGCGGGGCGAACATACACGGGCTTTTCGGTTCTATTGTCGGCGGGAGCTTCAACGGTAAATATATCATCATTATCCGCGCCCGGAGCTTCCGGCGCGTCAAAGGTTAAGTCAAACGCTTTTCTATCCGGCGCGGTTATGGTATATTCCCCGGCTATGCGTTTTGTTATGATTTCTTCCGTGTAGTCCGCGCCGAGTGTCTTTGTCCGGGTAAACCGTTCTTGCCCCGGAGCGCGGACGGATATATATTTACCGCGCTTGATTTCATAGTCTGCGGCTTCAAGGCGTTTCAAAAAATCGTCAAAGTCCGACGATTGCGGGATTATAGTATCAATGGCGGTTTTTAACTTGCTTTTCCAACTGCCGCCGCCGTCCCGGTCGGCGGCGTATTCGGCGTAGGTTTTCCCCTTGTCCTGTCCCGGCGTTACGACTGACAAGCTGTATTCTTTGCATAGTTTATCGCTGAAATTGCGGATTTCATAATAGCTTTTTTTATTGGAAATATATTTTTTATTATCAATGAAACTGGCGGCACAAAAAATTAAATGATTATGGATATGTCCCTTGTCAATATGCGTAGTCAAAACGTATTCATGCCGCCCCTTTGTTATCTCGTCGGCAAGCCGTTTTCCGATTTCGTGCGCCTGTTCCGGCGTACTTTCCCCCGGTTCAAAAGACTGTATCAAATGATGTGCGAGGTTGTTACCCTTTTCTATAGCCCGCGACAACGTGTTTTCAAACTCAATATCCGCCGTTTCAAAAGAACAGCCAAACGAAGAAACAAGCATTTTTTCGTCCGTCTTGGCGGGGTTCTGTATATATTCAAGCCGTTGTTTCAACGCGCTTTTAACAGGCTTAATCTTTGTAACCGCCATATCTCCGCTAACGCTCCTTTCAATTCTTCTATGTCCTGTTCATATATCCGGCTTGTGCTGTTCACCCGCCGCGCTATCTGGTTGACGTTCACGCCGATTTTCTGTATTTCTGCGGTCATGGCTTTAATGTCGGCGGTATCAACGGCTATCACATAGCCGTCTATCAGCATTTTACGGGCATACGCACCGAAATTGTTTGTATTGTACTGCCGCATTTTTTCGTAAATCATATCGCGTTCCGCTTCCGTAACGCCGAGCCGCATAATGATTTCACGTTTGCGCCCGGTTGCCGTTTCGTTTCCGTTTTCCATGCGGTAACGCTCCTTTGTTTTTGTAGTATGAGGGTGTGGGAAACTTCCCACAAAAAGAGGGGTTCGGGGATTTTCCCCGACAAGCAAAAACCGAAACGCCGTAGCGTGTAGGTTTTGACGGAAGTGTGCGGCAAAAACGCGAGTGTTGCCACACTTCCTATGCTTGCAAGTATTCTTTTCCTACTACTATTACAGATGAAAATGCGAAACTGCCAAACATTCAGGGGCGTTTTAGAAAAAAATAAAAACGCCGTAACCTTTTACGGGTTACGACGTTTCAAAACGGCTGTAAAAAGAGAACAGGGGCGATTATTCCCCTGCTTCTTTGGCTTCCTGTATGGCTTTTACTGTCGCGGTGATTATGGATAGCTCCTTTTCGTCCATGCCGTCAAGCATAGCGTCGAGCTGTCGGCGTTGCGTTGTCCTGCTCTCGGTAGTGTCGGGAAAAAAGAACCCGTCCACCGATATATCAAAAAGCCTTACAATGTCATAGAATTTTTGCAGACTTGGGTGTTGTCCCCGCGTTTCAATGTATTGCGTGTGCCGTGCTGACAATTCGAGGATTTCCGCTAACTGTTCCCTTGACAGTCCTCTTTGTTCGCGGGCTTCTTTTACGGCTTGCCCGAACGCCGTCAAATCAAGTTTGTGCTTCTCGTACATTTTCATATCCTCCATAGTAAGTTTATATTTCTGACTATGATTGTTAAACGATATGAATATGTACCGACGGTACTATTTAATTTCCATTGCCGTACTTCCTCACCTTTTCGTTCCGTTCATAAAATATTTACAAAAATATTTTTCAATATTTACAAAAATATTTTTCAAAACCGCTTGACAACCATTTAAGGCATGGTGTATTATATTAAACATAAGGCGCGCCGCCTTAAAGGAGGGTTGTACATGAATAACTTAAAAAAACTACCGGACGCGGAGTTTGAAGTTATGAAAGTGGTTTGGGCGAATGAACCGCCAATCACCACATCGGAAATTATGAAGCTGTTGGGAAACGAAAAAAATTGGAAAATTCAATCCCTTGTTTCGTTCATGCTACGGTTGACGGAAAAAGGCTTCTTGCGTTCCGAAAAACACGGCAAGGAAAGAACCTATTACCCGTTGGTTAGTCAAGAGGAATACCGCAAGTTTGAAACAGAAAACTACGCGAAGCAGTATCACAACGGCTCATTCCTCAACCTCGTCACTACTTTATATGATGATGAAACATTGTCCGACAAAGATATTGACGAACTGTACGAATGGGTAAAGAAACGGAGGGGATAGTATGCAGGGCTTTATGATTGCATTATTAACTTGCTCCGTAACCATGTCGGCACTCGCGTTAATCTACATAATAATCACGCCGATATTGAAAAAACGGTATTCCGAAAAGGGACGTTATTACGCATGGCTGATTATTATTGTCGGTTTAATTATCCCGTTCCGTCCGCAATGGAGTAACGCCATTGTGCAAATAGACATACCGAGCGCGACAACGGCAAACGCAACACCCGAAACGCCTACCGTTAAAATAGGGAGCGAAACATTTTATACTATCCCCGACCCTGTAAATATCATTATCAATGTTGACCCTGTTGGTATTAACCCCGGCGATAATCCCACGCTTCCCCCCGCAACGGCAAGTATTTCATGGTGGCAAATTGCGGCGTTTGTATGGTTAGCCGGGGTGATGGCTTTTCTCTCGTACCACACCGTAAAGCATTATCGGTTTTTGAAAGTGGCGAGGCGTTGGAGCGAGAGCGTCACGGACGAAAAGACGTTGGCACTATTGCAAAGCTTAAAAGCTGAAATGGGAATATCCCGAATGATAGGTCTGCTTCAAAACTCGGACATGGGTAGCCCGTTAATGTACGGCTTTGTAAATCCACGGATTACGTTACCAACGGCAGACATGGCAGACGATGAACTCCGTTTTATCCTCAAACACGAGCTTGTACACTTCAAGCGGAAAGACCTTTATTATAAGTGTTTGGTGCTTATCGCAACGGCGGTTCATTGGTTTAATCCTATTGCCTATCTGATAGCGAGAGCGATTGACGCGCAATGCGAATTATCCTGCGACGCTGAAATCGTCCGTAACACGGACGCGGACACACGGCAACAGTACAGCGAAGCGATAATAGGCGTTGTCAAGTATCATTCAAAGCTGAATACCGCACTATCAACCAATTTTTATGGAGGGAAAAAAGGCATGAAAAACAGAATCTCGTCCATTATGGACACGCGCAAAAAAAGAACAGGGGCAATCGTTTTATCCCTTGTCTTAATCGCTACGTTGTGTACAGGCTTTGCTTTTGCGGCTAACGCATTGGCGGCTGATTCACACGACGGCGATTCTGGCAAAACGTATCAATTACAGCGTTCGGGGCGGTTTACGATTAACGGCGACGGAAGCATAACCCCCGCAAATGACGAAAAACTGGACGGCATACTTGACAGCTATAATGTGCCGCCGTTTTCACTAACGCCGAATGATAAGCCAAAAGAGGACGCGGCAATATCGGACGGAATCACGCTTACAGGCTGTAACGACGAACAGGCAAGAAACATGAGCGGTCAGCAGATACAGCGTCCGATAACATTCAATATAAACGGGGACGGGAGCGTAACCCCCGCGAAAAACGACGATAAAGTTGACAGCTTGTTTGATAGCTTCAACATACCGCAATCCGAAACAAGAAGCGGCGACGTTGTGTTGTCAACCAATACCACATTCACGGATTGCGTCATAGGAAGCAATCCGGCAAGCAGAGATTCCGACCTTGCGCCACCCACCTATACGGACGCGGAAAAAGCGCAAATGATAGACGATATTGAAAGCGGAAAAATACAGCCGTTCGGCAAGTTTAACAATGACGGGACAATAGAAATCTATAATCTCCCGGAAGGACTCCCGGTAGGTGCGGAAATAGATGTGTCTTTGTTCAGCGTATCGGGTTGTTCCGTTATCGGTGAATAATTTTACACAATCGGATTAACCCGGATTTGCATTATACGAACGGGCGGCGAATATACCGCCGCCCGTTTCCAATGGGACGGACAACGAGAACGCGAACGAAAAACAGTCGAATTGTCAGAGAGGATAAACCATTATGTACCTATTCCATAACGCATTAAAGAACGTAGCCCGTAACAAGGGGCGGTATATTCTGATGGGCGGGATTATGACCGTTATCTTAATCACCGTTACCATTTCAACAATGATAAATTCGACAACCAAAGAAATCATCAACGACTATGTGGAGCGTTTCAATGCGCGTGTCTTTTTTACGCATGATTTAAGAAAAGTCATGCAACTCCCGCGTGATAAAAACGGGCAAGTCAGCGTACCGCCGTTGACAACAACGCAACTGCTTTCGTTCGCTGATTCCGATTATGTGGGAACGACGGTATTAACCGGGTCTATTCACGCCTACGGGGATTCGTTTCGAGGTCTTGACCAAGGAGGACAGGAAGCGGGTACAAATTTACCGTTTGAAAATTCAACACCCCACGAACCCGATAGTAGACAAGCGCCGAATTGTGTTGTGTTGGGATATTCGGATTATTCTTTGATTGAGGATTTTAGGTTAGGGCAAAGGATAATCGACACCGGGCGTATCTTTGAAAAACAAGGCGAATGTGTAATCAGCATGGACTTTGCCGAACTAAATAAATTGAGCGTAGGCGATAAAATATCCCTATACAACGTGGACTATCCCGAACACATACTAACATTGACTATTACAGGGATTTATCTTGACGGGACTGCCGCGCAGTCGGGAGGCGCGAAATGGGCGGTAAACAACCGCCGCAATGAAATACTTGTGAATTATGAAACCCTCGCGGCGGCGGGTCTTGGCGACGCTGTACACACGCAAGCGACGTATTATTTGACAAGCCCCGAACATGGAAACGCCTTTGAAACCGAATTGCGCGAAAAAGGATTGCCGGAGGTTTATCTCGTAAACATAGATTCAAGCAATTATAACCAAATCGTAGAGCCGGTAAAAGGATTATCCAATATATCGGGCGTGATGTTGTTGGTCGTGCTTGCTTTCGGCGGTTCTATTGTGGTTCTGCTGTCCGTCCTGTCCGTAAGAGAGCGAAAATACGAAGTAGGCGTTTTACGGGCTATGGGTATGGAAAAAGGCAGGGTTGCGGCGGGTATGCTGATAGAATCCCTTGCTGTCATATCAATTTGCCTTATTCTCGGTCTTGGCGTTGGAACGAGCATAGCGCAGTTGGTA
>Ga0082212_10012024_pt1 | contig 10928 bp, 4 predicted proteins | sample TergutNt197P3_FD_71548 | JGI IMG/M metagenome (GOLD analysis project Ga0082212, IMG submission 71548) | Neocapritermes taracua P3 segment gut microbial communities from Petit-Saut dam, French Guiana - Nt197 P3 | ecosystem: Host-associated > Arthropoda: Insects > Digestive system > Gut ...
CATGATTTCTTTTGCTGCTGCTGCCGCTTTGTTGAGATATTTATTTGGATCGGAAACTTCAGCTGCGAAAACAGTACCCGCATGATATTTTTGCCACGTACCTTCAAAAAGCGCCACTCTGGATAGATATTGAAGAGCGACCCACTTGTTGATCCGCGCGTTACCGGCACCTTTTTGATCCGAACAATACTCTGCTGCCTTTTCGAGGTCGGCAATGATATTGTCGGCAACAATATGGCGCGGCGCCCGCGGAGCGAAAAGTTCCTCAGAGTTCGTTTGCAACGTTTTCGTTAACCATGGCACTGCACCATGCGATTTCAGAAAACGAAAATACAACACCGCCCTGAAAAAATGCGCTTCACCTACATATTGCTTGTAGGTATCGAAATTGCCCTGGCATTTTTCATAATGGTCGAAAAAGAAATTGACATCTCTGATCCGCCCCCAACTCCAGCCACCGTCGTTAATGTTTCTGGTTCCCATGAAGCGGGAACTCACCTGGTCACTGTACGCATTGTCGGTGGAAAAATCATCGGCATTACTGTGATCGCCGGGAGACCCTACGTTTGGATAACCTGTAGAACCTAAAAGAACAGGCCCATATAAAGTCGGGAAACTATTAAAACAATAGAATCCGTTCATATAGGTTTCCAAATCTTTTGGCGTTTTAAAATAATCAGCTGACGAAACCTGATCTAACGGGTATCTTTCCAAATAATCCTCATTGCATGAGTTGAGAATTGCCAGCAAGGCAATCATCATCGAAAAAATAATTGATTTTGATAAGTTCATTTTTCTAGAATTTAAAAGGTTAAATTTACGCCAAAGGCAAAAGATTTAGTGAGGGGATAAATTGATCCGTTTCGAGAGGCTCCGTAATTACCGTCTCCTGCAATACCGGCTTCAGGCTCGATTGACTTCCACAATGACGTGAACGTGAGCAGATTTTCACCTGAAATATAAATTCTGGCTCTCTGTATAAAGATTTTTTGCGAAAGCGCTGCCGGTACGGTGTAGCCCAATTGAATACTTTTCAAACGAATGCAGGCTGCATTTTCAACAAATTTAGTCTGATATTGCTGACTTTTATATCGTTGATTGTTATCAAAATATGGTTTTCCAAAATAAGAGTTGACATTGGGTCCCAATATGGTTTGATCGTCGGCTGCTCTCCAGTAATCAAGTGTCGGGCTGTTTTTAAATACTGCTGATTCCGAACCGGTCGAACCTCCTCCGACTAATCCCCAATACAGCACATTACCTCGTGCAGGTACATAATCGCGTTTGCCTATGCCCTGCCAGAACATATTGAAATCGAAACCTTTCCATGTAGCGCCCGCTGTGATACCAATGTTGTAACGGGGAAGCGTATTGGCGATTACTTTTCTGTCGCCGGGTTCTTCCGCAGTACCACCTCCCGGACCGTTGTCAATTTTACCGTCACCATCAAGATCCTTGTACTTCATGTCGCCCACTCGCCAAACACCATTATAAATATACTGCTGTCTATTGATACCATTCGCTGGGTCGTAGACTGTCAGCACCTCTTCCGGTGTTTGCATAATTCCATCGCTTACATACCCCCAAAATTCTCCTACTCTCTTTCCGGGATACCAGCCACTGAGAAAATTCTGAGCGGTGTTGTACTTCGTAACTTTTGATCTGGAATCTCCAAGAGAGAATCCTACATTATATGCCAAATCATTTGATATTTGGTCTCTCCAGTTCAGCATAAGTTCAAACCCTTTGGTTTCCATTTCGGCGTTATTGGATCTTGGAGCGCCGGCTCCCAAAACACCCGGGTATGATTCGCCCGGACCCAACATATCTTTGGTAGTTCTGTTATACCATTCGAAAGTTGCTGTCAGGCGATTGTTCAGGAAAGCAGCGTCTACTCCAAGATTCAACGTCTGTATGGTTTCCCAGGTAATATCCGGAGATATGAGACCGGGAGCGCCGTTTACATAATTAGGCCTTACACCGCCAATGTTCCAAAGATTAGGACCTCTGGTACTACCATTCAGATTGATTGATAAACTTTGAATATACATATAATTCGACACATTTTGGTTACCCAGCGAACCATAAGAGGCTCTTATTTTCAAAAACTGGACATAAGACTGTAGCGGTTCCCAGAATGCTTCTTTGGAAACCACGTATCCTACAGAGCCTGACGGGAAAAAACCCCATCGAGTATCTTTCGGAAATCTGGACGAACCATTGTATCTGCCACTAAATTCCAAGAGATATTTTTCGGCGAAATTGTATTCCATACGGTCATTCCGCGTGATGCGGCGATCAGCGAGGCACCGAGTCACGGCAAGCCGATCATAGATTACGCTCCCCGTTCCCGCGGAGCGAGAGCCTACGTCGAACTCTGTATGGAAATTCTTGACTACCGCGAGAGAACGTGAGCAATCAATTTTTTCCTAATCTGGATTACAATTCACTGCTTTTCTTTCCTCCATGAATACGCAGAATATCATGGTTGGCACCGACAAGGTCAGGGACATCCAACGGTGTGAAACCGTTATTAGCCCTTGCGTTGACGTTGGCACCTTTTTCGATGAGGTAATTCAAAACCTCCGCCTCTGAATTGTAGTTTGCTGCATGGTGCAATGGTGTCCAACCAAACCCATCTCTTCTATTGATATCGATACCTTCCCGGAGATAGTTTTCGATATTCTGGATGGTTCCTTTTGCTGCCGCCTCGAAAATATTTTTCGGGGCAAACGGTGTTTTGTCCGGGGGGGGAGGGGGGGGCGGTGGGATTTGTCCGCTCCTGCCACCCGCATCCGCAATAATGTCTTTCTTTGCGTTTGTGCCTGCAAGGTCCCATGGTGTGTCCCCTTTACCATTTCTTATGTTGACACTGGCTTTTTGGCTAAGGTATCGCAAAACCGCCGCATTGCGATCATCTTTGCTCTGTGCAGCAAGGTGTAGTGGCGTATTTTTCTCTTTATTATTTCTCGCATCGACATTGGCACCTTTCTCAATGAGACAACTCAATACCTCTGCATCAGAATTGTAGTTTGCGGCATGGTGGAGCGGTGTCCAGCCGCGAGCATCATCTTTATCATTGACACTGGCACCGATTTGGGGGTGGAGGTGGTCTTCGACATCCTCGACAGTTCCCTTTGCAGCGGCTTCAAAAATGCTCGGATAGCGAGGAATACGTCGTTTTCCCGTCTTTCCTCCTTCGTGAGACAAAATTTCTTTCTTTTGCGCCGTGTCGGCAATGTCCCACGGTGTATCCCAAGTATTATTGCTTACGTTGATATCAGCACTGCGAGGAAGAATATACTGCAATACCGCTACGTTTTTGTTGTTTCGGGCAGCGAGATGGAGCGGTGTATCGCCGCTATTGTTTTTTGCGTTGACATCGGCGCGGCAGTCAATAAGGTGTTGCAAAACTTCCACACGAGTATTGACCCTAGCGGCATGGTGGAGCGGCGTATTGCCTTCTTGGTCTTTTTCATTAGCGGAAACCTTTTTTTCCGTGAGAAAAAAATCCACGTCGCCAACCATTCCTGTCGCCGATGCAGCGAAGATGTTCGCAAAACGTGGACGCTCCGGCAGCGGCGGCTGGGAGGGAGCAGGTTGCGGTTTCCCGGTCTTTGCCCCTGCCTTAACCAATATCGTCTTCTTTGGTTCCACGGCAACGTCCAACGGCGTATCTCCATTATTATTTTTTGCGTCGATATTAGCACTGCGGGGCGGAAGAAGGTATTCCAAAATCTGCATACTGCTGTTACCTTGGGCGGCAATGTGGAGCGGCGTATTCCCGTTCACATCTTTTGCATTAACACTCGTAGGATTTGTTTTAACAAAGTCTTCGACTTGTGGCAACGTTCCACTTTCTATCGCCGCAAAAATACTCATGAAGCGAGGAGACTCCGGCTCCTGTATTGTAGTAATGACGTTATTTTTCTCTTTGTCCTTCTCCTGCTCTTTCTTTTTTTCGGGCGGCGCAGGAACCGAGGCTAACTCGAACACAAACGTTTTTTTGCCATTGGATTCAACCGTGAGAGTTTGTCCCGAAGTTTCTGGGTTTTCATACGCCGAAGGAATCTCTCCCCGTTTGAGGAATGTAACATCGTACTCGCCTGGCACGACACCGCAACCGAGCGGATCATTACCAGTTGTAACAACGAACTTACCATTTTTTCTGGATATTCCGCCCGCTGCAAAACCAGTATCGCTGTTGCGTGGATGCAGGATCACCCTTGCCATTTCGACAGGTTTGCCATCCAACGTGATTGTTCCTACAATGCGAATCGCCCCAATTTTACTTGTCGGCGTGGATACGTACCAATACAGTAACATCCCCAGCAGACAAATACCAACAACGGCAACACTGCCAATTTGTACGTTCTTGTTGTAAAAGTAGTTAACCGCTTCTGTCGAAGCCTGACTCAATGGAGAATCAAGGTTTTCCCGAAGATCAGAGAAGAACGATTTTTTTTGTTGCTGGGCACTGGGAAGCCGGGCTACATGAGCATGGGGTTCATCGGCAATGTCAAAGGGCATCGGCACTTCGACCGGAGCCGAGACACTTAGAGGGGTAGGTTCGGCGGGAGAAGGGGGGGAATCAAGGGCACCCTTTTCTAGTTCGTAAAACTCAAATGGATCGTAGGGCGAAGCGTAAGCCGCCGCTTCTTGATGTTCTGGATTCGGTATTTCGGGGACTGGCGGCGGGACAGCCGACGACGATTCGCCACCGAAAACGATGCCGTGAATTGAATCCGCAAAAATTTTTGTTCCGTCAACGGTAATGATGTCATCCGGCGACAGGGCTCCTGCCCGAGCCATTGCAAACAGCCGTTTTTTTGTTACGGAAACATTTTGTCCCTTGAGCCGAACATCAAACAAGACTCCGTCGTCTTCCTCCTCCGCTTCCGCTTCCGTTTCTGGTGCAGACGGTGCCGTAACCGTTGCATCGTCAGGACTTACGATATTTGCATTTGCATCGCCTTGCCCCAGATACGATTGTATCAGCGGATCGGTGTCTAATTCCGCATCTTCATTTTGATTTGCTTTCGGTCGCGCTACGTTTGCCTGAATGGACACGTCAAACGAGTGTCTTCCAACGGTGAGTACGTCTCTATCTTTGAGTTCCCGTGGAGCCGAAATTCGTTTGCCGTTAACGTATGTTCCATGTTCACTGCCCAAATCCAGCACCGTTACTGTATCGTCGTGTACATGAATCACACAATGTTGTGGACTAATTCGGGAACTGCCCGAACGAAGATGACAATCTTTTGCCCGACCAATCCTGAATGCAGGAACATCAATGGAAACGACTCGACCACCCTGACGTTCATTTTTAGCATGTAACTGAATCGTGCTTGTGGGATTCCAGTTATCTGGTTTCTCCTTCCCTCGTGAAGAGGACACCGTCGGGACAGCGACCTCGCCATGGCAACGTGGGCATACCACGACACTATCCGCCTTGGAAGTGCCGATGCTCAGCATTTGTTGACAATGTTCACAATTGAATCGAATGGGCATTGGAAGGATTGATTAGTGTATCAAAAACAATTTGCCGACCTGGTATTTTGAGCACAAAATATCGGGACATTCCTACGGGAGCGAAATGGTTTCCCGGCTATTTGCCGCACCGAGTTCCGCCCAAACGCCGTAAGAAAATCTCCCATTGCCATCGCTGGGATAATCTGGCGGACTTGGGGCACTGCCACTCACACTGCGACTCAAGTGTTGTGTGTTAACCGAGTCGGAAATGAACCGGACGGAACCGTCCAACAGGGAAGTGTTGACTCCGCTCGCATGATTACTCGATGCCGAAATCAAAGCATAATGGTCCACGGAAGCACGAGGAGCAGGGGGAAGAAGGCTATGCTCTTCGCGTTCATCCGGGTCAAGGATGGCACAACTGGGACTGTTCGGTGGCAAGAGCGCATAGAACCCACTCTGCCTCTGCTGTCTGGACCAAATATTTCGTCCCAGCCAGTCATCGCCGCCTTTACCGGAGAACGTTTCGTCAGAATAAAAACCGCTTTTACCCCTGAAATTCAAACAGTTGAGTGGTCGCACGCTGTAGTGAGCCTGATTGTCCGCTACGGTATCTTTGTATGTATGTCCGCTACTTCCCTTGCCAATAAGCCCCTCGCTAAACCCTATGGTGTTGCTCGTTCCGCTAGTAATAGTGCCAATAGTGCCTACGTGTGCGTATATACATGCCCAACTTCTCGGCATATTCAAAGGAACGTGGCGAACTTGATCATCGGAAGTATCATCGTCCACATAGTGGAAATCAATGCCCACCATATCGCCGCGACAAACCCGGTAATTCGAGAAGGAGCGATTTTGGTTGCGTCCTGTGCTGTCTGAAGGACAAAGAAACGATTCGAGCCGATGATTGGGTTTCAAACTACCGTCTGCAACCATGTCAAAAAGGTTCGTCTGTTCAAGAAAGGGAAGCAGGAGTGGAAACAAGCCATACCCCTGTTGATCACCGTTGTCGCGGCGTAGCGAAAGCGGATCAAAAGACGATGCCGGAAACCTACTGTGAGCATCGTGAAAATTGTGAGTGGCGAGGGTAATTTGTTTCATATTGTTATTGCACGTCATCCGCCTTGCGGCTTCTCTTGCTGCCTGAACTGCGGGCAAAAGAAGAGCGATGAGCATGCCGATGATAGCAATGACAACGAGAAGTTCAACAAGTGTAAAGGCGGGATGGCGTTTCATATTTTGTTCCTAAACAAGGCGAATGCGGACTCCCCCGTAATTGTACTTGCCGGACAGGAGACTGTCAATATGTAAGATCACGGCGGGAGGGTGCAAAAATTGTGTTGCGATTTTGGACACAATGTTCATATTGCCCCAAAGAACACAAAGGAAGACAAAAATCGTTTACCAGTCCCGATTCAGTTGTTGCAAAAGCGTCAAAGTCGTGTTCGCTAATTCGTCCAACGACCGAACGTCCATTCCGCCGTACTTGACGGCATCCAGCGATTCCAGTGCCGCTCGAACGGAGCCGACCAACGATTCGGAAGCGTTGTTCTCCAACAGTTGTTGGCAAGCATCGCTCGTTGTCATTCCTTGCTCCGCACCGTCCCGTTTGTCGGCAATGTAACCGAAGAAAACTCCCTGCAACTCGCTGCTGATTTCGACAAGATTTGCCGAATTGCCCCGAAGTGCCGACGAAACATTCGCCAACCGAGATTTCGCTCTGCCAAGTGCGCCACGCTTTCGTTGCTGTTTGGGATTCGTCCACTGATACCGCAGTAGCATCACGCCAAGAGCAATCGCCGCATAACTTGCCGCTAACAGCGAAATTGCCACTGCCCACTGTGCAAAAGTAATCGGCGGAAATCTTTGCGGGAGCGTCGTTTTGTTGGCAAAGAGTCCTCCTTCCAAAAGTTGCACGTTACCATCGGGGGAACCGCCGAAAAGTATTGCCGATTGAATCGTCTCCGCATCGGCAACGTTCAAGCGAATCGGCGGACTCGGCAACGAAACGAACCGCTCTGCATTGACATCGAATACCGAAACGGAAATCGGCGGAAACGTAATTTCTCCCGAATTCAGCGGGCGAATCGTGTACGTGAACGTGCAAGATGTTTCGTCAACTTCTTCGGTCGGCGGCATGTGAACCCGAAAATTGGCAGACACATCGGGATGCACCGACAAGTCCAGCGGTCGGACATTTGCCGTCGAACCTTGCCCTACGAGGCGGAGCGTGAGCGTCATCGGGTCACCTACGCGCACCTGTTGCGGCGTGAGATTGACATCCCAGCGAAAAGTGCTGAACGCACCGATGTAATCGGCAGGACGATTTTCTTGCGGCACATCAACCACGGCAATTGAAACCGGTTTGGCAACGGCATACATTCGTTGAACGGTAAGACCATCTGGAGCGTCTGCATCGACAACGACGGGCAACACTCCTTTTAACGTTACGGGACCGAAGGAATAGTTGCCGAATTCCTGCGGGATGAACGTTCGGGAAAACCGGTATTCCCAATAGAGCGTTTCATTGCCCCGTGCATCGGGGCGTGTAATCTGTCGCGGTGTGCCTGCAAATTGCATCGGAACTTTTTGGAACATTCCGTCCGGCGAAAAAGGTATGCGGGGACTCACTCCCGTGGATGCGTAATCGTTAATAGCAAAACCGCGCTGCGGCGTTCTGACCAACAGATTAGTGAGCCACTGTTCCAATTTTTGTGGCGATTGGAAATTTTTGGGGTTTTCCTCTGCCCAGGGAATTTGTAATTGAGGCGGCTGCGACAATAATGTCAGTGGACTGTTAGCGGCAAAACGATCCGGCAAGCCTTTGAGTTGAACGACAAGCGTTACATCGAGCGGTTGCAGCGGATAGAGACGATTGCGGTTCGTTTCAAGGAACATGAAGACGATGTCTTGTTCGTCCGGTTCGATCACGCGGACGGCAATGGAATAGTCTGCTGAAAGTTGCCGATCTCCTTCGGCAACGACAAACGTTTGTGGTTGTAACACATGGCTTTTCACGGTAACTTTGGGTAACGGAATCGTAAGTGTGCCGGTGCGTTTGGGAGTCAGAATGTAATTGAACCGCGTCGAATAAGTTGCGGCGGTTTGGTCATCTCGGACTGTTCTCCCATTGATGGTAAAGGTAAAGGAACTGCCGACATTATGTACCTTCTGGCTGGGAAGTGCCTGAACGTCGAAATCTGTCCAGGCGGATATGTCTGGCATAATGGAGTTATCAATGATATTCGTATCGGACAATACGAGTTGGTAGGCGAACGTTTCTCCTTCGTAAATGGCGGATCGGTTCAGTTGCACCGTCAGTTGCGGTTCCGCCGAAACCGAGACCGTGAAAACACCGACGAAAATGAGAGTGAAAACGTTTTTGATTGACATGTCCTTACTTTATGCATCCTTTGTTTTAGCGTTTAGGAGCAGAAAATCAAGAGTGGACAGGGTTGCTACAACATGAGCAGTTTCTATTGTCTTTCATCCTCCATTCCGTGCGCAATACAGTCTTGACGAATTCGGTCAAGGACTCGCTTTTTGATTTGTCGAACACTAGCACCAGTCATGTTCGTTGCCTTGGCAACTTCTTCCGAAGTTTCTTCATCAATCACAGTTCGTTGATAGACGAAAATTATCTATGCTAAGCCCATATGGGAATTACATCGCATTTTAGCCGAGTAGCCGCTCCATTTCCTTGAACAGCGTCGCCGAATTGATTGGTTTGCTGCAATACGCATCCATCCCGGATTCAAAACACTTTTTTACGTCTTCCGGTGTAACATTGGCAGTGAGCGCAATGATCGGAAGCCGTTTCGAACGATCTGTATCTCTTTCCCATCGGCGAATTGTTGCGGTCGTTTCGTAGCCGTCCATCACCGGCATTTGGCAATCCATCAACACGATGTCAAACGCCCCACTCTTGATGCTTTCCAGTGCCATCGTTCCGCTTTCGACCACGACACACTCGATCCCGGCGTTTTTCAGGATTTCCGTAATGACAATGCGGTTGATCTGATTATCATCCACCGCAAGGACACGAGCCGACCATTTTGAATCCGTCGCATGAGAATGGACCGCAAGAAAAGCATCGGGAAGCACGAAAAATGACCGCACCACAGAATCGAGCAGTAAGGAACACCCCACCGGTTTGGAAACGTAGCGGATTTTTTCGGGATTCTTCCACGTTTTCTGCCGTAAATCTTCCATGAGCGGCGGCAGGCAAATCAATGCTGTATCCTTGAACCGGTTATCTTCCTGAATACTATGGACAAACGATTCCGAATCGGCATCGTCCATCGCAAAATCGACAATGACCAACGGGAATGGAGATTTCAGATTGTCTTCCATGCATTTTTTTGCCGCTGCCGGTGAGTCCGCTCTTTGCACGGACATTCCCCAAGATTGGAGTTGTTCCAAGAGAGCGGGAATCATCACCTTGCTCTTGCTCTGTCCGACGAGCAAGGTTTTCATTCCTTGAAGTTCGGCAACACGTTGAAGATAGGCGACTTCCCGACCGCTTCGCGCACAGCGTTGCGGCGGAACACCTTTGCAGTAATCCCGCTTTTCCGTGATGCAAGGATGTACTTCGGCACGCATACATTTCAACACCAGCGGCATACATTTGAATTGGGCGGTGAACCAAAATGTGGAGCCGTGTCCTTCTTCGCTTTCGACATAAATGTTGCCGTCCATCAATGCGACCAATTTTTTGCTGATTGCCAAACCGAGTCCCGTACCGCCGTACACGCGGGAAGTCGAAGCATCAACCTGCGTAAAACTTTCGAATAATATGTTTTGCCGATCAGCGGGGATGCCGATTCCCGTGTCCGTTACGGCAAATTTCAGACGGATTTGATCATCGAGAAGAGTATCGAGCGTTACATGGATTCGTGCTCCCCCTTCTTTCGTGAATTTCAGGGCGTTGCTGACCAAATTGACAAGAACTTGACGCAGGCGACCCGCATCGCCAATAATCGGACCCGGCACGGCACGGTCAAAGGTTGCAATTAAATCCAATTTCTTTTCGTCCGCTTTGGAAGAGAGAATTTTGAGCACCGATTCGACCAAATCGTGAACGATGAATTCCGCTTTTTCCAGTTCAAATTTCCCCGCCTCAATTTTGGAAAAATCAAGAATGTCGTTAATCAGGAAGAGGAGCGACTCACCGGAGGCTTTAATCAGCCGGGCATATTCGAGCTGATGCGGTTGGAGTTCCATGTCCAAGAGCAAATCGGAAATGCCGATGACTCCGGTGAGCGGCGTTCGAATTTCGTGACTCATCGTTGCCAAGAACTGACTCTTTGCTTTGCTTGCACTTTCCGCCGCTTCTTTCAAGACTGCCAAATCGTCCCGCTGCCGCCGTATTGCCGACTCTTTTTCTTTGAGTTCATGCCAAGCGGCAAGATTTGCCAAATAGTAACCCCGCTGTTTTCGCATCGAAAAACCGAGGA
>Ga0082212_10012025_pt1 | contig 10925 bp, 11 predicted proteins | sample TergutNt197P3_FD_71548 | JGI IMG/M metagenome (GOLD analysis project Ga0082212, IMG submission 71548) | Neocapritermes taracua P3 segment gut microbial communities from Petit-Saut dam, French Guiana - Nt197 P3 | ecosystem: Host-associated > Arthropoda: Insects > Digestive system > Gut ...
TTGAAATTCGGGTGAATATCTGGTTTCATCTCTTGCCCTCCAATTTGGCCTCAACTTTCTTGAATCACATATTAAACCACAGTTGCGGCTCCAAGGCAATTATTTTTTGTTCCGGTGTAGGGAACAAGTAAAATGTCCTAAGTAAGAACACGTGATCTGTCCGATCATGGAAGAGCCTGAAGGGGGGATAGCCATGAGAAGGACTGAGTTTTTACAGGAGACAAAGAAGATGAGATGTGAAGAGGCGTATATGTCCGATAAGGTTTTTTATGTCGTATTACTCCAATTCACCTCGCCGGCCAGGTTGCATCATGGTATAATTATAAAAATTTGTCACCGTAGGGAGGCTCCAATGGCTGGCTTTGAAGTCATTCCACCTACCTGCCTGGAAATCAGAGGCATCCTGAATCGTACTTGTTCGGCGCTCAAGGATAATCCCACGTTTTTTTTGAGCCTGGCGGCTCTGGCGGCCCTACCGACAACCATTCTGGATTTCCTGGGCTTCCCGCAGAACTGGCCGGTAAACTCCTTCACTGCGGGGGTCGCCTTATTAGCCTCTATCATAAGCGTCATCCTGAGCTTGATGATTCAAGGGGCCATTGCCCATGGGGTTTTCCGGAGTTTTCAGGGCCGAGAACCCTCATTTTACCAAGCCCTGTCGTACTTAATGGACAAATTCGGATCTCTGCTGATAGCCGCCCTAATCATGACCGTGGTGATTGGTTTAGGCTTGCTGCTGTTTATAATTCCAGGGATTATTCTGTCATGTGGCATGATAATCACCATCCAGGCCTGCGTGGTCGAAGGCCTGGGGCCGATGGACAGCCTCTCCCGTAGCTGGGGATTGACCAGAGGCCACCGCTGGCGGATTTTCGTCCTCAGTGTCGTATGGTTTCTGGTCTATTTAGGGAGCTTTTGTCTGTCAGGTTTACTGATAGGTTTCGTGGTTGGCGGCTCGCCCAGCGTTGTAGTGGCTGCGGCTATGGTGGCCGAATTTGGCATAGACTGCCTACTTGGGGCGGGCGGCGGCATCCTCGCGGCCATAATCTACTACGACCTACGGTCCATCAAGGAAGGCCTGACCATAGATAGTCTGGCCCAGGTTTTCGACTAAGCCTGGGTGGAGTCGAATGACCTGGGTCAACTGATTTCTGTTTAAAATAATCTCTTGATAATAGTTTTGTTACGGTTTCATATGACCGATAAGATTCATTATGTCGCTTAACTATTAGGAATAATTAAAATTTTTTCGGCACTAGCCCAACATCTTGTGGATCCGTCGGCCCTGACCAGGCTGGCCGGGCGGTCGGGTGGCCCAATATGTTGAGTTTGGCCGCGGCCTCGGCTTGGTCCATATCTTGCGGCCTTCAAGACAAAAAAAGGGACGGCCACGGCCGCCCCTGGGACTTTCTGAGAGTGGAGGATTATTTATTTTTTTGGGCCTTGTCGTGGTGGTGGAAGTAGAAGCCTACAAACGTGACCACCAACCCAGCGAGACCATAAAGCACTAAAGAGACGGTCATGGCCTTTCCTCCTTTCTTCTTGTTGTAATCCAGACGCCAAAAAAAATAAATCCCAAAAACAAAGCCGCGCCTTTCCCCTCAAACAAGCCAACGACCAAAGCGTCGGCCGTCAGCTTTTCCATCAAGTCTCCTGAGTATTTCAGCATGGTGCCTCCAAGCCATCAAGGCAAAAGCGGCAAATCGTTTTCAACTCGCGCAACAATAGCGCATGCAGCTATATACCGGGCTTTCTTAGCGGCCTCCTCTGGCGAATCGCCAGCCGGTGGAAGGAGTGAAGTCATAATAGATAGAGTATCAGTTTGTTGGTTTACCTTTTGATTTACCGAAATGGTTTACCAAAATAAAAAAGGGCTTCGGGATTATTCCCGTAAACCCTTGATTTTACTTGGTGGGCGGTGAGGGATTTGAACCCCCGACTCCCAGCTTGTAAGGCTGATACTCTAGCCGCTGAGTTAACCGCCCGAACCTGACTCCGCCCTTTCAACTATAACAGAAAGAAATAGCTTAAGGCAACGGCTTTTCGGCGCCCGGCCTCATTCGTAGGCCAGGGCCTCAATGGGGTTGAGGCGGGAAGCGTTCCGGGCCGGCATAAAGCCGAACAGCACCCCGATGATGGTGGAGCAGCCCAAGGCCAGGAGAATTGAAGCTGTGGAAAAGGACATATGGAAATCCTTTGTCACGGCGTTGAAGACCACGCCCACCAGGCCGGAGAGGGCGATGCCGGCCAGGCCGCCGACAAGGCAGAGTAAAACCGCTTCAATCAAAAATTGCTCCAGAATGTTGAAACGCTTGGCCCCTATGGCCATGCGCACGCCTATTTCCCGGGTCCTCTCGGTCACTGAAACCAGCATGATGTTCATCACCCCGATGCCCCCCACCACCAGGGAGATAAGGGCGATGCTGGAGATCAAAAGGGTCATGGTCGCGGTGGTGCTCTCTATGGTCCTTTTGATGCTGTCGGTGTTCTGGGTGAAAAAATCCTTGCGGCCGCCGTGTTTGACGGTCAGGAGGGCGGTGAGGTTTTTTTCAGCCACCTGGGAATTGACCGTGTCGCTGACCTTGACGATGATGGAATTTATGTAGCGGTCCCCGCTGATCTTGCTCATGACCGTGGTGTAGGGCGCCCAGAGGGTCAGGGTGTCGGGGTTGCCGAAGGGGCTGTCCTGGGGATTGGTGACGCCGACTATGGTCAGGGGCTGGCGTCGGAATATGATTGTCTGGCCGATGGGGTTTTCGCCGTTGGGGAAGAGTTTGTCGCGGGTGCCCGGGTCTATGACCGCCACCGAGGCCACCTGGCGGATGTCGGCCCGGGTCAGGGCTCGGCCCTGGTTGATGGAGAGGCCCCGAACGTCGAAGAACTGTTCACCCACTCCCGTGAGATTGGCCGAGAGAGCCTGGTTGCCGTGGACCAGGAGGCTGGTTACGGACAGGCTGGGCGTGGAACTGTCCAGATAGCTCTGCCTGGCCAGGAGGTCCGAATCCGAGACGGTCAGGGTGCGGACACGGCCGCTGCGGATGTCGCCGAAGCCGGTCCCGGGATAGATGTTAATGGTGTTGGTGCCCATGGAACTGATGTTGGCCATGATGCGCTCCTGGGAGCCGCGCCCCAGGGCCACTACCGAGACCACCGCGGCAATGCCGATGATGATGCCCAACATGGTCAGGATGGAACGGAGCTTGTGGGCGGTGATGGCCTGGGTGGACATTCTGAAGGCTTCCAGGAACTGGTCGCGGTAGAAGTGTAATAAGCCGGCCCGTTTTTCATCCTGGTTTTCATGGATGGCCGAACCGGCCGGCACCCGGCGGGTGTCGGAGATAATGAGGCCGTCCTTGATCTCTATGGCCCGGTGGGCGTATCCGGCGATGGTCTGGTCGTGGGTGACCAGAATAATGGTGTGTCCGGCCCGGTTGAGATCCTGGAGGATCCCCATGACCATTTCGCCGCTCTTGGAATCCAGGGCTCCGGTGGGTTCGTCGGCCAGGATTATTTCACCGCCGTTCATCAGGGCCCGGGCGATGCTGACCCGCTGCTGCTGGCCCCCGGAGAGTTGATGGGGCAGGTTGCCCAGCTTGTCGGCCAGGCCCAGGCGGTCCAGAAGGTTCCCGGCCCTCTCCCGGCGGGCCTCTTGGTTCAGGCCGGCGTAAACGGCCGGCAGGGCCACGTTGTCCAGGGCGTTTAAACTGGGCAAGAGGTTGTAGCGCTGAAAAATGAAGCCCAGCTTCCGGCCCCGGAGCCAGGCCAGGTCGTTGGGGGAGAGGCCGCTGGTCTCCAGGCCGTCCAGACGGTAGGAACCGGAGGTCGGGGTGTCGAGACAACCCAGGGTGTTCATGAGGGTGCTCTTGCCCGAACCGGACTGGCCGATGATGGCCACGAAGTCGCCCCGGTCTATGGTCAGGTCGATATCTTTCAGGACATGGACCCGGCCCGGGCCCTGGCCGAAAAACTTGTTGACCTTGGTGATTTCAATCATCGGTTTTCAAAAACGCGGCCCGCCGCGCAGCCTGACAGTGGCCGCGCTCTCCACCTCCGCGGCGCTCATCTGGGCGGCCACCACTTCTTCCCCTTCTTTAAGGCCGGACAAGACCTGGGTGTTCATGTTGTCTGACAGGCCGATCCTTATGTCCCGGTCCGCCGGCCGACTCTTTTCCAGCACCCGGACCACGGCCGTGTCGTGACCGGTGGGGTTGACGGCGATGGAAGGGACCATCAGCGCGTCCCGGACTTCATCAATGACTATGGTGTTCTGGGTGGTCATGCCGATGCGCAAAGTGCCGTCGGCGTTATCGGCCTTGAGTTTGCCGTAGTAATAGACGGCCGTGCCCGCGGCGGTCGAGCCGGTATAGCCGCCGTCGGACAGGGTGGTCAGGCCGGGGTCCACCGAGTCCAGAACGCCGGTGAAGACGCGGTCCGGTTCGGATAAAATGGTGTAACTGACCTTAAGGCCGGGCCGGATTTTGGTCACATCGCCTTCTGATATCTGCATTTTTATTTCCATGCGGCTTAAGTCGGCGATCTTGGCTATGGCCGGGGCCTGCTGGCTGGCGTTGACGGTCTGGCCTTTTTCCACCGGCACTGAAACCACCGTGCCGGCCAGGGGTGAAGTGATGCGGGTGTAGCCCAGGTTGGTTTCGGCCGTATCGACCGCGATTCGGGCCTGGAGAATGAGCGATTCGGTTTCGGCCAAGGCCGCCTTGGCTGTGGCCAGGGCCTGTTCGGCGTTTTCCAGGTTTTCCTCGACCGTGGCGTCGCGTTGTTTCAACTTCAGTTCCCGGTCATATTTGGCTTGGGCGGTTTTGAGGGTCGTCTGGCGGGCCAGGAGTTGGGCCTCATAGCTGCTCAGGCGGGCCCGGGCCGTGGCCAGTTCGTTCCGCTGGGTGGTGGAATCTATTTCAGCGATCAGTTCGCCCTGGCTGACCACCTGGCCAGGAACGACCAGAAGGCTTTCGATCTGGCCCGAGACCTGGGCTCCGACCTCGACCAACTGGGCCGAGGCCACCTCGCCCGTGGTGACCACTGTTTTTATAATGTCCCCTCCCCGGACTTTTTCCGTCAGGTAACTCACCTGGGGTTTGGCCGGGGCCAGGGCCTTGTAAAGCCCCCAGACCACCAAAAGGGCCAGAAGCGTCAGGAGGATGGGGTAAACACGGCGGAGGACGGGGGCTCCGGATGGCCCCCAGGCCCGGCTGATAATGCTGATAAAGCGCGAAAGCCTGGTCATTTGGCGTAGCCCACGGCCCTGGTTTCTCGGATGACCGTGACCTTGATCTGGCCGGGATAGGCCATTTCCTTTTCCACTTTCCGGCAGATGTCACCCACCAGGATGGTGGCCGAATCATCGGAGATCTGTTCGCTGTTGACGATGATGCGCACTTCCCGGCCGGCCTGGATGGCGTAGGTCTTGGCCACGCCGTTGAAAGAACTGGCGATGCGCTCCAGATCGCCCAGGCGCTTGACGTAGGTTTCCAGCATTTCCCGGCGGGCGCCCGGCCGGGCTCCGGAGAGGGTGTCGGCGGCCTGGACCAGGACATCCAGCACTGTTTCCGGGGGCAGGTCCTCATGGTGGGCCGATATGGCGTGGATGACGGCCGGGGGCTCGCCGTAACGCTTGGCCAGTTCGGCCCCGATAAGGCCGTGGGGACCCTCCACTTCATGGTCCACCGCCTTGCCGAGGTCGTGGAGGAGACCGGCCCGCTTGGCCTGCTTGACGTTCTGCCCCAGTTCAGCGGCCATGACCCCGCAGAGGAAGGCCACTTCCAGGGAATGCTGGAGGACGTTCTGGGCGTAGCTGGTGCGGTATTTGAGCTTGCCGAGGGTCTTGACGAGTTCGGGGTGCATGCCGTGGACCCCCACGTCAAAGGCGGCCTGTTCGCCGGCTTCCTTGAGGGTCTGCTCCATCTCCTCGGTGACTTTGGCCACGATTTCTTCAATGCGGGCCGGGTGGATGCGCCCGTCGGAGATAAGGCGTTCCAAAGACTGCCGGGCTATCTCCCGCCTCAAGGGGGAAAAGCCGGAGAGGATGACGGCCTCCGGGGTGTCGTCGATGATCAGATCAACTCCGGTGGCCGCTTCGATGGCCCTGATGTTGCGCCCTTCCCGGCCGATGATGCGGCCCTTCATTTCGTCGTTGGGCAGGGGCACCACGGAAATAGTGTGTTCAGCCACATAGTCCCCGGCGTAGCGCTTGACGGCCAGGGCCAGGATCTCCTTGGCCTTCTTGTCGGCCGTCTCCCTGGTCTCCGTTTCCACGAGGCGGATCAATTTGGCCCCTTCGTGGCGGGCGGCCTCGGCCATGTTTTTCATCAGAAGTTCTTTGGCTTCCTCGGCGGTGAGGGAGGCGGCCTTTTCCAGGGCCTTGAGCCGCTCGGCCTCCAGGTGGGCCAGTTCTTCGGCCAGGGTCTGGCTCTTCTTTTCCGCCTTGACCAGCTCGGCCTCCTGGCGGGCCACGGCGGCCTCGCGCTGGGCCAACTGCTCGGCCCGCCGCTCGTAGTGCTCCTCTTTCTGGTTGAGCCGTTCTTCCTGTTTTTTCTGCTCCCGCTTCTTTTCAGCCAGTTCCTTGTCGCAGGCCGCCTTCATCTGGAAGATGATGTCCTGACCCTGGAGCGTGGCCTCCTTTTTTATGCTGACCACGTCCCGCTGGGCTTCTTCGATCATCTTCCGGGAAAGGTTCTCGATGTTTTCCAGCCTGGCTTCGAAAATCTTCTTACGCCACCAGAAGCCTATTAAAACGCCCAGGGGCAGAACCCCCAGGCCGGACAGAGCCCAGACCAAATATTCGTTCATGGGGGCAACTCCGCGGGCGGCCGACCATCCGTCAAGCCGCCGCATATATTAACCAGGGCCGCTTAAGGCGCCTGGAGATGAAAAAGGCCCGACCCGGTCAGGGTCAGGCCGTCTCGCCCGGTTCGAGGGAGGCCAGGATGCGATCGGCCAATTTCCCGGCGTCGTCCTCCACTTGGGCTTTCATAGTGTTGTAGGCCTCCTGGGTGCGGTAGCGGCTGAGGGCCAGGCGGAAGGCCACCTGCACCGGCCAGTCGAAATGTCCGGGCCCCATTTTGGCCGGATTGAGCTCCCGGAGACGGCGGGCTTCCCGGTTTATTTCAGCGGCCAGAAGCTCCACCAGTTCGGGTTGGTCGCTCATTATCTGGTAATCGCGTTCAAACATCTTCACGGCCACCAGGCGCGGCTCACCCGGTAGCATATCGGCGCCGGCTTCCTCGGTCCGGTCGGGCTGCTTTTCCTCGCTCATGGCTTGAGGCCTCATTCCGGGCTGTCAGTCCAGGCGCTGGATGATCGCGTCCACCCGGGCCAGGATGGCTTCCCGCTCGACCTGCAGTTCCTTGATCAGGGTCTCGGCCGCGTCCAGGTCGGCCTGGGTGTTCTTGAGTCCGTTCCTGGTTTCGCTCAGGTCGGTCTCAAGTTTCTCTTTGTTACTGGTCAGAGCGGCCATTTTGTCCAGCATGGCGGAAACCCTGTTTTCCAGTTCGGCCAGTTTGGTCAGGTCCATCGGCAACCTCCTTATCTGTCTAGGATAACCGCTTTTCTGCGCTAAAATCAAGTAAAAAACGCCTGCCGGGTCCGGCCGGCCGCCTTTCTCCGCCGGCCGGACCCGCTTTGACTATTATCGAATAATAATGTAGTATTGCAGAGATATAATTTACGGCGGCCCTTTGGCCGCTGATAAGGTTTCAAGGCCATGAACCGAGATGAGTTAGTCGCTGAAGTCGTAAATCCAGCCGGAGTCACCGGGGCCGACCTGGCGGTGGCCATCGTCTCCAGCCGGGAGGCGGGCCGCATCGCCCTCCCGACCATGAAGGCGTCCCTGGGCCTGGTTCGGGCCTATCCCGAGCTTAAAGCGGTCCTGGTGAATTGCGACAACGCTTCCCCGGACGGCACCCGGGAGGCTTTTTTTGCGGCTGAAGCCGAAATTCCCAGGATCTACGTCTCTTCCCCCCAGGGCCTGACGGGCCGGGGTCTCAATATCCAGAACGCCATCACCATGGCCGACCGGCTCAAGGTCAGAGCCTTGGCCGTGGTGGACGCCAACCTGGTGAGCATCAAGACCACCTGGATCCAAAACCTTTTCGACCCCATCCTGAAACAGGACGCGGAATATGTGGCTCCTCTTTATGTCCGCCACAGGCACGAGTTCCCGCTGTCCCGCCGGATGGCCTATCCTCTTTTGCGGGCCGTTTTCGGCCGGCGGGTGCTGCAGCCCATCGGCGTGGATCATGCCCTGAGCCGCCGGCTGATCGAGGTCTTTAAGGGTGCTGTGTTCGAAGCTGACGACCACGGCTTTCGGGCCGATCTCAAGCTCCTGGCCCTGGCCGTCAGGAACCAGGCCCGCATCTGCCAGTCCCTGATGTCCTACCCCCGCCTTTCCGCCGTAAGCGAACTGGACAACGACCTGCCCCGGGCCTTTATGAACGTGGCCCGGGCCATGTTCGACCTGATGGCCGAGACCTGGGACTATTGGCCGGGCATCAGCCGCTCCAGGCCCACCGCCTTCTTCGGAGTCGATGAGACCATCAAAAACCATCCCCCCCAAATCGAGGTGGATCAGGATCGTCTGACCGCCCAGTTTGTGGAACTGGGCCGGGAGCAGGAAGCGGCCTGGGGGCGCCTCTTTTCGCCCGCCCTGGCCGGGGAATTCAGCCTCGCCCTGGCCGCGGCCGTCCGGGGCGAGGCGCCGCGGGTGAATGGAGACTTGTGGCGGGCCGGCCTCTATGAGGCTTCAGCCGCCGGCGCCCTGGCCCCGGCCGTCCGGGACGAAGCCGCCGCCGCCCTGGCCCCGGTTTTTTTGGGGCGCCATCTGACCGGCCTGGAGGAGGACCGTGATTCCAACACCCGCATGGTCCACGCCCAGATTGAAGTGGAAGCCTTGGGCTTTGAAAAGGCCAAGCCGGAACTGACGGCCCTGTGGCGGCGGCGGGTGGCTTCTTGAACCGGAACGTCGGCCTGTTTTTACTGCTCGTTTTGTTGCCCGTCCTCCCGGCCCGGGCTGAGACGCCCGGGCTACGCCCGCGTCTGGTCATTGACGAGCCGATTTTTGAAAGTGGTGAATTCAGGCCCGGGGCGGCGCTCGACCACGAATTCACGCTCTTTAACAAAGGAGACGCCCCCCTGGAGATTGAGGAAGTCCGTACAGGCTGCAGTTGCACCGTGGCCGCCTATGACCGGACCATAGCCCCCGGCGGCCAGGGCCGGGTGCGGCTTACAGTGGAGGTTTACCGGGAGTGGGCGGGCCGGGAGCTTCGCCGGACAGTCTGGCTCACGACCAACGACCCTGAGGCCGCCCAGGTCAGCTTGGTCGTGCGCGGCCGAGTGGCCGAACCGGTTGTGGATGGCCCGTAAGGCCGGGAAAAGTCTTGACGCGCCGCCCGGGGCCTTTTATAGTAAAAAGTTAGGTCAAATCCGGGGTCGGCCCCGGCTTGATGAAAAAAACAGGCGCTCCAAAGGGACGCCTTGAGGGGAAATCATAAATGAGAGTGGCCAATTTCAACGGCGGGCCGGGGGCTCTGCCGATACCGGTGCTGGAGGAAGCCGCCCGGGATATGTTCGACTGGCGGGGCACCGGTATGTCCGTCATGGAGAACAGCCACCGGGCCAAGGATGTCATCGCCATGGTCGAAGAGGCCGAGGCCGATTTGCGGTCTCTCCTGGGCCTGGGCGGGGAGTGGGCGGTCATTTTCTGCCAGGGCGGCGCCAGCCTCCAGTTCGCCCTGGTCGCCCTTAATTTCGCCGGTCCCGGCGGCCGCTGTGATTACGTCAACACCGGCATGTGGTCCACCAAGGCCTATAAGGAGGCCAGGATCTGCGGCGCCAACCCCCGCCTGGCCGCCACTTCCGAGTCCGACGACTTCAACCATATCCCGGAGGTCTTCGATTTCGACCCCGAGGCCAAATACGTCCACCTCACCTCCAACAATACTGTCCGGGGCACCCAATGGAGGCGCTATCCCAAGACCCCGGCCCCGCTGATGGCCGATATGTCTTCGGAGTTCCTCTCCCGGCCGGTGGAACTGGACCGGTTCAGCCTCATCTACGCCGGAGCCCAGAAAAATGTGGGGCCGGCCGGGGTGACGATAGTGGCCCTGCGGCGGGAACTGGCCGACCGCGCCCGCCTTGATGTGCCCAGCATGCTCAGTTACCCCATCTACATCAAAAACGAGAGCATGTACAACACTCCGCCGGTCTGGTCCATCTATATCGCCGGTTTGACCTTCAAATGGCTGAAGAACACCGGCGGCGGCCTTCCGGCCATGGCGGAACTCAATCGGGCCAAGGCCGAGACCCTCTACCAGGTCCTGGACCAAAGCGGCGGTTTTTATAAGGGGACAGCCCAGCCGGCCAGCCGTTCCCATATGAACGTCACCTTTCATCTGCCCAGCCAGGAGTTGAACGACCTTTTCAAAAAGGAAGCCAAGGCTGCCGGTCTGGAAGGTTTGGGCGGGCACCGCAGCGTCGGCGGCCTCAGGGCCTCCCTATATAATGCCGTGCCCCTGGAAGATGTGAATAAATTGGTTGAATTCATGCGTGAATTTCAACGAACCCAAGGCTAGAGCCCTATGACCAAGATATTTATTTGTGAGAAGATCGACCCCATCTGCCCTGAAATGTTCCGGGAAGCCGGTTTTGAGGCCGAGGTCCGTCCCGGCCTTGAGCCGGAGCAGCTCAAGGCCGCTGTTGCCGGGTGCGAGGGGTTGGTGGTGCGTAGCGCGGTCCGGGTCACCGCCGAACTGATGGACGCGGCCGACCGGCTCAAGGTGGTGGGCCGGGCTGGAGCCGGCTTGGACACTATTGACGTGGAGGCGGCCCGGGCCAGGGGCATAACCGTGTTGAATACCCCCGGCCAGAACGCGGGCGCTGTGGCTGAACTGGTCCTGGGCCTCATGTTGGCCCTG
>Ga0082212_10012026_pt1 | contig 10925 bp, 9 predicted proteins | sample TergutNt197P3_FD_71548 | JGI IMG/M metagenome (GOLD analysis project Ga0082212, IMG submission 71548) | Neocapritermes taracua P3 segment gut microbial communities from Petit-Saut dam, French Guiana - Nt197 P3 | ecosystem: Host-associated > Arthropoda: Insects > Digestive system > Gut ...
AAAAACATACTCTCAGGCGGTTGCTGGCCGCTGGCAGCTTGCGGGAACTTACGCGCCCCATGTCGGGAAAATTATGGTCGAAGACGCCAACGATGTAAGCAGGGCGATCGCGGCGCAAAAGCGGGGGGACTGTGCCTTTGTGTTTTCCGCGCTGGAAATGGGTAAAGACGAAATCCTCGCCCTTGAAAATGCCTACGCGGCGGCGGGCATTCCGGTGATCTCCAACGCGTCGGCGAATCGCTGGACGGCCGACGTGCCGGTGCTTATCGGCGAGATAAATCCCCACCACGCGGATATAATCCCCGATCAGCAAAAAGCCAGGGGCTGGGACAAGGGCTTTATTGCGGTAAAACCCAACTGTTCGATTCAAAGTTACATGACACCGCTGCACGCCCTGGCGCAGGCCGGTTATCCGGCACAGCGGCTTATCGTTACCACCATGCAGGCAGTTTCCGGGGCGGGCTATCCGGGCGTACCGTCGCTGGACATAATCGACAACGTCGTTCCCTACATCGGCGGCGAGGAAGAAAAAACCGAGAAAGAGCCGCTGAAAATTTTCGGAACCATCGCAAACGGGGTAATTCAAAATGCCGAACTGCCGAAAATTTCCGCCGCATGCAACCGCGTGCCCGTTACCGAGGGTCATACCGCATGCGTGAACCTTGAGTTTGCCGGAAAGAAACCTGCAATCGACGAGATAAAAAAAATCTGGACTTCTTTCCGGGCTTTGCCCCAGGAACTGGATCTGCCGACAGCGCCGAGGCAGCCGATCATCTACCGGGAGGAAGACAATCGTCCCCAGCCCCGCAAAGATCGCGATCTGGACAAGGCGATGGCGGTGGTGGCCGGCAGACTGCGTCCCTGCAATGTGTTTGACATCCGGTTCACCGCACTTTCGCATAACACCGTGCGCGGCGCGGCGGGCGGCGGTATACTCAACGCGGAACTGCTGAAGCACAAGGGATATTTGGGTTGATCGATGGAAAGGCCGCTATGAGCGAAAAATATTTTCCCCTTTCCAGAGCCGATCTCGAAAAGCTGGCCGAACGTTACCCCACGCCGTTTTATCTGTACGACGAAAAAGGCATTATCGAAAATGTCCGCCGAATCAAGGCGGCGTATTCGATTTTTCCCGGTTACAAAAATCATTTTGCGGTTAAGGCGCTGCCCAATCCGTTCATCATGAAGCTGCTCGCGGCACAGGGCTTTGGCGCGGACTGTTCCAGCCATACGGAACTGCTGTTGGCACAAATGGCCGGCATTCAGGGCGAAGACATTATGTTCAGCTCCAATCAGACCCCGGCCAGGGAATACGAGCTGGCGCGGCAGCTTGGCGCGGTGATCAACCTTGACGACATTACTCACATAGAATTCCTGGAAAAGACCGCCGGCCCGGGCAGCGGCCTGCCGGAACTGGTTTCCCTGCGCTACAACCCCGGCCCCCTCAAGGAAGGCAATGCCATCATCGGCAAGCCGGAAGAGGCGAAGTACGGCCTCACCCGCGAACAGATTATCCGGGGCCTTGCCCTGCTCAGGGAAAAGGGTAAGGGAACATCATTGTTCCCGCGCCGCTTTGCCCTGCATACAATGGTTGCGTCTAACGAGCTTTCCGTTCCCTATCATGTCGAAACCGCGCGTATGCTTTTTGAGCTTGCCGTGGAAATTTTGGAAAAAACCGGCGTTCGTCTGGAATTTATCAACCTCGGCGGCGGCGTGGGGATTCCCTACCGGCCCGAGCAGGAAGCAGTTGACTATCAGGTTTTGGCGGAGGGAATCAAAAAAGAATATGACAGGATCATCAAACCCGCCGGCCTGGATCCGCTCGGCGTACGCACCGAGTGGGGCAGGGTGGTTACCGGGCCTTACGGCTGGCTGGTGGCGCGGGCGATACATAAAAAGGAAATTTATCGTAATTACATCGGCCTTGACGCCTGCATGGCCGACCTTATGCGCCCGGCGATGTACGGCGCGTATCATCACATTAGCATTCCGGGCAAGGAAGATTACCCGTTAAGCGAAACCTACGATGTTGTGGGCAGCCTCTGCGAAAACAACGATAAATTCGCCATACAGCGGCAGCTGCCGAAAATTGATGTTTCTGCCGAAGGTAACGGCGACTTCATCGTCATCCACGACGCGGGGGCGCACGGACGGGCGATGAGTTTTAGCTACAACGGCAAACTCCGCTGCGGCGAGCTGCTTCTGCGCCCAAATGGTTCAATCGAACAAATCCGCCGTGGCGAAACCGCAGACGACTATTTCGCCACGCTTGACATTTCGCGTTTGAAGGATTTTTCTTAAAAAAGGAGAAAAACATGCACCGTAACCCCTGTATTGGAAACATAAGCGCCGGATACCTTTTCCCCGAAATCGCCAAAAGGCGGAAGGAATTCGCACAGGCTCATCCGCAGGCACAGATCATCAGCCTGGGCGTGGGTAACACCACCGAACCGATTATGCCGCACATCAACGCCGGTCTTGAAGAAGGCGCCAGACGGCTTGGTACGGCGGAAGGCTATTCGGGCTATCAGGATGAGGGGCTTCTGGAACTGCGCGAAAAAATTTCGGCGGTGTATTATGGCGGCAAATTCGGCGCGCATGAAATTTTTATTTCCGACGGAGCCAAGTGTGACATCGGCAGGCTGCAATTGTTATTTGGCGAAGGAACCCGCGTGGCGGTTCAGGATCCCTCGTATCCGGTGTATGTTGACGGCTCTGTGCTGATTGGCGCCGCCGGCCGGCCTATCCAGCGGGCTTCCGGCGCAGGCTTTGGCATGGGTTACGACGGCATTATCTACCTCCCCTGTACCGCGAAGAACGGCTTTTTCCCCGAACTTTCGTTTATTCCCACAAGCGGCCTTGTCTATTTCTGTTCTCCGAACAACCCCACCGGCGCAGTTGCGTCCAAAGAGCAGCTTGCCGAACTGGTAAGCGCGGTGCAGAAAAAAGGATCGCTCATTATTTTTGATGCGGCGTACAGCGAATTTGTCCGCGACGCGGCGTTTCCCAAAAGCATCTTCGAGATTGAGGGCGCGCGGGAATGCGCCATTGAAGTTAATTCTTTTTCCAAGTCCGCCGGCTTTACCGGTGTGCGCCTGGGCTGGTCGGTGGTTCCTGCGGAGTTAACGTACGACACCGGCGAAAGCGTCAATGCCGACTGGAATCGCGTTTGTTCCACGATTTTTAACGGCGCTTCCAATATCGCCCAGGCAGGCGGTCTTGCCGCCCTGGACGACGAGGGTCTGAAGGAAATTCGCAGCCTTACCGATTTTTACCTGGGCAACGCACAGCTGATCCGCAGCGCGCTGCATGATTTGGGCATCGACTGCACGGGCGGCGACAATTCGCCGTATATTTGGGCGCATTTCCCCGGCCGTGACAGTTGGGAAGTTTTTTCCGAAATTCTCGAAAAATGCCAGGTAGTAACAACCCCCGGCGCCGGATTTGGTCCCGCCGGTAACAGCTTTGTCAGGTTTTCCGCCTTTGGTCACCGCCGGGATGTCGAAGAAGCCTGCCAAAGGTTAAAACAGTTGGGCTGAGCAAGCCCAATGGAGGCCGCAATGCAATCAGAATCACTTAAACCCGGCCTTGTGGCGCAGGCAAGCGAGACTGTAACGGACGGGAATACCGCCGCAGCTCTTGGTTCCGGGGGTCTGCCGGTGTATGCAACCCCCGCCATGATCGCCCTCATGGAAAAAGCCGCCTTTGCCGCGGCGGCACCCCATCTCCCGCCGGGCTGGTCAACGGTGGGAACCGAGGTAAATGTCAGGCACCTTTCCGCCACAGCTCGCGGCATGAAAGTCACCGCCAGGGCGGAACTCCTTAGCGTCGACGGACGGGCGCTTCACTTTTCGGTGGCAGCCCATGACGAAGCCGGGAAAATAGGCGAAGGAGAGCATAGCCGCTTTATTGTTGAGAAAGAAAAGTTCATGGCCAAAACGGAAAGCCGCAACACAAAAAATGCCTGACACTCGTGCGTGCTCCACGCTGCCTGCGCCGAATTTGCCGCCGTGGAATGGTAGGAATTAGTCTCGAACTGTGCAAGAATACTGGAAAGGAGAAACGTATGAACGATGATTTTGTTACATGGGACAATGTTTATTCGGTGGGCTTCGAACCCATAGATAACCAGCACAAAGAGCTGGTAAAGATAATTAACGAAATCTTTGACATTTGTAAACAGGGAGATACCGTTGCAAACAGTGCTTTTTTAAAGATGATTACCAAGGCTACAGACTACGCCGGGCTGCACTTTTCCGATGAGTTAAAATGTATTCGCGAAGCCGGTTTTCCGAACGTCAAACAACACAAACAAATGCACGATAACTTTATTGAGACGCTGTCAAAGTCGATTCAGGAATTCAAGGAAGGAAAAGCCGTACCCATTGAGCTGGCCCGATTCCTGAAAAAATGGCTGCTTACCCACATTGCCGAACAGGACAAGCAATACGCGCCCTATTTGGCAAAGAAGTAGGGTGACTGTCACTCCCCCAGCAATACCTCAAACGCCTTGATAATCTCCGGGCTGTCCCATTCAATTGCACCGACCATGCGCGATACGATAAGGCCGCGCCGGTTGATAATGTAGGTGGTGGGAATTGCCCGCACCCCGTACCGGATGGTGACGCGCCCGTTTGCATCCAAAGCTACGGGAAATGTAAGATTATTTTCCAGCATAAAACCGGAAACCTGTTCCGCCGATTCGCTCCCGTTAACCGCAATCATAACCAGTCCCTTGTCCTTCAGCCCCTGATGGAGCCTCTCCATTGAGGGCATTTCCTTGCGGCAGGGCGGACACCAGGTACCCCAGAAATTCAGAAAAACAACTTTTTCCCGCAGGCCGGACAGAGTCTGTTCCGTTCCGTCCAGCAGGGGCAGGGTAAAATCTTCGGGTCTTCTTGCCGCCCGCTCAACCGGAAGGCCGGCTGCGCTAAACACTTCGATTACGTCAGGGCGAATAATGTACGGCGTTATCTGACCGGCCGGTGAATCGTCTTCCTGTTCGCCCCCCGCCGGAATGCTCACCAGAGGATCATTCAGTACCGGCGCAGAAGCATTTCCGCTTCCCGCTCCTGTCTGCCATCTTGCGGTAAAGGCGTTCAGTTTCCGGTATTGTCCGGTTACGATTAACACCCCCATCGCAACCAGCAGCGCCCCGCTTATCTTGCGTATCAGCGGCAGACGGGGACGCAGGCGGGAAGACGCTTTTATGAAAACATTGAAAAAACCCGACGCCAGCAAAAAGGGCAGGCCCAGTCCGGCCGAATAGCAGGCAAGGTACAGCGCCGCCCTGGGGATACCTCCGCTCTGGGCTGCCAGAAGCAGCACTCCCGCCAGCACCGGCCCGATGCAGGGTGTCCAGCCTGCCCCAAAAGCCGCTCCGGTCAAAAACGCCCCGATAATCCCCTTCGGCTGCCTCTTTATATGAAAACGCTTTTCGTAATTCAAAAAAGCGAGAAAGTCAAAAATAATGTTCAAACCCAGGACTATTACCACCGCCCCGGAAATCCAGTTGATCCAGCGCAGGGCATTGCCCATAAGAAGGAAGGTCACCGAAAAGATAATACTCAGTACGATAAAAACCGCGCTGAAGCCCAGGATAAAACTGACTGTTCCCGCCATAAGCCTCGGTTTCCAAAGACCTCCATCGGAGGTTTCGGCTCCCTCGCCGCCCTGGGGAGTTCCCCCAATGATGCAGAGGTACGAGGGAATCAGCGGCAGTACGCAGGGAGAGAGAAAAGACAAAAACCCGGCCAAGACACAGCTCAGCGCATAAGGAAGTGAATCTATCATAATGCCAATATAGCACAAAAAAGGACATGATTCCATTTTTTCACAGGGAAAGTTACTCAATCCTGAAAAACGAAACTTCCCTCATCAGCGACTCAACTCCCCCATGGTTCTTTGCGCTTATTTCATTAACGTGATTTACCGCATCGTTGATCTGTTCCGCACTTAACGCCATCTCATTCATGCCCGAAGCAATATCCTGTGTTACCCTTTCAAGATCCTCGCTTTCCCTGATAACCTGGCTGGAGCCGCTGTGCATTTCATGGGAGCCATCCATTACCTGCCGGGTAATATCGGTTACATTGCCGATACCTTCAAGGATCAGCCTACTCCCTTTTTCCTGTTCCTCCATCGCATTTCGGATATTCTCTTCCTGTTCCGCTACAATCCTGACTTTTGAATCAATGGCCTCGAACTTGTGAAGAACAGTATCGGTAGCAATGGTAATATTGTCGATGGATTCTTTGATCTTCGCCAGTACGTTGCTGATGGTTTTGGACTGTTCGCTGGAATTTTCCGCCAGCTTGCGAATCTCGTCGGCAACTACCGCAAAGCCCCTGCCCGCTTCTCCGGCGTGGGCGGCTTCAATAGCGGCGTTCATTGAAAGCAGGTTGGTCTGACTGGCGATATTTTCCATCACTGCGTTTATTTCCATAAGGTCTTCCGATTCTCTGGCAATTTCCTGTATGTCCGCGGCCACGTCCTGTAATCCGGTACGGCCCACTTCGGAGGCTTCTTTGAGGGTTTTTACATTGGCCGCATTTTTGATGAGAGTTCCGGTAACCGAACGGATATTGGCTACCATTTCCTCAATGGCGGACGAGGCCCGGGAAACATTGCTGCTTTGGTTTTCAACCTGTCCGTTGAGTCTGTTGATGTTTTCAACAACCTGTTCCATAGTCGCATGAGTTTCACTGACACTGGAACTCTGGTTAATGATACGATCATTAACGCTCTGAATATTGGCGTTAATCGCGCTCACCGCTGCTGCGGTATCGTTCATCTTGTCTGCAAGGTCGACGCTGATTCCGCCCAAAGACTTTGCCTCTTCCTTGATGACTGCGATGAGGCTTTTTATTTTATCAATGGTTTGGTTGAAATAACGGGAAAGATCCGCTATCTCGTCTTTGGCCTCGGTAGTGTAAATTCTTTTTGTCAAATCCCCCTCGGCAATATACTTGAGGGCGCCGGACAGGCTGACAACCGGCTCGGTAATAACGTGCGCCAGCAGGAGAAGGACAATCACCGCTACAGCAAGAAGAACCAGGGTAAATGCTGTCGCAATAAGTATGGTAGTCCAGATAGGTTTGGATATTTCATTCACGGGAAAACCAACGAAAAGACACCAGGAGGCATCAAATCCGGTAACCGGGACAGGGTAATAAATATAGTGGACAACCTCTCCCAGCAGCGGGGTATGCAAATCCAGGGAAACGGGCATTCCGTACTCGCTGCCGTTCCCGATTAACTGAACTATCCGGTCATGTTCCTCTCCCAACAGCTGCTTTTCGGCGGGGAGATTATTGATATTACCCTGCACCAGTGAAGTGTTGGAATGTGCAGCAATGGTGCCATCATTGGCGTATATCCCGCACAGTCCCCTGCCGTTGCAGATCTTCTCCTTTACCTTATCCACCAGGGGCTGGAGCTGAACCGCATAGTCGATCCCCACGATGCCCACCAGCCTCCCGGTTTGATTGTTTTTGATTGGATATGTAACGGCAATGACGGGAACATTCCCCTGGCCGGCTGTATTTCTCCACACGGGAGGGGCAAGCCGGGGCGTTTCGCCGATAGCTGCCAGATGATCCTGCCAGTTTTCGTATCCCGCAGATACTTTTTCCAACTGGCCGTTCCTGCGGGTAAAGAAGGACTGGTATTGTCCCAGTTCGGCGTCCCTGTTGTCTATGGTATTCGGAAACCAGGCGGTCCAGATGCCCGGTATATTTTCATTTTGCCGGATAACGCTGCCCAGCATATCGCTAAAACTGTCCCTTCGGGAATTTTCTGCGGTACTTTCATACCCGCCGAATAACCCGGAAAGCGCTTGTGCATAATCCGTATACGTTTCAATTTCCCGCTGAATTTCAATTGCCTCGGCTCTGGCCAATTCCATAGCGAAGTCATACATGGTATCAGTCTGCAAATGACTGGTTCGCATGAGGATGAAAACCGACCATGCAGCGACAATCAGAATAATCATAAACAAATAAACCGTTGTCAATTTGGATCGTATACGCACAAATGCCTCCCACGGCTTTTAGGCCGTTTATTTTTAAATCAAAAGGTAAAACCCCATACAAGGGCCAATATCAGGGACATAATGGCTGGAATCAAACAGGTAGTAACAAAGATGCCCTTATACGCTTCTTTATGCGTACAATGGGAAACCGCAAGAAGAGTCAGGACAGCGCCGTTATGCGGCAGGGTGTGCAGACCGCCGGAAGACAGGGAAGCGATGCGGTGCAAAAGCTGGTTGATATAATCTTCCCTGCCTGCTATGCCGTTTGCCAGTACCCGGGCCTTTTCCAGGTACTGGGGAGCAAGAGCGCTCAATGCAATGGACATGCCGCCCGATGCTGTTCCTGTCGCCCCTGCCAAAACGTTGACCGCGACGGATTCGGAAAGCAGGATGTTTCCCGGCATATTCATCATCATGCCGGAAAGGGTCGCAAAACCCGGGGCAAGCCGCACAACAGAACCGTAGCCAACAGCGCATGAGGTGTTCATGATGGCAGTCAGCGATCCGTTGGCACCTGCAGTAATTGCCGGGACAAGGATTTTCCATTGTTTTAAATTCAAAAAACAGCAAAGAAGGATACCGCAGAGCAGGGAGATAACGATGTGCATTTTGAACACATTGAGAGTCACAATCACGGTGATAATGGGCAGGAGACCTGCCAGCCAGTGCCATTGGGAAGGATTTTCATTGGCGCCGCTTTCCTCAAATTTTGGGTCATCAATAAAGCCCCTTCCGGCCTTACGGGCCTTCAACGCTTCCCATTCAAGGTAAATGTACCCCGGAATACCAATGAGAAACATACCGATTATGGAAAGGGCGGGGGCTGCCATGGGGGTGGTGCCATAGAAGTTCATGGGGATCAGATTCTGAACCTGGGGAGTACCGGGCACGGTAGTCATGGTGATACCGAAGGCCGAGAAGGCAATGGCTCCCGGCAAGAGAGTCCTGGGAAGATTGGCCGCACGATAGATAGCGTAGCCCATGGGATAGACAACGAACACGGCCACGAAGAGGGAGACACCGCCGTAGGTCATGAGCAGACAGGGAAGCACGACGGCAACCACGGCCCGTTTGGATCCGATGAGCTTTATCAGGGTATTGGCCAGAGACCGGGCCGAACCGGTCATATCCATTACCTTCGTGTAGACCGCACCGAGGAAGAAGGCCGGAAACCACTGAACAAAAAACTCAGCCGCTCCGCGCATATAGCTCCCCGCGTATAATCCGGTATTTGAATCACTGCCAAAACTGATGTAGGTTTCCAGAACATTCATCCCGCCTAAAAGGGCGACAAAGGCAGCGCAGAAGGGGGCTACCCAGATGATGGAATTTCCTTTATATGCCAGAAACATCAAAAGACCAAGGCTCAGGAAAATGGAAATCAGCGAAAGACTCATGGGCGGGACTCCTCGGTTTTTAAATTTGGCTTTTGATATTATCCCGCAATACACCCGCTGTCAATTTAATAATTGGAATTTGGGATCGTTAGACAACAAGTACCATAAAAAATTAACACAAAAACGGCTTCATCCCGGAAAAGCGGCCCCAAAAAATTTTTCAAAAAACACCTCTCCCCCTTGACTCTTTTTTTTGTTTTTGCTAGTTTTTAGGCTCTAGCCTCTTGTTTTCATAAGAGGGGAGTAATACGCTCTGACGTGCCGGATGCTGGCGGTGCGTTGAAAATGCAAGGAGTTTTGAGCGAATGCCTACTATTAACCAGTTGGTTCGTTTCGGGCGGAAGCAGGTGACTTCCAAGACCAAGTCCCCTGCCCTGAAAAACTGCCCGCAGAAGCGGGGGGTTTGTACCCGCGTTATGACCGTTACACCCAAAAAACCCAACTCTGCCCTGCGGAAGGTAGCCCGTGTGCGGCTTTCCCATGGGACCGAGGTTACGGCCTATATTCCCGGAATTGGGCACAATTTGCAGGAACACTCGGTTGTTCTGGTCCGCGGCGGACGTGTTAAAGACCTTCCCGGTGTGCGCTACCACATTATTCGCGGGGCAAAAGACACGCTGGGAGTCACCGATCGCAAGCGCGGCCGCTCCAAATACGGCGCCAAGCGTCCGAAGGCGTAAACAATATGGGAAGAAAGAAAAAGACCATAGACCGGAAAATCGCCCCGGATCCAAAGTACAACAGCGTAGTGGTGTCCAAGTTTGTCAACCGCATGATGTGGGAAGGCAAGCGCTCGGTAAGTCTGCGGATTATCCATGAAGCCCTGGGAATACTCCAGAACAAGGCCGACAAGGAGCCGCTTGAGGTGTTTCTCAAGGCCCTGGACAATGTAAAACCCGTTATCGAGGTCAAATCCCGGCGGGTTGGCGGTGCGACCTACCAGGTTCCGGTGGAAATCCGGGAAACCCGGCGGGAAGCCCTGGGGATGCGGTGGATCATCAATGCCGCACGGGCGCGCTCGGGCAAAGGCATGGGCGACCGGCTTGCGGCTGAGCTTCTGGATGCCTATAACAGTACGGGTACGGCCTTCAAAAAGAAGGAAGATACCCACAAAATGGCCGAGGCAAACAAGGCCTTTGCCCACTACCGATGGTGAGCCAATTGCGAAACTTGCGAACCTTCGGTTCGGGTTAGTTTGCAATTGGCTTTGCAGTTTCTCGCCTGACGGCTGCGAAACTGCCATTTTAAGATGTTGCAATTGCAAAACTGAAGTTTTGCAATTGTTTCGAAATTTGAAAATTCAGCCCTAAGGGGTTGACACAATATATAAATTTTTGGATGATTGACAAGCCGGAGATATCCGGCGTGTGTCGGCAGCCAAACCGACCATCGGGTGGGGCCTCAGCGGAGGCTCCGGATAGATGGGATAGGTGGTGGAGTTCGAGAAAATGGGGTTCCTCCCTTTCTGTTCGATTTCCCCTCTGTCAGTTTATAAA
>Ga0082212_10012027_pt1 | contig 10923 bp, 10 predicted proteins | sample TergutNt197P3_FD_71548 | JGI IMG/M metagenome (GOLD analysis project Ga0082212, IMG submission 71548) | Neocapritermes taracua P3 segment gut microbial communities from Petit-Saut dam, French Guiana - Nt197 P3 | ecosystem: Host-associated > Arthropoda: Insects > Digestive system > Gut ...
TCCTTTTCTATGTTTCTTTTTTCAGTATTCCTCAAGCGGTTTTTCCGCGAATCTGTTCGTATAATTGTTTAATTGTTTCTGTAGGTTTCCGCATTCTCTACTGCTCTGTAAACGGGGCTGTCATATTGTCGAGCGTCGCGAACATGAGTTCAATGCGCCTCTTGTCGTTTTCGCTCTCTCCGTCCGTTTCAATGATCATCGTTGTTTTGGCAAGGACGGGAATGACACGAAAACGGTATTCTGTTTTGATCCTGTACATTTCCGTTACGACCGTCATGCTTTCATCGTCGTGGTGTGTGGTTCTCCCTCTTCGCATTTCCACGATATCAGCCACTGCGTTCCAAAGCATCGCCGGGCTAAGGTCATATGTTTTCTCAATTACAGCCATACTCGTTCCTCCTGATTCCTGGTCGCATCTTCTCGCATCTCAGTCGGGTTTTTCTTCAGTTAGAATAACGGCAGCCCGTCATTTCCCGCCATGCAGAAAACAACCCAATGTAAAAAAAGATAGGGGCGAAAACACCCCGTTTTATTTTCTCTGACATATTCGGAAGCAAAATGCTGACATATACGGAAGCAAAACGTTGACATATTCGGAAGCAAAACGTTGACATATTCTGAAGTAAATGGAACAAAAATACCTGAGCCGCGTTGCGGATAAAGTTCTGGATATAAAACTGGAGACATCCGGCGCCGTGCTTATCGAAGGCCCCAAGTGGTGCGGCAAGACTCGTATACGCTTATCAAATGAGAAACGGCGTCTGGGTGGTGCCAATTGGTTGTTTGGCGCCCTAATGCCTGGTGAATTTTGTAATTAGTTCCGAGCGCGATTTGGTATCGCACTTTCCCATCATTGCGCCGATGTATTTTTGGACGGTGTTCTCTGTCACAACCATTTTTTCGGCTATCGCGGATGTTGATTGCCCGTCAAGCAGGTATCGCAAGACCTCCGATTCCCGCTTTGTGAGCCCGTAGCTTTTGATCCGGCTTTCGAGCATTTCAGCACTCTGACCTGACAGGGATTCTGGATTTGTCATAGGCGACTTCGCGTGAAGGTTGCCGGACAGGTAGAATATCACGAGAAGGACCGCGACGACCCCGATGAAAACCCCGAGGGCGATCGTGCTATCCGCCTGAAAATACAGGTTCGACGTAAAAGCGCCCACGCCGAGAAAAAGCAAATAGAGGCTCGTGCCGGCAGTAATAACATTCATCGGGTCCCTGCCTCTCCGCGCGAGGGAAGTCAGGCTGGTGATAATAAATATAAAATAAAAGCCGCCGAGGAAATATGTGATCCATGAATAATCCGTAAACACTTCCGGAGAACTGATCTGTGTTACGACCGGCGTGATCAGCAGGGTGAATGTGAGGGTAGCTATAGGAAGGTATTTGCCTTCTTTCACATCGGCAAGCAGTCCCGCGATGAAGAGCCCGGGGATGTACAACAGCGCTTGTGGAATGAATAGCGACCCAGCCGGATCTGACAGAAGCGTTGAGAAAATGGCTATATCGTTCACTCCTATCATATATGACAAGGCGGCGATCGCGATCATCACAGCCCAGAAGACCGGCAGGAATCGCTTCCTGTCCTCAGCTGTGCCCGCGCTGTCTTGCTCCTTGACGCCGAACAAACCCGGAAGCGAGATTTTCTTGAAAGAGAGGTACAGCATTACAATTATTGAAATAGAAAGGATCGCCATTGCCGGTAGTATTTGCGAAGGGAATATAAGCTCCGCCGCGAAATTCAAGGCGAGCCCTGCTACTGCCGCCGAAGCGAGCACAGTCCCGATCCTCACCTCCGCCAGCTTGAGCCGGTACAGATAATTGGCGCAAATGGCGATGTTCGCACCTTGCATTACGCCAAAAAATACAAGCGTTCCCCAAAAAATACCGTCTGACAGGAAGAGCCCCGTGGCGCAAATAGAAACCGCCGCAAGCACAAACCCTAAAACCACAAATGCCCTTATCCGCTTCGGCTTGTGCTTCTTGAGTACCGCAAACAACAATGCCCCGCCGGCAGCCGACAGATAGTATGTGCCGTAGACAGCGTACTCCTGTACCGCCGCGTATAATGTCTTCGAGGCTGTGAAAAAATAACTGTTGCTCTCGTACATAGTGAACAGCATCAGGATAAAGTAGATATATATTGGTATACGTTTCTTCATTATGGGTTCTCAGATGTAAGTGCCTGCTACTTGTAATGTGTCCACACGATAATTATTTTTACAATTTTTTCGTTCCCGTCAACCTGATATAGAAGTCGCGTGATACTCCTCCGGGGTCACGAAGTTAGCCGGCGCGGGCGTAAGCACTGCGTCCGGCGCGGCGCGCAAGGCCTCGTCAGAAAAATTCGGCGCGACATAGTCTGGTATCTGAAAACTCATAGTCATTATCCCTCCTGCACGGGGTGAGCCACTTTTCTAGCGTAGTCATTCTAACACAGGAGCGGGAAAACCAAAACTGAAACAAGTCCGGCCGGAAGCCATATGGAACGTGTCGGGAGGCGGTTCCGGGTGTGATATAATCAAAGCGCTGGACCCAAAGATAAAACATTGATGTTGAATAATTGTATGTTCGGTGATATATCATCAGGTGAGGAAGATGTGATGTGTGGCGGGAAAAAGATGCGGGGTGACGAGGGGGCGAAGAAGAACGCCCCGAATACCTTCACAGCAAAGGTTGATTTTTTCGAGCGGGACAAAGGCTGGTACTACGTTTCGGTACCGCCGGAGCTGTCAGGGCCGCTCGCGCGCTATGCCGACCGCGGACTTATAGCGGTGACTGCGGCCATCGGAGAATCGAGCTGGCCGACGTCGCTCCTGCCGATGGGTGATGGTACGCACTTCATTGCCCTGCCCGCGAAGGTTCGGGCGAAGGAAAAACTGTCGCGGGGCGACATGGCGGATGTCTCGTTTGAAATACGCGAGAGATAGTGCATGGCCGGGGCAAAAATGATTTATACACTGTATTTCAGCCCGACGGGAACTACCAGGGCAGTCCTCCGTCAGATCGGGCGGCTTATGGGTGTTGAACCAGCGGAACATGATTTAACACCGTATGGGGACTATGAAGATGTCGTGGTTCTCGGCAAGGATGACTTCGCGCTCTTCGGGTTTCCGGTATACGAGCACAGGGTTCCGGGCACTTTCAGGGATAGGCTTCGCTGTATTTCGGGCGACGGCACGCCCGCGGCAATCGTCTGCACATACGGCAATTGCGAATATGGCGACGCGCTTTTGGAAATGCGCGATATAGCCGCGGACAGAGGTTTTTTCCCGATCGCGGCGGCAGCGGTCGCAGCGGAACACAATGTTATCCGAAGCGTCGCCGCCGGACGGCCCGACGAAGCGGACATGGAGTTTATTAAACGGTTTTGCGCGGAGCTTTCGATCCGCGGGGAGGTGTTTGCTCAAAACGGCGGAGGAAGCGCCAGCCTTGCCGTACCGGGGGATTACCCGTACCACCATTCACCTTTCAGCCTGCCGTGGCATAGAGTTGGTATCCGGGCATCAGCGGACTGTATAGCCTGCGGGCTTTGCGAGGCAAAATGCCCCGTCGGGGCGATACCGGCCGGCAATCCGCGGGTAACACAAAGCCTTTGTATCGGATGTATGCGCTGTACAAGGATATGTCCTAAGCATGCCCGGCGGCAGACAAAGTTGGTACAGACAGTCGGCAGTCTGTTACTGGCAAAATCAAAAAGGATTCGCAAGGAACCGGAAATGTGGTTTACATAAGTTACGGTTTTAGTTATACTATTTCAGGCAAGAATACTTACATTTAATACTATTTTTTATATTACATAAGGAAGGAACTGAAAATATGGGTGATGTAACACTTAATGGTGGCGCGGCTGTCCCTCTGTCCCGAGGACTGGGATTCTGGACGATCTGGGCTATAGGCGTTGGCGCAGTCGTAGGCGATGGCGTTTTTCTTTACACGGCGGAGGCGATAAGTACTTCGGGGGCGTCCTCGATGGTTGCTTTTATTTTCGCGGGGCTGACGCAAATGGCAATCATGGTTGCTATGTGCGAGCTTTCTATCGGGATGCCGTCGGCCGGAGGTCCGACCGTGTGGGTCGTGAAATATCTGAACAGGTTCTGGGGACTCCTTTCCGGGCTTGCTTTCTCGGTAGGCTGGATCATTATAGGCGGCTCAGTGAGCGTGGCTCTCGGGCGCTTTATAGCTTATTGGACTCCAAATCTGCCTCTCGTCGGCGCCACGATCCTCTGGGCAGCCGTTTTCTTCACGGCATTCCTGATAATGAATATCGTCGGCGTCAAGTTTATGGCCAGAGGCCAGTTGATACTCTGCCTCATCCTTATCGGCATCATGGTCGTTTTTGGAGTCGGGGGCCTGGTGAAAGGCATGGATATGGACAACTTCACGCCGTTCGCGCCGGCCGGCATCGGTGGTATTACCGAGTCGATACCCATTGCGGTGTACGCGTTCATGGGCGCTTCGTGTATCTGTTTCGCCGGCGAGGAATGTAAACGCTCCATCGATCTCGCGAGAGCGCTCATATGGTCGAGCGTCACTTTTATCGTAGTTTATACGATTGCCCTGCTCGTCGTCATAGGCAATATTCCATATGCTGAAGTAACTCAGGATATGTCACCATTCACGCAAACAGCGGAAGTCGTATTCGGGCCTTTGGGTGGGCATATAGTGAACCTCGCGGCGGCGATCGCGGCAGGAACCTGTCTGGTTTCGGGCTGCCTCTATACACCGTCCCGCTTGCTTTACAGCATGTCACTAAAGGGATATATGCCTAAGATATTCGGCAGAATCAACCCGAAAACCAAGACCCCCGTGCATGGACTCGTTATTATCTGGATCGTAGGTATGATCGGGATAATTGTCGCGGCGGCTCCGTGGGCCAAAACGGAAGACCAGTTAGACACAGCGATGGAATTCTATAATTTCCTCTGTAATCAGGCGGTCATCGCGTGGATCATATCATGGGCGCTTTCTATCATTGCCGGCATCAGATTCAGAATTGAGCTCGGCGGCGATACGATCAGGAAGAAATTTGGCTGGGCGCAGCCGCTATTCCCGCTCATACCGGTCATCGCCCTCGTGTCCTGCGGCTACTGCCTCTACCTTAGTTTCTATGACGCGTGGCAGTTTATAGCCTTCGCTATCTGGATGGGAGGATATTGTGTCTACTACGCGTTCATTCAGCGCAAGTACAAAGCGGGACTGATCAGCGATGACATGGGCTTCTCGATCGAGCACGTGGAGTAAAAACGGCGGGAGAAATAGTAAAAGCAAGCGGAAGGAGGCCTGGTACTATGAGAGTCATTGATCTTACATATACGATCGCGGAAGATATGCCGGTATATCCGGGCACCGAAAGGCCGATACTGGCGCAGGCAAACACCATAGAAAAAGACGGGTTTAAAGAGACCCTCTTGACGATGTTTTCCCATACAGGTACGCATATGGACGCGCCGGCGCATTTGTTTCCTGGAAAGTCAACGCTTGACGGGATGCCGATAGAACAGTTTGTCGGCAAGGCTTTTGTCATCGACTGCGCCGGGCTCAAAGAAGGCGAGCGGATAACCATGGAGTTCATCAACAGGGACAGAGCTCTGGCGGACGAAGCTGAATTCATCCTGTTCCGTCTGGGCTGGGATAAATACTGGGGAACGGACTTGTATTTCGGGGATTATCCCCATATTGACGATGAAGTAATCGAATTCCTGCTCGAATCGGACAAAAAGGGTGTAGGCCTTGACGTGATCGGAATAGACCCGATTGCCGATGAAAACTTGACGATACATAAGAGACTGCTCGCGAATAAAGAAATAGTCGTCATAGAAAATCTCAGAAATCTTGAACTTTGCGGGAAAGGGCTGTTTACTTTCTTCGCCCTGCCGCTGAAGTATTTGAATTCAGACGGTTCGCCGATAAGGGCGATCGCGATTTTGGACGAATGACGAACCCCTGCCATCTTCCGCCTTTGAATGGCGGAGGATGGCGGGGTTTTTCCGGAACACCGGGGCGGAAAACCGGGGCATACAATTATGAAAACACCTATACAGGACTTCCTGTTAAAACATGCCGCGAAAAACCCTATATCTTTCCATATGCCGGGGCATAAAGGCTCTGCTTTTTACAAGCGGTTCGGCTATTCGGAATTCCTCGAAAACATCATGGACTGTGATGTGACTGAGATACCGGGGGCAGACAATCTTTTTCAAACCGAAGGGATAATTAAAGAAGCGCAGGACAGATACGCGAAACTCTATGGCGCGAAGAAATCCTACCTGCTTATCAACGGTACGAGCGGCGGGATAATAGCGGCGATCCTCGCTTCCGTCCCCAAGGGCAAGAGAATCATTATGGCCAGAAACAGCCATAAATCGATTTTCAACGCTCTTACATTGGCCGATATTCAGCCGGTATACGCCTACCCGGACATCATAGAGGAATACGGGATTTCAGGAGCGATATCTCCGGAACAGATAGAAGGGCTCTTATCGGCCAATCCCGATGTTGAGGCCGTAATACTTCCGAGCCCGAATTATTACGGTATTTGCTGCGAAACGGAAAAAATCGCGGAAATCACGCACAGATACGGCAAAGTCCTGATAGTTGACGAAGCGCATGGCGCGCACCTCACGTTTTTCAACAAATACGGGATAAAAGGCATGCCGAAATCCGCCGGAAACTCGGAGGCGGATATAGTTATTACAAGTATTCACAAGACGCTGGGATCGTTCACGCAGAGCGCGCTCCTGAACCTGAATTCGGAGAGGGTGGATCAATACCTGCTGGAAGACAAGCTCCAGTGCGTCGAAAGCACCAGCCCGTCATATATCCTTATGGCAGCGCTCGATATCAACGCTTCCATTATCGAGGAACATGGCGAGCGGATTTTTAACGAGTGGGCGGAGAACCTGGACTGCTTCTATGAGAACGCGAGGAATATCAGGGGGCTGAAACTCATCGACGATATTGAGGGCCTCGACAGGACGAAACTGAATTTCAGCCTTGGCGGGCTCGGCATACCGGGTAACAAACTCGAAGAGATAATGATCGGGAAATATGGAATATTTATTGAGCTTTATACCGGCGACCTGGTTATGTGCATGACGGGGATCGGAAACACGCGGGAGCATATAATGCGGCTGGTGGACGCCCTTGCGGAGGTGGCGGCGGAATACGGCGTGAAGTCCGGCGCCGGGGCGGGGATAAAGGCAGAGGCGGATGCCGGAGCCGATGCCGACGCGGGATCCGCGAAACTAATCGTCCCTAAACAGGCGGAGCTTTTTGACATACCCATTTACAAAAGGAGGGCGCCGCTATCCGAAGCGGAAGGCCTCATATGCGCGTCTTCGATCATCCCATATCCGCCGGGTATCCCTTTGGTATGCCCGGGTGAAAAACTAAACGCTGAAACCATCGAGTATATTATCAGGCTCAGGGAGCTGGGCGAAAAAGTGATCGGGGTGAACGGGCGCAGCGAAATACTGGTCGGTGCGTAGCATTTATTACATTTCCGTAACGGGTTTCTGAAATAATTAGATATTTATTGAACTTATGTTCGCGATTCTGTATAATTGAACATAGGTTCGCTTCTTTGTGTAATCGCGGAAATGGAGAGGGTATGGAAAGTCTGGTTTTTGACAAACTTACAGTGCTCGGAGAGGGCGCGAAGTACGATGTTTCCTGTTCCAGCAGCGGGCATGCCAGAGTAAATGTTGGTCGGATCGGTTCGGCCGCGTGCGCCGGGATATGCCATACATGGACCGCGGATGGACGTTGCATGAGCCTGCTGAAGGTGCTTCTGTCGAATGATTGCGTATATGACTGCAAATACTGTGTCAACCGGCGCTCGTCCGACTCCCCCCGCAGGACCTTTGAGCCCGGGGAGCTGGCCGCGCTCACAATAGAGTTTTACCGGCGAAACTATATCGAAGGGCTTTTTCTCTCATCGGCGGTATTCGTGTCGCCGGACCATACCGCCGAGAGAATGTACGAGTGTTTGTGGCTCCTTCGCGAAGTTCACGGTTTCGCGGGTTATATACACGCGAAGATAGCTCCGGGCGTCTCGCCCGAGCTGCTCACACAGATAGGGCTTGAAGCCGATCGCCTGTCGGTCAATATTGAGACGCCAACTTCGGAAAGCCTGTCGATTCTGGCGCCGCAAAAGAAACCGGAAGCGATCTTCGCCCCGATGACCCAGATAACCAGGACGCAGATCGAGCAAAAGACGCTGAAGAGCGCGGGGAATATGAAGCGCCTCAAACCGGCCGGTTATGGCGGAGACGATGTAATTAACTCAGCTTTGGCGGGCGAGGATGAAAACATCGACGTCCTTGAAGGCATGCCGCTGGCTGGCCGAAAAGTCGGCGGGCATATTGTTCGGGAAAGCAGACGTGTGAAATGGAAAGAGAAGTTCGCTCCGGCAGGGCAGACCACGCAGATGATCATCGGCGCCTCGCCGGAAAGCGACCGCCAAATCATCAGCTTGAGCGAGGCGCTGTACAGGCGGTTTACGATGAAGAGGGTTTATTTTTCGGCTTATATTCCGCTGTCAGATGCGCCTGAATTGCCGTCTTTGCTCACGCCGCCGCCGCTTCACAGGGAGCACAGGCTCTATCAGGCGGATTGGCTGCTTCGCTTTTACGGGTTTTCAGCCGATGAGATTTTTACTGAGGCCGAACCCAATCTCGACTACGATTTGGATCCAAAGGTGGTCTGGGCGCTGAGACATATTGAAGTCTTTCCGATCGAAGTAAATACAGCGTCCGAAGCTGAGCTGCTTCGCATCCCCGGAGTGGGCAATATATCGGTTAGGCGGATCATGCGGCAGCGCCGCGCGCAAAAGGTCCATTACGAGGATCTCAAAAAAATGGGCGTAGTGCTGAAGCGCGCCAGACACTTCCTGACATGCGACGGGCGTTATTTCGGGGGCAGGGAACAGGAACCGGACAAGCTGCGGTCGGTCTTCGCGCTTGAGGAGCGAATCGGTGCGGGCACTCTGCCGGTTCAGCTGATAAACAACGGGCTTGACGCCGCGGCGATCCGGGGAATCCTGGGAGGCGGTGAGAAAGCCCAATTGACATTGCCGATATGAATTATCTTTACGATCACAGTTATGAAGGGTTCCTGACCTGTGTTTATCACCACTGGTATACGGAGGGCGCCGCGGCCATCCTGCCTGATGGCGACTATCAGCTGGATTTTTGCCACTACGCGAAGGCGGTTGAAACGGATCCCGCGAAAGCCGCGCGCGTACAAAAAGCGATCGAAACGAAGATTTCAAAATGGGACGCGCGGCGCGTCTATCAAGCCTTTTGTTCAAATGAGCCGGAGAAAGAAATGAAACTGCTTCGCTATATCGCCCTGGGATTTGAACGCGGCCCGAAGATACGCCTCCTGCACGGCGATCCTATCGTGAAGGCTGTTGAGGCCGCCGAACAACGGGTCTGGTTTGAGGTACACCGCTTATGCGGCCTTGTCAGGTTCGCGGAGGCCCGCGGCCATGGCACGGAGCATACAATGCTGTATTCAAGGCTAGAACCTGACAATGACGTCCTCGAGTTTCTCGCTCCGCATTTCGCCGACCGTTTCAAGAGCGAACCAATAGTCATCCACGATTTGCGGAGAGAAAAAGCCCTGTTTGCTTTTCAAAGGAAATGGGATATAGCGCCGCTTGACGGGGACGCCGCCATCGTAAAAACAGAGCGCGAGCTTGATTGCGCCGCGCTCTGGAAACAGTATTTTGAAGCCATGGCCACGAGAGAGAGAGTCAACCCCAGATGCCAGCGGCAGTTCTTGCCGGTAAGATACCGGAAGTACTTACCCGAATTTGAGTGACCTCTCCGGCTATTGATTATTCGTCTTCAACAATCGCGGGGTCGAGTTCGAACATGTCGTCAAAATCTTCGTTTTCCCAGTCGAAATCCCAATCCTCGATATCGAAATCATCATCATAATCACTATCGTGATCGTGGTCGTGATCATAATCATAGTCATAGTCGTAATCGAAATCGTCGATTCCATAAAGGTCTTCATCAAATGGTTCTTCTTCCACAAAAATCCCGCGAGACTCATTCAGGTCTGTAAGGTTTGTTGGGAGCTTGCCAGTCGAAGGGGCCACGGCGACAAAGTATTCGATTTCCGTATTCTCCACAAGCTCATCGATCGCGTCAACCACTTTATCGCCTTCGAGCGTTGACTTGATACTTTCGTAATAGTCCTCTATCGGTGTGACCGAGGCTTCGGTTCTATCCGTCAGCTGAATGATGTGAAATCCAAAGTCTGTCTCCACAATTCCGGAGATTTCATCTATATCAAGCGCGAGGCAGGCTTCTTCGAAAGGCGCTACCATTTCGCCAAGGCCGAACTGGCCAAGGTCACCGCCGTTTTCAGCGCTGCCGTCTTCACTATACTCCATAGCGAGTTCGGCAAAGTCCGCGCCCTCATCCAATTGCTCAAGAATCGCTTCGATTTCCGCGCGCTTCTCATCGGTATGCTCGGGATCCTGTATCAAAATATGGCTTGCCCGCATCGAAAACGGCCGCTCCCACCAGGAACTGTTTTCATCATAGTATGCCTGCACATCCTCGTCTGTAACCGGGTCGGACTCAAGCAGCTCATCACGGAACATAGAGACAGCGGCCACATATTCGAAATAGTATCTGACATGTGCCCTCTTTACCTTAGCTGCGCTGAATTCCTTTGACATCGCGGTATTGCTGAAATACCCGTCCGTATATAATTTGATTTGAGCGGAACTCTCATCATCCGGGAAATTCCTGCCTTCGGCCTCGAGATGCAGTTTTATCGCTTCGGTGGGGATCATCACCGTCTCGATAATGGAATACTTTTGGGTAAGGACCATATCCTTCGCCTCGGCTATTTCCTCCGGGTCGTCAAGGCCTTCGGTGGGATCGCCTCGGAAATCGC
>Ga0082212_10012028_pt1 | contig 10923 bp, 11 predicted proteins | sample TergutNt197P3_FD_71548 | JGI IMG/M metagenome (GOLD analysis project Ga0082212, IMG submission 71548) | Neocapritermes taracua P3 segment gut microbial communities from Petit-Saut dam, French Guiana - Nt197 P3 | ecosystem: Host-associated > Arthropoda: Insects > Digestive system > Gut ...
GCAACCTCAGAAAACCCCGAAATCAAGGCTTGCGACCGAGACAAAAGCGGAGTTTACATATAGGTAAATGAGCATTTTGTCGAGGGAGCGTAACGCAGAGTTCGGGGTTTTCGGAGGTTGCCTTATCAATCCTCACGCCACGATAGGTATGATTTTATAATGCCGCGTTTAAGATAAGACGAATCCTGCCCTTACTCAACTCGCCGGGTATATGGTGATGCCTCGGTTTTCTCCTGAACCTTCGCTCATGCTTTCGACGCCGGGGATTTCCGCAAGCGCCATATGCACGATTTTTCTATCACGCGAAACCATCGGCTGCAAGGCGAGCGGTTTGCGCAAAGCCAGAACCTTTTGCGAGGCCATTTGCGCAAGGAGTTCAAGTTCAAGTTTGCGATGTTTTCGGTAATCGTCGGAGTCAAACTCAATGAAGGACGATTCTTCTTCTTTTCGTGATTTTCCATGCTCGCCTGGATAAACCTTATTGATCAGGTATTCCAGGCTGTTTAAGAGCGCGGCGGAATTGGAAAGAAGGCAGCCACGATCCTTCCCCGTGATGTTGAAAAGAATAACGCCGTTTTCTTCGCGTCCTTCGGCGGTCAGGTCCATGTGCAGGCGGCTCAGAAGCTCTTCGCAGAAATTCAAAACTTCTTCCAAATTATTACCTCCAATGCCGTTTTTAGCCCTTCTTTGATTTTCCTTTTGCCGGAACCTGCGGCGCGGTTTTGGGAATCCATCGCTCCGCGATTTTCTGAAGCGCGACCTGAAAGACGTTGCTGCACAAAAAATATAGGTTCAGGCCGCTCGACATGTTGAGAAACAGGAAGGTAAAGAAGACGGGCATTATCATCATTACCTTCGCCTGAGTCGGATCCGCGCCGGGCGACATAGGCATCATCTTCTGCGAAATAAACTGCGTCAGCCCCATTGTAATCGGAAGGACGTAAAAAGGATCCTTGGCCGAAAGATCCTGTATCCACCAGATAAACGGCGCCTGTCGCAGATCAATTGTGTACGCCAGGAGCGAATAAAAAGCGATAAGAAGCGGCATCTGAATAAGCAGCGGCAGGCATCCCCCCATCGGATTTACGCCGTGTTCCTTGTACAGCGCCATGACTTCCTGGTTCATCTCACGCTTGCGCGGGTCGGTCGCTTTATACTGGCGGTACTTGTCCTGAATCGCCTTGACCTTTGGCTGAATCGCCGACATCTTCCTCATGGAAAGCATCGATTTAAGACGCAGCGGAAATAGGATTATCGAAATTACGAATGTAAGAATGACGATAGCGGCGCCATAGTTTTGCGCAAACCGATGAATCCAGCGCAGTCCGGCGAGCAGCGGATAAACAAGGATGGAAAACATGCCGTAATCAATAACGCCGCCGAGATCCGCCGAACCCTGCAGGCGCAGGTTTTCCTGCTTTTTAGGCCCGATATAAAATTTGTAATCCGCTTCGCCTCCGGAACCGCCCGCGTTTAGCGGCAGCATGACTTTAAGCAGGTTGCGCTCGATTTCCTTTCCGTCGATGCCGGCCTGACGCATATGCGTCGTCTGAATGTTGTACCAGGAAAACGGATATTTCGGGATGGCGATCATGCTGAAATACTGCATGTCGATTCCGGCCCACCGTATATCACCGTCAATCTGCTTCGGTTCCTGCGGATTTTTAGGCGGCGCGGCACGGCGCACCTTGCCGCCGGAATAATAAACGGACTTTATCTGATCGGCGTTTCTGGAAGTATAATGCTCCGATTCCGGCCCGATATCCTCGCTCAGGAACAAACGCCCTTGCAACGGATTTCCCGATTTTGTTCCGGTGATTGAGAGATTAGCGATGTAATTGTCTTTATCGAAATTCCATATCTTTTCGATCTGCAGATCGCCGCGCGTCAGCGTTAGTTTGACGGCGACCGGCGGCGAAAGTGTTTCTTCCGCCGTGAAATCTGCGCCTTCGATTGACACATTGTAGTATTCGTTATTCGCCGCGGCGGATGCGGCGTCGTCCTGCAAAATCAGCGCGCCCGGATACAACCCCTCGTTGCGGGAAGCGCCCGTAATTATGTCAAAAACGCGGCTCTGCTGCTCGCCGCCGCCTGTTTTTGTAGTCTGGTATCCTTTTAGTTCCCAGCTTGTCAGCACTCCGCCGCGATTATCCAGAACGGCCGTGTAAAGATCGCCGTCAATGACAATCCTCTGCGCGGCGGCGCGAGTGTCTTGCAGATTGCCGTCTCCGTCCACTGCCTGTGCAATGTTTTCGGCCGCGGCAGCCGATTGAACGGGATCGTATGGCGTCGGAGCGGCATATTCGGTTTGCGTGTCCTGCTGCGCCGGAACGGGTCTCTGATTTTGCGGAACAAGGTACTGAAACCCTATAAAAACCAGGAATGTCAGAATGATAAACAGAATAAAACGTTTTTCCATCATGATGATATTTTAATTAACCTGTATATTCACGGGACGGGGTCGAATCCGCCATCGTGGAACGGATGGCATTTTAACAGACGGCGCGCGCCCAGAAGAATTCCCCTGGCGAACCCTTTCTTTTCGATGGCCTCGCGCATGTAAACCGAGCAGGTCGGTTCAAACCGGCATGCTCGCGGCAGACAGGGCGAAATAAAACGTTTATAAAATTTCAGCGCGGCAATGGCAGATTTCCCAGCAACAGTATCAATCACAATTCCGCGCATAAGATTTATCCGGAATATCTATTCGCAATTTTTTTTACAACCGACAGAAATTCCAGCCTCAGATCATCATAATGAACGCCGCCGCAGCTGGATTTTGCGTTGACCACCATATCGAACCGATCCGGGATTTGATCCTGCGATCTGCGAAAAATTTCCCGGAACAGGCGTTTCACGCGATTCCGTACAACCGCTCCGCCGACTTTGCGGGACGCCGTGATTCCCAGCCTGCAATGCCCCAGGTCGTTCCCGCGGCTGAACAGTACAAAATGTGACGAATGAATTTTATAGCCGGTTTTATAAATATTCTGGTAGTCCGAAGGCCGGACTATCCGAACAGAACGCGGGAATTTCTCAACGGTCGCCTTAGCCACTCACCGTAAGCCTTTTGCGCCCCTTGGCGCGTCTGCGTTTAAGCACAAGCCGGCCGGCCTTAGTGGACATCCGTTCGCGGAAGCCGTGTACTTTTCTACGTTTGCTGTTGTTGGGTTGGTACGTCCTTTTCATTATCCCGATATCTCCGTTTCAATATAATCCCGATTTACAAGCCTGTCTGCATGATAGACGCATCGCACAGGCAAAAACATACATTATAGAAATTATTGGATGAACAAGCAAGAGCAACCTGCTTTTTGCGAAAGCCTCGCCCGACATGGGAGCGTGAGCCATGGGAGCGCTGGCGTCCCCGCCGGTCGTGTTAACAATAAAATAGGGGCGCGATTTATCGCGCCCCTGCATTTGAAGCGCGCTTGCGCACGCGTTTATTATTTACACGACCGGCGGGGACGCCGGCGCTCCCATGGCTTACGCTCCCATGGCTCACATGTCTGGAACTTTTATGTCACGCACCCGAAGAAAAGAACTATCGAAAGAAACGGCGGTAGGGCGTATATAGACTGTATGCCGTCACGCCGCGAATGCGGTGTGACGGCATACAGGCAAAAACTACTTTTTGGCAGGTGGCGTACCGAATAGGCCTTCGCGGAAAGCGCCGATGTATTCCATGCAATACTCATCCATGCCAAGCAGAGCCTCCGTGGCATAGATCATGCCCAGAAGGTCTTTATTCAGCGGATCGAATATCGCGCTGTCGAGACCAGCGTTCATTGAGAGCACTGTGAATGCCTGGTTAATGAGTTTGCGTCCCGGCAGATTGAAGGAAATGTTGCTGACCGCGCCGGTAATATGAATCGTCGGTTCGCGGCGCTTGATTTCCGTCATAACCTCTACGAGCATGTTGATGCCGTCTTCGGAGGTGCAAAGCATCTCGACGAGCGGGTCAATGTGAAAACGCGATGCCGCGATGTTATATTCCTTTGCCTTTGCCATAAGCTTGTCGAAAACTCTGAGGCGATCCTCGGCTGTTTTTGGAATGCCGGTATCATCGTCCAGGAGAGCGATGACTTCCCATTTTGTGTCGGCGATAACCGGCAGAAGCAAATCTGCCTTTTTACCGCCCGAAATGGAGTTCGCGAGACCGGGCTTTTTGCAGAACGGAATAGCCTGTATTATCGAGTTTGGATTCGGCGAATCAATGGCGATCGGTGTTTCGGTAACGCTTTGCACAAGGTCAATGAGCCATTTGAGCGTTTCCACTTCAATGCTGTCTTCCACGGAAGCGCATACGTCGATGAATGTGGCGCCCGCGTTGGTCTGGGCGATTGCTAGATTTTTGATCCACTCCTCGTTCCGCTCGGCTATAGCTTTCGCTACCGGGGGAATCGATCCGTTGATCTTTTCTCCTATGATGATCATTTACTCCTCCTGATGATGGATGTTTTCTGATAATTACTTCGTATACAAAACATTAAATTTTATGAAACTCCCAATACAACGTCAATATGTTAAATCCAGGGCATGTCTCCCATGTCACTCCTAAAACCTGTAAGTCACGGCGAAATTGATACGGTGGTTCCGCATATCCTTTGACGCGGCGTAATCCGTGCGCATAAAAGAATATTCGCCGCCGAAAGTTACATTATCGGTCGCGTTGTAAAAGAAATTGGTAAATATCCGGTCGTTGACCAGGCGGGCATCGCCGCCCTGTATATCCTCAAGATCCTCATCCTTGGGATCCTCAATGCCGTAGCCTATGCTTGTTCTGGTTCTTTTGGACAAATTATAGACAAGCTGACCCCAGGCGCCGTAAACCGCAACTTCGGTGCCTTTTACCACGTTAACACCCTGTCCCATTCCCGTAAGATAATTGTCCAGGTTTGCGCCCTTCCATGTAATTCCCTGCAAGGTAAAACGCTGACTGAGTGGAAGCTGAACGGCTCCATGGATGAGCCAGCTATCATAAGTTGTTGAACTTTCCGCGCCATTCACTTTTTCGCGTCCATAAACACCGGAAAAAGCGAAAGTACTCTGCCGTTCGGTAAGCAGGCGTGATTTCAGCACGAGGCTGCCATGAAAATTCGGCACTGAGGCGGCGTTTTCATCCGGCTGATCGCTGCTGCCGAAACGACTGCTATTTCGGCCATACTGTACGGCGAGTTTTGTGGTAAACGTGGTATTTTCGCCAAGTTTTGTGTCTTTGGTCACGCGCGCCTGCGGGTGACGCGCGTATGGGTGTCCCAGGTTTGCAAGCGCGCTCGAATCAACCATGTCGGGATGAAAACTGTTGTATGTATCCCAATCCTGACCGAAACGGAGTGACCAGCCGTTGCTCCAGGCTAAATCCACATAAGCGAGACGCATACGCAGCGAGTATTTGTTTGAAGTCAGGAGGTCTTCATAAAAATCCACTTCAAGCCGTCCCGTGGTTTTCACTCCGCGGGATTCCGGAGCGACAATGTTCAACCCCAGGCGGGCGTCACGTGCGCTGAAGTTCAGCTCGCGTTCGCCGCCGCCTGCGGCGGATTCCGGAAGCACCCAAAACGCAATGTCGCCGTAAGCGGTACGCGACGTGTCGTGTACCGCGTCAAATTTAATATATCCATAAGGGGTGACCTGAACGCCTGGTTGCTGTCCGAAAGCGGCAGCCCCGCTGAAAATCATGAAAACCGCCAGCCATTGAATTTTGCGACGCATAAATCTCCTTTTCCTGTAAATATAAACAAAACTATTAATATTACACCTTTATTTTTTGTTATCATAGAACCAATTGCTATCAGGAAAAGGAGCGTATATGAGCATGAGACTGGCAGGCAAAACGGCAATCATTACGGGCGCGGCACGGGGCATCGGGGCGGCGTTCGCTAAAGGTTACGGAAAAGAGGGAGCGAATGTCGTCATCGCCGATATTCGCGACGGGGCGGCGACTGTAACAGCCGTCGAACAGGCGGGCGGCAAGGCCATTTATGTAAAAACCGACGTTACAAAACAGGAACAGTGCGACGCTGCGGCCAAAGCGGCAGTGGAACGCTTCGGCGGCATCGACATTCTGGTAAACAACGCGGGCATCCTTGTCACCATAAAGCCTTTCATGGAAGTAACCAGCGAGGAATGGATGGAAGTTATGGCGATAAACACGCTCGGCCCCTTCCATTGCGTAAAGGCGGTTTTTCCATTTATGAAGGACAGGGGCGGCAAAATCATCAACATTTCTTCGGGAACCGTTTTGGAGGGAGCGCCCGGGCTGCCGCAATACATAGCGTCCAAGGGCGCCGTAATGGCCTTTACACGCGGGATGGCGCGCGACCTCGGCGAATATAAAATCAACGTCAACGCGATTGCCCCGGGCTTTACCCATTCCGAAGGCGGCGAAGAATTTGACAGGAACAAGAAGTTCCCGCCCGTGCCGCTCGATGAAATTCAACTGCCCATGCGATGTCTGAAGCAGCCGGTTTATCCGGAAGACCTGGTGGGAACGGCCGTTTTTCTGGCAAGCGACGACAGCAGGATGGTCACTGGACAGTTGATTTTGCACGACGGAGGCATGTCGATGCATTGATTATTTTGAATAAACTCCATAAAAAATCAGGGTTTCCCCTGATTTTTATGGAGTTTATGATTTAGCAAAACGGTAGAGAGAGACGCCGGATTTCTTAAAATGCTTATTGTTAAATGTGGCGATCCCCATATTTTTATCGCGCGCGACAACCGCGATGTAACTGTCGGCAAAACCGCATGAATGCTTTCGGGCAAATTCGATCGCATGCATGACATAATCGACATCAAAGACAGTGAAATTAGGTATGGAAAGCATTGATTCGAGCGTATCAATGATGGTTGTGTTTGGCAAGCCGTAAAACGTTTTAAGAACCCACGCTATCTCAAAAAACACAGGAGGCCCGCAGAAAATTTCAATTTCCCCTTTTCTGGCTCGAAGAAAAAGTGATTCGGCATCCTCAGTCTGCTTTCTGTCGTCTTTACCGTAATAACGCAAAAAAACGTTACTATCTACAAAATAACGTTCCATTATTTGCGCTCCATTATTTGACGCCCCATTTCAGGCGTCAGCAAATCTTCTTCGTCATCAGGTATGCGCCCTCCGGAAAAACAACCTTTAAGTGAGAAAAAATCGACCGGCTTTTTGATTACAAAAGCATTATCCGAATATTCCCCCACTATTTTATCACCGGCCTTTATGCCAAATTTCATCCTTACCGCAGCCGGAATGGTAATTTGTCCTTTAGTCGAAACAACCATCATTTCAAACACTGAATCGTCTCCCTTGAGGTAATATGTAAGTGTAATTCATAAATTCCTACACAATAGAAAAGTATGTCATTACGATTGTGGTAAGTCAAGCCCGGATATTTTATGGGGATTCTGCCGCGGCGGCGGAATCCCCATGAAATATGGGCTGCAACACTACCGCAGATAATTTTCGAGGTTGAACAGGGCAAACAGAGGAATATTGAGCAGTCCATCGTCAAGCCGCAGATTGGATAGCGACGCGCGTATTGCCAGCCTGGGGTTATAACGTTCACGGTAAACTTTCAGGCTTCTCGCTCGTAAATTTTCACCGGCCTTTACCTCAACCGGATAAATGTCCCTGTCATCGGCAAAAACAAAATCAACCTCAGCGGTCGCATCCGAAGTCCAATAATAGATGCCGCGAATGAATTTTTTTTCAACAAGCTCTGATAAAACGAACTGTTCGGTAAGCGCGCCTTTAAATTCTTCAAATATCTTAATTCCGTCCAGGATAGCGGCAGGCGATAATTCACTCATTACGCGAAGCAGACCAACGTCAAGGTGATACAGTTTGAACGTTTTTAAATCTTCATAAGCTTTTAGAGGCATGGCGGCTTTTGCGGCTCTGCCGATTTTGCGCAGTAATCCGCTGTCCAGAAGCCATAACATAGCTTCTTCGTATTCCCGCGCTCTTGCCCCTTCGCGCACCAGGCCATAAAAAAATTTTTTGTTTTCCCTGGCAAGCTGTGACGGAACGCTGTTCCACAGCAGCCGCAATTTCGGAACAACGCCTTTCGGCGCGTGTTTGGAGAAGTCGTTTTCGTAGGTTTCAAGTATGTCGCGCTGGCGGCTTTCCACCGCTGAAAAATCCCGCGTGCCGAGCCATGAATCGACCGCCGACGGCATGCCGCCTATGACAAAGTAAAATTTCAGATAGTCGGTAAGCTTGTCGGCAATCGCCCTGGGTATCTCGCGTATTCCTTCGTTCTTTATAAACCCGATCAGCGTGTCCTCGCCGTTTGCCAGCAGAAATTCTTCAAAATTAAACGGCTGAAGCGTAAGAAAATCCACTTTGCCTACGGGAAACGATGTGCCGCTGTGGAGCGCGACGCCGAGCATCGAACCGGCGCAGCAAATGGCGTACTCCGGCGCTGTTTCCGCAAAGTATTTCAGCGAGGTCAGCGCGTGCGGGATTTCCTGCACTTCGTCAAATATTAAAAGCGTTTCCTCAGGCTTAATCCGTTTTCCGTGCAAAGCACCGAGCAAATCAATAATCCTTTGGGGAGAAATGTCGCCGTCGAAAACTTCCTTTAACCCAGGCGCGTTTTCAAAATTGATATACAACACATCGCCAAACGCCGCTTTGCCGAATTCGGTTAGAATCCATGTTTTCCCAACCTGACGAGCGCCTTTCAAAATCAGAGGCAAGCGATTCTTTTTGTTCTTCCATTTCATTAATTCAGTTATCAAAAGCCGTTGCACAACTATTCCTCACATTTGTTAAACACTGTATTGCTAAATATATCACAAAACGCAAAGATAAATACTAAATAATTATCACAATTTGCGAAGTTATTCAGATTCATGTATTTTTCATATATTATACATTTGTTCCTGGATATTACGATATGGCTTGTATGAACAAAAATCTGAAAGGATTTCACGCGGTAATAACCGGAGGTTCCAGCGGATTAGGCTTTGAGATGGCGAAATCTCTGTTGTCGAGCGGCGCTACGGTTGCGATAGCGGCCAGGGGCGGAGAAAAACTCGACAAAGCTTTCGTAAAGCTTAAAAAGGAAAGTTTCGACGTTTATACCCTTGAAATGGATGTTCGCGATGAGTACTCCGTCGGAGCAGCAGCCGATTGGGTCGCCGAGAACTGGGAACGGGTCGATATGCTTGTTAACAACGCGGGCATCGGCATGAGCGCGGCCGACAGGGATTTCGCGACAAACCCCGCGCCGTTCTTCAGGATACGGCCGGAAGATTTTTACGATATTGTCGAGACGAATTTCATCGGCTACTTTCTCGTTGCGCGCGCGTTTGTGCCGCTTATGCTGCGGCATGGCGGCGGCAGAATAGTCAATGTTTCGACGAGCATCCGGACGATGACGATGCGGGGACAGCTGCCGTACGGCCCCGCCCGCGCGGGCGCCGAGGCGATGTCGGCAATAATGTCCGAGGAATTGAAGGATTACAATATAACGGTAAACGTACTGCTTCCCGGCGGCGCTGCGGACACGGGATTCGTGACGGACGAAGCGCGCGCGTTCTTTGAAAGCCGCGGACTATTGCCGGCCGATATCATGAACGAAGCAATCCTGTTTCTCGCGTCAGACGGGGCTGCCGGCATGACAGGCGAGAGGATAATCGCCAAAGAATTTCACCAATGGCTGGAAGAAAAAGGGATAAATCAGAATGACGGCCCGAAAGACAAGTAAAAATGCGCGCGTCCGCCTTCACCCAGGCCCAAAGTCATCCGGAGCGGGCCTGCGCGCGTGTCGAGCGCCAGCCCCGCGCCAAAACCATTCAGATTCTGAAATTCGTAAGGATCGGATCCCCGTTCGCTGAAAACTCCGCCGTTGTAAGCCGCCGTTACATAACCCTGTTTCAGAATGCTCAGCGGCCGAGAAATTATCCTGTGGTAGTAACTGAGTCCCAGGATAGCCATCTGCCGCGCGGCGATCTCATCGGCGCCAAATCCCAGAAACGATTCGGACGCCCGGCTCGATTGCGAGTAGCCGCCAACGAAAAAGAAATCGTAATACGGAACACTGCCCTCGGAATAAGCGGCCGTCAGTTCCATGCGGAGCGTCCCCTTTTCCGACAGCGGCACGTAGCGTCGATACTCAATCGTCCCTTTTAAGTTGTTAAAATCAGAACCGAACGTCGTATAACGTTTATCAACCAGCGCCCTGAATTGTCTGCCGCTCCGTGGATATTCCGGATAATCAAGCGAGTCCCAGTTTAATTGCGCCGTAAATCCGGCCAGTCGTGACGATCCCTGATATGCGCTTAACTCAGGAGCATCGGATATGCTGACCTGCTCAATTCGATAACCTGCAGTAAACTCCACCTGCCTGGAAAGCGTTCCACCAATTATAAACTCGCCTGCCTCACGTTTATCCGTAAACCTGTACGTCCATGCTTTGTCGCCCCAATTCTGTCTTTTCTGGCGGCTGATTTCGATCTTTGGCTCAATATAGAAAAATCCCGATTGAAACGGAACATAACGAAGCGACGCCGTATGATGGTCCAGACCGCCGAACTGGCTGGATAAAACAGCGCGCGACGGGGTGCCGAAGAGTTGACGCGCGATGAATTCCGCAAGTATGGTGAATCTGTAATCGTTGTCGTAGCGGATGCCCGCCCCTATGGTGTTGAGCAAATCCTCCCGAACGCGGAATATAAGGCGATAGAGGTTTTCACCTACCGGTTCCAGCGTGTAGCTGACACTTTCAAACAACCGCATGGCGTATATGCGGCTGACTTCTGCGGCAATCGCGGAGGGTTCAGCTTCATCCCCAGGCTTGAGCTGGAGGTTGTTTCTAACATGTTTTAAAGGAACTTTATTCAGGCCGGAAAAAGATATTGAGTCAATAATGGGAGTCGCGGAATTAGCGTCAGCGGCCGGCCGTGCGCGGCGCGGGGGAATTC
>Ga0082212_10012029_pt1 | contig 10922 bp, 12 predicted proteins | sample TergutNt197P3_FD_71548 | JGI IMG/M metagenome (GOLD analysis project Ga0082212, IMG submission 71548) | Neocapritermes taracua P3 segment gut microbial communities from Petit-Saut dam, French Guiana - Nt197 P3 | ecosystem: Host-associated > Arthropoda: Insects > Digestive system > Gut ...
CTTTAGCTTTAAATGCTGCTGTAAATGTTCGTTGCTTTTTCATCTCTAATTATACCATTATTAGTTCAAAATTATTGTCCAGTTTTTGGGGTCCATCATAATTATTGAAGAATATTTTTTTCTTATAGAAAAAAATATTAAAGAAAATAATACTTTAGGTCTTAAATTATTAATTATACAATTATCTAGAAGTCAAGTTGTAAAATCTAAAGAAGAATTAAAACAAAGATTAAAAAAAATTAATAATAGTTTATTTATACAAAATTGTAAAATTTATAAACAAAAACATTTAAATTTTCAAAAATAAGTTATTTGATTTTAAACTTTCTTTAAGATAATAACTTTATTATCATTTATTAAATTAGTTAAAATAAGTATTACCAATATTAAATATTGGTAATACTTTATGATTTTTTTTTTTTACTTTTTTATCTTTTATACTCCTGCTGATAATTTAGCAACAGCAGTAAATACATAAGATATTTTAAACCAAGTAGCAAAATCAACTATTCCTGTAACTGGCAAATCAAATATTTCTTGAAATTTACGAACAGCTAGAGTAGTACTAGCATTAAATCTTCCATCAGCTGGTGATATAGCAGGAATAGCTGGATAATTTCCTCTTATTCTATTTAATTCAGTTTGTAGTTTTTGAACATATTGTCCACAACTATTAAGAGCTTGACTTATATTATATCCAGGGAATGATGATGGCAAACCAATCATAGCTTCAGCTGTTACTAAATCTAAATTATTAGTATAATAGTATCTTAATATTTGTAATGCTGTATATCCTCTATCAGCTAAATCTTTAGAACCCCATTGACTTAACCAACCACTATTGTTCGTTTTTATTCCATCATTATATTGAGCAAGTAATGGTTGTGTAAATCCTGTTAGTCTTATATAATATCTAAAATATTGATCAACAACATTTGATATTGTTTGAAATATCGTTCTATTATGAGTATATTTTTGATCATATGCTGTTGATGATGTAATCGTAAAATTAAAACCCCTACTCCTATACCATTCAGTAAAGATACGATTTAAAGTAAAAGACACGATAGCATGAATATTAGCTTTTAATGATTCAACTGGCCATGTACTATAAATTTCTGATGATGCTACATTTTTAATATAATCAATAAATGAAACTGTATAATTAATAGCATTACTTGTTGGAATACCATCATGAACAATTATATATTCTGGAATTATTACTCGAGGTAATACTCTTAAATTCTCTAATTCTTCTTTTATTGGTTCTTCTGGAATTTTTGGTGGATAATCACCCCATAAAACATGATCTGGTAATTCAGTGATATCAACTGTTTGTGTGTCTTTTTTCATATAAACATTTTGTATAGAAACTTCATTAGGTAATATTTCTACATTTTTAATAATTGTTTCATTTAAACCTTCTTTAGTTACTATAATATCATATATAGAATATGGTCTAACTTCATATTGAGGATAAAGTGAATATTTGATATCAGGAGCATTTAGTTCAATTTTATCAGTTTTTCCATCTATATTAGTAGTATATGTTTTTTCATAATCTTCACCCTTAATAACAACCTTAGCCCCTACTACTATCTGTCCTATATCTTCTTTATATACATTAACTATTAAAAATCCTTTTGCCATTTATAAAACCCACCTTTCATATTTAGTATATTCATCACTTATTATTGTGTAACTTATTTAATTAATATATAATAAAGTAAAGAGTGATAATATGAATAGATTACCTAAAGAATTTTATAAGAAAGATGCTATCACTTTAGCACCTTTACTTCTTGGAAAAATTATAGTTAGAAAATTAAATGATAATACAATATTAAAATATAAGATTACAGAAACAGAATGCTACTATGGAGAAGAAGATAGTGCTTGTCATGCTTTTAAAGGAAGAACTAAAAGAACTGAAGTTTTATATAACGAAGGTGGATTTTCATATATTTATCTATGTTATGGCATTCATTTATTATTAAATATTGTAACAGGTCCTAAGGATCATCCTGAAGCTGTTTTAATTAGGGGAATAGAAAACTATAATGGTCCTGGAAGAGTTTCTAAAGCACTACATCTTACAAAAGATTTAAATAATATTGATCTTACTTTAAGTGATAAAATATGGTTAGAAGAAACTAAAGAAAAACAAAAATATATTAAAGATAAAAGAGTTGGTATTAATTATGCAACAAAAAAATATAAGAATATTAAATGGCGTTTTATTCTTATCCTTTAAATATTAAATAAACTTTAGTTATAATACTACTTAAAAAAGGCATGCGATATCTAAAATAAGGCGATTCATTATCTATTATTTTAGATATTTTTTTAATAATACTATTTAATTTTTTTATTTCTATTATTTTAAATAATTTCCTTTTTTCTTCATATATTATACTTTTTATTCCTTTAAAATATTTAGATTTTCCCAAATTATCTAACACTGAATCACACATTAATTGATTAAATCCTGTATGATATGCACCTGGTTCTATTAAAACTATTTTTATATTATCACTTATAAATTTTATTTCTTTTTTTAAACAGTAAGCAAGAGTTGAAATACTTGATTTACTAGCTGCATAAGCACCTAAAAAACTAAGAGGAATTTTACCTATAATAGATGATATTATTATTATTTTACCTTTATCTTTTTCAATCATTTTTTTTAATATTTTTTTAATAATAAGAAAATTATCAAAAACATTTACTTCAAAATTTTTTCTTATATCATATAATGGCATATCAACAATAGAACCACCAATACTAATTGCAGCATTAGAAATAAATATATCAATATCTAAAATATCTATTGCATTTCTATCTGTTTTATTTCTAATATCAAATTTAAATATTTCAATATTTTTGTTGTTTTTTAAAAGTTTAGTTAATCTTTTTAGTTCTTCTTCTTTATAAACAGTTAAATAAACATAATGTTTTAAAGAAAGATTTAAAGCTAATTCATAACCTATTCCACCACCTGCTCCTGTTATTAAAACATTCATAATATCACCATTACTATTATTAGTGATATTATCATTTTTATTCGAAAGAAAAAAAATGATTAAAAATCATTTTTATTCATATATTTTTTGTTTGGGATATGAGCATATATCTGTTTTAATTTGTTCTTCAATATGCTCTATAATCCATGATTCTATATCATCAATACATTTAATAATTTCATTAATATCTTTTTTGTTTGTTTTTTTTATAAAAGCTGTTAATATTAAACTTTTCGTATTATCATCAAATTTATTATCTATTTTATCAATATTTAATTCATCTAATCCTTGATTGTTTCTTTTAATTATTTTTTTTAAATTATAATTTGATTTAATTTCATTATACAGATCATCAAGTTCTATTTTTCTTCTTATTTGAGGATTAATAGCTAGATTTAAAACTAACTCACTTAAAGATTTGTTTGTTTTTTTCATAATAGCACATATTATAAAAATAAAACTTTCTAAATATTTAAAACTATTTTCTTTTATCCATTTTGTTTCATCAGTATTATTAGAATTATACTTAAAAAATGTATTTATTAACACTTCTCCATTATATAAATTACCATTACTATCTATAACATACATTTTATTATCATCAGTAAAAATGGTTAAATCATATTTATATCTTTTTATTGCATGTTTCTTTTTGAATTCTTCAATATTATCAGTAGATGTTTTTTTAGTACTATTAATTTTTATATTAAATAAATTACCTATTTTTTTTATTCTTTTTATATCAATATCACCTGCAACTAATATATTTAATGGTTTTACATCATCATTATTAAAAGGTTTTATCATCTTTTTAATGATTTCATCTGTAACTGTTTTTACCCATTTGTTATTATGTATATATGATATTTGAGCATAAGTAAATCCTATTCTTTTTCCTTTTGTAACTATATAATAAAAATCTTCTTCATTTGTATCTTCATTTATATATATATATAGTCCTTTTTTTCTTTGTAAATTACATAATTTTTCACAAAAAGCTTCTAAATTAGTAGTTGCTACAATTGTATTTAAAATTTCATTATTATCTAAAATAGACTTAAAAATACTATTAGATATATCTTCATATGGAAAAGATTGATCAAAACAAATATATATTTCTTCATTAAAAGATTCTTTATATTTTTTTATCATCTTTTCGAATAATGTAACATTATCTGTTGTTTTTGTGTTATTTGTCATATAATTCACCTCAATTTCAATTTATTTATCATACAACATTTAACAGTTTTTGTCAAACTTTAACAAAATGTTAATATAAAAAACTATCAAAATGATAGTCTTGTTCTCATAAATTAAATTGATATTACTTATATATCATTCTTTGGTGACTATAAAAGCATTAGGCAAACCTTTTAATCCATTTGCTGTACTATTAGTTGGTTTATTAGTTACTACACCATTTACTACTAAAGCACTAGAAGCTCCACCATCTAGATTAGCTGCATTATAAGCTCCATATCTTTGAAATATTTCAATCATATCACCCATTCCTGCTCCAATACTATGACCTGGTTTTCTTCCGTCTATAACTAAAAACAATATAATACCATCTTTTCTTTGTCCTATTCCTGTTCTTGATGCAATCCCCCAACCTCCATTACCATTTACTATAGCTGGTTTACCATTAATTATTAAGTATGGAGAAAATTCTATAGCATCTCTTACATTTTTATTTAAAGCTTCTTCTTTAGTTACTCTTCCTAAAAATAACTTATTATCATATGTAAGTCCAATAAAATTTCGAATGCCATTAAAAGTTTTACCCCAAGCTATCTTACCATCATTTATTATAACACCATCAGGAGTTTCACCTTTAGAATGTTCAGGATCATGAAAACCTCCTGCATTTATTCCAAGTAATCCATTACTCTTTTCAATTATTTTATCTAATTGTTCTCCATATACACCAAGTTTAGGAGTTAAAGCTAACCTAACTCTAGAAGGATCATATATAGCTACTACAAAACCTTTATATAATTTACCTTTTATTTCTATGATTTTATATAAATCATTGTCTTTGTCTTTTATTAAAACTTCTTTATCATATTCTGATTCATAAATACCATTAAATTTACCATCATATATATTAATTTCATCTAAGTTTGATATATCTTCTAAAGAAATAACATTATTTTTATTCATTACTTTATCTATAGTTTTTTTACTATATAACATAGTAGCTAAATATTGATGATTCATTGTTGTCATAGCTGATGTAATCCATAAATCTCTAAAATAACTAATAGGTCCATACATAATGAATATCCCTATTAAAATTAAACCACCTAAAGATGAACTTGTAATAACTCCTATTTTTTTACCTTTACCCCATTTTTTCTTGTCATTCATAACTAACTACTCCTCTATATAGCCTATATTATTGTCTATTTTTTTTAACAATTCTTTTTCATTATCTATTGCCCATTCATTATATATATCAATTATTTCATTCAATCTTTCAACATCTATTACATAATAATTATTAGTTTTTATATATTTGGTTTTTGAATTTAAACATTTATTAGTAATTGATTTATCAGTAAAATAAGTATCACTACAAGAATTATCTATATTATCAAAGGCTTTTTTTATATCTAATAATATATCTTTATATTCATTAAAATAACTTTTAAATAAATTTATATTTTCTAATAAATCATCATAATAAATTTCATCAAAAACATTAGTATAGATATTTTCTCTTTTATCAGAAAAACTTTTAATATCTTTAGTTAGTTTTTCATAATTACTATTAATGATAGTTGTTTTTTCATTTATTATTTTAATATCATTATCATTCCTTAATTTCAAAAGAATCACTAACAGTATTATTATAGTTATTATTCCTATAATTATTATAATTTTATTTTTATTAAATTTCACACTAACAACTCCTATTATCAACTATATATAATTATAATATAATATTATAAATAAATAAATATAAATAAAGAAAAAAAGTAACATTTTAAACTAAATTGTTACTTTTTACTTTTGTTCTTTTGTAAATTAGATTGATATTTTTCTATTTCTGTTACTAATCTTTCCCCTCTTTTTGTTGTATAATAATACTTTAATCTTCCAAATTCTCTAAAAAAATAATATTCTCCATTTTTTAATTTATTAAAAAAATCATTAAGTGACAAACTATTTATTCCTACTCTTATTGCTAAATCATTATGTTCAATACCTTGATTATTTATGATTGTTTTAAATACTTCATATGTATCTAAAAATAAAGATTTTTTTGCATTTTGTTTAATTGATATTTCTATATTATTTTTTTCAAAAGCTATTTCATATAACTTAACAATTGACCATAATTTTCCATATGTTAAAGCTTCTTCAAAAGTAGTATTTTCCTTAAAAGTTGATGAATTTATATAATCATTAATATAACCAGATAATATATTAAACCAATCTGGTGTTTTTTCAAATGAACTTGTTTCAATACAATCTTCAACTTCATCAATAATTTTATAAATAAGTTCATCTTCTATTTGTTTTTGGTTATCAAATGATAAAATTTGATAAAGATATTTATATATGTTATTTGATTTATTATAATTAATAGTTTGTTTAAATGAGCTATTAGCTCTTTTTAAAGCTATCTCATATATATTAATAATTGACCATAATTCTCCATATATTAAACCATCTTTTAGCCTGTTTTTATTTAATTTTGGATAATAATTCTTAATATATTCAGATAATTTTAAAAAACTAGCTGGTGTTTTTGCAAATGAACCTTTTTTTTATACAATCATCAATATTATTAATAAATTCTAATATAAAATCACAAGAAATTTTTCCATCTTTTTTTAAAGAATCTAAAATATGGATAGAAATATCAGCTAATACATTGTAGCAATCTTTATTCATTTATAATCACCCATAACCATATTACCATAAAACCATGATTTCTTAAAGTTTTTATTCTATTTTTAACTAATTGTTATTAGCCAAAGAATTAATATATGAAGAGGATAATATATATAAAATAAATATTTTATTTCTCTTCCCTTTTTACCATTATAAAAATAAAGAAATGGAATAGCTAAAAAGACTCCAAGTTGTGCTAGATTATTTATACTCATACTAAATATATATATTTGTAAGAATCTAACTAAAGATATTAAAATAAAAGCTATTAATTGTTTATTTATATTACCTTTAAATATATAAAATGATATTATATATAAAACACCATATATTCCCCAATCACAAAAAGGTGCAAGAAAGATTAATAATACAAAAAAACATAAAAATTCTATTATTGATAATTTTTCATTTAATCTTAATATACCTAATGCTAATAAGAAAGTAAATAATACATTAAGATGATATCCAAATGCTAAAGAAAATGGTATTTGAGCTAATAGAGCAAAAACAAATAATCTTAACATATATTTATTTTTACTTTTAGTATAAAAATATCCTTCAGCTATAAAATAAGCAAAAATAGGAAAAGCAATTCTTCCTATTATTCTTAAGATTATTAGATTGGGAAACAATAAGTATCCAACATGATCAATAGTCATGATAATTAAAGCTATTAATTTTAAATTGAAGTTAGTAAATATTTTTATAACAGCACCTTCTATTCTGTTCTAAGAGCTTCAACAGGATCTTTTTTAGATGCTATTTTTGATGGTATTAAACCTGCTATAACTGTTAGAATAACACTTATTACTATTAATAATACAGCACCTAATATAGGTAGAGATGTAATATTACTTATATCAACAATATGCTTAATTATTATATTGATTGGAATATTTAATATTAAAGTTACTAATATACCAATAATACCAGCTGTAAAACCAACAATCATAGTTTCAGCATTAAACACTCTTGAAATATCTTTCTTAGATGCTCCAACAGCTCTTAAGATACCAATTTCTTTAGTTCTTTCTAATACAGATATATAAGTAATAATACCTATCATTATTGATGATACCACTAATGATATCGCTACAAACGCTATTAAAATATAACTTATTACATTAATTACATTAGTAACTGATTTCATCATTAAACCAATATAATCAGTATAAGTAATTACATTCTCATCTTTTTTATTTTTCTTTTGTAAATTATTATAATCACTAATAATGCTAGCGATAGATTCTTTAGCTTCAAAATTTTTAGGGTAGATATTAATACTATTTGGCATATTAATATCAACAATACCTAAACGTTTTAAATTATCTTCATAAGTAGCATTAATATTATTTGTATAGTTAGATATTAAAGCTGCTAGTTCTTCTTGTGATAATTTAGATAAAGCTAATTGTTCTTCTTTAGATAAATTATTCATATCAAATTGTTTACCATCTGTTTGAAAAGGTTTTTTAGTAAACACATTTATATCTTTATTACTTAATTGTTCTTTGGCAATATCTGTTTTATTTATTTCATTAATCATATATTTTGTTAAATCACTAGTATAAGCAATACCTGTATTATTAGAATTAATTAAAGCTTCTCCATTTGGTTTAATAATTCCAACAACTTTTATATCAACACCATTTTTTACTATGTTTTTCATATATTCTTGATCTTCAGATTTATCAGTCCATATACCATTTTTATTTTCATAAATACTTGTATTTAATATTAATTTAAAAGTTAAATTTAAAAGTTCTTCATATGTATAAGAAGTAGATTCTACTTTAAATTCTTTTCCTTCCATAATATCTCTCATTACATTTTTTAAATCATTTTGATTCTTTAATCCCAGTGAATATAAAGCATAATCTGTTATTTCATTATTTTCATTAACAATTAAAATTACTTCATTATAATTGTTTGGCCAATTACCAGCAATAACATCATATTGAGTTTTTAATAATTCTCTATTATCAATAAGCTCTCTCCAAACATTATTAGCACCCATACCAAAACTCATATTACCACTTTGCATCATAGAATTACCTAATCCTAAAATATCAAATATTTGATTAGGATTTACTTGAACAACACCATCAGATGTATCTGTTTTATATATTTGTAAATTTAAATCATATGAATATTGAATAGTAGTAGTATAATCTTTTATATTAGTTTTACCACTTTCTAAAAACTTTTTAAATTCTTTTAAATTATTGTGTTCTAATTTAGTAGCCATCATATTTATCATATCACCCATAAGGTCATTTGAATAAATTTTATCTTGTTTAGTATTAGATGATCTATTATTACTTTCTGTTAAAACACTTATCATAGCACCAGCATCCATAGTAGTTTCTTCAATAGTTATAGGATATGATGATAAGGTATCTTTTTCTACCTTATTTATATAATTTTGAACACCATTTGAAAGTGATAATATAAGAGCAATTCCAATTATTCCAATTGAACCAGCAAAAGAAGTTAAAATAGTTCTTGTTTTTTTAGTAAGTAAATTATTTAATGATAATGATATTGCTGTTTTAAAGGACATTGATTTTTTCTTCTTTTGTTCTTGTTTTATTTCTTTTATTTCTTCATTTCTAAATGGTTTAGTATCATCTATTACTTTACCATCTAATAATTTAATAGTTCTTGTTGCATAACGATCAGCTATTTCACCATTATGAGTTACCATAATAACTAATTTTTCTTTAGCTATTTCTTTTAAAAGATCCATTATTTGAACACTAGTTTCACTATCTAGTGCTCCAGTTGGTTCATCAGCAAGTAAGATATCGGGATCATTAATAAGAGCTCTTGCTATAGCGATTCTTTGCATTTGCCCACCAGACATTTGATTTGGCTTTTTATGCATATGCTCTTCTAATCCTACTTTTTTTAATACTTCTCTAGCTTTTTTTCTTCGTTCATCTTTTGATACCCCTGATAAAGTTAAAGCTAATTCTACATTTGATAAACAACTTTGATGAGGTATTAGATTATAGTTTTGAAAAACAAAACCAATAGAATGATTTCTATATTTATCCCAATCCTTATCTTTATATTGTTTTGTTGATATTTCATTGATTATTAAGTCACCACTTGTATATTGATCAAGTCCCCCTATAATATTAAGTAATGTTGTTTTTCCAGATCCAGAAGGACCTAAAATACAAACAAAATCACTTTCTCTAAATTTAATACTAACATCATCTAAAGCTTTTTGAACAAAGCTTCCTGTGTCATAAACTTTACTTATGTTTTTTATTTCTAACATAATTTCCTCCTTAAATGTTTTTTTATATTAACTTCTATACTTTTATCCATAAACACTTAACAGTATATCACATAATGGTTTAATATATTCACGAAATTAGTTAAAGAAAGAAAAACAAGTAAAGTTTACTTGTTTTTCTTTCTAATAAATTTTACATTATATAATCTTAAGAATTATCTTTAATTATTTAGGTATTTAAACACCACAATGCTTTTATATAAAGAATATAATATTATGAAAGGAGTAAATTTTTATGAAAATTAATCCATTAGATGATACTGATACAGATATTGATGCACCAGTTCCACCAATTTGTGCAACTGTTGGTCATCAAATAGTAGAATTATGTGTTCCTATTTCAATTCATCCTTTTGCTAATGTTGGTATAATAACTACAAAATGTTGTGATAGAGCAGTTATAACTCATGGAGAAACTTGTGAAGGAACTGTTGATGGTTATTGTAATTTTACTATTAAACAAAAAATTTGTGTAGAAATACCCATTGAATTTGGAGCAAAAACAGAATCTGGAGAAACTTTTGTTGCTTGTGGAATAACTTCTACAGCAGATATCCCTTGTGATAGATTATGTGAAATGATTGATTATGATAATTTAAATGAAGAAATCATAATAAATAAAATTTAATAATTAAAAAAGTAAAGAAAATATAAATATATATCTTTACTTTTTTATATTCTGAATATAA
>Ga0082212_10012030_pt1 | contig 10921 bp, 1 predicted proteins | sample TergutNt197P3_FD_71548 | JGI IMG/M metagenome (GOLD analysis project Ga0082212, IMG submission 71548) | Neocapritermes taracua P3 segment gut microbial communities from Petit-Saut dam, French Guiana - Nt197 P3 | ecosystem: Host-associated > Arthropoda: Insects > Digestive system > Gut ...
TTCGGCTGCGTTTTGGCCTGGACGACGGGCGCGCGCGCACGCTGGAGGAAGTGGGGAGAGAGTTTAACGTCACCCGGGAGCGCATACGGCAGATCGAGGCCAAGGCCTTGCGCAAGCTGCGGCATCCCAGCCGTTCGAAGAAGCTGAAAGATTTTTTGGAATAGCTTGACACCTAATAAAGTATAATATTATAATATATTTATGCTCTTCTTGTAATATGCTATGATGATAGGAATGAGGTGGTGCGTAGAATTAATTTTATTGTAGCTATGTAGCAGTTGATAGGAAACCAAATGATGCATGCACAGGTAATGGGCAAAGAAACAGTAATAATCAGCAAAAAAATAGGAGGTAAACATGAAAACAAATACTATCAAAGTTTTAGTTTTATTTGTGTCCTTGTCGCTCATTTTAGCCTTAACATCCGCTTCTTTTGCCGCGCCCACCCCGGAGGAATACGGTAGCCAGCGTGACTATGTAATAGCGTTGATCAAGGATGCCGGGATGAAAGACAATTTGATCGGCACATCCAATGCCGACCGCGACGCCCTGGCTAGAAGTTTGGGCTTTTTTGACAAATGGGATTATCAGCCTGCCGCGACGGTCAGCGACGACAATAAAGCCGCTATAGACGCTGCTATGGCAGATGCCTATAATGGCTTGCGCGCCGCTTTGGCCAAAAAACCTCTGGAGCCGTATTTTGTAAATGGTTTAGCACAGCCCATATTCTATTACGGCAATAATAAGTATAATGATACCAGCGGGGAAGGAGCCATACGCTTCGTCGTCTATGTTGAATCAGACTTGGACACCGACGGCGACGGAAAACTCGACTTGGTAAAAGCCCTTGTGCAACTGCCCCGGGCCGCACTGGAAGGCGCAAAATTCTCCACTATCTATGAAGCCCGCCCTTACATTGAAGGCACCGGCAGCCAAACTGTTCCATCCGCCGTACAAACAGCCGGGAATACTTACCTCACCAACAACCCCACTTTTTCTCATGAGGATCTCTATAAAACAGCGCCACCCCGTGTCCCCGCAGGCGAGACTACTACCGCGGCTATGGCGGCCGCTTCCCGGCATATCGATTGGTATTATCGCTACAGCTACAGTTCCAGCGGCAGTGGCAGTGCCACTATGGCGGCGGGAAATCTCTCCAATGAAACAGAATATGAGGATCTTAACTGGTACGATTACTTCTTGGTGCGCGGTTTTGCCGTTGTGGAGAGCGCCGGTATCGGCAGCGCCGGTTCGGAAGGCTTTGCCACTTGTGGGGCTGATGTGGAAATCAATGCTTTTCGTTGCATTATTGAATGGCTGGCCGGAAACCGCATAGCCTATTCCGATAAAACATCCAATATCGAAATCAAAGCAGATTGGTCCAACGGCAATGTGGGCATGACGGGCCGCTCCTATGCCGGCACCACCCAATTCGGTTTAGCCACCACCGGGGTCGCAGGGCTAAAAACGATCGTACCTGTCGCCGGTATTGCCAGCTGGTATGAATACACCAATTGCCAGGGCGTGGTCGGCAGCTCGGCTTATACGACCGGCTTGGCTTGGTATGTCAACAGCCGTTTGGCTTCCCCCACCTGGAGCACTGTATCCGGCAGATACCACGGTTACTCCCAATTAATGAGGCGTGAGGAAACTGCCTTAGGCGGCGATTATGGCCAGCATTGGGCGCGCCGCGATTATACCAATGACGGCTGGTTTAGGGATTGGGGTCCCAGTAAGATTCAAATCCCCATGCTGATCGTGCATGGCGCAAATGATGATAATGTGCGCGCCAAACAATCGGTATTGATGTATCAAGCCGCTAAAAAGGCTGGTGTGGATGTGCGCTGGATGTGGCATCAGGGACATCATATGACGCCCACCTTCCCCCGGGGCACTCCCAATGCCACCGATACTTACCGGCCATATTCCATGTTATGCGGTGATTTTACCTATGACCAATGGCTCAATTTATGGTTCAGCCACCATTTGTATGATTTGGATAATGGCGTAATGGAACTATTGCCAGGGGTTTTGGCTCAAGACAATAATGGTACTTGGGAATCATATAATTCTTGGGATTCCCCGGAGAGTATCATCTTTAATGAAAACTACCGGGTGGGAGCTGCGGCCACCTCAACCATTTCCTCCCTGCCTTCCTACGAAGACCCGGTGGAGTATAGCGTAGAATATCCGCTGTTGGACCATTCGCAAGAGCTGATTCTTACAAATGAAAAACCCGCTACCCTTGCTGCGATTAGTGAATATGAAAGCGTGGAACTGCCTTTCTCAATTTTCGCTGCCGATAATCTTACTACAGTTAATAGCGCCAATGGCAGCGGCACCTGGACAAACTTCCTTAACGCGCCTACAGCAGGCAGTACCTTATATGCCATTACGCTCCCGGAAGATGTTACTGTCAAAGGCTGTGTGGAAATCAATATGAGGGCAGCTATAACTACCTTAGGCAGCAGTGCTAACGCGCCATTAAGGATACATGCCAAATTGGTGGAAGTTGCCCGCAGCGGCAGCACTCTTAGGTATTATGGTGGCACTTCTATGGGTTCTACCATTAGTGTGAGAACTGTTAGCTCCGGCGGATCCTGGCAAGGCGGCGGTATAGCCAGTCATAATTTATGCGAGTTCGTGCAGGCTAGTACCGGCACCTACCGGGAACTTGCCAAAGGCTGGATGGATCTGTGCAACCCAAAATCCGGGTTTGACAGCTATACGGCAGCCCTTAGCGACTCTATAGTCCCCAGGGAGCATTTAGGCGAGTATTTCGACTACACTCTCTATTTGCAGCCAACTGTTCATACGGCTAAGAAAGGGAACCGCTTAGTGCTCTTTATCACCACCGGCGGCGCAAGTACTGCCGCATACTCAGGCAACAGCGCTTTTACCTTTACTATTGACAATGACGCTACTAATGCGGTTATCCCAGTCGAATATCATCATGAAGGCGAAACCTATGAAGCCGTAAAACTCGAGCCCACCTGCGAAGAGCCCGGCATAATGGGTACATATTGCGCCCAATGCCATGAATGGCTGGCTGATGCTGCTAAAATCCCTGCCCTAGGCCATGATCTCGTACAGGTGGTTGAAAACGGAGGCATTATTAAGTATTGGGTATGCCAAAGGGAAGGCTGCGATTATAAATCACGCATCCCTAACTATACTGTTTATCTATCACCAAACGCCGAATCCTATTTTGTGGGGGATACCGTGCTGATAGACATAATGCTGTCCGGTGATGTAAACTATACCCAAGTGGCGGCTGATTTGGCTTATGATAAAGAAATATTGAAATATGACGGTTATGACTATCTAAGCGGCTGGGCAGCGGCTGTCACTTTGCAAGACGAGGGTAGGGTTGCCATACGCAGCATGCCTTCTGCCAATATAATATTGGGCGCTCCCTGTTCACCCGAGGTAAAAATCGCTACTCTGAAGTTTACCGTAATTGACGTCTTTAGAGACACAGGTATAAGCGCCCCCATAAGCTTTGATTCACTGTTGGTTGGCCAGGCAGGCAATATAAACGGAGCTGTAGCAGCCCCTGGACAAGGGATAGAGATATATGTGAAACCCGGTTCCGGCAATGAGTGGCTGTATGAAAACATCAAAAACTTCCCACAAATGTGGGATAAAGAATCAGGCCAGATACGTGCTGCTTTCAGTAATGCCAATGACCGCGTGGTCAATGAAGTAGTATGGATCGAAGCCCCTCTTGACACGGATTTGGATGGTAAACGCGACCTGCAGCGTGTTGTTATCAGGAGGCCGATTGAAACATTACCGGAAAACGGCGGTTTGAAGTGTCCGGCGATTATTAATATTTCGCCCTATGTAACCACCACTTCCAGCGGCGTGCTCTTTGTAGGTTTTTCAGACCGAATCTATGAAGGCTTCCCCGAGCAGGGTCTGGCAGCTACACGTTTTCAACATACTGCCTTTAGAGCCAGACCAGCCGGTGTATCCGGTGTGCTGGCGGATCGCAGCCATTGGGATCAAATCGTAGGTCCGGCAAATGACATGAGTTATCGGGCATTGCGCGATGTCACGGAAAGGCGTGTCGGCAGAGGCGCGGAATCGACGGTGGCCACCTATAAAGAATTGTTGGCGGATGATATGCTAAAGGCTACGCAGTATTCGCCCCAGCAAACGGCGGATTACCCCTGGTTGCCTCCGGCTAGGGTGCCTTTGGGCAGTCAGCGCGACGGTACACCCTTTGCCACAGCGCCGGGGTCAGCCGGTCCTTGGAGTCCGGCTAATATGCTGCCGCGCGGATATGCCGTACTGCAATACCGTATTACCGGCTCCGACAATGCGGAAGGTTTCTTGCAATATGGCATGTACCAGGAAAGCCTGGCTGGCGCAGCTGTTATAGATTGGCTCAATGGCAGGGTGCGCGGCTTTGCGGATCCCCATGGTTTAATAGAAGTAACCGCTTATTGGGCCACCGGCGAGGCAGCGGCTTCCGGTACATCCTATGAAGGCACAATGCCGATGGCAGCCGCTGTTACCGGTGTTGAAGGCTTAAGAACAATCTTTACCGGCGCGCCTGTTACCAATGCTTATAATTATTACAGGGAAAATGCCATGCCTTATGCCCCCGGCGGTTATGTGGGCGAAGACCTTAATGCCATTACCATGTATTGCGCAGGCAGAATGGTTAATACGGCATCCCCGACCCATCCTACACCCATTACTTCCTCTACCTGGGATACCTACTGGGACTGGCTATTATATTTAACCACTGTGCAAGACGCTACCACAGGGGATTACAGTCCGGCTTGGGATGAAAGGAATCCGCTCTCCTTCGGTTATGATTTCCGCCAGGATTTAGGCGTGATCATGGGTCATGGCTTTAATGACGGTAATGTTAAATTCCGCCATACCGCTCTGCTAAACGAGACGCTAAAATTCTATGGGGTAGATGTTGTCAAGGGTCTGTTCCATCAGGCCGGCCACTCCATGGGCAATAGCCGTACCGGCGCTTGGACTACTACTGCTGTGATGACCGAGTGGGCAGACCATTATCTGTATGGCGTGGAAAACGACGTAGTTGAAAGAACGCCAAACTATTCTGTTGAAGGCAATAGATTGGGCGCCGCAACTGCCGGAACCTGGACAAATTATGAAATTTGGCCGAGAGGCGCCGAGTATCAGAACTTTTATCCGCAAGGCGGACGGGTCGGCACAATATCCACTACAGCTCCGGCTACTTCAACAAGCTTAATATTCCAAGATGATTACCTTACCAGGGTAACCTATCCGCAGACCTACAATGATGCGTATTATACTAATGGGGTTAATGGCTTGGTAGCCAACCGCCAGCATCTGTGGGCAAACGGACTAAATAGCGCCAACGGCGCCCTGGCCAACCTGCTGCTGGTACGCGGCCAAGGCGCTAACTCTGCCCTGGGCAGTAATCAGCGGCCAATTTGGAGGAATATGCTGGTGGGCGGTTTGGAAGGCGTTACCACGGCTTGGAGCGGCAGTGAGCAGCGCTTGCTTTATACGGGCTCTGCCTTGACAGCCCAATTCAGCAAGACAAAAGAGATCAAAGACCGCCTGCTGTTCCTGGCAGATATTGAGGAAGACTTTACCATCAGCGGCTTTACTAAAATGACCGCGGAAATAGCTGCCAGTAAAGATGTGGGCGCAATTTCCGCCATGCTGCTGGAATGGGGTACTTCCAGTGTGAAGATCGTAGCTATGGGCTCTATTGACGTGCGCAACCCCAACCCCGAAGGCACGATCGCCCCGGACGTACCCGGGCTGGCCAATATTTCCAAGGGTGGCAACTGGCACGCCAATTATTTATTCCAACCGGTAGATATCATACCATATGGTACAACAGCGCCTACAGCGGCTAACTTCAATTCCTATACTTGGGAAATGGATGTTACCGAATACACCTTCACAGCCGGTAATCAAATGGGGATCATCCTTTACGGTTCAGACCCCGACTTTACTTACATAACCAGGGATGCCACCGAATTTACGGTAAATATCGGCCCCAACACCTATCTGTCGCTGCCCGTTGTCTCCGCTTCTATATTAAAATCCACGGAATCTGCTATTGAAGAAGTATCCGAATATGAGGAAGCTGAAGGGGAAGTGCCGGAAGAAATGCTTGCTCTGGAAGAACTACCTGAGGAATACATGGCGAAAGAGAACATTGTAATAATTGAATAAGCCGCGAAAGAGCTGGTACAATCCGCTTATACAGCAGAAGGGCAGGGGAGGGCAAAAAGCCGCCCCTGTTCTTTTTTTATGCAATAAAAACTCTAGTATATTTTAATATTGCTATTACATATTATTATATAGATAAGTATATTGAATATTACCAAGATACTATTATTTAAGAAAAATATGGGAGGAAAATCATTATTTATGCATAATTATTACAAAGGTACCCCTAAAACAGTTCAGAGCAATTACGTATAAGGGGGGTGATAATAGCGAGACAATTCACTCGTAGCCAGAAAAGAACCGTTTAACCACGTTGCACGTGAACAACGAGGCTGAAAAAAGAGAACCCCAACTCCAGAAAAAAAGAGGCATTATTTCAATTATAGGAGGGCATATTACATGAAGAAAAAAACCTATAGTAAAATCCTCGCCATAACATTGTTCATCGGCCTATTTTCAATACTCAGTGCTACATCTTTTGCCGCGCCGGCCGACCCTTATGAAGGGCCAACCTTCATTATTTCCAACGGTACCGGCAGCCAATGCATTGAAGGTTATGGCGGCACTAACACCATCAATACCGGCGTCATAGACCTATGGGGCTGGTGGAACCCGGTTGGGGCAACTAATGCCCACTATTATCTATGGAAACTGGTGCCTGATGCTAATCATGAATATTTTCAGATCAGGAGAATTACCAGCAGCAGCACTTATGCCGTGGGCAATGCCTTGGCGCCTAGCGGCGGTACAGTAGTAGCTGGTACGGTTTTAAGGCTAGCCACCCCTAGTAACACTGTTGATAATCAGTGGTGGAAGCTGGAGCGTCAAGCCAACAATCGTTTCATTATAACTAATAAAGTGGATCCAACCTTATGCATAGCGCCGATAGGCGGGGCTACTTCCAACCAAACGGAACTTCATCTGGCAGCATTAACCGCTACCAATAATGTCTGGACAATTGCCCAGCACACTCCCGATTCTTCCACCCGTCCCTCATCTTCCGCGGCCTTCCCAATAGCTTCAGTAGTGCCGCAAACAGGTATTACCGTTTCTACGGGTACAGCGGTGGGCTCTTTGGCATTGCCCTCGCAAGTAGCGGTCACATATACCGGCGGTAGCGAAGGCTTCGCTGGGGTTACATGGGATACCGCTGCTTATAATGGCAATGTAGCCGGTACATATGTTCTGACTGGAACATTGCAGCTACATGGTTTGGCCACCCAACCGGCCACCCCTGTAACAGCCAGCATCTCTGTTATTGTGGAAAGCGGCGCCGAACCCATTGATTATAGCCGCCCCACCTATTACACTGCCGCAGAAGGCAATATCGCGAGATTGGAATCTGTCAGGCAGCTAACCAATACCACCGAGACGAAATATAATCCTCTGACCGGAGCCGGTATTGAACGGCCCGGTATTAATGTCAGTTATTACAGCACTTACGGAACGCCTACAGCTCAGACACTGCGCGCGACTGACGGCATCGTTCCGACCGGCGCTACATCCAATGGCTATTTATCCTGGAATTTTGCCTCTTCCACAGATCCAACATTTGCCCAAGTTAACTATCGGCTGTATTGGATACTGAACTGGGGGGAACCCTATACCATCGACGGCGTAAGGGTTGACTGGTGGACCGACAGCAATGTCACAGTCCCCACCCAATCCGGGATACAATGGCTGGATGGCGACGTGTGGAGAGATGTCACCGGTTTAAAAAATCCCCTTACCGGCGCCACTCTGACCAACAGCATCGGCACGGCTGCCATGAACGCGCCGGCCAAGAACCCCGCGATCTTCGACCCGGTGACCACAACCCAACTACGTCTGTGGATGTACAGGAGTAATACTAATGGCAACATGGGCATGGGCGAATGGGAAGTCTTTGGCGCTCCGGCGGGCGGCGGCGGAGATATCAATAGGATCAGTGCCTCTTCATTGACATCTTTTGGTTCTGTGACAGGCACCCCTTATAACCAACCGGTTGCGCAAACGGTTACCATAACCAATACTGGTACCAACCCCGTTACCTTAACCCAACCAACCGCCACCAATTACGACATAGGAACACTGTCCACCACCGACCTTGCTACAAACGGCGCTACTGCTACTTTTACTGTGCAACCAAAAGCCGATTTAGCGATTGGCGTCTATAACGAGACCATTACTGTTAACGGATGGAGCGGGGTAGCCATGTTGCCGTTAAGCGCTATAATAAGCGCCGTCTTTGAGGTAAAGACGGATGCTCTGGTGGATCAGCCGGAAATAGAAGAGGTAAGGATTATCACCAATGGCATGATCGAGCTGCATTGGAAGGTGCATACCAAGTATACTGGTAATACCGCCGCTTATCGCTATTCGGACGGCCACCCCGATACCCTTACCGGCGCGGGCAGCAGTCTGAACTTCCATAGCACTCAAAATACCCACTCCCAAAATTTCCGCGTCCAGCTGGATGGCGTCACCCTTAATCAAAGAACCGGTACCTTCTCGCCATATTACTGGCATGCCGACAACTATTCATTACACCAAGTAAGGATGAACCAGCATGTTTCAACCCTGAGATTAAGCACCAACCTAACTACCTCCCAAATGACAGCCTTAGAAAACGGCGCCAGCAAGATCACGGTGCAAGTTATTGGCGATGTGACTAACCGGGCCGGTGTGGCCGCTGATAAAACCAAGGTTTACGAAGCTATCTGGAAACCTTATTATGACAAACAGGTAGTAGCAAAAACAGGCCTTACCATTAAAGGCAGTCAGTATGTGGATATGCGCACTGTACAGAAAGCAGCCGATATAACTGACGTGATTTTATCCGCCATGCCTCAAGCAGTCGTGAATATGATCAGCAGCCAAGGCGCTTTCTTGCTCTTTGGCCCCGGCGAGCACTCCGGTAATATTCCTGAACAAAGAAACGTGATTACCTACGACCAGTTCAACCGGGCGGAAGGATATGGCGGAACCAATGCCGCAACCTCTGCGGCTAATGTGGAACGCTGCAATGTCAGCGGTAGCGGCAATACCGCCGATTATTATCCGGCTGGTTACAGAAGCGGTTATCAGAATGAATCCATTTTAGCCCATGAATTCGGACATAAGATTCAATCGGCATTTAACCAAGTCTACAATTCAACTAATCCGCTGCGCGCGGAATTTGTAGCCGCTCATCTTAGTGCCAGAGCCAGAGGCATGTACACCCCTTATATACGGGACAGCAGCAGTGGCAACGGCAATAATGACGAATACTTCGCCTCCTTAGTAGCGATTTGGTACAATGCCATGAGTGAAGGGAACAGCGCCAACTGCAATACCCGCGATGAGCTGTATAGGTATGACCGTAAAGGGTATGACTTTTTCGCCAAGATCCTTTCCCATGACAGAATAATCCTCTCCCAAGATTGGAGCAACTGCCCCAATTCCTCTACGCCCAACTGGACGACCGGGGATGCTATTGCCAATGATCCTGTTGTTACCCGAGCCTTTGGCACTATAGCCCCCCAAACCAGCCTTAAAGTTCCTGTAGGAACGGTTATCGGCGATATAAGCTTACCTGAAAAGGTTCAGCTGTCCTATGCCGACAGTTTCTCCACTGCCCCCTTAACCTGGACGTCTCCCTATGGCCTTGACTATCTCCCGGTCACCTGGGATACCTCGGCCTATGACGGCAATGTTGCCGGCGCCTATACTATTTTGGGCACTCTTAGCCCGACTTATGTAGGCAAATATACCGGCGAAAACTATACCACCGCTGCTATTATTAACCCGGATAATTTAAAAGCCAGCTTAACGGTGGAAGTGGAAAGCGTATCCACTACTCTGCCGGAAATAGAAGAGGTAAGGATCATTACCAATGGGATGATCGAATTGCACTGGAAAGTACATACCAAATACACGGGGAATACGGCTGCTTATAGGTATTCGGACGGTCACCCCGATACCCTAACCGGCGCGGGCAGCAGCTTGAATTTCCACAGCACCCAGAATACCCATTCTCAAAACTTCCGCGTTCAATTGGATGGCGTCACCCTAAATCAAAGAACCGGGACTTTCTCCCCCTATTACTGGCATGCCGACAACTATTCGCTGCATCAGGTTAGAATGAATCAGCATGTTTCTACCTTAAGGTTAAACACCAACTTGACTGCCTCCCAGATGACGGCTTTAGAAAACGGTACCAGTAAAATCACGGTACAAATCATTGGCGACGTTACCAACCGGGCCGGCGAAGCCGCTGATAAAACCAAGGTTTATGAAGCTATCTGGAAACCTTATTATGATAAACAGATCGTAGCCAAAACCGGTCTCACCATTAAGGGCAGCCAATACGTGGATATACGCACCGTACAAAAAGCCGCCGACATCACGGATGTGATTATGTCCGCCATGCCCCAAGAGGTTGTGGAGAGGATCAGCAGCCAAGGCGCTTTCCTGCTCTTTGGACCTGGTGAGCATTCCGGTAATATCCCTGAACAAAGAAATGTAATCACTTATGACCAATTCAACCGGGCGGAAGGCTATGGTGGTACTAATGCCGCTACCTCCGCAGCCAATGTGGAAAGGTGCAATGTTGTGGTAGGTGGCGTAACCAATAATCCGGTTGATTACTACCCGGAGGGCTATAGAAGCGGTTATCAGCATGAATCTATCTTGGCGCATGAGTTCGGGCACAAGATACAATCCGCTTTTAATTCCGTGTACGCCTCGACCCATCCGCTCAGGC
>Ga0082212_10012031_pt1 | contig 10921 bp, 11 predicted proteins | sample TergutNt197P3_FD_71548 | JGI IMG/M metagenome (GOLD analysis project Ga0082212, IMG submission 71548) | Neocapritermes taracua P3 segment gut microbial communities from Petit-Saut dam, French Guiana - Nt197 P3 | ecosystem: Host-associated > Arthropoda: Insects > Digestive system > Gut ...
TTCAGCTTCACTACCAATAGTTTGAAATGAAATTTCTTGCGCTGCATGATCTCGGTTATGCTGAGCTCGTAGGAGTCAAACATTTCGGGTCGGTTATTCAGGGTGATGTTCAAAGTGATCTATTTTAACGGTGCAAAGATATACCCTCCCATGCCGTTTGGCTTTAACGTTCCCATGCCGGGATATGCGATGTGCATTCCCCCAACGATATAACCATTTTCCACCAAATATGCAAGCATCTTTTGCCGAGATGCCACCGCCATCCCCGAATCACTGTCGTATGTTACCGCCACCTGCGGAAAAGGCATTTGAAACGCCATGGCATGGGTCATATCGCCCCATATTGCCACATTGTCAATAAAATAGACGGTATGGCCGGGGGTGTGTCCATAATTGGCCATCGCAAGAACATCGTCAAAAACAGAAACAGGGGCCATCATACCCGGTTCAAATGTTTCCAATGGATATTCAGCCAATATTTTTCGGGTATTTTCGTTGGCGCTCTGTGCTTCAAGGGTGGCCATCATCAACTTGGCGTTTGGAAACGCCACCTTTCCATCCTTTATCAGCCCTCCGGTATGATCGCCGTGAAGGTGCGTAATAAGGATGGCATCAACCGCTTCAGGCGATACCCCCACTCCTTGCAAACTTAAAAAGAGTTCCCTGCCATATCCCGCATCAAGTAAAATGTTCTTACCGCTTTGGGTTTGGATGAGAAATGCGTTGGTGGCGCTGGGATAGGTGTTGTTTGGAGCCACTTGGGCAACCATCTCCGGTGTAACGCCAATCAAAGTAGACAACCCTCCTTCTCGTTGTCCTTCTGATAAGAGAATGACTTGTGCAGTAGCTGTTTTATACAAAAACGTGTTCTGTGCAAAAGCATCAAATGTGAACATTATAGACACAAAAATTAAAATTTTCTTCATCTTCAACAATTTAGATATATTAATACCATACAACTGATAACAAAAAACGATAGCCGACTATCACTAAAATTGCTCCAAAACCCTTATCCGTTCCTGAATAGGAGGATGAGTGGCAAAAAGAGTGGAAATACTTCTTCTCTTCTTTTGAATCGGATGCTCAATAAAGAGTTGCGCCACATCTTCGTTTGTCATGGAACTGATCTTTGAGTCTCCGGAAATTTTTCTCAAAGCGTTAGCAAGAGCAAGGGGATTGCTTGTCATTTGTGCGCCTCCCGCATCGGCCATAAATTCGCGTTTGCGAGAGATCGCAAAGCGAAGCAAAGAGGAGAAGAAGTATCCAATAATCACCGCAACCAACACAATGAGCAAGACCATTCCGTTTCCGCCTCCCTTTTTGTTGCTGCTTCTTGCACCCACTCCAAACTGCAAAGATCTCAAGGCAACTTGAGCAATAAAGGAGAAGATGCCCACAAAAATAATGGAGACCACAAGGAGACGCACGTCTCGGTTTCGGATATGCGTCAGTTCGTGGGCAATCACACCCTCTAATTCCTCTGTGCTCAACTTGTCGATAATTCCTTGGGTGAGGGTAACGGTGTAGGACTTGTTGTTGATTCCGCTGGCGTATGCATTTAAGGCACTGCTGTTGATCACATAAACCTGCGGCATGGGCATATCAACAGCCATACACAGATTTTCCACAAGATTATAGATGTGCATATTGTCGCGCCTTTCAAGCGGCTTTGCCTTGGTAGCGTTGGCAATCATTTTTGAGTGATACGAATAGGCAATCAAAAACCATATCCCTGTTGCAACCAACACAATGGGCGCAAACTGATAAAATGCTTCGCTAACAGAGTATGAATGGTATGGATCGTACTCGTCCGGCGAAGAGAACGACATTCCGGCACAAACAACCCAAGTAATGCCCAGCAACAGAACCGGAAAGAGAATCAGCAGCAATATTGACTTGGCGTTGTTTGTGCTCTGCTGCTTAAGAAGCCCAACATATTTCATTTAGAAACTCACCTTTGGCGTTTGCTCATGAATCGCCCGCTCTGCGCCCAAATCAAACATCTCCGCTTTGGTAAACCCAAACATACCTGCAAGGATGTTGGCAGGAAATACCTGAATGGAGTTGTTATACTCTTTGGTTGCCGAATTAAAGAAACGCCGAACCGCAGCCAATTTGTTTTCGATATCTGCCATCTCTCCCTGAAGTTGCAGGAAGTTGGTGTTGGCTTTTAGTTCGGGATAGCGTTCAATGGTAACATTCAATCCCTGAAGAACGCTCGAAAGTTGGTTTTCGGCAGCAATTTTGCCATCTATTGTGGTGGCGGCCACTGCGCTGTTCCTAAGAGCAATCACTCGAGCCAACGTTTCGCTTTCGTGCTTGGCATACCCTTTAACAACTTCAACAAGCTGAGGAATAAGGTCATAACGTTGTTTTAATTGAACGTCAATGTTGGCAAACGCATTCTCGCGATGGTTGCGGAGTTTTACAAACCGGTTGTAGGCTCCAATACAGTAGAAAACCAACAAAACGACAACTACAATGGTAATAATTAGTGCAATCATGATTTATAAAGTTATTGATTCAGTCTGCGAATGTATGAATATTTCTTCAAAGCAACGTCTATTGACAAATATCTATATGTTCCTTCTATTTCGAGTAAACACCTTATCCCAATAACACCTCCAACACCGCATCTGCCTGCATATTTGCCACAATGCCTACCCTTGGCGCTAAAGGAGGCCGTTCCACAGAGACCTCAGAAGCGCCTTTGCCACCCACAAAAGAGCCATCGCCGCACACGATAAGGTTGCCTTGCCGTACAACTTGCAAACGATCCAACTCCCCAACCCCGGATAACCCCGAAGCGGCCACAAGCGGAATTTCGGGCAACTGCCGCGCCATCTCTTGAATCAACCACGCCTTCTCTTCAGCAGCGTCAAACGCCTCCGCTACCGCATGGCAATGACCAAACAACGCAACCAAATTTTGTGGAGTCACCCGCAAGGGATGGATCGAAACCAAAACACCACTACAAATCCGAATCAGGTTCTCATAGAGCGCCTCCACCTTTTTCATTCCTATTTGATCCACAAAAAAGAATTGTCGATTAAGGTTAGATTCTGAAACAGTATCAAAATCGGCAATAACCAAACTACCTACACCTGTTCGTGCGAGTGCCGCCGCACAATTTGATCCCAATCCACCCACTCCGGCAAACCCTACGCACTTTTTTGAGAGTCGCTCACGAATATTGTGCAGATTCCTCATTTTTTCTACTTTTGTCCCATAAAATTGAACCGTAAAATTAACAACTTTTTAAAACAAAAAACATGAACAATAGTCATAAAAAAGAGAATCGGCGCATCATTGCCTCTTTTCCTTACACTTGGAAAGCACTTGACAAAGGTTATACCGACCAAACCCTCTATATCAGCGTGGGTGGCGGAGATGGAACCATCACCTCAAAAGAGCCTTCATGTAAAGTGAAACCTGTTGCCCCAGAGGTCAAAGAGAAATTTATTGGAGGAAAAGGGTACGACTTGCGCCTCTTGTGGGATGCCGTAACTCCGGCCACCAAGTGGCAACACCCCGAAAACGAAATAGTTATTTCTGGAGGTCCCTGTTCGGGAATTACCCAGTACTCAGGCTCCGGAAAGTGCATTGTTACGGCAATTTCTCCTCAAACAGAGCGTATTATAGACAGCAATGTGGGCGGTCACTTTGGCCCTCACCTCAAATTTGCCGGTTTTGATGCCTTGGAAGTACAAGGGATTTCAAAAGAAGATGTTATCATATATATCAATGGCGTTGACCATGTTGTAGAGATTTTTGCCTGCCCCCAAGGGCTAAGTTACGACTCCCACCTTTTGGGCGAAGAGTTGCACCAAATGTTTGCCGACCACGAAAAGGACAAAATCAACGTGTCGGTGATCTCGAGTGGAAAAGCGGCAGAGCACTCTTTGATTGGAATGTTGAATTTTACTTTTTACGATGTCAAAAGGCAAAAGATAAGGCTCAAACAAGCAGGGCGGGGCGGATTGGGCACCCTTATGCGCCAAAAAAACATCCGCGCCATTGTGGCCAAAATTCCCAAAGTAACCGGAATATTAAACAACCCCGTTGACTTACCCGCCATTCAGGAGCGCGGCAAACGCTTTAATGCAGAGATGAGGGATTTGGACGACGTTCAATGCCAAATGAGGAAGGTGGGAACAGCGCACCTGATGGGCGTTTTGGAGAAATACGACATTCTGCCCGTGATGAACTTTAAGTATGGCGACCACAAAGATTGCCACAAAATTGATATGGAGGAGTGGAAAAAACACTTTACCCAAGGCGTTCCGGACGGCTGCTGGATTGGATGCAATATGTCGTGCGCCAAAGGGGTAGACGACTTTCCATTGCGTACAGGACCCTACAAAGGGAGCAAAGTGTTGGTAGACGGCCCCGAATACGAGAATGCCGTTTCTCTTGGTTCCAATATGGCAGTGTTTAACCCTCTTGATGTGATTGAGCAAAATTTCTATTGCGATACTTATGGAATATGCACCATCACTTGGGGCAATATTGTGGCCTTTTTGATGGAGTGCTGGGAAAACGGCATCCTCAACGCGGAGCGCACCGGAGGGCTTGACTTTAGTTGGGGCAATGCCGATGCTTCTTTAGAGGCAATGCACCAAATGGCAAGGGGAGAGGGCTTTGGCCTATTGGCGGGGCAAGGCGTTCGCCGTCTCAAAAACCACTTTATAGAAAAAGGATGGGGAGATGCTTCCTTCCTGAATGATATTGGTATGGAAAATAAAGGGTTGGAGTATTCTATGTACATCTCCAAAGAGTCCTTAGCGCAACAGGGCGGTTATGCCATGACCAACAAAGGCCCTCAACACGACGAAGCGTGGCTCATCTTTATGGATATGGTTAACAACATGATTCCCACCTTTGAAAACAAAGCCGAAGCGCTGCACTACTTCCCCATGTTTCGTACATGGTTTGGATTGGCCGGTTTTTGCAAACTTTGCTGGAACGATGTGGAGCCGGCAGACAACGCCCGCCACCCCGAACCCAACAAAGTACCCGAGCACGTAGACAACTATGTGGCCATTTTTAAAGCCGTTACCGGTAGAGCGTTTGACAAGGAAGAGATGATTCGTCAATCGGAGAGGGTCTATAACTTCCAAAAAATCTTTAACCTCAGATTGGGGTATGGAACCCGCGAACACGATGCCCAACCTTACCGTGCCGCAGGCCCTGTTACCGCTGAGGAGTACCTCAGCCGTGAAGAGCGCTACGACAAACAGTTGGTTGAAATCCTGAATCTTGACCCAACCACCATGACGCTTGACCAAAAGCGTGCCGCCCAAAGAGCATATCGTGAAGATCGTTACGAAAAACTGCTTGACGCCGTCTATAAAAGGCGCGGATGGAACAGCAACGGAGTGCCCAAAATTGAGTTTCTCAAAGAGATTGGGATGGATCTTCCGGAGTTGATTGAGGTGGTTGCCCCCCTCCAATAGACTTCCTACCCGTTTTCCGGAGCGCTTCGGACAATATCCACTCTATTTGCCCATTGGTACTACGGAACTCATCGGCGGCCCACTTTTCAATGGCCGCCAATGTTTCCGCATCTATTCTCACAAGGTATGATCTCTTTTGAGAAGCCATCTTAGTTGTAGAGCGTTCCTGTGTTTACCACAGGAGAAGCGGCACGATCAGAAGTGAGCACCACCATCAGGTTGCTCACCATGGCGGCCTTTTTGTCGTCATCCAACTCAAGCACCTGCTTTTCGGAAAGTTGTTTTAGCGCCAAGTCAACCATACTTACCGCACCCTCCACAATCTTAAAGCGCGCAGCCACAATGGCCGTTGCCTGCTGCCGCTGCAACATGGCGCCAGCAATCTCCGGTGCATAAGCCAAATAACTAATTCGAGCCTCGATTACCTTGACTCCGGCAATGGCCAAGCGCTCTGTTAAGGCAGCCTCCAACATACTGTTTACCTCTTCTCCTCCGCCGCGAAGCGTAATATCGGCGTGCTCATCTTCCAAATTGTCGTAGGGATACTTTCCTGCCAAGTTTCGAGTAGCCGCCTCGCTCTGCACATCCACAAACATCACGTAGTTGTCCACGTCAAACGACGCTTTATAGGTATCTTCCACCTTCCAAACCAACACCACTCCAATCAACACAGGGTTGCCCATTTTGTCGTTCACCTTGATGGGATCGTCCGAAATGTTGCGCGCCCTTAATGAGATGCGCGTGCGCGCAGTAAAAGGATGGAACCAAAAGAACCCATTCTCAATGCACGTTCCCTTATACTTTCCAAAGAAAGTAACAACCAACGCTTCGTTGGGACGAATCACCGAACAACCAATAATCATTACCAAGGCAAAAGAGGATACAATGGTCAGGAGCCACCATAACTGTGCGCCCAAAGGCAATGCGTCTTCCAAAAATGCAGGAACCAAAATTCCTGCCAAAAACAATAGAATCCAAAAGGTCAACAAAACAAACCCATTTTTTCCTGTAATAAATTTTTCTTTCTTTTCCATAATTGTATGTATTAATGTTCATGATTTGATATCAATCCTACTTTGTAGAGAGCAGCCTCCATTTCGGCCACTTTTTGGGTACCTATTAATATAGTTCGCCCCGATGTCATAAGAAGCTGCAAACTTTTATTTCCCCATACATTGTACATTTTATGATAATTGGGAGATTTTAATCCATACTTGATTCCCACGCCTCCTTTTGCCCCAATGGGCTTCTTGATCACGTCTGCTTTAGCTACATCTTTCCACAAAAAAGTGCGAAAAGATCGATGGAAAGGAGCATACTTGATGCTGATGCCCTCCTTAGTAATCTTTGTATCCAAACGCATCATCAAAAAAAGAGCGCCAAGTAGCGCAAAGATCCCTGAACATATAATTAGAGCGATCATTGCCTCGCTATCTTGTACAAAAACCATAAAGGGTGCACATAAAAGATGCAACCCAAAAAATATCCACGCTCCAAGTGTTGATTTTTGTACCTCTGAAAAAAAAACTTTACTCATAATATCATTTTGATAGCGCAAAGATATATAAAAATTTTATTACGTACAAAAAAAAATAAAAAAATAATTTTTTTAAAAAATATTTGCCTGATTTATAGAAAATAAATAAAATATTGCAAAACTTTTGTGAGAAAAGAAAAATTTGGCACACCTTTTGTACACACTATTAACGAATAGTTTTTTCAATTAGGTTTTAGGTTAAGCAGTACAAGGGGGTCGCGCAGGGAGTGCGCGGCCCCCTTGTCGTTTTTTGATGTTACAGCATCACCACCAAATTTGCTTTTGAAGCAAGCAATTCATTATGGGTAACCAAAATACAAATCCTGTTCTCTTTTTCGCGCTCCAAAAGTTCCCAAACAAATTTCACAGCCGCTTTGTCCATGTTGTTGGTGGGTTCATCCAACAGCAAAACATGTGGATTTCCATACAATGCACGACACAACCCCACCAATTGGCGCTGGCCGCCCGAAAGGTTAACCCCGTCTTCGCCTATTCGGGTAAAGGGACCCAACGGCAAGTTACCAAAGGACGATAAAACGCCCAATTCATTACAAAACAGGAAGCAGCGTTCTAATGATTCTTTATTGTTGGATAAACAAATATTTTCCAATAAGCTAACATTAAACAGCTTGATATGTTGTGGCATGATACCTGTCAATGATCTCCAGTCGTGTACCGAATAGGTTAGCCAACTCTTGCCGCCTGCTAAAATGATCCCCGATTCTGGTTGGTAAAAACGTTTGAGAATAGAGAGTAACGTACTTTTTCCAGACCCAATTTCGCCCAAAATGGCAGTAAGTTGTCCCCTTTTTGCTGTAAAAGAAACGTTTTTGAGCAGTAATGGCCGTCCAGGAAAACGAAAGTTAACATCTTGAACCTCAATTTTGTTTATTTCTTCCATTATAGAATCGGAAACGCCGCCATCTGATTCTTGATCCATACTGATAAACTCATACAACCTGTCGTAAGCAACTTTAGCCTCTTGAAGGGTAATGTAGGCGCTTGAAAGAGATGCAGAAGATGAGATTACTGATCCCGATAAAGAGAGAACGGCTACCAAAGCGCCCAAACTCAAGGAATTGGTGACTACGGCAAATGAACTAAACGCTATCACTCCAATAATAGCCACACTACCTACGTTTTGTACCTTTAGGCCCACCTTGTTTCCCAAAATGGCCAAGTCATATACAGAAGATTGAAAAGCGGCATAAATCTCTTTTGTGTAATTGCCAAAGAATTCCTCTTTGTTGTGCCCTTTAATCACATTCGCCCCCTGAACCGTATCAAAAAAATTGCTCTCTGCCCCGGCATACAACCCCATCACCTTATGTTGCCCTTCCATAATCTGATCTCCATATTTCCAAAATATCAAACCAAACAACACGCCTCCAACAAGTGCTGTGGCTCCAGTCGCCCACCAATATCCAAAAAGGAGTACAGTACAAACAATCACAGTAAGAATATCTATCAGCAAAGGCCCTGCTACATAGTTGATTGTGCGCTGAATCCTGAGCGAATCGTTGAGACGGGCGGTGATTTCTCCCGTTTTAAGGCTATCGAAAAACGATTTGGGCAAATAGAGTACTTGACTGTAAAAACTGCCCACAATTCTGTTGGAAAAATCTCTGCTCTGCCGCGATACTAAAATAGTGCGCAAATAAGACAACAAATTCTTGCCCAATAAAATAATAGCCAAAATGATAATTCCAATCCAGAGTTTTTGCAACTCTTTAGCAGGCAAAATTTGATCAATTAACTTTTGAGAAAAGATGGCCATTGAAATTCCAGCCACCGAAACCACCATACCCAAACCGGCAGTTACAGAAAGAACAGGAAAATCGGGAGAAAGCAGTTCCTTTAACCAATTTTTTTTACGGGCGTTGGTATCATCTTTTGTTTTAAAACCCTCTCCTAGTAGTACCAACAAAAGTTTTTTACTCTTCCACAGTTCTACAACCTCCTGTTCGTTCATCTTTATCACCTCATTGGCCGGATCGCCAAGAATGAAAAAACCCTCCACATATCCAAAACAAACCACATAATGTTCCAATCCATCAGGCAGTGTAAAGTGCAAAATTGCAGGATGTTTCAATTCTCTTAGGTGCTCGACATCAGCCTCGAATCCTTCAGCCTTTAAACCAATGTTATTGGCTGCTTGATAGAGTCCGAGCAGGGAGGTGCCAGTTAACGAAGTTCCGCTCGTGGAAACCAACTTTTCCTGAGGAATATCTCCTCCATAATACTTGCATATCATAGACAAACACGCCAATCCGCACCACGACTGGTGTGTTTGTTTGACAAAAAAAGCGCTCCGGCTTTTCTTTCTATTACTTGTTATTGCCCTCATAGTTACGCATAGTTTTACCCAGTTTGGCTGCATTCACTTCGCCTTCAAAGCCCATCACAAACCTCCTGTGTTCATCATACAGAAGCGTAGTAGGGATTGACCGTAATCCAAAGAGACGCGGAATTATTAAAGAAGTATCCACCAACGAATAAAAGTGAGGAATAGCCCCAATTCTAGTACGTTGGGTATAAGCTGCGGCACTGTCTATGGGAGCGCAGGTAACAAACAGCAACTGATTTTCTGCAAAAACAGAGGCGTTATTCGCCATTTCTTTTCCCTCATGTTCACAGAACATACAACCGGGAGAGTAAAACACCAATACTATATTGCTCGATTCCAACGAATCGGACGAAAATAACTTTCCGTTTGTATAGATTGCTTCAAAAAAAGGCATCACTTGGGGAAAATGGGCTGTCGATTTTTTATTCAAAGCTTTGATACCAATCAAAGTAACCAAAGCAAGAGCTATGCAGATCAGAAGACCTCCAATAAAATATTTCTTACTCATAGAATTACATTACAAATAGGGAAAATATTAAAGCCATTAAAATGAGGCCGATTCCATAAGATTTCAAGATAAAGTAAAAACTACCTACCAACGAAAATTTGAACCGGTAGTGAATCAATCCCACCATCAAAGCCCAGTAGAAAGATTCTGCCACATTAACCAGCCCCAAAGGATATAGCAAATATTTTGGAATATTTTCTGTATCAAGATAATAGAGTAATGTCAAAGGGTTGGCAGATAGATCGGTAAGGTTATTGGCAGGAATGACTACCTGATAAATAAGGTTGAGAAAACCAAAGAAGAAAAAAACAGTATCTGCTTTTAATGATACATTAAAGCAGGAAGCAAAATCGGGCTTATCATTCCTGAAAAACAGTGCAGTGTAAAAACAACACGCCGTTAATGTTACCCTTAACAACAAAAGAATGGGTAGTACTATGTACGATGTCCATGCATACTTTTTGGCTCCCCCGATCATCATCTCAATGGTATCTATTGAGAGCTGGTCGCCAAAAGTGTTGTAGTACAACACATCCGAAATAAAGAACGTTTGCTGCAACCAAATTATAACAACGGTGGCTCCCACAAGAAGCAGGAACCACCAAAGTTTAGATTCGTCTAAGAGCCATTGTTTCATTTACTTGGACTTGTGAAACGACTTTTTATCTGCCCGAATAACCAATATCATTGCAATACTTGTTCCTAGGAGGCCAATTATGGAAAAATAGTTCATGTCTAAAATATCTTTAAAAAAGATTTTAAAAATGATAAAAAACAGAACTATTGGTATAGATAAGCATAAAACCCATTTGGCCAATTTACTCCTTTTACTGTCTTGAATAGTTGGAGAGATCATTGTTGCAATAATACCTAGTATAGCTGCTAGGATCAACACATAGTGCAATAAATTATTGTTGAATCCAACCTCACAATAATCAATTAGCAGGGCCGATGAAACAATCATCCCTAAAAAAAAACCAATAATGGTTACAGTCCATTTTTTTTCCATGAGAACAAAGATATTACATACAAGCTATGGGAATAGCAATAATATCAACTATATAACCTCCAAC
>Ga0082212_10012032_pt1 | contig 10921 bp, 10 predicted proteins | sample TergutNt197P3_FD_71548 | JGI IMG/M metagenome (GOLD analysis project Ga0082212, IMG submission 71548) | Neocapritermes taracua P3 segment gut microbial communities from Petit-Saut dam, French Guiana - Nt197 P3 | ecosystem: Host-associated > Arthropoda: Insects > Digestive system > Gut ...
AAGCCGTTCTTCGAGTTGTTTTATAAAATCCGTGTCTGTCCCAAGAATTTCAGCCGCTTTTATCGTATCTATAAATAATTGCCGTATAATCGCCATGTCGCAGGTCGAGCCTTTTGAAACGCACGATGATTTTTTCTCGCCGTTTGTGTCCGTATATACAAACGTATTTTCCGGAGAAGTCGCGGGACTTGTCATATATTTATTATATTCTTTGTCAAAATAAAGCCAGTCGTAACAGAATAAAGCCGCGTCTTTTATTACGTGATAATATCTTTTCAAAAAATCATAATCTTTCGTGAATAAATAATGGTCGAAGATATGCAAAGACAGCCATGCTCCGCCGAGAGGCCAGTATGCCCAGACAGCGTTGCCTTTAGCTGGCGCGCTGTGAGCCCATACATCAACATTGTGAGCCGCAGTAAAACCACGGCAACCATAGTGAATCTGCGCGGTTTTCGCTCCGTGCTTAGACAAATCGTTTAATAAATGAAATAACGGTCTGTGACATTCTGATAAATTCGTGTTTTCGGCAAGCCAATAATTCATTTCTGTGTTGATATTCGTCGTAAGATTACTCGACCACGGCGGTTTTATTTCGTCGCACCATATACCTTGTAAATTAGCCGTGAATGAATCCCCTCTTGACGACGATATTAATAAATACCGCCCGTACTGGAAATATAACGCTACAAGTTCCATGTCTTTTTCGTTTTCAAATTCTTTTTGTCTTATATCTGTAGGCTTATTTATATAATTTTCGTTGTATTTTTCTTTTATATTATTACCTAAATCGAATTTTACTCGTCCGAATAAATTTTCATAATCTTTTACATGCCGCATAAAGAGTTTATCATAACCTTTATCTGCGGCTTTTTCTATTATATTAGCGATTTCATGGATAAAATCACGGTCGGGTATTTTATCGAAAGCGACAAACGAAGTCCCCGTTGCAAGTAAAATAACAACAGAGTCGGCGTTTTCTACTTTTAATCCATTAGAACAAGATAGAATTTTCCCACCGTTTGCGATTATTTTTATTCTTGCCGCGAATTTTATGCCTTTTGGATTTTCGGATTCGTCATATATTACGGCAAGGTCCGGAGAATCGTAATTCGGGTCGTTGAAAATCGGCGCGATTCCCGTAAGTTCGAGCGTATCCGATGATAATATATTTATGCTATGCCTGATTTGTGAATTAAAACTTGCGGTAAACGAAATAGAATTTGGTTTGTCGGCGGTTAATTTAATCGCCATGACTTTATCGGGGTAAGACAATATAGCCTCGCGTTTGTATGTTATATTATTATATTTATATGTCTGGCTGTATTCGGATTTGGATAAATCAAGCTGACGCGAATATTCCGAAACTTCTTCGGGTTTATGCGAAAAATCAAGGTATAAATCCCCAAGAGCCATATAGCTTTGCGTGTAATGCCCGAGCATTTTGCTGTTTACAAGAGAATAAGCCTCGGCGTATTTTCCCTCGTCGATTAATTTTCGTGCCGCAGGTATAGCGTTTTTCGCGATTGTGTTTTGTTGTTCGTCCGGAAGCCCCGACCATAACCGGTCGTTATTCAAAGCGATAATTTCTTTGTCTGTTTTCCCGTAAATCATAGCCCCGGTTTCGGCGTTTCCCAAAGGCAAAGCCTCAATCCATTTTTCCGCGCTTTTGTCAAACCACAGTTTCAATTCTGTTTTTACAGGCATAATCATAACCCTCCGTAAATAATATAAAATTAGTATAATATAATTTTTGGTTGATTTTACTATTATAACTAATTATATATTAAATTTTTTAATAAAAATATAAAATTTAAAATTAATGTGTAAATTTTTTATTATATATGAACTTTTAAATTATATATATGGTATAATAAAAAAAGCAAAAAACAGGGAGGTGATTATAATTTATGAATACGGAAAGCATAATAAAAGTAAATGACCTGAGAAAAGTTTACAGGCTCGGAAAAGAAAAAGTAATCGCTCTCGACAATATAAACATTGATATAAAAAAAGGCGAGATTTGCTGTATACTCGGGACTTCAGGGTCAGGCAAATCTACCTTGCTCAATATGCTTGCCGGGCTTGAAAAACCGACGAAAGGCAATATAGTCATAAATAAACATACGGTAAATAAATTAAGCGAGAAAAAACTCGCGATATTTCGGCAGAAATACATAGGTTTCGTGTTCCAGTCGTATAATCTTATCCCTACGCTGACAGCCGAAGAAAACGTCGCGCTGCCTCTTGTGTTCAGACGCACATGGAAAAGAAAACGCATAAAAATGGCGAGGGAAATACTTAAGCTTGTGGGTTTAAGGGACAGGTTAAAACATAAACCCACGCAAATGAGCGGCGGACAACAGCAGAGAGTGGGTATAGCAAGAGCGTTTGTATCAAAGCCCGCCGTAGTATTCGCGGACGAACCTACCGGAAACTTAGACTCGAAAACTACTGAAGAAGTTTTAAACCTTATGGTAAAAATGGCAAAAGACAATAACCTTACGCTTATAATAGTCACGCATGACAGAGACATAGCCCAGCACGCCGACCGTATAATCCAGTTAAAAGACGGAAACGTGACCGACGATTATATTATTGAACATAATAATAATACCGGTACTGATAATATTGAAATCAAAACAGAACTTGAATCTGAAATTGAAACTGAAAATATAGGAGATTTAGGAGAAATCGTGGTATGAACAAAAAAAATAAAAATTTAAAATCAAAAAAAATCTTCTCTGCCGTTCTCGCCGTTTTTATAATGCTGTCAAGCCTTAATTTGTTTTACATAGCCGTTTCGGCAGCCGACGAAGGTCCGGTGACAATATCAATAAACATACCCGGCACAGTCCAAGGCGGGGATATATTCGAAGTTATCGTAAATGTCAGAAACGTTACGGACAGAGATATTTCAGGTGTTTCTGTCAGTACGGATAATACAAGTTCGGGAGTTATTTCCCTTACTACATCAGATAACTTGACAAGCAATATAAGCAAAAATTCAGAAGTTTCATATTCTTTTTATTTTAGCGTAAGCAGTACTTCGTCAAGTAATATATACGATATTTATTTTGAAATCTCATATACGGGATTTTCCAAAACCGAAACAAGAAGAATCAGGGTAACTCCTGCCCCGGAACAGCCTGTTATAAGCACAAGACCATTTTTTGAAGTAATAACAGACGTATATCCAAAAACGGCAACCATCGGAACAAATATGAAAATATCCGTAAGATTCGCAAACAGAGGCGGAAGCGCGACAAACGTAAAAATCACGATAGACCCTCCCGACGATAATGTCGAGGCATTGTCGGTAGCCCCCAAGCCCGCAATGATAATGGGTACCGGTCAAACTTATTCCGCCGATTTCAGTTATAAAATTACGGATAACGCGAAAGCCGGATTAAATAAATTCAAAGTCGAAATAACTTGCAATGAAGGGGCGTCCCTGATTTACGATATAGGCGTATTTTTCGAAAAAAGTTCGGTTGAAACAGATAAAAACATTCCCGTTTTAAATATCATATCTATTGATATTCCCGAAAAAATAAATCAGGGCGAAAATTTTGATATAAAAGCCATTGTGGAAAACACCGGTTCGGTAGACGCGAAAAACGCCGAAGTTAAAATAAATTACCCGACCGGGATAAGACCTCTTTCCTCAGAAACAATAATTATTGATTCATTAGGACAAAACGAAAAGAAAGAAGTTTTGTTCAGAGCCGCAGTTAACGATACTGCCGACGAAGAATATCATTCGATAAATTTAAGCTTAAATTATGATATACCAAAAGACAATGAAACTGAAAAAATAAACAAATCTTACGATACAGGGCTGCTTGTCCTGCCAAAAGACGGAGGGACGGATAAAACAAAAAATTTTTCAGTCAGCGTGCAGATTCCGGGAACTGTAAAACCGAATGAAGATTTTAAAGTTTCTGTCACGGTTAAAAATAACGGAGCAGTCGAAAAAAATCTTTATTTAACCGTTGAAGCCCCGCTTGGCATAGAAAGAAAGAGCGCGAATGAGTTTTTAATCCCGGAATTAAAAGCCGGGGAAAGCATAATAAAAGAAATTATTTTTAACGCGAACGACATCGAGGGAAAATACTGTCGTTTCGATATATCGCTCACGGGAAAAGATATTGACGTTAAAGAAATTGCTGGAACTACCGTATCGAGTACCGAACTTCCCAAAATAGCAATAGAATCAATAAAACTCCCGCAGAATGTGAATATAGGCGAAACTTTCGACGTTGATATAACCGTCGTAAACACGGGATTTGCAGACGCCGAGAACATTATACTTGCAATAGCTATGGAATCCGGAATATTAAACAAAACGGCTGATACCGTAAAAATAGATTCTATAAAACCCGGCAGAAAAGAAACCGTAAAATTTACTTTTTACGTCGATAAAAGAGCAGGTTACGGATATACCCCGTTTACTCTGGACGTTTCATATTCAGGCGGTGAAAGATTACATCAGTATTTCGGAATGACCGTAAATTCTTCGGATTTGAAGATAGATTATATAAGAATCCCTAATTCGGTAAATGAAGATATGGATTTTAACGTTGAAGTCGCGATAAAAAACACAGGAGCTGACACTACGGATATTACTTTGTCGCTCTCCCCTGCCGGAGGGCTTATAAACAAATCGTCGAATATAGCTAAAATAGAAAGCATAAAATCCGGGGAAACAATAGTAAAAACATTTACTTTCATGGCTTCCGGAAATATGAAAAGCGGATATTCCCTGCTAACCGTTATATTATCGCATGGCGAAGACACGATAACGCAGTATTCGGGAACTTTTGTGAATGTTCCCGAAATCGACGAAGAAAAACCCGAAGATAAAACAGATATTCCAGTTGTTATTATAAGCTGGTTCAATTATTTGAACACAGAAAACGATGCACCCTCAAGTAATAACAACAACAATAATGACAATATTGATTATAACGGCGGCGGCGATAATTATTATGACAATAACAACAATAATAATGGCGACACAGGCGTAGATTTTAATCCCGCGCCCCTGCCTATCATACCGAGAGACGGCGGCGATGTTGTTTATGATGATTATTATGAAGATTATAACGACGATACAGATATGTTTTCCAACACTTCGGTTTATATAGTCGATGCTCCCGTCATGGCTTTCCCTGATTCATCTTCGAAAAGTTATACTGTACCGGAATACGGTTATCAGGACGGTATAAATTACGGTAGTTCTTCTCCCGGAAATTCGGCAAGTATAGACACAAACGCGGTTTACGGCGGTAAAACTTTTATATTCACGGTCGAACTTTTAAACACGCACAAATCCGTAGCGGTCAAAGATTTAAAAGTAACTATATCGCAGGAACACGGGATATTTAATCCAAAGAGCGGCTCAAATACATTTTTTGTCGAATGGCTCGGTCCGGGTCAGACAACGGAAATAAATATACCTCTTATAGTAAAATCCGACGCTGTGCCCGATTCATACGGCTTAACAATATCTATGACCTATAAAAGCGAAAGCGGCGAAACAGCGTTAGCCTCTGAAATAATAAATATACCCGTACAACAAGAAATGCGTTTCAGCGTTGGTGAAATCCCCCCGATATACGACATAGAAATGGGCGACGAAGCTTATGTTACCGTCCAGTTCGGCAATCTCGGAAAAAGTAAAATATATAACGTCAAAGTAAGCGTTCAGGGCGAAGGCTTTATGAATTACGACGGAGCGTTTTACGCAGGAAGTATAGACGCGGGCAGCAGTTTCCTGAGTAAAGAATTTACGCTTACCCCGTTTATGCCGGGATTTATAAACGGCAGTTTTATATTCACATACGAGGACGCGGAAGGCAACAGTTTTTATGAAGAATGCCCGTTTTCGTTTATGGTTACGGGCGGCGAAGATATGTGGGGTGAAATGCCGCCGATAGACTGGGGCGACGGAACTATAATCGGAGAAGACGGACTGCCTGTTATGAATCCTGACGGCGAGGAGGAAGAATCCGGCGTTAAATTATGGCTTTTAGGAACTATGACTCTTTTGAAATGGGTAATATTAATCGGAGCGGCAGTTGTTACGGTTGCGGTTGTTATTATCGTGATAGTTATATTAGTCAAGAGGTCAAAAAAGAAAAAAGCCGAAAATGACGAAGACGACGAGTATTAGAATATAAACCGAGAGTTCAGGATTAAATTAAAACGGTGATGAATTTATGAAAGTATTTGATATTTTAGGCATGGGGCTCAGGAATCTTCTAAGACGTAAGACGAGGACTTTTCTTACGGTTATAGGGGTTGTCGTCGGCGCTGTGGCGATAATAATAATGATAAGCTTTGGTATCGGCATGAACGAAAATTTGCAAAAATCAATAGAAAATATGGGCGATTTGACCATGATAGACATATATGAATGGGCATGGAAGCCACCCAGCGGCGATGAGGGGGATTACGGGCAAAGTATTCAAAACGCATTAAACGACGATTTGCTTGAAAAAGTCAGAACATGGGACGGGGTTGTTGCCGTCACGCCGTATTTCAGCTATTGGAATTTAAACATGTATTCGGGGAAAAAATACGAAAATATCCAGTCTTATGTAACAGGGATAGATTCGTCGTTTCTGCCGTATCTGAAACTTGATATAGAATACGGCTACGCTCCTCAGCCGGGCGATACAAACTGGATAATATTCGGAGCGCAGCGGGCACGTTTTTTTGTAAAAAGCCCGTATGACCCGTCGAAAATGAAACCTAAAGACTGGGACGAAATATACAGCGCGGATTTGACCGAACCTCCGAAAATTGATATAACGAGAGATATTATAATTATGCAGAACCCAAGCGAAGTATATGTATATAACCCGTCTACAGGCTGGGGTGAAATGAAACAGGTCAAAGGCAAAATAAAAAAACACGAGCTTAATAAAGTCGGGATAATAAAATATCAGGAAAATATATACGGTTGGGACGAAAATTCATATAATGTCTATGTGGATTACAGAGTCGTTCAGGAAATGCTGAAAGAATATGAAAAACTGACGAAAGTTAAAGCGAAAGATTCAAGGATAGGTAAATACGAACAAATAAGAATAAAAGTAAAAGATATGAAAACGACCGAAATAATACAGCAGCAATTAGCCGACGAGGGGATAATTTTAAACAACTATCTTGCGGAAATGCGGGACGAAATGCAGAAAAATCAAACCGCCGTGCAGATATTTCTGGGCGCAACCGGAGCGATAACTTTGTTTGTCGCGGCAATCGGCATAGCGAACACTATGTTCATGTCGATTTACGAAAGGACAAAAGAAATCGGCGTAATGAAAGTATTGGGTTGTTCGCTATCCGGAATAAAATCAATGTTTTTATTCGAGGCAAGCATAATAGGCTTTTTGGGAGGGTTGGTGAGCTGCGCTTTCAGCTTGCTTGTGTCATATGTATTAAACAATGTCGATGCTGTCAAAAAAATGCTTAACACAATAAGCGGCGGCGGATATTGGTACGGAAACGCCGAACAAGGCAATATATCCGTGATACCGATGTGGCTGATTTTGCTCGCGGTGGTTTTCGCTACGGTTATCGGACTTATTTCGGGGTATCTTCCCGCAAGACGCGCCACGAAAATAAGCGCGCTTGAAGCTATAAGAAATGAGTAACTTACTTTTCTTTTTGCGGAAAAAGAAAAGTAAGCAAAAGAAAAACGGTCCAAATTTTATTATAATAAATATCATAAAGAAAAACGGAGGAAAAAATAAAAGTGAAAACAAAAAAGATTATAACGGCAGTATTGATTTGTTTGTGCATGATATTGATTTTTACAGGGTGCGCGAAAAAAAATCCGAAAGTTAAAGTAGAAATGGAAAACGGCGATATATTTGTTTTAGAGCTTTACCGGGAATACGCGCCAAAAACAGTCGATAATTTTGTGAAACTGGTAAAAGACGGATTTTACGACGGACTGGTATTTCATAGAATAGTAAACAATTTTATGGCGCAGGGCGGAGGTTTTGACGTTAACGACAAGAAAAAACAAGCCGAATCAATCGAGGGCGAATTTACAGCCAACGGATATACAAAAAATACGCTGAGCCATACAAAAGGCGTTATTTCTATGGCGAGGGTCAGCGGCGATAATAATTCCGCAAGCAGCGAATTTTTTATCATGCTTGCCGACGGAATAGAATATCCCGGATACGGATTTGTATCGCACAGCAGTTATCTGGACGGCGAATACGCGGCTTTCGGAAAAGTTATAGAGGGAATGGAATTTGTTGAAAAATTGCAGGAAGTCGAGAGGATAAGCCCTGCCGGGACTATCGACGACAGCCCGTCAAAACCTCTTGAACCTGTTATTATCAAAAAAATGACTGTTGTAAAATAATATATATACGCGCCAAAAATGCCGGAGAAGTAAAATTCCCGGCATTTTATATTTATATGTTTCGCGTCTATTTTTTGATTTTAAAAATACGCCTCAATATCGGTTTTAAGAATTTCGGCGATTTTACTACTACAATAGTCATGTGTATTTTGCCTCCTCAGCGGACACGGCACACCGTGTCCCTACATTTATAAATATGAGCTGAATTTTGATATGTTGTATATATCTTTATACTTCCAAAACGTCCGGACTTCCTAACTCCCTTTCAATAATTATTATATGATATAATTATTTTATTGTGAATTGTTACGCTTAACATCTGATAAATATAAATCCGGCTAAAACTATAATTACGGCTTCGATTATAATAAGTACTGATATAGGCAGAAAAAACGCGAAAAGAATCCCAAGCCCGAAGCATGTTATCGCCAAGCCGACGGCTCTGTTTGTGTTACGCATTTTGTTTTCACCCCGCAAATTTTGATTTTTTATATTATTATATGTTTTTTAAATAAAAATGTTAAAGATTTTATGAAAATTTAACAAAAATCTAATTTTAATAAAAATAATTTGATTTTTTTATAAAAAACTATTGACATATATAGATTGCCGATATATAATATATATAGATAATCTATATATAAAACAGAAAGGATATATTTATGAAAACCAAAATTGATAAAAGTTTATTGTCAGGCAGTACGACTATGCTGATATTGCGATTATTAAAATCAAAAGATATGTACGGGTATCAAATGATTGAAACTTTGGAAAAACAGTCAAATAATGTTTTTACGCTAAAAGCGGGAACACTTTATCCGTTATTACATACACTTGAAAAAAACGGTATATTAAAATCATATGAAATTATAACGGAAAATATCCGGTCACGCAAATATTACAGTTTGACAAATTCGGGTAGAAAATTATTGCAGGATAAAAAAGACGAATGGGAAATTTATTCGTCAGCTGTAAATATGGTTATGGAAGGAGGTTTCAATTATGCTACAATCTGACAAAGTAAAAGAATTTACTGAAAAAGTATGCGAACAAATAAACGCAAAAAACACGCATGGGTCAATAACGAACGAACTTATAACACACATCGAAGATTTGAAAACAGAATATATAAAAACCGGTATGAATGAAAATATCGCTGAAAAAAGAGCAATCGAAGAAATGGGTGACCCTGTAACGATTGGCGAACATTTGAACGAAGTGCATTTACCCACGAAAAACTGGATTGAAACGGCTGTAAATATAATTATTTGGATTATTACGGGAAGTATTATTTTATTCAGCCTTATTTTAGGTGTCGGAATAGCGTGGTCGATGCTTTCGATTCATCCGGGCGATATTTTCGCCGCTGTAATTGTAGGTATCGGAATTATATTTTTGGGCAGTTTTATAGCTTTCATATTTATCAGCATATATAAAATGATTTCAACTTTACTTTTTTATCACGGTTTGGTTATGGATTATAAACGCAGAAAAATGAGAGGGAAATTTATATGAAATTTAAAATAAAACGCCATTATTGGATATGGGCGTTATGGGTATTTTTTCAAGTATTGGCGATAAGATTTTTTCAAACAAAAATATATTTTTTACCGGTTATTATAATTATTTTTGATATATTTTTTATTTTCCCGGAAGCCTCTCATTTAGAATATGAAATAAAATACAGGCAACTCACGGTAAAACGTTTTATATATCCCGATATATCATTCCCGTGCGATGCTATTATTGCTGTGGAAAAACCGCGACTTTTTTATAATTTTATGTGGGGGAACGGATACAATTTGGGCGCTTATAAAATTATATATTTTACCGATACAGGAGAATTTAAAATGCCTACGATTATTATTGGCGCAAAAAATCGACAGAAATTTTTACTTGAACTTGCGTCTAATACCAACGCGGATATAAAAATCAATATAAACAAATTATTGAAAGACGATATTATTAACGGTACTTTAATTATATAATGCGAATCACGGGTTAACGCACTATCCCGAAAAGCCCCCTTTTGAAAGGGGGTGCCCGTAGGGCGGGGGTTTGTCTTCGTCTTTTAGCACAACATCAAACTCCGCAAACCCCCGTCACGCGGATTGAACGCAATCTTACAGAACCAGCACAGTATCTCGCGCGCCACCCCCTTTCAAAAGGGGGCTTTGGGTAAAATCTTCACTCTATATCTTTAATCTATGATTCGCATGTATAGTATAAATCTATGTTTTAATAAAATCTTTTGTAATAAAAAATCCCTCTCTTTAATATACATATATAACAACAGTTATTTTATATTATTGAGAGGGAGAACTATTTTAATTATGGAAACAAGAATAGAAATAAATAAAAATATTAATTTATCCGAAAAAAACGAGTTAAATTTTACCAAAGAACTCCAAAACGATATTGTATTGCCGGATTACTGCGACGATATAAACCGTATAATCAGAGTTGACGCCAAGCCTATAATCAAAAACAAATACGCGAACAAAGACGTCGCCAGAGTAAATGGGATCATCG
>Ga0082212_10012033_pt1 | contig 10921 bp, 3 predicted proteins | sample TergutNt197P3_FD_71548 | JGI IMG/M metagenome (GOLD analysis project Ga0082212, IMG submission 71548) | Neocapritermes taracua P3 segment gut microbial communities from Petit-Saut dam, French Guiana - Nt197 P3 | ecosystem: Host-associated > Arthropoda: Insects > Digestive system > Gut ...
ATCTGTCTAGACAACTCTTACGTCCCTCTGTCTAGCCCACGAGAACCGTCCCTACTGGCAACCCACTTTTCTCCGTCCCCAGGTGTTCACCCACGTCTGCCACGTCCACTAATGTTCATCTTCTCCTTATAAATCTTATACCGCCTACTATTCCAATTATTGCCAACGTTCCTGCACCCACTCCTATCATAGTTTCTTCCTTTCCTGCATTTGGCAATACTTTTTTTGCAGTGTTGTCAGATTCTACCTTTGTGTTATTTGTTGTTGTATTTTTATTAGTCTCTTTCTCTGTCTCATTTATTACTGTTTCCGATTTCTTTTCTACAGTTATGTTTATTGGTGTTATTGTTACCTCTACAGATTCCTCTAAGTTGTATATCTCACTATTTGAAAATTCTATCTTTGTACTTCCTTCGCTTGCATTAGCTTTTAGTTTTAACTTTAATGTTAATATGTTTGTATTACTTGTTACACTATTTATTGTCTCTGCCGTTAAATATTCTTGTGACTCTACATAGCTTATTGTCCAGCTTGAACTTATATCGTTTTCTTTTACTTGTTCAAATACATTTTTGTCGTATTTTAGCACTGTCTCTATTCCAGATACTCCTGGCTCACTTCCAGTTATATCAGATGCTCTTAATGTTATTGTTATTTCTTCTCCAGGTGCTACTTTTTGCTTGTTTGATGTTATTGTTACATTTGAATTTAAAACTCCATACGATATTACCGTATTTAATATTAGAATTATAAATGTTGTAACTCCTACTATTTTCTTATTCATTTTTTTCCTCCTTGGGGACATTCCTCATCCCTACATATTTTCTGCCGTTAATATTCCTGACCTGTAATGTAATACTTTTAATGCATCTTGACCATTTATTTCTCCATCTCCATTTATATCTGCTGATTTAAACTGTGCTTCAGTTAATATGTATTTAGCATCTTCTGGATTAGTTGAACCTTCATATGCTCTATGATATAGAATTTTCAGTGCATCTATTCCATCTATTTTTCCATCTCCGTTTATATCTCCTTTTACTACTAGAATATATGTTACTTCTGTTTCTCCTTTTTTCAATGTAAGTTCCATACCTGTTCTTATTTTATCTTGCTCTCCAATTTCTTCACCATCTTTTGTAATTTTTATCTCGTCTGCATTTGTTGATATTGCATCTATTAGGTCTGCTGATGTTATGCTTTCCAATGCTATATTTACTATGTATTTATCTTCTTTCTTCTCATATATTCCTTCTATTTCAATCCATAGTTCTTCAGGTGGTTCTATAATTTCTTCTGTTACTGTTAAGTTGTCTGTACTTGTAAGTTTTCCATTACAACTTATATGAACTGAAATACCGTCATGTAATAAGGTTAATTCTGTTCCATTTGCTATATCTGTTGATATTCCTTTGCTACCAAAGTTTGCAAATTCCACATCTTCTGCTTCTCCATCATTATATGTTAATGTTACTTCTAAACCATTTAAATCTAACAATTCTCCTTCCACATATTCTAATTTTGTTGGTTGTGTTTTCACTACTATATTGTTTACTGCTTTTGCTATTACTATTAAATTACTTGTATTTATCTCTATAGCTCCTAAGCTTATTACTATTGCCTCACCATTATGTGTCATTACATTTAAAATCGTTTCATGTGGTATGCTTACTTCTAAATTATATTCTTCAAAATCTTCAAATGGAACAGCTACTTCATCTTCATCGTTGTATATTAATTTTACTGTTAGTCCATTTAGGTTTAACGTCTGGCCTGCTATATAACTAAGTAATGGTTGAGTCTCAATTATTATTTCAACTACTATTTTTTCAATTACAGTTAAAATGTCTGTACTTGTATCTTTTTCGTTACAACTTACTAAAACCGATATTCCATCATGTAGTAAAGTTAATTCTGTTCCATTTTCTATACTTAATGTTATTCCTTTTTCGGTAAAGTTTGAAAGCTCTACATCTTCTGTAGTCTCGTCAACATATGTTAATGTTACTTCCAGTCCATCTAAATTTAATGATTGTCCTTCTATGTAACTTAGCTTTGTTGGCTGTGTTTTTATTTCTATATTATCTACTGCTTTTGCAACTACTGCTATAGCACTTGTATTTGTGGTTTTTCCATTGCATCTTACTTGAACTAGGGCTCCATTATGCAGTAATGTTAATTCTGTTCCATTTTCAATGCTTAATGTTATGCCTTTAATATCAAAGTCTGCAAACTCTACATCTTCTGTTTCTCCATCATTATACATTAATATAACTTCCAATCCACTTAAATCTAGTAGCTGACCTACTACATAACTTAATTTCGTTGGCTGTGTTTTTATTAATATATTCTCTACTTCTTTTGCAATTACTTCTATGCTACTTGTATTTACACTCTTTCCATCATAAGTTATCTGAACTGAAATCCCATTATGTAGCAAGGTTAATTCCGTTCCATTTTCAACGCTTACTACTACACCTTCGCTACCGAAATCTGCAAATGCAATATCTTCTGTCCATCCATCATTATATATTAATGTAATTTCCAATCCACCTAGATTTAATAACTGGCCTTCTACATAGTTTAATCTTATTGGCTGTGTTTTTATTTCTATGCTTTCTAGCTCCCTTTCTGTTACTATTAAGTTATTTGTATTTACAGTTATTGCTCCTAAACTTATTACTATTATTTCGTCATGGTATTCTATACTTAAACTTGTTCCATGTGGTATGCTTACTTCCAAGTCATATTCTTCAAAATCTTCAAAGGAAACAACCAATTCATCTTCATCATTATATATTAATGTTACTTTCAACCCGATTAAGTTCAATGTCTGGCCCAATGCATAGTTAAGTAATGGTTGAGTTTCAATCTCTATTCCAACCACTATTTTTTCAATTACAATTAAGTTGCTTGTATTTGCACTTTTCCCGTTACAACTTACTTGTATTGGATTGCCATTATTTGTTAATGTTAATGCCGTTCCATTTGCTATATTTAATGTTATTCCTTTGCTTGCAAAGTTTGCAAATAAAACATCTTCTGTACCTTCATCATTATATGTTAAGGTAACTTCTAATCCACTTAAGTCTAATAATTGGCCTTCTATATAGCTTAGTTTCGTTGGTTGTGTTTTTATTACTATATTGTTTACTTCTTTTGCTGTTACTGTTAAGTTGTTTGTATTTGTAGTTATAGCTCCTAAACTTAATGTAATTGCCACATTATTGTGTGTTGCTACATTTAAAACTGTTTCATGTGGTATGCTTACTTCTAAGTTATATGTTTCAAAATCTTCAAATTGAACAACTAATTCATCTTCATCATTGTATATTAATTTCACTTCCAAGTCACTTAGGTCTAATAGTTGGCCTGATATATAATTAAGTAATGGCTGAGTTTCAATTATTATTTCAGCTACTATTTTCTCAGCTACTATTAAGTTATTTGTATTTGCATCTAACCCATTACAGCTTACTCGAATTGGATTACCATTATTCGTTAATGCTAATGCTGTTCCATTTGCTACATTTACTGTTATTCCTTTGCTTGCAAAATTTGCAAACAAAACATCTTCTGTTTCTTCATTATCGTATGTTAATGTTACTTCCAAGCCACTTAAATCTAGCAACTGTCCTTCTATGTAACTTAGTTTTGTTGGCTGTGTTTTTATTTCTATATTGTCTACTTGTTTTGCACTCACTGTTATATTACTTGTATTTACACTTTTTCCGTTACAGCTTACTTGAATTTGAGTACCATTATCCATTAACGTTAGTGTTGTTCCATTTGCTACATTTACTGTTATTCCTTTGCTTGCAAAATTTGCAAACAAAACATCTTCTGTTCCTTCGTCATTATATGTTAATGTTACTTCCAAGCCACTTAAATCTAATGTTTGACCTTCTATATAACTTAATTTCGTTGGTTGTGTTTTTATTACTATACTGTTTACAGCTTTTGATACTACTATTAAGTTATTTGTATTTGTCTCTAGTGCTCCTAAACTTATTACTATTGGTTCGCCATGATGTTCCAATATATTTAAAATCGTTTCATTTGGTATGCTTACTTCTAAGTTATATATTTCAAAATCTTCAAATTGAACAGCTAATTCATCTTCATCATTATATATTAATGTTACTTCCAACCCGCTTAGGTCTAATGCTTGGCCTGTTATATAGTTAAGCAATGGTTGAGTTTCAATTATTATTTCAACTACTATTTTCTCAACTACTATTAAGTTACTTGTATTTGCATTTTCCCCATTACAACTTACTTGGATTGGATTGCCATTATCTAATAATGTTAGTGCTGTTCCATTTGCTACATTTACTGTTATGCCTTTGCTTGCAAAATTTGCAAATAAAACATCTTCTGTTTCTTCATTATCGTATGTTAATGTTACTTCCAAACCATTTAAATCTAATAATTGACCTTCCACATAATTTAGTTTTGTTGGCTGTGTTTTTATTTCTATATTGTCTACTTGTTTTGCAACCACTGTTAAGTTACTTGTATTTGTATGTTTCTCGCCACAGCTTACTTGAACCTGGGTACCATTGTCTAATAATGTTAATGTTGTTCCATTTGCTATATTTAATGTTATTCCCTTACTTGCAAAATTTGCAAGTAAAACATCTTCTGTTTCTTCATTATCGTATGTTAATGTAACTTCCAATCCATTTAAATCTAATAATTGTCCTTCTATATAACTTAATTTCGCTGGTTGTGTTTTTATTTCTATATTGTCTACTTCTTTTGCAATTACAATTAAATTACTTGTATTTGTAAGTTTTCCATTACAGCTTATATTAACCACAATGTTATTATGCAATAATGTTAATTCTGTTCCATCTGCAATATCTGTTGCTATTCCTTTGCTTGCAAAGTTTACAAATTCCACATCTTCTGTAGCTTCATCATTATATGTTAATGTAACTTCTAATCCACTTAAATCTAATGCCTGGCCTTCTATATAATTTAGTTTTGTTGGCTGTGTTTTTATTTCTATACTTTCCACTGCTTTTGCAGAAACAATTAAGTTACTTGTGTTTGTACTTTTCCCATCATAACTTACTTGAACTGGTACACCATTTTCCATTAAAGTTAATGCTGTTCCATTTGCTATATTTACGGTTATGCCTTTGCTTACAAAATTTGCAAGTAAAACATCTTCTGTAGTTTCATCATTATATATTAATGTAACTTCCAATCCACTTAAATCTAATAATTGGCCTATTACATAGCTTAATTTAGCTGGCTGTGTTTTTATTCCTATATTTTCTAATGCTTTTGCAACTACTGTTAAGTTACTTGTATTTGTATTTTTTCCATTACAACTTACTTGAATCTGACTAGTATCGTCTAATAACGTTAATGCTGTTCCATTTGCTATACTTGTTGTTATTCCTTTGCTTGCAAAGTTTACAAATTCCACATCTTCTGTAGTTTCATCATTATATGTTAAAGTTACTTCTAAACCATTAAGATTTAATAATTGTCCTTCTACATAACTTAACTTTGTTGGCTGTGTTTTTATTTCTATTGTATCTACCACTTTTGGTATTACTGTTAAATTACTTGTGTTTACACTTTTTCCATTGCAACTTATTTGAACTGGATTGCCATTATTTGTTAATGTTAGTGCCGTTCCGTTTGCTATATTTGTTGTTATTCCTTTGCTCACAAAATTTGCAAATAAAACATCTTCTGTAGTTTCATCATTATATGTTACATTAACCTCCAGGCCACTTAAGTCTAATAACTGACCTTCTATATAGCTTAGTTTCGTTGGCTGTGTTTTTATTATTATATTATCTACCACTTTTGCTATTACTGTTAAATTGCTTGTATTTGCCTCTAGCTCTCCTAAGCTCACTGTAATTGTTACATTATTGTGTGTTGCTACATTTAAAACTGTTTCATTTGGTATGCTTACTTCTAAATTATATATTTCAAAATCTTCAAATTGAACAACTAATTCATCTTCATCATTGTATATTAATTTCACTTCCAAGTCACTTAGGTCTAGCTCTTGACCTGATATGTAGTTAAGTAATGGCTGAGTCTCAATTGTTATTTCAACTACTATTTTTTCAGCTACATTTAAATTACTTGTATTTGTATTTTTTCCGTTACAAGTTACCTGAATTGGATTCCCATTATTTGTTAATGCTAATGCTGTTCCATTTGCTATATTTACGGTTATTCCTTTGCTTACAAAATTTGCAAGTAAAACATCTTCTGTAGTTTCATCATTATATATTAATGTAACTTCCAATCCACTTAAATCTAATAACTGGCCTTCTATATAACTTAATTTCGTTGGCTGTGTTTTTACTTCTATATTATCTACTGCTTTTGCAACTACTGTTAAGTTACTTGTATTTGTATTTTTTCCATTACAACTTACTTGAATCTGAGTAGTATCATCTAATAATGTTAGTGCTGTTCCATTTGCTATGTTTGTTGTTATGCCTTTACTCACAAAATCTGCAAACTCTACATCTTCTGTTTCTTCATTATCATATGTTAATGTTACTTCCAATCCATTTAAATTTAATAACTGACCTTCAACATAACTTAATTTTGCTGGTTGTGTTTTTACTGAAATATTATCTAACGATTTTGCAACCACTGTTAAATTGCTTGTGTTTACACTTTTTCCATTGCAACTTATTTGAATTGGATTGCCATTATTTGTTAATGTTAGTGCCGTTCCGTTTGCTATATTTGTTGTTATCCCTTTACTTACAAAATTTGCAAATAAAACATCTTCTGTACCTTCATCATTATATGTTACAGTAACCTCTAGGCCACTTAAATCTAAATTCTGGCCTTCTATGTAACTTAGTTTCGTTGGTTGTGTTTTTATTACTATATTGTTTACTGCTTTTGCAACTACTGTTAAATTGCCTGTATTTGCCTCGAGCTCTCCTAAGTTTACTGTAATTGCCACATTATTATGTGTTGCTACATTTAAAACTGTTTCATTTGGTATGCTTACTTCTAAGTTATATATTTCAAAATCTTCAAATTGAACAACTAATTCATCTTCATCATTGTATATTAATTTCACTTCCAAGTCACTTAGGTCTAGCCCCTGTCCTGCTATGTAGTTAAGTAATGGCTGAGTTTCAATTGTTATTTCAACTACTATTTTTTCAGCTACATTTAAGTTACTTGTATTTGTATTTTTTCCGTTACAAGTTACCTGAACTGGATTTCCATTATTTGTTAATGCTAGTGCCGTCCCATTTGCTATATTTACGGTTATTCCTTTACTTACAAAATTTGCAAGTAAAACATCTTCTGTAGTTTCATCATTATATATTAATGTAACTTCCAATCCACTTAAATCTAATAACTGGCCTTCTATATAGCTTAATTTCGTTGGCTGTGTTTTTACTTCTATACTATCTATCGCTTTTGCAACTACTGTTAAGTTACTTGTATTTGTATTCTTTCCGTTACAGCTTATTTGAACTGGTGTGCCATTATTTGTGAGTGCCAATGGTGCTCCATTTGCTATGTTTGTTGTTATGCCTTTGCTCACAAAATCTGCAAACTCTACATCTTCTGTTCCTCCGTTATCATATATTAATGTAACTTCCAATCCATTTAAATTTAAATTTTGGCCTTCCACATAACTTAATTTTGTTGGTTGTGTTTTTACTGAAATATTGTCTACCGATTTTGCAACCACTGTTAAATTGCTTGTGTTTACACTTTTTCCATTGCAACTTATTTGAATTGGATTACCATTATTTGTTAGTGCCAATATTGTTCCATTTGCTATATTTACTGTTATTCCCTTGCTTGCAAAATTTGCAAATAAAACATCTTCCGTTCCATTGTCGTTATATGTTAAAGTTACTTCCAATCCGCTTAAATTTAAATTCTGGCCTTCTATATAACTTAATTTTGTTGGTTGTGTTTTTACTGCTATACTATCTACTACTTTTGCTATTACTGTTAAATTACTTGTATTTGTATTTTTTCCATTACAACTTACTTGAACTGGCGTACCATTATTTATTAATGCTAGTGCCGTTCCATTTGCTATATTTGTTGTTATTCCTTTACTTACAAAATTTGCAAATAAAACATCTTCTGTTCCATTGTCGTTATATGTTAAAGTTACTTCCAATCCACTTAAATCCAATCCTTGTCCCACTATATAACTTAGTTTTGTTGGTTGTGTTTTTATTGTTATGCTATCTACCGCTTTTGCAACTACTGTTAAGTTACTTGTATTTGTATTCTTTCCGTTACAACTTACTTGAACTGGATTTCCATTATTTGTTAATGCCAATATTGCTCCATTTGCTATATTTGTTGTTATACTTTTACTTGTAAAATTTGCAAACAGAACATCTTCTGTTCCTCCATCATTATATGTTAATTTAACTTCCAGTCCACTTAGATTTAATGTCTGGCCTTCCACATAACTTAATTTTGTTGGTTGTGTTTTTATTGCTATACTATCTACCGCTTTTGCAACTACTGTTAGATTGCTTGTGTTTGCATTTTTCCCATTACAACTCACTTGAATTGGATTGCCATTATTTGTTAATGCCAATATTGCTCCATTTGCTATATTTGTTGTTATACTTTTACTTGCAAAGTTTGCAAATAAAACATCTTCAGTTGTTCCATTGTTATATGTTAATGTTACTACTAACCCAGTTAAACTTAAACCTTGTCCTTCTACATAACTTAATTTCGTTGGTTGTGTTTTTACTGCTATACTATCTACTACTTTCCCAGTTACTGTTAAGTTACTTGTATTTGCATTTTTCCCGTTACAACTTACTTGAATTGGATTTCCATTATTTGTTAATGTCAATATTGCTCCATTTGCTATATTTGTTGTTATACTTTTACTTGCAAAATTTGCAAATAAAACATCTTCGGTTGTTCCATTGTTATATGTTAATGTTACTTCCAGTCCACTTAGATTTAATGTCTGGCCTTCCACATAACTTAATTTCGTTGGTTGTGTTTTTACTGCTATACTGTCTACTACTTTCCCAGTTACTGTTAAGTTACTTGTATTTGCATTTTTTCCGTTACAACTTACTTGAATTGGATTTCCATTATTTGTTAATGCCAATATTGCTCCATTTGCTATATTTGTTGTTATGCTTTTACTTGCAAAATTTGCAAATAAAACATCTTCTGTAGTTTCATCATTATATGTTAATTTAACTTCCAATCCACTTAGATTTAGTGCTTGTCCTTCCACATAGCTTAATTTCGTTGGTTGCGTTTTTATTGCTATACTGTTTACTACTTTTGCAACTACTGTTAAGTTGCTTGTATTTGCATTTTTTCCGTTACAACTTACTTGAACTGGGGTACCATTATTTGTTAGTGCCAATTGTGCTCCATTTGCTATGTTTGTTGATATGCCTTTACTCGTGAAGTTCGCAAGTATAACATCTTCTGTTCCACCATCATTATATGTTAAGGTTACTACTAACCCAGTTAAACTTAAACCTTGTCCTTCTACATAACTCAATTTCGTTGGTTGTGTTTTTACTGCTATACTGTCTACTGCTTTTGCAACTACCGTTAAATTGCTTGTATTTGCATTTTTTCCATTACAACTTACTTGAATTGGGGTACCGTTATTTAGTAAAGTTAATGCTGTTCCATTTGCTATATTTGTTGATATTTCTTTGCTTGCAAAGTCTGCAAATGCAACATCTTCTGTTGATGAATCGTCATATGTTAAGGTTGCTACTAACCCAGTTAAATTTAAGTTTTGCCCCTCCACATAACTTAATTTGGTTGGCTGTGTTTTTACTGCTATATTTGTTACAGTTCGCTCTAGAATTGTTTCTGCTACTTCTACTATTACACTTCCACTTGCTGAGTTAAATTCTCCTTGTGCTCCATTTATATTTCCTGTTACATTTATTGTTATTGTAGAACCTGTTTGTGCCATTTCAGAAACTGTATATCTTTTTTTAGCAATTACTGTTCCAGATCCATAAATTATCATACTCTCAGTTGGCTCAATCTGTATTAAATATATTTCTCCAGAGCCTCCAGTCTTATTCCCAGAAACAGTTGGTATTACTTCTTCATTAGTTACTAACCCTGTGTTTTGGTTTGTAAACTTTATCGACCAGGCTATACTGTTATCTGTTAAAGTTACATATACATCAAATGTCTCTCCTGGTGCCACTGTTTCTTTGTTTGATTCCACAGTTGCTGTAATTGCCGAAAGTTCTACCTCTCCTTCTTCTTCTTCGATTTCTAAATTACTGGCTAAAGCTGAAAACATTTCTGCTTTCAATGTGGTTATATTTATTGCCTCCATTGCTAAAACCAAAATTAAGATAATTGCTATTGCTCTTTTCATATTGATACCCTCATTTCTTTTACTTAATAAAATATGTGTTATATAAAAGTTTGTACTTTATATATATATATAAGGGTATCGTTTTTTTTAATGTTTGTAAATAGCAAAAAACAGCAAACTCCTTGTGTTACAAGGTGTTTACTGTTACCGTGCTACGGATATGCATTTCCCACTTTTTGCTTTTCTTATATTAAGTTTGCGTTACGTTTTCGTTGCACCACACATTATTTTCTTAGGCGTCGTTGCATTTGCTCTATTTTTCCTTTTTTTATTTTGCTCTTTAATTCAGTTTTTATTCTTCTCCTTTTAGTTTTTCTGCTCTATCTGTTGCTATTAAACTGTCCATCATTTCATCTAGGTCTCCATTCAAAAAGTTTTCCATTTGGTATATGCTAAGTCCTATTCTATGGTCTGTTATTCTCCCTTGTGGATAATTATATGTCCTTATTTTTTCGCTTCTATCTCCAGTTCCCACCTGGCTTTTTCTTTCACTTGCCACTGCTTTTTCCTGTTTTTCTCTTTCCATTTCATATATTTTAGAACGAA
>Ga0082212_10012034_pt1 | contig 10920 bp, 11 predicted proteins | sample TergutNt197P3_FD_71548 | JGI IMG/M metagenome (GOLD analysis project Ga0082212, IMG submission 71548) | Neocapritermes taracua P3 segment gut microbial communities from Petit-Saut dam, French Guiana - Nt197 P3 | ecosystem: Host-associated > Arthropoda: Insects > Digestive system > Gut ...
ACAGCGAAATCAGGAAACGTCATCACTGGTTGGCACAAGGCGCAGCCAACCGGAGAACAATTAAACAAAATCTTTGTTCTCACCTTTTATACGCTTACTGCGACTCATTATAGGATTTTTTCCGTTAGTCTATAGAGGAATAATGAATGGATTCGTGGCAATTTTCTGTTATTAACGGTTTTACTATTAATTATTTAAATAATATTTCAATCTTATGAATACAAAATATTTTGGCTTAATATTGGTATTGGCGGTAGTAAGCCTTACCATTGGAAACGCTGTGACAGGTCATGGCATTAAAGGAAATAAGAACATTAACACGGCTGTATTAGCCTCTGAATCGGGTACAGGTACAGGTACAGGTACAGGCCCCATAGAGGATTTGCCTATATGGAATCGTATTAAAAGTAATGAAAAAACAACTTATGGCGAATGGGAATACGCAGGTCCTCCAGCTACCAAGGAGTGTAGATGGGTGAAATCGTTTTATACAATAGATTGTTCACTTTACGCGAAAGAAACTTGTTCTCCGGGTGACTATACATTGAATGGACACGAGTGTCGTGGTGAATAATAAAAATAATTAGTTTTTATTTGTAATAATAATTACACTCCTCAAAAGTCAGCGTCAGGGACGTGATATGAAATAGAATTTTTAATATTCAATCACGTTCCTGCGCGACAAAGGGATATATAGAAAGATATTTAACAAAAAAATTAAACAACGAAATGAAAAAAGCAGTATTTTTTACAATTATGGTTTTATTAATGCCATCATGCTCCAAAAAGGAAACTTCAAATTATTCATTAGACGATGTGCCTATCGTTATAGATATTGATGCGGTTAAGACTGATACTTTAAAAATAAATTACCTCCATTATATCCCCTTAGAAACAACAAAAGATTGTTTAATAGGATCGACAGGTAAAGTAGTGATAAAAAATGATAAAATCTATTTTGCTGACTTTAGAAAGACGATGTCGCTGTTTGTCTTTGATATGAATGGGAAATTTCTTTTCAAAATTGATAAAAGAGGTCAAGGGCCGGGCGAATATCTCAGTTTCAGAGATTTCGATATTCAAAACAATGGAGACATATATATATTTGATCATTACAAGCAAAAATTTTTAGTTTACAGCCCAGAGGGCAAATATATAAGAGATATTCAATCAGATTTAGTATTTCTTAGCTTTTGTTTGTTTGATAATAAAATGTATTGGTCGCATCTATGGAATCAAAGTGGAGAAATGTATGCTTATCTTGCTGTTTATGATATGATAGACAAAAAGGCAGAGTTCTTATTTAAAGATGAAAAATATTTTAATGAAATAAATTTAACTTATTATAATAGTTATATTTTTTATTACTCGCCAGATAGTATTTTTTATTTTTCTCCAAAATTATCAGAAATAATTTATTCTATTGACAAGAATGGGATTCACCCTGCTATCGGCATCAAAAACCTTAGAAAACCATCCGATGAATTAATAGATGTCTGGGTAAAAAACAAGTCCGATCTTTCACTAATTGGCAGTGAAAAAGGATTTTTTCTTCAAACTGTAAATATTTTTGAAACAGACAAGTATATTACTTTTGCACCGAGGAATATACCGTACAATTATACGGTATTATACAATAAACAGTCAAAGTCATCCTGTTTTCTTTCTGATCTAAACATTGGCACTTACAATGTGAATGGCAGCATCGGAAAATATTTTTTTAGTGTAGTAGAGTTTGATCTTGAATTAAGACCAGACTATAAACATATTATAGAATCACGAGAAGAACTAAAAAACTGGCAGGAAGACGATAATCCAGTCATTGTTATTTTTGAACCTGCTAATTAATTTTATGAAAATAAAAATATTGTTTTTTACAGGGTTAAGCGTTTTAATCCTCGTGTTAGGGTTGTACTTAATCCTGAAACAGAATATGTTTGCAGGGAAAAAGCCATTCATGCCTAAAGATTCAACAAGCGCTACCATAAACAACGTTTCAGTATTTAACGAAGAAAGCGAGATTCTGTTACAACAGTTAATAGCTGATTCTGCATGTATCATATTCAGGTTTACCCCAAATACATGCGATTGCCTGGAACCACAATTTGCGGATGGAGTGAAAGTTGCAGAAAATGCATTCAGTAAAAACAGGTTTTTTGTTGTTATTCCGGCAAATAATCCAAAAGATATTCTATTTTTTCGTTCACGCACGAAACTTTCATGTCTTGTCTTGGGTACGGAAGAAACGCTGATTGAGGAATATGATGGAAGTCAAACACCTTATGCCTGCATCATATATCCTAATATGACGGTACGGAATATTGTATCCGTCCAACCTGAAACTATTAAACAATTAATCGACTATGCAAAATAAAATATTAACTGACCGCTCGCTTTACCTATTAACAGGCTTTGCTTGTCTGTTGGTGTATGCGCCAGTTGTTTTTTTTGACTTTCAACAGGGCTGGGACGATGGATGGATGGTGATGAACCGTTATACCTATTTGGGTTTTACCCCAGATAACTTGAAAGCCGTTTTTACGGAGTATCATGGCGCACAGTACGGCCCCCTCAACGAAGTTTTCTACATGATCATTCATGCCGTTTTCGGTTATAACCCGGTCGTTTACCATCTTTACCCGCTATTGCTGCATATTGCCAACAGCTGTTTGGTTCTGCTTTTTATCAAACGGCTTATCGCCCGACATGCCGACCAAACAACCGTCCGGCTTGTGGCCTTTTTTACGGCATTGCTGTTTGCCATACATCCCTTGCAAGTAGAAAGCATCGCATGGATAAGCGCCTCGAAGATACCGCTCTATACGCTCTTCACCCTGCTCGCGATGATTACGTACATGAAGTATGTGGATGCCGGAAAATTACGGTATTACGCCGGCACTTTCCTGTTGTTCCTCTGTGCTTTTGGCAGTAAGGAACAGTCTGTTATATTGCCACTATTGCTGATTCTGTTGGACATAACCCTCAGACGCAGGTCGTTCTTTCGTTTTGAAAAGACAGAAAACAACGCGGCCTCCAACTGCTCATGGGGGTATCTCATGGCAGAGAAAGTTCCCTTTCTGCTTTTTGCTTTCTTTGCCGGACTTATCACTTACTTCAACCAAAGTGCGGATTTGATAGAACGATGGGCAGGTTATCCCTTCGGACAAAGAATGGTTTTTGCCAGCTATGCGCTTGTCGAGTATTTCGGAAAACATCTCTTTCCGGTAAACCTGTTGCACCTCTATCCTTTTCCGATGGCGCCGGGGAAAAACTTGCCTGTGCATTTTTTCTTCTATCCCTTTGTTGTACTTACCGCTTTGTTTTTTCTTTACAAAACCATCAAACGAAATCACTGGCAGGCGATCTTCGGACTGCTGTTTTTCATTGTCAATATGATTTTAGTGTTGAACGTGGTAGCCATGTCCCGATTTTCAATCATGGCAGACCGTTATGTTTATCTTGGCTCGGTCGGCCTGTTTTTCATCGCCTCGTGGTATGGCGTGTCGTGGATAAGGAAAATGACAAACCCGATGCGGAAATGGGCTTTTGTGGCAATGATATGCTACCTGCTCTATCTCGGCGGGTATGCTCACTTTCGTACCTATATCTGGAAAAACACCCAGACGTTGAAAAAAGAGTTTTTCTAGCTTATCGATGAAGATTTGTTGAAACAAAACAAATACGAAACGCCATGAGTACGTCCCTGTTAAGCATCTTGATACCGGTATATAACGAAAGCGAGTGTATCAAATTATTATACGATAGACTTGATGTCATCACTAAAAAAATACCTTGTGAGGCAGAATTTTTATTTGTGAACGATGGTAGCAGTGATAACTCATTGGAAATCATTCGTCGTCTGCGTGAAAGAGATTTGCGTGTCTCCTACATTGATTTATCACGAAATTACGGTAAAGAGATTGCCATGTGTGCAGGGATAGACCATATCAAGGGTGACGCTCTTGTTATCATTGATGCTGATTTACAGCATCCTCCGGATTTGATTCCTGTGATGTTAGAAGAACTGGAAAAAGGATATAATGACGTATATGCCTATCGATTAGATAGAAAGAGCGATACTTGGCTCAAAAAATGGACTGCAAGGGGTTATTATAAGACCCTCAAATATTTGTCGAATGTTCCGATTCAGGAAAATGCGGGTGATTTCCGAATGTTCGACAGTAAAGCGATTGAAGCTTTGCGAGAGCTAAAAGAGCGGGAACGAAATATGAAAGGACTGTTTTCGTTTATAGGTTTTAATAAGAAACCGGTTAGTTATGATCATGGAACCCGATCGGCCGGTAAAACAAAATGGAATTATATCAAATTAACGAACTTAGCTATAAAAGGCCTGACGTCGTTTTCAACTATTCCCCTGCGAATTATTTCAATTGTTGGAGGTTTCGTTTCGTTGTTGGCTTTCATATACTTGATAATTATCATTGTAAAATCATTGATATGGAGCGATCCGGTCGGTGGTTATCCTTCACTCATGAGTGTGATACTTTTTTTAGGCGGCACGATACTTTTAGCTTTAGGTGTTTTGGGAGAATACTTAGGTATAATCTACAACGAAACAAAAAAACGTCCGATTTATTTTGTGAATGAATACGTCGGTAAGGAATAAATTATATGGAATCTTTTAGTCGTCGATGTAGGTTTCCAGAAACGTAGCGGGCTCGGTCGGTTCGAGGGTAAGGTGATTAGTGTTGGCGGGGATGAGGACGACTTGTCCCTGACGTATGGGTAACGTGTTACTTTTGTTGTCGGTCAGAATGGCTCTACCACGCGTACATATATATATAATGAAAGATTCGAGGGAAGCGTAATTGCGATGTATGGGTAGTGTTATATTCAACAGGTTGGTTGTGAAATAGGGGCATTGAACAAGTTTTACAGCTTCGTTTTCAATTGAATTATAATGTGTTTTGTAATCAGGATAGACGGTATAATCGATGGCGTCTTTCGCCCATTCGGTATGTAACGGGCGTTCGTTACCGGAGGCGTCTTTGCGTTTGTAATCGTAGATGCGGTAGGTGATATTACTTGTTTGCTGTATCTCGGCGACGAAACAACCAGAGCCAATGGCATGAATGCGTCCGGCGGGCAGAAAAAAGACGTCGCCGGCTTTTACGCTGTATTTTTTTAATACATCCAAGATACGGTTGTCTTTGATGCGGCGCACATATTCGTCGGCATCAATCTGCTGTGAAAAACCGCTGTATAAAAAAGCGTCCGGAGTAGCTTTTACGACATACCACATTTCTGTCTTACCGAATGATTGATGTCGTTGTTGCGCCAACTGGTCGTTGGGATGCACCTGTATGGATAAGTTATCATTAGCATCAATGAATTTGATTAACAAGGGAAAGGTATGTCCGAATCGTTTTTTAACATTTTTGCCAAGTAAGTGTTCTCCAAAATTAATGATTAAGTCGTCAATCGTTTGTCCGGTCATAGACCCGTTGGCGACAATTGAAAAATTCTTATCGATATGCGACAGTTCCCAACTTTCAGCAATAGTTTTGTGTTGCATAGACAAATACTCACTATGACCCGATTGCGAATCCGGCACATCGGATAACCCCTTAAAAAGAAGCATCGCGCTTCCCCCCCAAATATAATCTTTAAACACAGGTTCAAAAGTAAACATAAGTTTTTAGTAATTAATGTTCTGTTTTAGTAATTAATTTTCAAATTTCAATTCTAACACTAGTGCGGTACGCGCCGGAATATACAGTTTGAGCCAACCTTTATTTTCACTCCGGTAGAGAGGGTCGTCGATAGTGAAATGTGCTATGGAATCGTCGTTTATGCCAAAACCGCCGTACCGTTTGTCATCGGTATTAAGGATGACTTTATATTTTCCGGGATGGGTCAGAAAACCATAATTGGTAAACGATTGGGTGGGATTGAAATTGTAAACGAAAACCAAATGTGCACGCATAAAGGCAAGAATCTGGTCATTATCGTTATGCCAAATCTTTTGGATGGGGGTGGATTGAAAGTCTTGCACGTTACTGATAATCCGAAGCATGTCCTGGTCGAAGAGGCTTAAATACTGGTATTTCAAGGTAGGGTTATCGACTAAGTACCATTGACGGCGGGCGTATTTGTGCGACCATCCGTTTCCTTCGCGGGGAAAGTCGATCCATTCGGGGTGTCCGAACTCGTTGCCCATGAAGTTGAGGTAGCCGCCGTTGATAGTTGTAGCTGTGACAAGGCGTATCATCTTATGGTAGGCCATGCCGCGTTCGACATTGAAATTGTTGTCGTTGGTCTGCATGTGCCAGTACATATCGGCGTCTATCAGGCGGAAGATGATTGTTTTATCGCCAACCAGCGCCTGGTCGTGGCTTTCAGTGTAGCTGATTGTCTTCTCGTCTGTGCGGCGGTTGGTTGTCTCCCACCAGATAGCCGACGGTTGCCAGTCTTCATCTTTCTTCTCTTTCAGCGTTTTGATCCAGAAATCGGGGATGTTCATCGCCATCCGGTAGTCGAAGCCATATCCGCCGTTTTCGACTTTTGAAGCGATACCGGGCATACCGCTCACTTCTTCGGCGATGGTGATGGCATTGGGGTTGACCTCGTGTATCAGCCGGTTGGCTATCGTAAGATAAGCTATGGCGTCGCCGTCTTGGCCTCCATTGTAATAGTAGTCATAGTTGGTGAAATTTTCGCCTAAGCCGTGGCTGTAATAAAGCATAGAGGTGACGCCGTCGAAGCGGAAGCCGTCGATTCGGTATTCTTCCAACCAAAATTTGCAGTTAGACAACAAGAAATGCAATACCTCATTTTTGCCGTAATCGAAGCAAAGCGAATCCCATGCCGGATGGTTGCGCCGCGTTCCGCCATGAAAATATTGATAGGGCGTACCATCAAAGCGCCCCAATCCTTCGGCCTCATTTTTGACGGCATGGCTGTGTACGATGTCCATGATGACAGCGATACCCAACCGGTGGGCTTCGTCGATCAACTGTTTTAGATCGTCGGGCGTACCAAAACGTGATGAAACGGCAAAAAAACTGCTCACATGGTATCCGAAAGAGCCGTAATAAGGATGTTCTTGTAGCGCCATGATCTGGATAGCGTTATATCCGGCTTTGGCGATGCGTGGCAGAATCAGGGTACGAAATTCCTGAAAGGTACCGATTTTTTCGTCCTGTGACGCCATGCCGATGTGACATTCATAAATTAACAGCGGGTCGGTCGAAGGTTTAAAGTTTTGTATTTCAGGGTGATATGGATGGGTAGGATGCCAAACCTGCGCAGAGAAAATGTTTGTCTGTCCGTCCTGAACCACCCGTTGGCAGCAAGCTGGTATTCGTTCGGCGCATCCGCCTTCCCATTCGACTAACAGTTTATATAAATCAGCATGGTGGATGATTTCATCGGGAAGCGCCAGTTCCCAGTTGCCGTTTTCTATTCTATGAAGCCGGTGATTCTCATTTTTTGACCAACTGTTAAAAGTTCCTATTAAAAAAATGGCTGTGGCATTGGGCGCCCATTCGCGAATGATCCATCCGTTGGCATTGGGATGTAAGCCATAATAACTGTATCCGTTAGAAATGTCGGACAAGGAACAAGCGCCTTTATGCGTAAGTTCGTCAATTTTGCTTACAGCATATAAGTAACGTTTTTCGATAGTCTCACGGTAGGGCTCCAGCCATGGGTCATCTTCGAGTAAACGGAGTGATATTCGGTTCATCGTTAGATAGTAACAGTAATATAATTATTTTTATTCGAGTGCAAAACTACAATAAAATTTTGAAAATACAACGTCAAATTTGGATAATTCAAATCTTTTCCGTATCTTTTCTTACAACTCAAAGCGCTTTCGCTTTCGGCATGAACAAAGGGATAAAAAAGTAGTATTTTACGTTTAAATGGTTCTGTTTTTTGGCTTTCTCATGTATTGGTTAGTCAAAAAGGTGATTCACAACATACTGTCCATGAAATCATTCCACCTGATGATGGGTTAATAAAAGGAATTATCGTTTTGTTTTTCTGGAGAATTTCATCTATTTTTGTGCGCAAGTTTAGATACAAATTTTAAAGGAAATGAAGAAAATACAGATTTTATTAATCGCTTCGCTCGGGTTCGTTGCGTCTCTATCGGCACAGTATCAGAACGCTACAGAGGAGCAGAAAAAGGATATTGTCAGTAAAATCACGCAGGCTTCGGATGCGATGAATACCATGCAATGCGATTTTACACAGGTGAAAGAGTTATCTTTTATGGACGATAAGATGACATCCGAGGGGAAGATGTCGTATAAAAAAACAAATAAGATAAGATGGGAATACCGTAAACCCTATCAATATGTTTTTTCGATGGATGGACAAAAAATCCAAATAACCTCAGGCGACAAGACGAACACCATTTCCGCAAAGCAGAGCAAGTTGTTCGGTGAGATAAGCAAAGTAATGGTTGGGGGAGTTAATGGTAGCGGATTGGTCAATTCACCCGATTTCGATACGAAATTCCAGGTAGGAAGCGATGTTTATTTAATAACGCTTACCCCCAAGATAAAAGAGTTGAAAGATATGTTTTCGATGGTGCAACTCTATGTGAGCAAGTCCGATTTCCGCATTCGTTCGGTGGAGCTTGTCGAGAAAAGTGGCGACAAAACAACGATCTCGCTGAAAAATATACAGACGAACATAGCATTGAATGATGAACTATTCTCACAATGAACATTACTATGGTACGAAAAATCATTTATTGTTTGCTATTGATATTTCTAATGTGCTGTTCGTCGGTTAGGCCGACGGTCAAGCAGACAGCGACAGCACAGCCGTCGGACTTCGTTGTGTGGACGCCGAATTTCCGCTCAGACGAAATGAAGAACAGTTATCGCATCTCACTGAAAACAAAAAAAAATACTATTACTGGTCTTTTTTTTCTGAAAAAATCCGGGGATGAGTGGCGGGGGACATTTACTAATGAGATGGGCGCGAAAGCATTCGATTATATTGTCACCGGTAAGAAATGCGAGTTGTTGAATGTTATTTCGATGATGGATAAGTGGTATATCAAAAAGACGGTGGCTGCCGACTTGTATTTTTTTATCCATGTTGACAACCCTGAAGCCCCATTTTACGAAAAACTTGAGCGTTATGAACAGAACGGAAACCGTATTAGCCAACAGAAGAAAAGGCAGGTAGTAGTAGGGCAGGACGGCGTTGTACGAATGATCAACAACCGCCGCGGCCTGCAATATGAATTGAAAAAAATGGTTGAATTAGACCCTGATAAGTTGATCTTATGAATATTTACCCGTCACCGAATGAATGAAGTATGCTTAAAGGTGTTTTTTTTACGATAAAAGAGAGTACAGATTCGGAAAATAGTCGAACCTGCCGTGTGGCGTTGAACGCTTCGCATCCCATTTTTCAGGCGCATTTTGCAGGTTACCCGATCATGCCGGGCGCTTGTGTCGTTCAATTGATCAAGGAGCTTGCATCAGACTATCTCGGGCAGTCTTTTTTTATTTACGCTGTCAAGAATATGAAATTCCTGCAAGTGATCAATCCGATAGAAACGCCGGAACTATCTGTACGGCTGACTTTTACAAAATATATCAAAGATTGCGTTTCCGGCTCGACTTTACAAGATGAAAACTGCATTTCCGTTTCGTCTATTTTGAGCGACAACGAGATCATTTTCTCAAAATCAACGATAATGCTCAAAAATAGATAATTACTCGTAAACAAATAAGAAAGTTGTAATGCCGACACTAATAACGCAAGAAAGCCAAAATACTGAAACAATTTTGTTACAGCAGCAAATGGATGCGCTTCGTTTGTGTGTCGTTGTGCCGACTTACAATCACCGAAAAACGCTCCCAGATGTATTGAACGATATCCTGCAATATACGACATCGGTAATTGTTGTGAACGATGGTTCGACGGACGGTACAAGTGAGATACTAAATAATTTTGTAGCATTTATCGACGTTGTTTCCTATACGCCGAATCGCGGCAAAGGTTTTGCATTGAAAACCGGTTTTAATCGCGCCGAAGCGCTTGGCTATAAAGGCGCTATAACCATCGATTCGGATGGACAGCATATAGCGTTGGAGATAGAACGGTTTGTTGTTTATGCAATGAGACATCCAGATGCGCTTCTGCTCGGACAGCGGACTATCCAAGGCGACATGCCCGGTAAAAATAGTTTTGCCAATCAGTTTTCAAATTTTTGGTTTACCGTGCAGACTGCTTACCGCTTTCGTGATACGCAAAACGGTTTCCGTCTTTATCCATTATCGGTTATGAAGGGGCTTCGCCCGCTGTCCACGCGCTATGAAGCGGAACTGGAGATGCTGGTACGTTCGGCGTGGAAAGGAATACCTGTCATCCCAGTTCCTGTACATGTGTATTATCCGCCACAAGATGTTCGTATTTCGCATTTCCGTCCGGGTAAAGATTTCCTTCGTATAAGTGTGCTTAACACGCTTTTTACATTATTGGCGATAATTTATGGTTATCCGTCTATGTTTATTCGCCGTTTTTTAGCTAACAGAAAAAAAATATGACAAAGTTTTTTCTTTCGGTATATCATTTTTTTTTGCATAGAAGAGGACTGCTTTTCTTCCTGCTGTTATCGCTTGTCGTTTTATTCGCTTTTTCGGCTTTCCATATCCGTTTTAAGGAAGACATCTCGCGATTCCTGCCCGATAATAAAGAAAACGAGCGTATTAACAAGGCCTATCAGTATATGGCATCATCGAATACCATCACCATTTATTGCAATTTTGTTGCAGGCGAGGCTGACGGTGAGCGTTTGCCAAAGTCTGGAGAAATTGCCTTACCCGAGCAATCGGCTGCTGATAATACATCGCCTTCGCCTTCAGAAGAAGCAATAAACGAACAAATTGCGGCCATCGATGCGCTGGCGGAACGAATACAATCGCGCAT
>Ga0082212_10012035_pt1 | contig 10919 bp, 7 predicted proteins | sample TergutNt197P3_FD_71548 | JGI IMG/M metagenome (GOLD analysis project Ga0082212, IMG submission 71548) | Neocapritermes taracua P3 segment gut microbial communities from Petit-Saut dam, French Guiana - Nt197 P3 | ecosystem: Host-associated > Arthropoda: Insects > Digestive system > Gut ...
CGTCTTTTTCGGTTAAATACTCCAAGTATTCGCCCTCAAAATCCACAAGACTGGACGAAAATATCCAATGCAAATCTGACGGCGCGATTTAATCAGCGTTCACCTTACCGTGCGAGCCATATTATACAGTGAATGGGTTCGGGTCTGCCAGCAGGTGCTTGAGTTCATCGTCGGCTGCGCCGATGAAATATCCGTAAGCGCCGATTACGATGTTCGTGTCTATATCGCCCCGGTCCGTCGTCGACGTGCCGAAAGCGCGCCCGGCTACATAACCGCCGTTTTTGTAGTTTTGCAAAAAGCATAGTGTGTTGCTTCGGAAACCAACTGCCGGGCCGAGCAGCTTTTCACAGTTCTTTTCCGCGAGGCTTACGAGGTACATGCCGTCCTTGATCTTTATATAGTCAGTGGGCTCGTCTGATGATGGCAAATTATTCGCCATATTGTTGAAAGCATAAGATTCCCGCGCATCCTCGACCGACGCGGCGCGGCTACGCGCAAACGTGAGGCGGTAAAAGTTTGCGTCATGGTAAACATGGGTCGTTGACATTTCGCTTCCATATGCCCACTCGACGACAGTTCCGATCATGTCGGATGTGAGCGTATGCCGCGGGTACGGTTTGAATTCGGCGTTTTCCCGCCGGATCGAGCCGAACTCAATCTCTGTAGTCATCAGGTAGGGCCACCTCTTGTTTCTGCCAATGCTGGAAATTATCCGTGTTACCAGCATGTTTTCTTTGTCTATTACAAATGTGTGATTTACGCGAGGCCGCAGCCCGCTAAGCTCAATGCTTACGAGATATGTAAAGTCGTCCGCTTTAAGGCACGCATACTTTTCGGGTTTTGGCGGATTTGCGTCTATCGCCCATTCCGCGTTTTCCCCGTCCTTAAAACTCAAAATATAGTCGCAGCCGTCGTCCATTTCGAATACGAACGTTTCCCCGGCAAGTTCATAACAGGGCGGCGGAGCAAACTGGACGATAGCGTGCTGCCCGTACTTGTTGAATTGATACAGGTCAGTTTTCGGGGGCTGCATTTCGCTATCCGCAACCGCGCAGCCGTATCCGCCGACGATCAGATTTTGGCTTCTGCCGCCGTTCACACCGAAAACTCCTCCGGCGCACAGCATATTGTTGAAGTTAGTAACAAGCGCGACAGAGAAAAACATGCCGCCTATCGTAACTGCAGCATTTTGCAGATATATGCCTTCCGAGAGCTTGAAAGCTATAAAACCGGTCACGCTGGCAGCGGGAGCGACGGAGCCTGCCAGAGGATATGATATAGAAACGTAGTTTGGCTCGTATCGGGCCCTTATTACGCACGCAGCCTCAGCGCCGAATGACCATTCAAACGCATTGCCGGCAAAATCGTCCGTTGAAATACTTTGTCCGCTGACCGCGCCGGGAAACAAAGTGCCGAAACTATGCGACGCCTGCGCGGAAGCGTCGGCGGCAATGCGCGTAACAAGCCCGCTGCCAGTGTCTAGTGCTAAGAACGTACAGCTTTCACCTTCTGTATAACTGATAAAATAGCCGGTTTTACCTGTCTTTATACATGAGTAAGAATACACCCTGCTGTTTCCGGGCGAAAGCTCCTGTTTCGGCGCCGCAGCGAAATCGAGTTCCAACTTTTCTCCGTCGTCGAATGTTATGCTGAGATGTTTACCGGCAAGCTCAAAGCATTCCGGTATGCCGTAACCTTTGAACCCCGAGGTGTCTTGCTTTTGTAATTTACTCAAATCCATTCTTGTCAATCCCCTTTCGGCGGTTATTCAAACTTAAATATCCAGCGCTGCAAAGTGCCCGCGGAAAGTCGCCTGCGCGACAATGCCGGGCTTGACGCAGTCGCCGATCGACTCGACATAAGGCGCGCTGTCCGCAAGAGCTTCCGCGACTGCGCGGTTCGGCACACGGCCCGCAGCGCAAATCACCGTATCGGCAGATACAAAGACTTCGCCGTCTCTGCTTTCGCAAACAAGCCCATCATCGGTGATGTGGATGGCGCGGGTATTTGTCATTAGTCTTGCCGACCGCTCAAGTTCGGCCAGCAGAAGCGGCCGGTGGCGCGGGTTTGCGTCCGCGCAGACGTCCTCCCGCATCTCGACCACAGTCACATCATAACCTTCCTGCGCAAGGTGGACAGCTGCTTCACACCCAACCAAGCCGCCGCCCAGAATAGCGATTATTTTGCCGAGCTTGCCTGCCGAGTCAGGCAAATCGTCAGCCAATACTGCTTTTTCTATCCCTGGTATAGGCGGTATAAGCGGCGATGACCCGGCAGCGACGATCAACACGTCAGGTGCGATACTTTCCGCGAGCGCCGGCGTGACTTCTGTGCCGAGCCGGATTTCGACCCCGGCTTTTTCCATTTGCAGCCGCTTGACCTCAATGTATTTATACAGATCCTCCTTGAACGCTATCCCGCGCTCTCCATTTAGCGCTCCGCCCAACAACGGGGCTTTTTCGCACAGGATCACTTGGTGGCCGCGCTCCGCTGCAGTTATAGCGCATTGCATCCCGCCGGGGCCGCCTCCGGCTACCAGCACTTTTTTTGTCCTTGTCGGCGGGGGCGCGAAATTATGTTCATATTCGCTTCCGATCACGGGATTGAGCGCGCATATGCGCAGCCCTGTCAGCAGGCGCTCGGCCATGCAGGTGAAGCAGCGGCAGCACCTGACTATTTCGTCGTCGCGGCCTTCCAGCGCTTTGCGGGGGAGATACGGGTCGGCAAGCAGCGCGCGTGCCATCACAACGGCGTCCGCGCGCCCGGAAGCGATTATGTCTTCCAGCATCTGTGGCTCGTTCAACGCGCCGATCGTCGAAACGGGTACATTTACATGCTTCCTTATCTCCTCGGCATAACGGACGTTGGCGCCCCGCTCTGAAAACATCGACAAATGCGTTTTGTCGAAACTGCCCTTATGCGAGCCGGTCGAGACTTGCAGCAAGTCGATCTTACCCTCAGCCATCTTTGCGAAAGCGATAATATCTTCGCTCGAGTAGCCATCTTCAAGATACTCTTGTGCGCTTATCCTCAACTCCAGCGGGAAACCAGTGCCGACAGCGGAGCGGACAGCGCTGATAACCTCCAGCCCCAACCTTGCCCTGTTTTCAAGGCTGCCGCCATATTCGTCATCCCTCGTGTTGAGCGCGGGCGAAAGAAACTGTTCGAGCAGCCAGCCATGCCCTGCGTGTATGAGCAGCATTTCGAACCCTGCCTCGCGGCACAGTTTTGCGGCCTTTGCATACGATTCCAAAACCCCGCTGATCATAGCGCTAGTCATTTTCTGGACAGTTTGCCTGCCGTCTTCAAAAACATCGACAGGCCCCCATGCCGGGCCGTCAGTCAAAGCAAACATCCCGCCATGCGACAGCTCCATGCTTGCGATCGCGCCGTGTTTGCGGACTGTGCGCGCAGCAGACGCGAGGCTGTCCTTGGCGTTCGGGGCGTCTATTGTGACTTGCACGGGATAGTATTTACCCATCTTCCCATCGACGATCAGCTCGCTCACCGTCACGACGGCTGCCCCTCCCTTTGCGCGAAGCTCGTAAAATGCCATGGCTTCAGGTGTCAAGCATCCGTCGGAAGTGAGGATCGGATAGGTCATAGGCGCTGCGATTATCCTGTTTTTCAATCTCACGTTCCCCACATCCAGAGGGCTGAATAAATTAGGAAATTTTCTCTGCATTTAGTGAACACTCCTGTTTACAAACTAATTTCTTAACGCTATACTATACTAATTGTATATATATTGCAAGAATGGAAGTATGATCTTGAAATCACATTTCAGCAGCACATTAAGCAGTTTGCGGCGTGAAAAAGGCCTCAGCCAAAGGCAGGCGGCGGCAGACCTCGGAGTTTCCCAGGCACTGTTGTCGCATTATGAAAACGGGGCGCGTGAGCCAAAGCTCGAATTTGTAGTCAGGGCTTGCGATTATTACAACGTAGCAGCGGACGACCTACTTGGCAGGGTCAACGAAACGGCTGCGGTTCCGCCTCCTTTTCCGGGCAGCAACGACAGCGTTTCGCGATTGGCTGCCGCGGTCCTTGCTGTGTTTGACAAAATCGACGAACGATCAGAGCCGGAGCTGCATGCGGCGGCGGTCGATTATCTGACGATCCCCGCAGAAAACCTTGTCACGCTGCTAAGCGCCCCTGACGCGCCGCATGACCCAATGCGCGACGTGGCCTTGAAGCTGGCTGAAGCGGAGGTCATAAAAAATGTGCGCGGGAGAGATGGGGTTGTAGTGGTTAGTGACTAGTGGCTAGTGGCTAGACGGGGTATGCGAGTGATATGCAAACGCCGTATATGAGAATGGGTGTAAACAATAGGATGGATAATATTAGGAATTTCTCCATTATCGCGCATATCGACCATGGTAAATCAACGTTGGCGGACCGTCTGCTTGAAAAGTGCGGAGCTATCGATGAACACGATATGGAGGACCAGATACTCGACAGCATGGAGCTTGAGCGCGAACGCGGAATAACGATAAAAGCCCGCGCTGTGGGGCTCTCTTATACAGCGCTGGACGGGGAGACATACAGGCTCAACCTGATAGACACCCCCGGCCATGTCGACTTCAATTACGAGGTGTCGCGCTCGCTCGCCGCGTGCGAGGGGGCGGTGCTTGTCGTGGACGCTGCGCAGGGCGTGGAGGCGCAAACGCTTGCTAACACATATCTTGCGCTTGAACACAATCTCGAGATAGTTCCGGTTGTCAACAAAATTGATCTTCCCGCAGCCGACCCGGCGCGGGTAAAAACCGAGATCGAAGATATTATCGGCATCCCGGCGGAAGACGCCCCCGAAATATCAGCCAAGCGCGGGCTTGGCATCAGTGATGTGCTTGAGCGCATAATTACAGACGTGCCCCCGCCGAAGGGTGACCCGGACGCGCCGCTACGCGCGCTGATATTTGACAGCCAGTATGACGCGTACAAGGGCATAATCGTATTCATCAGGGTCATCGACGGTGAACTGCGGCGCGACATGGACGTCCTGCTGATGTCGACAGGGGCGAAATACCGCGTCGTTGAGACTGGACACATGCGCCCTGTGGGTATGGAGCCATGCGATACACTGACGGCGGGAGACGTCGGGTATTTCACTGCGAGCATAAAAAACGTTGCCGACACAAACGTCGGAGATACGGTCACTGAGGCTGACAACCCTGCTGTGGAGCCGCTGCCGGGGTATAAGAATGTGCAGTCGATGGTGTTTTCAGGACTGTATACCACTGACGGAGCGAAGTATCCCGACCTTCGCGACGCGCTGGAAAAACTGAAGCTTAACGACGCCGCACTGACATTCGAGCCGGAATCCTCTGCTGCGCTTGGCTTTGGGTTTCGCTGTGGATTCCTCGGGCTGTTGCATTTGGAGATCATCGTCGAGCGGCTCGAACGCGAGTTCAACCTTGAACTGATCACGACCGCCCCAAGCGTCATTTACAAAATCACAAAGATAGACGGTACAGTTGTCATGATAGATAACCCGCTCAATTACCCCGATCCCTCGCAGATCGAACTTGCGGAAGAACCGTTTATAAAAGCGTCCATAATATGCCCCCCCGATTATGTCGGCAGTATCATGGAACTGTGTCAGGACAGGCGGGGTGAGTATAAAGAGCTGGTTTACCTCGACTCTTCCCGTGTGGAACTGCGTTACGAGCTGCCGCTCGGAGAGGTAATATACGACTTTTTTGACGCGCTGAAGTCCCGCAGCAGGGGGTATGCATCGCTGGATTATGAGTTGCACGGCTACCGAAAGTCTGACCTTGTGCGGCTCGATATCCTGCTAAACGGAGATATAGTAGACGCGCTCTCCTTCATAGTCCATAAAGATAAAGCCTATGCCCGCGGACGCAAGATAACGGAGAAGCTAAAGGAAAACATTCCCCGGCAACTGTTTGAGGTGCCGATTCAGGCGTCCATCGGCGGAAAGATCATCGCGCGCGAAACGATAAAGGCTCTGCGGAAGGACGTTCTTGCAAAATGCTACGGCGGGGATATAACAAGAAAGAAAAAACTGCTTGAAAAGCAGAAAGAAGGCAAGAAGCGTATGCGCAGCCTCGGCAGCGTAGACGTTCCGCAAGAAGCATTCATGGCAGTGCTGAAGCTTGACGAGTGAAAACACAGAAGCATTATGCTATTTCTCGTTTTGGGAACTGTGTTCTCTTTTGTCAAGCCGCATGTTAAAAACAGATATCACAAGGAGCGCCGCCGCAGCCACAGCAAGAATGCTGATTCCGGACTGGATGTCCCGCCGCTCAGAAATAAAGCCGATGATCGACGGCAAAATGACCGGGCCCAGGCCGGAAAGCATGAAAAAGAACCCAAACGCAAGCTTGAACTCGCTGAAAATAGGCCCGGCATTTGCGCATATAGCGCTGTAAGTTCCGGACATGAAAAGCCCGAGCCCGATAGTTGCGGCGATTTGCACAGTCAGGTTGATATTGCTTATGAACAGTGCCATGAAAACAGCCATGCCGATACTCAGATAGAGAATGAACCTTGCGGTCGTCGTCCGGTTGGAAAGCAGGCTGCAGATAATTCTCCCTGCCAGAATGGACGCCCACAATAAAGTAGCCATATTGGACGCGAACTGTGTCGTTGTGTTCTGCGCCTCCATGAAAAACGTAACAAGCCAGCCCACAATCGATATTTCAATGCCGGAATAGCAAAACATTGCAGCAAGCGAGACCAGGTATTTTTTTCGTCTAAAAAAAGCGTAGCCGCCTCGCTTCTCAACACCTGTCGGTATCCCCTCCTTGCCGATCTTCATAAACTGCGTGAGGAGGATGCCGGCAGCGCCTGCAACAGATACGCCGTAGCATGCGTATCTCCAGTTCCCGGCGGTATCCGCGGCCAGCACTGTGACGAAAGGCGCGACGCATGCGCCGATAGCGAAAAAAGCCGCCATCAGGTTCATGAACTTGAGGTTGCTTTTTGTAATATCATTTACGATCTGGTTTGAGTAATTAGATGAAGAGCCGCGCGCGAATCCGATGAAAACCATACCGATGAGCAATAATGCAGGTTCGCCTGAAATAGTCACGACTACAAGCCCGACGATCACAAGAGCGTGCTGGATCATGTATGCCCGCTTCAAGCCGAGCCAAATAGCGGTATAGCTAGATATCACATTCATCGACAAAATCCCTACGGAGCATGCCGAAATGAGGAGCCCGCTCAGCTCATAGCTTATGCTGTATTCAGTGCGTATCTGAGGCACCAAAGCGCCCACCATCAGCGTATACACGCCGAGCAGGAAGAAAATGTAGAACTCCCCGCGCACAATGAATCTTTCATCGCGATTCAGTTTTTCCAAAATAACCATCCTCCAATATGCCGTGAGGCGTAAACTTTACTTGTCACAAGAATGCTATGAACAATAAATAGAGAAGCGCTGCGCACATGCCGACGCCGAAAAAGAGTAAACCGACTGAAAAACCAGCACGGGCAGCCGTATTAGTATGCGGCTGTTCGTCTTTATCAGGCTGTACGAGCAGGTAGTAGCGGCCAAAAAACTTTCCCGGGAAGCGCCCGTGCTTTAATGGCCGCAACAAGGTTCTACGAATCAGGCTGACAAATGCATCCGGCAGGGTCTCCGCGACCCGGGCGAAAAAAACGCTTATCAGTATGAATGCCCTGATCAAAGGCCGATATACGACATTCTCCAAATCGAGAAGCCGCGGCCAGCGGTCAATGTATACAACGCCGCCCGCAGAGTCTTTTTTTATCATTACAGTCCTGATTACCAAAATGTATATAGCCGCGCCTATCGCAAGCGAGTAAACCGCTCCCTTAATGTTCTCCCATGCGAAGTAATGGACGGCATGTTCCGGGGCGTGGCCGTGCATGAAACCCTCGCCGAAAGCGGCCAGAGCCTCCGCTATCCCCGGGATCAGACCAAACGCAAGAACAGCAGCGGCGGGCAAGACCAACACTACCGCGCCGCGTTTGCTAAAATACGCACTCCTCTTATGCGCGCTCCTCTTATGCGTGGGCTCCTGCGCAGCGCTTTCTGATGCCCCTCCCAGCTTGCCAAACAACACAGCGGCGAGCTTGAGCATATATGCGGCCGTGAGACCGCCTGTAAAAATGAATAATACCTCCACTGCGCGCAATAACTGCACAAAACCCTGCTCTGCTGAAAACAAATGTATACCTTCGATAATGCTCTCATGCAGCAGCGTCTTGCTGACGTATCCGCTGAAAAAAGGAACCCCCGCAATACCCGCCGCCGCAACTGAAAAGACAATGCCAAAAACCGGTTTCCTGCGGCCGAACCCCCGGATACTGTTAAAGTCGATCGAATGGAGGTTCATATAAACCAATCCTGCCGATAAAAATAAAACCAGCTTAAACACCGAATGGTTGGCCATATGCAATATAGTCCCCCAGACAGCCAAAGCATTGTGTTCCCCCAAAATACACTGCATTGCGATCCCAACAGTAATGAACCCTATCTGAGAGACGGACGAACATGCCAGCGTCCGCTTCAAGTCGATTGAAAAAACTGCCAAAACAGCGCCGAGCAGCATCGTAACAGCGCCGGTCACGAGCAGAGCCGCGCCCCAGTTTGCGTCGCCCCGGAAAACTTCGCAACTAACGAGGAAAACCCCGAAAACACCGCATTTGGTCAGTATCCCTGATAAAAGCGCGCTTGCGGGCGCCGGAGCGGCGGGGTGCGCCTTGGGGAGCCATATATGTAAAGGAAACAACCCTGCTTTCGCGCCGAATCCGACCAGAGTGAGCGCGCCCGATACGTACAGCATACGTTTGTTGCCGACAGCACGGCACGCATCATAAAGAGACTTGATTTCCAGCGTACCTGTGAGGCTCCGCAATAGCAGCAATCCCATAAGCGTCGTCATCCCGCCGATTATCGCGACCGCAAGATAGGTTTCCGCGGCCCGCAGCGCAGTCGGCGTCTCATCATGTGCGACCAACGGGTACGAAAGTAGCGACACGAGCTCGAAAAATACAAAAAGCGTAAACAAGTCTGCGGATATGAACACACCGATAGTCGACAGAAGCGTCAGCAGGGAGAATACATGATAACGCCTTCTGCGGGCGCTCAAACCGAAGTATTCAACCGAGAAAATCGATGAAAGTACCCACAGAAGGATAGTTATACAAATGTAAATTATTCGGAATCCGTCAACTTCGAAACTTATTACCACTTCACATAATCCCCTAACTCCTTGCGCTCCGCAGAGCGCATTAGCTTAAAAACGCGATGATCTGTTTTGAGAAGAAACCGGCAAGTATTGCTAAGGCCGCAAGTATCAGCATCGGCGCCAGCATAAGAGGACTGGCCTCTTGCGATGCTTTCTGCTCAATGTCATGCTCAAAACCGCGCTCAACGTCGCGTTTAGCACCTTCGCCCGGGAAAAAGCCCGAAATGGAGATCGGCAGCAGGTACCCCGCCGTCAGCAAAGCGCTGAGCAGTAATACAGCCGGACCCAGCCATGAGAAAACGCCGATGTCCGCGGAAAGAGCGCCTATGGCAATGGTCCACTTGCTTATAAACCCGCTTGTCGGAGGGATGCCGACGAGCGTTATCGACGCCAGTGTGAAGCATAGCAGCGTCACAGGCATACGCTTTCCTATCCCTCGTAAATCGGAAACGGATGTATTTCCCGTCGTGTACGCAATAGCTCCTGCCGCAAGGAACAAGCAGGATTTAACAATGCTGTGCGTAACAATATGCAGCATTCCCCCTGTCACACCGTCAATAGACAATGTGAACAAACCAAACAAGACGTAGCTTACCTGACTGACCGAGGAATATGCAAGGCGTTTTTTAAGCGTTGGCTCTCTGTACGCAAGCATCGAACCCATTAGGATGCTGATGAGCGCAAGAATCATCAATGTCGTTTGCACCCATGTGCCCGCCAGAAACTCAATATCCACGATAAAGAAAACAAAGCGGATAATGGCGAGTACCCCGGCCTTCGTAATTACGCCGGACAAAATAGCGCTTGCGGGAGCGGGTGCGACCGGGTGCGCAGACGGCAGCCAGCCGTGGAGCGGGAACATCCCGGCTTTTGCGCCGAATCCGATTATGGCAAGCAATGCAGCAACCAGCATCGTGTTCTCGTTACCGCTAAGCTTTGTCATATTAAGCACACCTACAGACGAGAATGCCAGCGAGTCGCTATAGTTATATACAAAGAAAAACCCGACCAGCACAAGCGACGAACCCGCTATCGAGTAGAACAGATACTTGAATGTGGCGGCAATAGCCTCCTTTGTCATAGCATGAATTACAAGCGGCAGCGACAGCAGCGTCAGCGCCTCAAAAAACAGGTACAGCGTCATAAGATTCCCCGCAAGGCCCATACCGTTTAGCATACCGAGGGTGATGAGGAAGGACATATAAAAACGTCCCCTATTGTTTTCATGCTTCATGTATTCTAATGAGAATACCCCCGCAAGCAGGTACATGACGGCGACAATAGCGCAGAAAAACCTGCTCACGCTGTCCGCCGCCAGTAGTATCGGCAGTTTTTCGGTAAGGTTGACGACAGTTAAACTTGATCCAGGGCGCAAAGCCACAACTGCGGAAAACAACGCGTTGAGAATGAGCGCCGCGAGCACTACCGCTTTTTGTAACCGTTCTTGTCTGAGCGGTTTAAAAATCGCGGGCAGCACACCGAGAATTACCGGCAGTAGTATTGGACAGATTAGTGTAATGGCATTGATCATTGCGCGACCTCTTTCATCCGAACACGCTTATACCTAAGTCGATGATTTTGAAAACAGGCTGTGAGAAAATCCCAAGCGCAAGGTTTACTGCAATAAACGCAAAAATCGAGATGGTGTAGACCGTTGTTTTTTCACGAATCACAGTTTTCTCTATTGCTGAGCTGCCGCCGCTGGGTCGCTTCGCAAGAATACAGATGACAATGGGG
>Ga0082212_10012036_pt1 | contig 10917 bp, 10 predicted proteins | sample TergutNt197P3_FD_71548 | JGI IMG/M metagenome (GOLD analysis project Ga0082212, IMG submission 71548) | Neocapritermes taracua P3 segment gut microbial communities from Petit-Saut dam, French Guiana - Nt197 P3 | ecosystem: Host-associated > Arthropoda: Insects > Digestive system > Gut ...
AAAAACAGGAACATCCGCCCTGATTATTCTGGCCCCGCCCTCCATGGGAACAAAGTCCAGCGAAGATTTCTTGCGGCGGTAACGAATCGCCCCGCTTTGATTTCCCGTCGGCATTTCATAGGAACCGAAGGGCAGAATTGTCCGGAAAAGTTTGGTCGAGCGTTTTTTCTCTTTAAGGGATATTACGGTAATCCCCATGTGTCCGAGGTAGCCGTCATCCCTCACTTCAAATACGACAAGGTGGCTGTTGTTAAAAACAATGTAACGATCCGATTCGGAAATTCTTCGCCTCGGCGCCCACACAAAGGCAGGATCGTAAAAAAAATCGGACCGGCGGGACCAGCCGAAATTTTGCGGAGAGCCATGGTTGTCGAGCACGGACACGGCGGCGCTTATTTCATTCTGAGACATTTTTACCCCGTTTACAGCGCCCCTTCTCCATGTTATATACCTTAACATGGATTATGCGGGAATGAAAGTCCTGATCATGGGGCTGGGTCTTCACGGCGGCGGATTGGAATCCGCCCGTTTTCTGCTCAAACGGGGGGCGGAAATCACCGTGACCGATCTGCAGGATGAAAAAACGCTTGCCCCGTCCGTCGAACAACTGGAAGCGTTTATTAACGGGGGGAAAGTATCCCCCGTCCGCTATGTGCTGGGCAGACACGAAATTGACGACTTTATAAAAACCGATATGGTGATTAAAAACCCGGGAGCTCCCCCCGATTCACCTTTTCTTCAAGCGGCCCGAATCAAGGGTTCGGGCCGGATTGAAACCGATATTTCCCTCTTCCTTGCCGAATCGCCGGCAAGGCTTATTGCGGTAACCGGCTCCAAAGGCAAATCAAGTACCGCCTCCGCAATACACTGGGTTCTCTCACAAATTTCCTCAAATATTTTCACGCAGAGGCGCAGAGGCGCAGAGGACACAGAGGGTTTCGAGCAGTTTGTAAATATCCCACCTTCCTCCGCGTCTCCGCGGCTCCGCGAGAGATCCTTTGAGAATAAGATAAGCAGATCTTATTTAGGCGGCAATATCACCGTTTCACCGCTTGCATTTCTCGACGATCTCAAAGAAGGCGATGATGTGGTGCTGGAACTGTCAAGCTGGCAGCTTGGAGACCTAAGAGGCCGTTTTTCGGCGAATAACACTCCCCTGCTTAAACCAAAGGCGGCGGTAATTACCGCAATCATGCCGGATCATCTGGACCGCTACGGTACAATGGAAGCCTATGTAGCCGACAAAAGGGTAATTTACCGGGGGCAGGATCGGAATGATTTAACCATTGCAAAGAACGATACATGGGGCAGGGATTTTTTGGAAGAAAGCAAAGGCCGGCCTCTGGTGTATTCGGAAACTCCCCTGCCGGAGGGGATAAGCGGCGGCTGGCTGGAGGGCCGTTTTGGTCCCGGATTTGCGCAGGTTTTCGACACAGGAATCGCGGAAGGGGAAATAGCAGAACTGGTTCCGGCGCAACCGCTGGTTCCCGGTTACCATCAAAAACAAAACCTCCTCGCCGCCGGTCTCGCACTGCTTGGCTTTGGCATGCCTGCCGAAACTATCCGCGAAGGGCTTGCATCGTTCCCCGGAGTTGAGCACCGTTTGGAAATGTTCCACAAGGCCGGAGGCGTGGAATTCTACAATGACAGCGCGGCTACAATACCCGAAGCGGCGGCGGCGGCTGTTGAGGCTTTAACAGATGCCGGCCGTCAAAACGGCAGCCTCATTCTGGTTACCGGTGGCACCGATAAAAACCTCGATTTTTCACCGGTGGTGCGGGCGGCCAAACAGGTAAAAAACGTTATCCTTTTAGCCGGAAGCGGCAGCGAAAAACTTCGAGCCTTGCTCTCCGATGCGGGGATATCCTTTCTCGGCCCCTTTGATTCGCCGGACAAAGCGGTGACAGTCACCCTTGAAAAAGCCACACCGGGGGATAGCGTGGTACTTTCCCCGGGCTGCGCCTCTTTCGGGATGTTCCTCAACGAATTTGACCGCGGCCGCAAATGGAAAGAAGCGGTAATACGTCTGGCCTAATCCTGAATATTCTCTCACGGAGGACACCAAGGCACAAAGAGCACAGAGGTTTTTTAGCGGATTCAGAAATCCCCCGTCTTCCCTTCGTGCCCTTTGTGATCCCTGTGCCTTTGTGAGAGTATTTTAGAAGGAAGTATGTAATATGGATATTGAAATGTTACGGGAACGGGCGAGGATTATCAGATCGATCCGTTCCTTTTTTGATGAAAGAAATTACCTCGAACTGGACACCCCCCTGCTCTCGCCCGATTTAATCCCGGAGTCCTGCCTGGAGGTTTTTGAAACCCGCCGTATCCTCCCCACGGGTTCGTCGGCCCCGTATTGGCTTATCCCTTCGCCTGAAATATGGATGAAAAAAATAATCGCCAAGGTTCTCGACGAGAACCAGCATCGTGTGAATGTTTACCAGATATGCAAATGTTTCCGCAACGGAGAATCTTCCGGGCATCTTCACAGCCCCGAATTCACCATGCTGGAATACTACACCATGAACGCCGATTATAAAGACTCACTTGAGTTGACTGAAGAGTTGTTTAATTACCTGATCCAAATTTTATTCCCACATTCCTCCGCGCCTCCGCGCCTCTGCGAGAGTTATTTAACAGATGGGCTGTTTGATCGCATAACGGTGGCGGAGGCGTTTGCCCGTTATGCGAATTTTGATCTGTTTGAAGCCGCTGAAAAAAAAGGCGGATTGGAAAAAGAAGCCCGCAGGCTTGGGCTTGATCCCCCGCCCGGTACGGGTGTGCCCGAACTTTACGATTTAATTTTTATCCACGCCGTGGAGCCTCAGCTTAAACAAGACAGACCCGTCGCACTTCTCGATTATCCGGCCTTTGTTCCATGCCTGGCAAAAAAAAACGCAAACGGTAAAACCGTGCAACGATGGGAACTGTATTACAACGGTGTAGAACTGGCAAACTGCTTTTCCGAGGAAACTGAAGCAAACGAAGTACAGGCTTTCTTTGAAAACGAAACCGCCGCAAAAGAACGGCAGGCACTGGTTAAGCATACAGTTGATAACGAATATTGGAAGATTTTTTCGGAAAAAAATTTCCCCCGCTGTTCGGGAGTGGCAATGGGACTCGACCGCCTCATCATGGCCCTTCTGGGCCGTTCAACCATCGACAGCGTTTTGCCCTTTCCAATGTAAGGAAGAATCTAATGGTTCGCTGGTCCACTGATGCAATGCGGTTTCTTGACATTTACGGAAAACCACATTACCATAATTATATGGAACGAGCAGCGATACAGTTATCCAATGAAATAATGTTAGAGGCAGGTAAATATGCCTCTGTCTATACTCGTTCTGTATCTATGCAGATTGAGCATTGGGCGCGTATTGGCAAGATAGCGGAAGAAAACCCTGATTTACCCTATGGTTTTATTGAAGATGTTTTAATGGGGAAAGCTGAATTAGACAATGGCATTGTAACACCTTTTGAATTCAGACTCCAATAATGCAAGTTGTCCAAACCAACCAATTTAAAAAATCGTACAAGAAACTGTTCCCTAACCAACTCCCCGAAACGAATGATGCAATCAATGAGATAATAGCAAATCCGGAAATTGGAGAGAAAAAACATGGTGATTTATCCTGGCTGAGAGTATATAAATTCAAAACGCTTGGACAATTGACCCTAATCGGTTATAGCATAGAAAAGGAAACTCTTTCATTCACCGCTCTTGGATCGCATGAAAATTTTTATCGTGATATCAAGCGATAGTACACAGTGGAAATCAGTGTAAATCTGCGGACCCTTTTCTTCATTTGTTTCTGTTTGAAAAAAGTTTCTCAAAAAAAAGCTAAAGTTTTGCCTCTAACAAGCCGAAAATGAAAAGGATGAGTTGTGGCCCTGCGGAAATTCCGCGGTTAACGCGGCGGTAACAGCACGTCAAACAAAGGCAAGGATGCCTTTGCACATATTTCAAGGAGGATCTTATGATCATCAACCACAACCTGAGCGCAATGTTTGCCGACAGGTCCCTCAAGGTTACACAAACCTTTTTAAACAAAAGCATGGAAAAACTCTCTTCGGGTCTGCGCATTAACCGCGCCGGCGATGACGCTTCCGGCCTGGCCGTGTCTGAAAAACTGAGGGCGCAGATCCGCGGCCTCAACATGGCATCGTTCAATGCCGCAAACGCCATTTCATTCATCCAGACCAGTGAAGGTTATCTCCAGGAATCCGAGGACATTCTCCAGAGGATCCGCGAGCTGTCTGTCCAGGCTGCCAACGGTATTTACACCGAAGAAGACAGAATGTACATCCAGATTGAGGTTTCCCAGTTGGTGGACGAAATCGACCGCATTGCAAGCCATGCACAGTTTAACGGCATGAATATGCTCACCGGCCGTTTCTCCCGGCCCACGGGTCAGAACGCCCCCACCGCTTCCATGTGGTTCCACATCGGCGCCAATATGGATCAGCGGACACAGGTTTACATCGGCACAATGACCAGCGAAGGACTCGGTATCCGCAATCCCGGCGACCGCAGTTTCATCAGCCTGGAAGCCCCGGAAACCGCTAACCGGGCCATTGGTACCCTTGACTCCGCCATCAAAATTGTCAACAAACAGCGGGCGGATCTCGGTGCTTACCAGAACAGGCTCGAACACGCGGTTCGCGGCCTCGATATCGGAGCTGAAAACCTGCAGGCGGCTGAATCCCGGATCAGGGACACCAACATGGCCAACGAGATGGTTGAATATGTACGCAACCAGATCCTCTCGCAGGCGGGAACCGCCATGCTGGCCCAGGCGAATCAAAGGGGAACATCGGTCTTGCAACTTTTGCAATAGTATGGTATAATATTTACTATCGGAGGGGGTTCCGGTCGCGGAAAAGCCGGAACTCCCCCCACCAGATTTATCATCACTGTTGAAAGCTTGCAAGGCACTACAAATGTGGTGCCTGTCGGTGTATTTAACCGGGAAAACCGAGGTCACAAGCCGAGGTTAAACGGGAAACCGTAGTTCCAAAGGAGCCGCGGTTTCCGGAGTTCTTTGAAAAAAACCTTCCGTTGAAGCGCGGAACGGCGTGAAGCGCCCGTTCTCCCGCCGAAAAACGACCGGCCGTTCTTAACGGCTGCAAGTTTACGGTGTCGGACGGCCGTTTCGCACCGTGTTGCGGCTAATTCAGGGGTGGAGGCGCGAAGCCGCCCCCGAAGGAGCCGCTTTCGCGGGGCGGTTCCGGCAAGGATGCCGGGGCAATTCAACACATGGAGGGTAATAAATGATAATTAACCACAACATGAGTGCCATGTACGCCGACCGCCAGCTCAACGTAACTCAGTTTGACATTAACAAGAGCATGGAGAAGCTCAGTTCCGGTATTCGGATCAACCGTGCCGGGGATGACGCTTCCGGTCTTGCAGTTTCCGAAAAACTGAGAAGCCAGATCAGGGGTCTTAACCAGGCCGAGCGCAATATTCAAAACGGTGTTTCTTTCATTCAGGCCACCGAGGGATACCTTCAGGAAACCCAGGATATTCTGCACCGGATCCGGGAATTGGCGGTTCAATCAGCCAACGGCATTTACACCGAAGAGGATCGGATAATGATCCAGGTGGAAGTGGACCAGCTTGTTGACGAAGTAAACCGCATTGCAAGTCACGCACAGTTTAACGGCATGAATATGCTGACAGGGGCTTTTGCCACTGATTCTGCGGCGGGTAAGGTAATGCAGTTACAGGTCGGTGCCAATATGGACCAGAACAAGCAGGTTTTCATCGGCACAATGACCGCTGACGCGCTGGGTTTGAATAACGCCCAGGGCGGGTCCGGTGTTATCTCCATCGGCACCACCGAGGATGCAAACCTGACTATAGGCGCTTTAGATGTCGCCTTAAAGAAGGTCAACCACCAGCGGGCGGATCTCGGCGCCTATCAGAACCGCTTTGAAATAGCGGCTCAGGGTGTCGCCGTCGCTGCGGAAAACATGCAGGCAGCGGAATCCCGCATCAGGGATGTAAATATGGCTTCCAAGATGGTGGATTACACCAAGGATGCCATCCTGTCCCAGGCGGGAACCGCAATGTTGGCCCAGGCAAACCTGCGGACACAAGCCGTACTGCAACTTCTCGGTTAGGCGTAGAACCGGTTTTTCGTATTATTTTAGTGTTTAAGAGACTTCTGGATGTCGTCTTTTGAACACCGGCATTACCAATGCCACGGGACGGTGAAGATCGCGCCCTTCCCGTCCTTTGTTTTAACAACCGTCCCTAAACATTATGTTTGGGGAAGAACTTTTGCAAGGCCAACATTTTGGCCACTTTGCCACGGATGGCAGAGAAAGCTAAGGAACAGGGAGGTACCAAAATGCCTATCTCAAGCGTTGGGTCCAATCTGGGGTATTCTCCGGCTCCGGAGATCCAAAGAACGAAGGCTGTTTCCGAAAAACAGCGGGCCGCCGTAGATCAATTAACGGCCTCGCTTCCGGGAAGCGGCACTCACAGGAAATCCGGATCCGCAGAACTCGGCAGGTTAGCGGCGGACATAGAGAGTGTCAGCCGGGCTTTTAACAAAAAACTTCAGTTTGTGGTGGATCACCGGTCAAACGAAGTAATCGTCAAGGTCGTCGACAAAGAAACCGATAAAGTAATCAAAGTGATTCCACCCGAAGAACTGCAGCGACTGCACAAAAAACTCAAGGAAACCATCGGTTTTCTGTTTAACGAGCGGGTGTAATCAAGGCGCCGGGCTGCCGGAATACAATATCCGGCGGTCTGATTGATTTCGACTGCCGCGGAGGGTGATCAGGTTCTATGTCTGATGCGTACGTGCCGGGAATAAGAAGCCGGTTTAATTCAGAAAAACTCATCGAAGATCTGATGAGGATCGAACGGATCCCCAAAGAAAGAACCGAAAAAAATATTGAAAGTCTTGAAACGCGAAAAATATGGTGGCAGGATCTGGGCCGCCGCGTCACTTCGCTGCGTGAAAGCGCACGTCATTTATTTTCTTTCCAAAACCCCTTTAACGATCGTACCGCCGTTTCTTCGGATGAAAATATAATTACGGCAACCGCCACACGGGAAGCCGGCGAACAGGAATACCGTTTCTCCGTCAAACAGCTGGCCCAGGCCGACCGTTTCCTCTCCCCCCCGCTCGACGAAAAAGAAAGGATCGAAGCCGGTAACTATACTTTTCATATAGGACAGGATGAAATTACCGTTAATTTCAGAGGCGGAAGCCTCCGGGAATTTGCCGACGCGCTGAACCGCAGAAGCCGGGATAAAATCGGCGCGAGTCTTCTCACCGTACAGCCGGGAACCAGATCCCTGCTTATCGAATCGAAGGTAACCGGGGAGGAAAACCGGCTCGGTTTTTCCGGTGAAGCGGCGCTCCTCGCCGTGCGGCTGGGCATGGTCGAACAGGTAAACGATTCCCGCCGGGATATACAGATCAACGAGGATACGGTCAGGGAAACACAGGTATCCGGCGGCTTCACCTCCGAAACCCCCTTTTCCGTAAACGAGGGCGTTCTCGAACTTCCCGCCCTTACCGCCGCATCGGTTCCCCTCAGCCTGTATGTCGAACCGGGAACTCCGCTGGTGCTGAAACTCGATACGGCCACCCGGATACTGACCGATTCGGCTTTCTCCGTGCCGCAGCCGCCGTCAGGCCCCAAAGTCCCTTCGTCGGGATCGGCTTCCTATGGCGGCATTACCGTGGAGAACAGCCCTTCATCGGCCCCTCTTCCGGAATGGACACCCCCTCCCGTGCCGCAACGGACGGATAATCCGGCCGTACTTTCCCTGACATTTTCCGACGGAACAAGTGTGAAATTGCCGCCCATAACCGACTCCGGGGATTTTGTTTCGCGGCAGTACGGTTTATCCGATGTTGCCGGAGGAAAAACCATAACGGCTATTGTTATTGACAACAACAACACCCACCGGGACATTTCGATCCGTAACGCAGTAGTTCTCGATCCCAATGCGACGGGAGGGGGCTACAAACCTCTGCACGCCGTTTCCACCGCACAGGACGCCATTATCTCAATGGAAGGGATCGAAATGATCCGCCCTTCAAACAACATCAGCGATATTATCCCCGGTGTTACCGTTACCGCAAGGGGCGTTTCCGACAGGCCGGTACGGCTGGGTATTCAGCCCGACCGTGAAGGGATAAAAACTTCCATCATCAGCCTGGTGGGTAATTACAACAGACTGATGGCCGAACTCAACGTGCTTACACGGAACGATGAGCGTATCATTGACGAACTGACCTATCTTGACAAAGATGAAATTGCCGAAATGCGCGAACGTCTCGGAATGTTTTCCACCGACTCAAGCCTGACACAGCTCAGAACCAATATGCAGAGGACGGTCTCCGCCCCCTACCCCACCGACGAAGGCCGGGACCTCTCGTTGCTGGCCCAAATCGGAATAAGCACCAACACCCAAAGCAGCGGCGGGTCGGGATACAACATCTCCCGGCTCCGGGGCTACCTCGAAATTGACGAAAAAGCGCTGGATGCCGCAATAGAGCAGAACATTTCGGCAATGAAACAGCTTTTCGGATCGGACACCACGGGCGACTTAATTGTGGACAACGGCGTTGCCTTTAACATCGATTCACTGGCCCGGCCTTTTGTGGAAACGGGGGGCCTCATCTCGTTAAAAACGGGAACGATTGATTCCAGAATAAGCCAGGACAGCAGGCGCATCGATACCATGGAGAGGCAGCTTGCCGCAAAAGAATCGGCCCTTAAAATCCAGTACAGCCGGATGGAAAGCGCATACGCCCGTATGGAACAAATGTCAAATTCCCTTGATAATTTCGGCCGGCAGAACAACAACAGGTAAAACATGAAAATAACGATTAACGGTGTTTATGCCGACATTCAGATTGAAAACGAAAAAACCGTAGGGGAAATTCTTGCGGCACTGGAAACCTGGCTGGCGGATGCGGGACACCGGCCGAGCGGCCTTTCCATTGACGGCGAAGTAATAAACGCCGCTTCGATTGACTCCTGCTTTGAAAGAGAAATTGCCGGGGTGGAAAACCTTGATATACGCACCAGTTCCCTTTCGGAACTTACGGCAGAGAGTCTGTTGCGCCTCATACACGACATTGACACCTGGGAAAATTCCGGTTTTGACGAAAAAAAGATCTTTTCGGAAAACTGGAAGGAAAGCCCCGAAGCCGGACTCCTTGCGGAACAGGCGCCCGATCTGTATGATTGGACTGTAAAGACATTTTCGGGAGAAGGCGCGGGTGCGGCAAACCTCCGATCGCTCAGTGAGGAGAGGATCAGGGAATTTAAAGATCCCGCAGACGAGTTGGGCAAAACGAAACAGGCCGTTGCCGAAGTGTGCAGCCGCCTTGAACAACTCCCGCTGGATTTACAGACCGGCAAAGACGCGGAGGCGGCCAGAACGGTAAGCGTTTTTTCCGGTATAGCGGAAAAGGTATTCCGGATATATAATGTTTTAAAAATGGAAGGTTTTTCCGTAGAGGAAATTACCGTCGCCGACATGCCGATAAAGATATATATGAACGAATTCGGCGACGCTTTGGGGGAAATGCTCACCGCTTACAAACAACGGGACACGGTTCTTGTAGGCGACCTTGCCGAATACGAAATGGCCCCCAGACTGCGCGGTTTGTATGCCGCAATCTACAATGCGGCCGCAATTTGCGGTGCGGCGGAAGGAGAATAAACATGAATATAATAACCGGCTTTGCTATGCTTCCCCTTCAGGCAGTGCAGGTAACAGATTTCTGGAGAGACAAAGGCGGCGACGACGCGAAATTTTTTGCCTTCGGTATAGGTATAGTGATTATAGTTCTGATTATTATCAACATTCTCAGGACTAAACTGAAATTATCCGTTCTAAACGATTCATCGCAGACCTCTTCCCGCAGTCCCCGGCGCTTTCCGGTGTTTGCCTTTCACAAGATCGTCCGCAACCTGGGCCTGAACAGGGATCAGGCCAAAATGCTTGACTTTGTCTTCAGAAGCGACGGCGTAACCGATCCGTTCCGCTCTCTTAACACGGCTTCCCTGCTTGACCGGCATTTCAAAAGGGCCTACAGGGTAATAGAACACACCTCCATCTCCGAAGATGAAATGACCGAAAAACTTTCGGTGCTGTTTGCCATAAGAAATATTATTGAAAACAACGTTGTAGGCGCCACCGCCACCTCGACACGCCAAATACCGGACAACACCGCAGCCGTGCTTACCATCAACGATAAAAATTACCCGGTACGTGTGATTTCTTCAAAAGGTGATTCGCTGGTGGTGCAAAACCCGACAAGCGGTACGGGCGAACCGCTGCGCCTTCCCAAGGGAAGCAAAGCCGGCCTTGCCTTTTTCACCAAAACCAACAAGGGCTTCTCCGTGGAAAGCCGTGTCCTGGGTACTGCGGAAACCGCTGAAGGCCAGGTATTGCAGCTTGTTCACTCGGGGCAGATCAAGAAACTCTCCAACCGCCGTTTCCGCCGCCGCCAGACGGTTATCTCCACCAGCTTCTTTTTTGTGACCGTGGAAAACCTGGGGCGTAAAAAAACAAGGCTGATCGTTGACAAACGCCGTTTTTCGGGAAATATTCTGGATATTTCCATCGGCGGCTGCTCCGTAAAAACAAACACATCCGTATCCTCGGGGCAAAAACTGAAAATTGAATTTACACGCGAAGACCACTCGATTGTCGCGGCACTGGGCGAAGTGCTGCGTACCAACAAATCCGGAATGAGTACGATAATTCATATCAAATTCATTAAAATACCCCGTAAATCTCTCAATACCATTAATGCCGTGGTGTATGAATATGCCAGAGATTAATTTAAGCCGCGTATAAAAAGGAGTCCGAAAATGAAAGTCATCACCATCAAAGACATTGTCAGAAAGGACGTTCCCATTTATTAC
>Ga0082212_10012037_pt1 | contig 10917 bp, 6 predicted proteins | sample TergutNt197P3_FD_71548 | JGI IMG/M metagenome (GOLD analysis project Ga0082212, IMG submission 71548) | Neocapritermes taracua P3 segment gut microbial communities from Petit-Saut dam, French Guiana - Nt197 P3 | ecosystem: Host-associated > Arthropoda: Insects > Digestive system > Gut ...
CGGCAGTCGATGCTCCGATCAGGACGGGATTTGCGGCCGTAACGATCACGCCCGATATTCCCGACCGGTGGCATGATAACGATGACAATGCACGTTATGAACCAAAAAAAGGAGACAAGTATGACGACTTGAACGGTAACGGGAAGTTTGATGCGTACTGGATTGCGGGCTTCGGCCACAAAAGAGCGGCTAACGGGATACACGACGATCTGTGGGCGCGGACAATGGTTATCGACGATGGTCAAACACGTCTTGCTGTGGTGTCGTGCGATCTGATTGGGATGTCCCATTCGATGGTACTCGACATCCGTCGGATGCTACCCGTTGAAACCGGGATCACTTATTTGACCATCGTATCCACACATGTACATGAAGCGCCGGATATGTTGGGCCCATGGGGCGAAACCTATCTCAAAAGCGGTGTCAACCGGCAATGGCGCGAATACATCAAACACCGGGTCGTCGAATCGGTTGTCGAATCGGTTAGCAACCTGCGCCCGTCGGTTTTGCAGTTTACGCAGAACCTGACCGATGGTATGGTAACGCTTGCCGATACGCGCGAACCCCATATCCATGACCATGGACTACGGATGATGCAAGCCATCGACGCCGAAGATGGCCATACACTCGGCACGCTCATTCAATGGAGTAACCACCCGGAAACGCTCTGGGGTGGCAACCTGTTGATTACCTCCGATTTCCCGCATTACTTGCGTAAGGCTGTTGAAAAAGGTGTATACGATGGTGACCGCCTTGTTGAACAGGGTGTTGGAGGCGTTGCCGTATATATCAATGGTGCCATAGGCGGGTTGATAACCACACATTCCTCAACCGGAGTGAAAGACCCGTTCAAAGACACCGTTTACGTGAAACCATCGTTCGATAAGGCGCGCGCACAAGGCGACACCATCGGGATGATCATCTTGCGAACCATGCGCGACCACCCTGTGGAAGTGAGGGAAGGAGGCATCAGCCTCCGGGCAAAAACATATCTAACGCCGCTTGCCAACAAGTACTTCCGTTTAGGCGCCGCGCTTGGCGTGATCGATTCCGGCTTGAGCGGGTGGATGAAAAAACGAACCGAAGGGGCAGTGTGGCGAATCGGGCCTGCTACCTTTCTTCAGATGCCAGGCGAGGTCTATCCCGAAATTTTGAATGGCGGTATCGTAGCATTACCCGGGCGAGACTACGACATTGCACCCCTCGAAACCCCTCCCTTACGGGAGTTGATGAGCGGTGAATTTCGATTTGCTTTCGGCCTGGCAAACGATGAAATAGGATACATCATCCCCAAAAGCCAATGGGATGTCAAAGCACCTTTCGTCTACCGCGACAAGCCCTACTACGGAGAAGAAAATTCAATGGGACCCGAAACCGCTCCAATCATGTATCGCGAATTGGCCAAGATGATAGAAGAATTACAGCCATTTTAATATCGAAACAATATTTATTGTAAGATTATCAACTGTATATATTCTATTTTCATTTAGCGTTATAAGTGTTAGATTGCCGCAACGCAGCGCTGCGGCGGCGCGAAACAGTGCATCGGTTTCGCGGTTGAATGTTTTTTGAGCTGATATATCTGCCGATACCTGAATCAATTCTACAACCGAATTGTCATTACATAGAACAAAATCTATTTCACAACCGTTTTTGTAGTAATAAACATCATTTAAACTTTGATTCCTCCGGCGAAAAAGTTCGATACACACGATATTTTCGAGTCGCCAGCCAAAATTTTGTTCCGAAATACCTTCTTTTGCCGTTGAGATAAAAGCCGTATCAATCACATAATTTTTCTCGTTGCGGATACGTTCGCGACTTTTGAACGAAAACTTTTGAAGACCAATAAACAAATATGCCTGTCGCAAATAGCCTATATAATTTTCTGCTGTATGAACTGAACCAAAAGAAAACTGTTTTGCCAAACTTTTGTAACTGATTTCGAAACAGGTCGTATCTGTCAAATAATCAGCCATTTTCCGTAACGCTTCCGGAAACCGAACTGCACTAAATCCCATGTTTTATTATTCTTAACTGCACTAAATCCAATATTTTATTGTTCTTAACTGCACTATTCTGAAAAGTTTTTTACCACAAATGCTTCAGATATGATGTAAAAAAAAACGAAGCATTACATTGATGTATCAAATATTTGCTATATTTGCAGCGACAAACATGAAAGTTCTAAACAGTTAAATAAATTATTCATCAGTAAAAAAGTAAAAAAACATGAAAACATGTATGAAAAATTTTTGGATGTTGGCGGCATTGGCCGCAATGTTGTCAGTAGCGGGTTGTGGCGGCGATGAAAAAGATAAAACGATTGCGGTTACAGGAATCGAATTAAGCCCTGCAAGTCTGAGTCTTGATCCGGGAGATATGGCGTCAATCGCAATTACAGTACTTCCCGCTGAAGCTACCGACAAAAGGTATGAATGTACCAGCGAAAACGAAGCGATTGCGAAAATCAGCCCTGCCGGATTAGTGACAGCCGTAGCAACGGGTAACACGAAGGTTTGGGTTAAAACGCTCGATGGACGGGTTTCCGCTTCGGCTAATGTGGAGGTAAAAGCTGTTGACTATGGCAGGGAAGCAGCAGGCGACTACGAGGGGAAACTTGACATCAGCACTGGTGGTGAGACTTTTTACATTGATCTGCCGTTAACCCTGAAGTATGAATCTGTCAACAAGGTTTCGTTTATCGGTACGGCAATGATTCCGGCGGCTGCCATTGATGAGCAGCTGGCTTCATTTGGATTGCCCGACATTCCGGTAAACATGACTGCCGAACTCAATGTTACCACAGATGATGCAGGCGGACATTTGATTACGGGAGGCGGCAGTATTACGTTGCCCCAGGATTTTGCCGATCTCATTGGTTTGCCAATGGCAGGTTCGACATTCGAAATCAAACCCGAGAAAGCGGGAGATAAACTGCCGGGTATTGACAGTAGCGGTAACCTGTATATGCGGTTTGAAATTTTTGCGCTCGGAGAGGTTTTCTATAATGGAAAGAAAAAATAACGGGTGAAGTGTTGTCCTAAAAAAAAGAGACGTCCGAAAAAGACGTCTCTTTTTTTTAGGACTGACTTACCAGGGTTTGCCTGTACCCTGCAGAAGCCACATCTTTGACCAGGCTGTATTCGCTCCCTCCTCTTCAGAATAATAAGCGGTTTTTTCGAGCTTGTTAATGGCATCCTTTACATTTTCGGTATTATAGTTTAATTCGTTATTACCATAATAAAACCGCAGGGGAAGCACATTCATTTTAACAAACTGCCCCGGCTTGAAATCGGGAAGGCCTGTTCTCCGCCAGTCAAACCAGGCTTCGGTAGCGGCGGTCCAGCTGGCAATCCATTTCTGTTCCATGATTTGTTCCAGTGTTCCGTCATACTTTACACCGGGCATGGCAATATATGTATTGTACTGGCCGCTTACGCCCCAGACCTCAAAAGAAGTCCTGATACCTGCATAGTAATGCTCTTCGGCTGAACCGCCCCAGCCTTTCAGCGCTATTTCGGCAAGACTGAAATGCATCTCCGCTGCCGATAACATCCGTGCTTTCAACAGCGGATCGGAACTTTTTTTGTAGAGATCGCTGATGTGGGAGGCATGTGGATTGATGGGCGCCTGTTCTAAGTTCGGGTTCAAATTATAAACATAAGCTGTTTTACTGAATGCCGGCGGCAAACCGACATACTCCTTGTGGTAGTTGAGCGGAAATTCCCAGTCGGCGAGATATTTATTAGCAATAGCCGAACCGACAAAGCGTTCCCCGTTTACTATCTCGTCCCGGTTTGGATTGTCGGTATCGGGTACGAGGGGTATCGCCACTTTATTAGCCCAGACAGCTATACGGGGATCGTTCAGCGCCAGCAGTTTTTCAACTAAGGTAGAACACATTTTCAGTCTTCTCCAGTCGGTTTCCGTGATGTCGTACGCGGTAGTACTTGGCCAGGAGGTACCCCGATTGTTGGCGGGGTACAGGAAGGCGGCGTCGTCGGCTGCATCCAGAATCAGGGGGTACCTTGCGGGATCGCCCAACAGTTTCCGGATTCCCGCTTCTGCCGTTGCCGGCTCTTTGGCTGAAATACGCAGGTAATACCGTAAAGCCAGCGAGTTGGCAAATTTTCGCCACTGGGCGACATTACCGCCATAGAGCACGTCCTGCACAGCGCTGACGGCATAATCGCCCTGATTTTTGGAGAGCAGCGTGTTGGCTTCTTCAAGAAAAACGAGTATACCCTGATAAATATCTTTTTGCGAATCGTATTTCGGCTTTTTCAGCCCTTCCTTTCCCTGAAGCGCTTCCGAAAAAGGGGCGTCGCCCCAAAAATCGGTAACAGCGCCAAAGTTATAGGCCATAAACACTTTGGCCGCGCCTGCATAAAAATCATTTTCCGTTTCTTCGGCTTTCCGCAGCAATTCCTTCGCCTGCCGGAGGTTATCGAAAAAATTGCCCCAGTCCCGCGTGTTCCAGTCGTATTCGTTATGCCCGCCCGACCAGCCGTCTTTCTGGGTATGCTGCACGACACCGGCAATATCGCCAAACCCGAAACCCACCATGGCTGTGCCGCTGTTGGTGATGACCGTACTTATCAGAAGGCTGGGATCGGCTACCGAGGGATCGACGCCATTGGGATTGATATTCATTTCGTCAAGGTCTTTGCACGAGAAAAAGGAAAGACCAATCATACCTATGATAATTGAATAAATTGTTCTCATCGTCGTTATGTTAAAAAGTTATGTTTAATTTTACGCCCACAGGCATGGCCCATGGTTCGAGATTCCATCGCTCAATGCCCTGTTTGAACTGGGTGCCTCTTTTTCCGTCGGTGCTCCCCTCTATCTGGAAGGCCCGTTCAGGATCAACACCGATATTGGCTTTTGTCCAAAGCATGATGTTACGGCTGTAAACGGATACTGCCAGTCCGTTGATTTTATACCGCTCCAATATTTTTGACGGGAGCTGGTATGTCAGGGATACTTCCCTGAGTTTGACATAATCGGAAGGAAACATGTCGACTTTAGCAAAATCCCAGGGATGTGTCATGACATAAGGAAATATCTGGGTGCCTTCTTCTCCCAGATTTTCGCCGTAACCGATGAAGTTACCCCTTGCATCGCGTATTTCGTAAACGCCGGGAATGAAACATCCGTCGTAGACGCCGATACCCGACAAACTTTCGTAGAATCCGCCGGATGCCCGGGTGGGGCCTCCGACCGTATGAAACCCGTTTTTGATATATTTTTCCTCGTTGGCAACTAACCAGTCCCTCAATTCCTTACCGGAGCGGTCTCCGGGATTGATTAACCTTTTCAGGCGGGTCAGCGAATAACCGTCGTCGGCCATAAACCGCTCCGACTGCGAAATGAACTGTCCGCCGCACCGCCAGTCGATCACCCAGCTCAACGAAAAGTTTTTATATCTCAAAGACGACTGGGAGCCTAAGATAAAGTTAGGATTGTAATTTCCAATTTTGTTCAGGGCGTCCTCCTGGGGAATATACTGCAATTCGTAGTTCTTGATGACGGGATAGCCGTAATAGGGTGAATTGGGGTCGGTAACCGTCACGATGGCATTATCATAGATGTCGCCAATCTCCTGGCCGACGAACGCCCATGATTTGGCCCTTGCATCATCCCAAAACTCTATCTTGTCAATTCCGGGAGCAAGTTCTATAATTTTGGTGCGTACTCTTGTCAGGTTGACGTTGATGTCCAGCGTCCAGTCGTTAGTTTTGACCGGTACCATGCCGATCGAAAATTCCCATCCCCTGCTCTGCACCAATCCCATGTTGATATTCGATGCGTTGTAGCCGCTTGAAGTGGCGTCAGGTACATTCCGGATGATCTGATTCTTATTATCTACAATGAAATAGGTGCCTTCAAACCGCAGCCGGTGGTCGAAAAATCCCAAATCCATTCCTATTTCCTTTGAGGTTGCCAGTTCGGGTTTCAGGTCGGGAACTAATAATGTACCTGATTCACCCATGCGCAGGGCGTTTCCCCATTGCCCGTAATTGGAATAAACCGCCAGTAACTGATAGGGACTTGTATCATTTCCTACCTGTGCCCAGCCGCCTCTCAGTTTGATTAGTGATACCTGCCGCCCTAACGGAATCAGCTGGTTAACCAGCAGGCTCAACGACGCCGAAGGATAGAAATACGACCTGTTTTCTTTGGGAAGCGTACTGCTCCAGTCGTTGCGCGCCGTCAGATCGAGGTATACCATGTCCTTCCATCCCAGATTGGCAAACGCATAGACACTCTGTATCGCTTTTTGCGACCAGCTGCTGCCGTACGACAACCGCCCCGCTTCAATATTTGAAAGTGAAAATACACCCGGTACAACTAATCCCATGCCGGGTTGCGAGCCGGCTTCCATCAGCGAACTTTTTGCGTACATCTCGTTACCGCCTGCCGAAACCGTAAAACTGAAGTCGCCTATCCGGTCGGTATACTTTATCAGAAAGTCGATGTTCCGTTCATAGCTTGTCGAATTGCGAAGGCCGTAAGCGCCATTGTTGATTTCCTTGCCGTAGCCGAGCGGGATTTTCGTCTCGCGCCGTTCAAACGATTTGTCCATGGCAAAACGACCCATGACACTCAGTTTCGGAATGATTTCCCATTCCATCATGATATTCCCGAAAATACGGTCGCGCTGGAAGGCATTTTTCACCTCATGCGCCAAAAAGTACGGATTCTCGTATACGGCGTGAGGTACAACCACCTCATACCCTTCTCTTCCCGGTTTCCAGTAACTTTTCAACTCCCGGATGTCGGTATTGTTCGGCACACGGTAAGCCCATTGCAGGGGGTTCGTGCCCGCGTTGCCTGCCGGCCTGTTGTTCGACCAGTTCTGACTGTAGTTGATATTCGAACTCAACACTAAGTTTTTAGCCAGATTCAGGGATGTGGCAGCCGTAATATTATTCCTGAACAGATCGGAACCGGGAATAATCCCGCGGTTGGACATGTTGGTCAGGCCAAAACGGTAACTGATCTTTTCGGTACTGTTCGAAACGGAAATGGAATTGGTGGAGGTGATTCCGGTCTGAACAAAATGATTCATGTTATTCGGGTGTGAAACCAATTCGGTGGGAACAGGCTGGCCGTTAGCGTCTAACGGGCTGTTCCACTGAATGGCATAGTAGCCTTTGTCTAATTCGATACCGCTGCCATAATCAATACCCGGATTGACCGACATGACATGACCGTCCGGAAAACTTTCGGGCGTATAAGGTTGCTGGCCATTGGCAAACTGTTTCTGCACGTCGAAAAACCTGTACGGAGCATCGAATACGGTATTGGTACTGAAGTCGATGCGCAGACCCTTATTTTTCTTTCCCGACTTGGTGGTGACTACCACAACGCCATTACCTGCGCGCGAACCGTACAATGCGGCGGCGCTTGGCCCTTTCAGCACCGAGATGCTCTCAATATCTTCCGCGTTCAAATCGGAAATGGCATTTCCGTAGTCAACACGGTTATCCGATCCGAATGATGAAATATTATTTAATGTATTGGATACGGGAACGCCATCAATCACAAACAGCGGCTGATTATCGCTGCTTAACGAAGAAGCCCCGCGTATTACCATGCTTACCGAAGAGCCTGTACCTCCCGTAGAACTGATCTGCACCCCCGAAATCTTACCGGTAAGCGCATTGAGGAGGTTTTCCTGGGGCACCTTCACCATATCCGATCCGCTTACTTTCCCGACGGAATAGCCGAGCGACTTTTCCTGCCTTGTGATACCCAGGGCGGTGACAACCACTTCTCCCAGCATTTCCACGTCTTCACTCATTACCAGATCAATAACGGTTCGGCCTGCAACCGGAATTTCCTGCGCCTGATATCCGATAAACGAAAAAATCAATACGCCGTTTGCAGGCGCGGCAATCACATATGCGCCGTTTGCATCCGTACTTGTACCCCGCGTCGTTCCTTTCAGGATAACGCTTACGCCCGGCAATCCCGTCCCGTCGGTATCGGCAGTAACTGTACCCCGGATCGTAATATCCTGTTGAGCGGTTTCATTTCCTATCGCTACATGGCTGAATAACAGGGTGATGAAAACAAATAAAACTTGTTTTCGCATTTGCATAAAAAATTTCATATGGTTCATATTCTTAATTTTCAATTATCTTACAACTTCGAAGGTCAGTAATACCGCGTGGGTTGGCAATGTTGTCTGTTCGCTTGCGCTGACAAAAAGCGCTAACTGCATCCTGTCGGGCGTCAGCGAGCGTACAATACACCTTCGGGTAAAATCCATGAATCCTATAAATTCGGTACCCGAAAAATCCAGCGTCATCACATTGCTATAGGTAACGGCGCCATACGCAGTCTCAATGGTGAAATCCTGATTTTCCAGAAACGTGAATGTCGCGTTGTTCTCAGGCGTGTAGGCGCCGTAACACAGCCCGAAACTCTGACTCATGGGAGTCATTTTCAGGATGCCGGCGCCCTGTGTAGTCGTGAACACATAAACCAGTCCGGCCAGCGAACCGCCGTGCTTTGGCATGTGGCGGTAGTTTCCGTTATTAAAAAAAACAAATTCATCTTCATACACTTCACCCAGTCCTATCCCCAAATCGCCTAAAATTCCCGGCGAAAGCGCTTCGACCTGTGTAAAATTACCATCAGCAATAGCAAACTTGTCAGTAGAGGAATGGGTAAGACTTATTTTCCATTTTTTTCCGTTGACAAAGCTGGCAGTGCCCGCAAGCAGTTCATAATTGGTGAGGGCCAGCGTTACTTCTTTGGAGATTTCCTTTGTCTCCCCCTTGCCGGTAACCGAAAGTTTCACATTGTAGATGCCGCCATCCGCGTAAACATGTACCGGATTCCGCTCGCTGCCGGTTTGCCCGTCGCCAAAATCCCACTGAAAAATATCGCCATAATTAATCATGGCTGTAAAGGCAACCTGCTTGTCGGCAACGCTAAAAAAGAAATTCAAATGCGTTGTCGGCTCGCTTGACGGCTCCTTTTCCATACAGGAAAACATCGCTAATGCGCAAAGTGCAATAACGGCAGTTAAAAAATAAATTGAATGTTTCATACAGTTTATCATTTAGTATATAATTTAGTATATAATTAAAAGCATGTTGTCAGGGATTGAATACTTCCGTCGTGAGCGAGCAGGGGATGCCTTCATATTCGGTTTCGATTTCAATATAGAAAGCGACATGTCCGCTTTCCGGTTTGGGTATTGCTGCGCGGAAGTTACCCGTTCCTCCCTGTAATGGCTGTAAACCGGTCGGGTTCCATTTCGCTTCGCGGAAGTCCCTTCCTTCATTATAGGTAACCCAAAGTTTCGCTCCTTTGGCAGGAATATTGGAAGTAACGGAAAGCGTATACCGGTCAGCCCCGGCTTCCTCTTTCCACTGCATGTACGGCAGGTCGCCTCCGTCGCTGATGAGTTTGGCGTAGGCGGCGACCGTCGTCAGCGCCTTATCTCTTTCATCGCCAAGATTGTGGCCGACATTGGGAAGCGTCAGGATGAATTTTGCTCCCGCCAGATCATTCCAGTAGAATTTGGTGGCGTCAAGGTTCCAGTAGCGGTCATTTGTTCCGTGTATCAACAGTTTTGGAATTGTTATCCGGTCGCGGTAAAAATAGGGATCGATAATTTGCCAGAGGTCTTCCCGCAGTTCCTTCTCTTCTTTGGAAGCGTTGGGGTCGAGCTGTCCGACAAGAAGTTTGCGATTGTAATAGTCGACTATCTGTTCGCTGTAATACCCCCAGTTGCTCATCTGGTATTCGGTTTGCGGCTGCATGTTGAGTATGTTGATCACCATCGGTGCAATGGCGACGACGCGGCTATCCTTTGTCGCGGCAGTCATCCACGTAGTCCACCCCCGCTTGGAAGCGCCAAAAACGACAAATCCCCTGATGTTTCTGTTGCGGTGTTCCCCGAGCAGTTCCTGAACGGCGTCCATGGCGCGTACCGCACTCTTGGCCATCGGGAAAAGCAGCGGCCAGCTCATGTCCCTGGTATCGAGCGCCTTCAGAAATGTTTCGGTGATCAGGCCGTCTTCGGTGAAGTCGCCCAGAAGCGGCTGGTTCGGCACTTGCCAGAGTACGGCGACATACATGCCGGAAAGTTTTGCGATAAGCTGTGCGCTCCGCATTTCCGATTCCCGCGGGCCGCTGCCATTGGAGCCGCCTGTGATGAAAAGTACGCAATGATTCGGATTAGTCAGTTTTGCCGGCTCAATAACATACATCGTGTGCTTCCAGACAATGTCGTGCCAGGTCTGCGAGACCATGTTTACCACGCAATCGGTTCCGTAGTCGCTGGTGGAATAACTGTCAATATCCCACCGGAACGACGGGTCGTTATTGTGGATGTAGGCATCAAGTGCGTTCAGGGCAGGTTTTTCGCTTTGCCCGCCGGTAGTAGTTTTGCCGCCTCCCGACATCCTGCATGACATTTCCATGACGGAAAAAATGACAATTGTCATTAATCCTGTGATAATTCGGTAATTCATAAAAATTTTCTTCATAAGGTTGTATATTATAAATTTCGCTTACTTTAAAGGATGCAAAAATAAACAAAAAAAAAGAAAACACAACAATTCTGTTGTTTTTTGAGTGTATTTGGCTAAGTTCCGTCTTGTTCTGTATTGTTTCCGTCTTGTTTCCGTCTTGCCGGATCTGCAATCCGGCAATTAATGAATATAAGGATTTGCAATCCGCAAAAAATAACAGAAAAGCGATTACAAATCCGAATGGTTGGAAGAATTATTTATCAGGCTTTCTATTTCTGTAATTCTTCTCTTTCACTTTCACTTAATCTCATCATTCCAAATTATTTAATTTCTATTCCTTCACGCATGACATTTTTATAAAAGGGGAATATTTTGCCTTTTTCCCACTGCTTTTCAGTATATAATAACGAATTGA
>Ga0082212_10012038_pt1 | contig 10917 bp, 3 predicted proteins | sample TergutNt197P3_FD_71548 | JGI IMG/M metagenome (GOLD analysis project Ga0082212, IMG submission 71548) | Neocapritermes taracua P3 segment gut microbial communities from Petit-Saut dam, French Guiana - Nt197 P3 | ecosystem: Host-associated > Arthropoda: Insects > Digestive system > Gut ...
GGTTTGATTAGTGTTTGCTGTGCTAAACCAAAATTCCAATGTAAAGTCGCTGAAAGCATTTAACGGATAAGTGGCTGTGTTAATGGAGAAATAGTTATTGTTGGTTTGTTTGGCGTAACCGGAAGGGTAAATGTACCAACCTGTATTTAGGGTTAAATGTCTGGCGCGGGCTTTGTCGGTGGCAATAGCGCCTTCGCCCTCGTCCATCAACCAATAGCCAATCAAACCGTTTTCTCTGCCCGATTTGGAAAGGCTTTTGTCGGCGGTAACGGCGGCTTCTTCTCTGTAAATGCCGTAGAAATGAAGTTGCGAAAGTGCGCCGTTAAAACCAAAATCGTTACTGAAATTATTACCCACAATCAGTGTGCCCTGTGTTTCGGGAATGTTGGTTAAAGCAATTTCGGTAAACAGTTTGTTGTCGGTGGCGCCTTCGTATTCGTAAACAGAAACCGTATTTGTGGTGCGGTTGTACGCCATAGCGATATATTTCCACGTTTCATCGTTGGCAATGGCGGTTACGGAGGTGTAACTTTCGCTGCCGATGGTTAAAACAGCGTTTCCGGAGGTGTTAAATCCCAAAGAAATATTATTGTTGTTGGAACCGTAGGCAAACAATGTTCCGGAGGTGTTCGGATTTCTCATAAACCAAGTCTCGATAGAGAATGAGCCGTTGGTGAAGATGGGCAGTTCGGTTTGCGCCGAGTGAACGCCTTCAAAAATAATACCCACGTTAGGTTCGGCAATCTCCTGAGCGTTCAGTATGCCGGTAATGGTAAAGTTGTTTTGGGTTAGTTCTCCCGCTTGTATGTCTTCATTAAAGGTAATGGATAGTTCGTCTCCGATGCCGAGGATGCCGCTTGCGGGCGAAGGTGCGCCCAGCGCTCGCGGACGGGTTACATCTTTGTAGCCTGCAACGGCATCGGTGGTAAAGGTAGAGAGCGGATCGCCGATCATTATGCCGTCTTCCGCATTAACGGAAGCAGCCGTAGCGCGAAGTTCGTAAGCGCCGTCAGCGGCAGGGGTTTTCCAGGGGTAGATAAGGGTTGCCCGCGTGCCGATATCTTCTTTAACTCCTTGTGCATTTTCAAACAAATGAGAAGGATAGTAGGTAATCAGCGTACTCCAGTTGGGCAAACTGATGGGGCGATATTCCAACTTAATAAAACCAAAGTTGGGGAAATTTACATCAAAATTATTTAATGTAACATAAAGCGTATCGCCGGTTTGGCTGTCGGCATTGAGAATCCAGTTTTGGGTGGGTTCTGCTATGGCTACTTCCGTGCAGGCAGGCACAAACTCTACGGAGATGTAGGTTGTGTCGGCAATCACGGGCCAAAAAACGGTGGGGTCGCTTTGGCAGGGCGAACGCAATATTAATCCGATATTTTCATAAGTATCCACACTTCCTTTGCCCACTGTGAGGGTTTTTAACAATGTTTGTCCGGCTTTTACCAAATACAAACGACCGTTTCCGATAATGCCGCCGTCAATTTTTATTTCTGCGCCGTAAGGGTTGGTAAATTCATCTACAATAAGTTCAAACCAAACATCTTCGCCGGTTTCAGATTCGTTTTCCATAGCAATTACAAAAGAAGCGGTGCGGTTCGACGGCACATTCAAAAGAGCGGGCGCACTTGCTACTCTAATTTTCGGCACTTCAATCTGCATCGTGGCTTCGCTCAAAATGTGCTGTCCGGGTTGGTAATATTGGGTATATAAAACATCTTCGTAAGGGCAGGAGGTACGTCCGCCGCGCGTTTTGAACGCAATCGTTCCGGAGGCGGTCATCCCATAATCTACCGTAAGCTGGTCGTCATCGCCTTCTTCCTGCAAAATAAAACCGGAAGTGATGGTGGTTTCTCTTTCTGTTCCAAAGGAAGATTCTTCTTCGTGAACATACTCAAAAGTAGTTTCAAGTTCCAAACCGATGCCCATTACTTCGCCGCCTGTAACCAAACCGATAGTGGGGTTCAGCACCCAGTTGAATTTTGAAGTAGTGCTTGAGGTTGCGGTGTTTGTTTTTGAATACTCAATGGTAACACCACTGCCAAAGCTGTAATTGCCCAATTTTTGCATCTCTACTTTTTCTTTTTCATTTTGGTAAAGAACTGCGAGCCAACCGTTAATCTGGTTGTTAAAATACATTACAGAGTCGGTGGTAAAATTAGCCATATCGTAATCATCGGGGAAGAAGATGGTGTAACTGAGCCCATCGTGAAATTGTTCGGGAAGTGATGCCTCATCCCCAAAAGCCTCTGTATCGGTGTTTAGTTTTCCGAAGTTGGGGTCGTTGTGCGGTAAGTTTGAAACATATACCGGACGGGTAATGATGGCAGTGTTGGGCGTAGTTCCCATCGGTTGAATCAAAAGCGCCAGATTGTCTTGCCATTTGGGAATCATAATTTCCTCAATATCTACTGTGGTAAAGGCAAAACGGGTATCAAAACTTTGTCCGTAGGCAAGCGAAACCGCAGGGGCAATCGCATACTCATCGGCGTTTACATTTGCCGTTTCAAAAGCGTCATCTTCTTCATTGGCATAGTTTTTAATAATGGTAATGGCGTTGGTTAAGCCATATAAAATATTGGTAGAGTTACCGATAAACACATCGCCGTAATGTCCTACATACAGCAAATCATCGGAGGTTTCAAAACGTTCGGTAAAAGTTACTGAGGTGGAGGATTCCGTTTCGGAGGAACATTTTTCCTCTGTTTTTATACCGGCGCTCACATCAATTTTAGTTTCTGCTTCTGTGATGATACCGGCGCCCAAGCCTACAAATGTTATCAATTTAGGTCCGAGGCTGGTGGTTAAGTTTAGCGCGGTGGACAAGCCGTCTGTAATGGTGTTGCTTTTTTTGGTGGTAATGGTGGTACCGGTTTCCAAGTACGATTTACTGCGGCTTCCGGGAGGGTCGCGCAAAATGGCGGTAATCTCGTCGGGACCGGCGGTCATAAAGTCGGTGCCGGTGGTTTTATCTCCCAAATGCCACACATCGTAAGGCAGCGTGCCCATATCCCAGTTGTAGCTGATGGTGCCGATGGTAACGGTAGCGTAGAAGTCGTTGCTGCCGGTGGTCAGGTTGGGCGCGCCCGCTAAGAAAGTGTAAGTAGCCTCTCCGTCTTCGTCCATATTTACCGTTTCCGGCTCCGGCGTCAAGCGGATATTATTCATCATATTTACTCTGCCGTTTTTCACAGGATATTGCACGGTTTCCACAGGGTCGGAAACATAGTTGCTATACTGTTCGTAAGCATTCATAAAGAAAGTGTAATAGTTACCCTGTTTAAAAATCGGTTTTCCAAAAAGATAGCTGTCGGCGGTTTCATTATAAAGCGTTAATGTGTCTTTTTCTCCGGTAAGCGCTTCTTTATAGATGTAGGTTAAATCGCCGAAATAATCCACCGGCTCATTGTTTACCACCTGTTTTACACTAAAAGTAGGAGTAGATTGATAGTAGTATGTCCATTTTTCGTTGTAGCGAACGGTGTCCGACATTTCAAAGTATTCCCAGTGGTCAATCACGCCGGGTTGATTGGCAACAAAAGTTGAATCTGTCCAGGTGCGCACACTGGTGGGCAACATAGAGGGGTTGGGATACGCTTCGGGTTTTATCTCTGCGTTTCCGCTGTAAATGGTAGATGAGCCCGATGCCACAGGTACCATAATGTTTCCGATGGTATATTTTTCGGGATATACCATTGCCACAAACTCGCCGCTTTCAGGGCTTACGGTAATCGTAATTTTGTCCTGGTCGTAAGTTACGGTGGTTTGGTCGTCTTCATCAGGATTTTTCAGCCATTGCCCATCGTTGTGTTGATACGTTTTGGTATAAGGCGTGTTGGTAAAGTTATAATTGCCCGGCACAGCCTTATTCAGTATAATGGTTTGTACGCCGATATTGTTGTTCGATTCTTTGAAGCCGAGCGGTTTGTCGTTTTCTATTAAACCGCCTACCACGCGACCAATCAGTTTTACGCGCGTTTGGTCAAAGAAATTAGCGGTTAACGGTGCGTTGTAATTCAAATCTTTATAATAAGATTCCAAAGTAACGGGGTCGGTGTAAAGTTCTTGCAGCAAGCCGTTGTTGGCAAACGTGTGTCCCGATTTTACCACGCGCACTTTATGCACGCCAATCGGCACGCTGATAGTAAATTTTCCCGTTACGGGATCGCTGGTAATCACTTCTCCGTTGGGTTTGGTTTGTATAATGTCGTCAATTTCAAAAGAGCAGCCTGCCACAGGATAGGTGCCGCCTTCATACATCACGGTTCCCGAAACGGGGAACGCCGAAATATCGGTAAAGTCGGTGGCATTGTGCACCATTGAGGAGGGGCTGATGTAGCGTAATTGTTGATTGGGGTTGAAGACGTGCACGCCCATTGAGGGTACAATGGAGTAACTTGAGCCTTCGCCGATAAAGGGGATACCGCCAATTTGATAGTTTCCGTCCTGGTCGGTAATTCCTTTGAGCGCCAACTGGTAGCGGTCGTCCGGCACAATGGTATCAAAATTAAGCATCGTGCTCACAATGGCGTGATTTCCGTTGTACACCGTACCCACGCGGCTCATATCAAAAGCGTATCCAATCAACCCTTCGTCAAATGTCCAGTATCCTTTCAATCCGGCTTCGTTTCCGATGAGGCGGCGGCTGTAGTCGCGCATCACTTCGGCTTCGCTCAGCGCCTTGTTCCAGAAACGTACATCATCAAAATTTCCTTTAAAATTTCTGCCGAGGTCAAAATTATTGTTGGTTGCCAACGCATTGGTATAAGAGGTTTGGGTAATGAAGATGCTGTCGCGGTTTTCGTCGTTTATGGTAAAAATATTCCAGTTGTTTCCGTTTCGCGTAATGGTGATGTGCGTATAGGCGTTGGCTGGCACCGGCTCGGAACTTGCGCCGCCATTGTTGGTGTGAATTTTATATTTCGTTTCTCCGTTAATATTTACGGCGTCCATTTGCAGTTGATAATCGCCCATCGTGCCTATTCTAATGTTGGCGCCCTCGTTGGTTGCATTGGGATAAATCCAAAATTGCATACTCCATTGGTTGGTGGAGGCAATATCTTTAATAGCCGAAAAATCGGCAGTATGGCTGCTTCCGGTGGTTTGAAGCGAGCGGTACTGACTTTCGCCTTCTGCGAGGTCGTTTCTGCGCACAAGTACATTCACATTTTGCACGGCGCTTCCTGTTCCGTAGGTAACCCGTCCCGATACCGTTCCAAACGACTGGGTAAAACCAATATCTGAAATCTCTTGTCCGGGTTCTTCGTTGCTGCCGCACACCTGATAGATCACCACTTTATATTCGTAGTAAACACCGGTAAGCGCATTGATGTCGTTCCAATATACCGTAGCAGAAGTGGATGTTACGGTTTCCAATTCTACCGGTTCGTCGTTTGTATTGGCAACGCGGCGAAAAACGCGATAGGTTTCCCCATATCCCGATAAACCTTCTACTTTCCATTGCAAACGTACATAGTTGGCATATTCGCCCTTGCTTGCCTTAAACTTTTCGCCCGTAGTAGTGAATTTGGTTGTACCGGTGCTGTTCACAGGGTTCGATTCGCTGCTGTAGGTATGTCCAAAAGCATTGATATTTACTTTAAATTGATACACATCGCAGGAGTTGAACGCCATTCCGCCGTTGTCGAAACTGTGCGTATAAGAGGGAGAACCATCGAAAGTTTCGCCGATTATCCAATCCACGTAAGCGCTACCGTTGAGGCTGCGTTGGATGCTGTAGTTGTAAGATGCCGTTGCGCCGGCGCCGGTAATCAAACGCGCGTCTGTGTTAAAAGTAACTTCAATAAAGTTATCATCAGGATTGGTAGAAACCGCTAAATTGTTGAAAGTGGGCGTAGTATTCACGGTTATTAAACCGCGGTCGGCTTCTCTAATATCCATAGGGTCAGCGGGGGCGTCTTGTTCGCCTTCTACAAATCCTATAATATAGTCAAACGATTTATCAAAATCGCCGGCGGCAATGGGACAGGGAATCGTTACGCTTCTTGGCGTGGCAGCGGTAACATAGATTACTTCTTCGCCGGCGGGGTCTATCAAGTTCCACGCGCCCGTTGTGCCGGTTTGTCGGCTATAAACATAAAATTTACCGCTTAGCGTGTTTTGATTGGTATAAGTATAGCTAACATCTACTTTGCCGACCCACTGGTCGAAAACGGCAGTTCTTGTAATAGGATAGGGAATGTTAACCAAACTTGCATCCACACGTCCGTTTACGCGGGCATAGAGTTCGCAATATTGGGGATATACGCCATCCATAGTGTAATTGTAATCGGCGCCTTTGCTGTGGTCGTAGTCACTTTGAAAAGTAAAATTAATGCGTTGATGCGAACTTGGCGCAAGGTTAGAGTTATATCTTACTTTTTCGGCAGCGCCCGGAAAAACATTTCCGCTATAGAGAACAGCACTAGTAGAACTAATATTGTTGCCTACTAATACCCTTACCACATAGTTTGTTTTTGTAACCATAGGACGTTGTGCGGAAAAGAATCCCCACGCTTCATTTCTTCTTACATTATTGGTGTACCAACCCCCGTTATCGTCTTTGCTTTCTAAAAGGTCAAAAACGTAATACCCGTTATGATTATCTAATGGATCCCAAGAGGTATTATTCGTAGTAAATTGCCCATTTATAGCAATTGTGCCGGAGGAAATAGTACCCACAGTGGACATATTGGTTGGGTAGTATAAAACTTGGCTATTCCATCCCACTGAGTTTGCCGTAAAAGAACATCCATCCTGCATTCGCCCTACTGCACGTCCACTATCCCATAGTGTAGGAATCTCACCATTAAAAAAGCATCGTGTAGCCGTTACCTTTGCAGAAGCAATACAGCCTGTAAGTCCTCCTATAGTGCTTCCATTCATAGTCATCATTACAGTCTCATTAGGACCCCATGAGTACTGATAAGGAAATAAATTTATTGACGCTAAACAGTCTGTAATCGTAGCATTTCCTGTTCCCACAATCATTCCTACTAATCCGCCAGACCCTTTGTCTAACACTTGTCCAAGCCATGTGTGCATTAAGCAAGCGGTACCTACCACCGAGCAAGCATTAATAGCAAGCGTATTTTGATTGGGATAAGCTACTCCGCCAAAAAAATAACCAATCAATCCGCCAAAAAATCTTCCATAAGTGTTACAGATTTCAGTAAACTCAACGTGTACATTATCGAGTGTAGTAAAAGCATTTGCGTAAGCCACAATGCCACCTATATAATTATATCCATGGATACCGGGCATAGTAACGGACAGGTTTTTAATAACAGCGTGCGTGGTTTCATTCTGTCCCTGCGTAGCGGCAAAGAGCGCAACGTAGGTATAGCTTGTTAGATCCGCTATACCCATCGGATTAATTAGTGTAATTTTATGTCCGTCGCCGTCAAAAATACCTCTAAACGGTCTGGAGCTGTTTCCGATACGGTTTTCAATATGGTAATTACCGGCAGTACCGTTATTCCAGGTAATGTCATCGGTAAGTATCCAATGCACGCCGTAGTTGTTACGGGGGTCGCTCGATGCTTCCACAGCAGCCTTAAACAGCACCATGTCGGCGGCGCTGTTAATAGTGTAGGGGTCGGTGGCGGTGCCGGTGCCTGTAATAGCGCCCCACGCCTTCGTTGGCAAACAAACCCAGCATAACAGCAGGGCAATGGAGAGGAGGGAAATCCTCTTTAATTGAGAATGGAGAATTGAGAATTGAGAATTGAGAGTTGAGATTCTCCCCCGCTGGCGGGGGCAGGGGGTGGTTTTACGATTTACGATTTTAGATTTTTTCATAGAGATTAAAATTTATTTGGTTAATATTGTATTTAGTTACAAGTGACGGGTGACGGGTGACGAGTGACGAGTGACGAGTGACGAGGGGTTTTCTCCACCCCCTTAATCCCCCGCCGGCGGGGGAGATGAGGTGTAAATTCGGGTAACGTTTTGATTTTGAACACCGGCGCTCGTAGAGCGCACAGCTATGTAAGGGGGCTGTGCAAAAAGTCAAAAATATGAACCGCAAAGAACGCAAAGAGGTTACGCAAAGAACGCAAAGTTTTGAATTTGAGGTATTTTTCTTTGCGTACTTTGCGAAAAACCTTTGCGCCTTTGCGGTAAAAACACTTTTTGAACAGCCTCTATCAAGGGTGCCCCAAGCAACAACTGCCTCGGTACGGGGCACACAAAAGCCAACATAAGAGCAAGTTGTTTGCCTGCTACGCAGGCGTGGGCGAGTGTGCAGTGTTTTCGTGTACAGTACGCTGAGCGTACTGCTTACATAGCTGCGCTCGCTACGCGAGCAGGTTACACACACATCATAATAATCTCCCATATTCTCTTAATTCTTAATTCCTAATTCTTAATTCCTAATTTCCCCAAAAACACCACCGCCTCAAACTTTTCCTGCAACACTCGTTCCATCATCTTTTTCTCTATTTCCGCACATTCCATTTTCTTTTGTATCTCTTTTTGTGCGAAGATGTGTTGCACCAACCCTTCATTTTTCTTTTTAATGATGCGGCGGTAATGCGTCCACAACACAAACACAGTTGTAGTAGCCACTGCCGCTATTGATCCGAAAATTGCTGCGAGCCAAACCATAAGTTGTATGCTTTAATGTTTTTCTGCGGCAAAAGTAAAACGACCTTCAAAAGGCGATGCGACAAAACTGTGCAAAAACGCGACAATTTTGTAAAGATTTGATAATCGGTGTTATGCAAAATATTTCTCAGTATCTTTGCCACTGCAAAACAATGGAGTCAATTTTTTAACCAATGTTATTTTTTGTTGAAATAAAAAATTATTATTTTTGCCGATATTTTTAAATATCAATTTTTAGAAAAAATGGAATCTCTAATTATCACTTCTGACCGACTCGTGCAATATACAAATACTGATTTTATTCGTTATTTGTATAGCGATATTGCGTGGAATAACCGCTTAATAGGCATAATTGGCGCAAAAGGAACAGGAAAATCTACGCTTATATTGCAGCATATTAAACTGAATTTTCCGGACAAATCGAAAGCGCTTTATGTAAGTTTAGACAATATTTGGTTTACTAAACATTCGCTGTTGGAACTTGCCGAAGACTTTTATAATCTTGGCGGCACCCATTTGTTTTTAGACGAAGTGCATAAATATCAATTGTGGGCAACGGAAATAAAAAACATCTACGATTCTTATCCCACATTGCAAATCGTTTTTACAGGTTCTTCAATGCTCGAAATTTTCAACGCAAGTGTTGATTTTTCGCGAAGAGCAATAGTTTATGAGATGAAAGGACTGTCGTTTAGAGAGTTTCTTAAATATGAAAATCAAATTGAATTGCCGGTTATTGAGTTGAGTAATATTTTAAAAAATCATAGAACAATTGCTTCCGAAATTATCTCAAAAATCAAAATTTTGCCTGAATTGAACAAATATTTGGAATATGGCTATTATCCTTATTATAAAGAAAATATTGCAACTTATGCTGTTCGAGTTGAGCAATCTATCAATAAAACATTATACGAAGATTTACCTGCAATAGAAAATATTGAGTATGTTACTATCTTAAAAATCAAAAAATTACTTGGCACTGTCGCAGAAATGGTGCCGTTTACACCCAATATTACCCGTTTGAGTGCAGCAATAGAAATTGGCAGACACGCTTTGGTAAAATACCTTTATTTGTTGGATAAGTCAGGCGTAATTCAATGTATCACAGAACCAAATCAAACACTGCAAACATTGGCAAAGCCACAAAAAGTGTATCTTGAAAATACCAATATTATTCATTCTTTGGCTTTTCAAAATATCAATACAGGAAATGTGCGTGAAACGTTTTTTGTCAATCAACTGCGTACAAAACATAAAGTTAATACGGCAAAAAACGGCGATTTTACAATTGATAAAAATATCGTTTTTGAAATTGGCGGAAAAAATAAGAGTAATTGGCAAACAAAAAATGTTGAAAACGCATATATTGCAGCCGATAACATTGAAACAGGCTTTGCAAACAAAATCCCGTTATGGCTATTCGGATTCTTGTATTAATAGTTTACTTACCCCTTTTATTTTACCACCCCTCTGTACTCTTTCGGGCTCATATTGTATTTGGCGCTAAACTGCCGCTGGAGGGTGCGCACGGTGCCAAAACCTGCCGCATCGGCAATCTCTTCTATGGTTAAATCCGATTTGTCAAGCAGAAGTACGGCGTCTTTCATTCTGAGGAAGTTAATATAATCTTTAAATGGCATTTTAAAACAGTATTCAAACGCTTCGGAAAAAACTCTTCTGTTTGAGCCTAATGTTTCAATCACAAGCTCTTGCGTAAGGGCAGGGTTTCTGTAAATCTTGTCTTTCAAAATCAGGTCACGAATGGCAATGCACAGTTTATCCAAACGACTGTCAATAGAGACCTCATCATCAGCGACAGTTTCCGGTGCTTCTTCTTTGGGCACAAAAGAAGTTTTTTCAATCATCTCGTTTACCTGCTCTTCCTGTTTTGTTGTTAATGCTTTGATTTGTTGCGCCAACGTCCGATTTTTTCTTCTAATTTTCCTGTTCATATCTATCCATATTCCTAACGCAATGAGTAGCAAAACACAACCGCCGAGCGCAAAAAGAAAATAGTTGCGATTACGGATTTTTTCTGCAATGTGTTTATCTACTTCGTACTCGGTGCGAATTTCATCTAATTGCTCGTTATATTCTGTCAAATGAAGAGAGTCGTTTTGAAGAAACACTTGCTCGTAAAGAGGCCATGCTTCTTCCCCACGTCCCATTTTGCACAAAATACGAGCCTTGTTCTTTGTAAAGTCAGCCACTGCTTCCGGACTTCCGAAAAAAAACCGCTCTATGACTTTATTAATACAATATAGGGCTTTGTCATACTCATTATTGTTTTCATAGATTATGCTT
>Ga0082212_10012039_pt1 | contig 10916 bp, 6 predicted proteins | sample TergutNt197P3_FD_71548 | JGI IMG/M metagenome (GOLD analysis project Ga0082212, IMG submission 71548) | Neocapritermes taracua P3 segment gut microbial communities from Petit-Saut dam, French Guiana - Nt197 P3 | ecosystem: Host-associated > Arthropoda: Insects > Digestive system > Gut ...
TCAGCTCATAGAGCATACCGTGCTCTGTGTCGTTGAGGATCGTCGCGGGGCCCAGGCAGCCTTTGATCAGCTCGTTGCCCGGCGCCTTGTGGACGCCCTTCAGGTCGTCGGTGCGGGCGTATACGCCGGCGATATGGCCGGACGGCGGGACTTTCATCCTGCCCAGCCCGTCGGGATGGGAGATCTCGATCCAGGGATAGTAGTAAGCGGCATAGCTGGTGGCGTCGATTCGCGCCCGATAGTCCTTCACACTATCCACAGACATGCCCCGGCAGCTATCCAGTACCGCAAAACGGTCTTTCATTTTTTCACAGTGGTTGATCATGTAGTTCATGATCGACACATAGGCGTCCGACATGCCGAAAGAAGAGGCGTCCGGTACGCATAGGATGTTGACCTGGGCCTTCTCCAGCGCGTCGATGGCGTCCTCGTAGTCCTTCACTTTCAGCCCGGCCGGGTCGTCGTCTACCCCGCCTTGCAGTGTTGCCGAATTGGAAGCCAGCCCGTAGTCAGGCAGATTTAGGGGCGGGATGCTGGGATTGGGCGGGTCGGATGGCTCCACCAGGATCAGCCCGGAGCCGGCAACGATCTTCTCGAAATAACGGGAATGATAGGGTACCACCGACAGGTTGTCATAGATTTCCGGATCCTTGGCGCCATAGGTGACTTTGAGGGAGAATTCCAGGCTCCGCGCCTGTATCTCCGCCGCCCCCGCGGCTAGGCTAAAGGGCGAGGCCAATGCCGTGCTGAGGATGATGGAGTTGCCGTCCACCACTTCCACAACGGCGCTTTCGTTCACGTCTCCCGGCTCCTGGCTCAGCTTGATGTAGCTGCCCGGCTCCAGCCCATTGGCGGAAGCGAGTCGAACCCGCCTTTTTCCCTGGATATCCGCCAGCCTGATGGAGATCGACTCCCCGCCCTCGGTGGAGAATGCCTTGACCAATCCGGCTTTAAGCATGATCTTTTTGCCGTCGCCATCCACGATCGCGACTTCCGCCTCCTCATTGAGGCTGCCCTGGGTGACCAGAAGAACGTCGCCAGAGACGAAGGCCCCCGCGTCATCCGTATACAGGGTGACCCGGTCAGGCGACAGGCTTGCCACGCTCGCGCTATAGGATACCGCGGTGGTGCTGCTTAAACACCCGTCGGTGGTGGCGATTTCTACGCTATTGCCCTGCTTGCCTTCCGCGATGGCTTTAATGGTAAAGACCGGCTTATTCCCAGGCGAGCGATCCAGTACAGTGAGGGACGCCTGCCGCGCCACTCCTGCGCGCACGAAGCAGCAGACCGCGCCGCCGTTCTCAAAGAAACCGCGTACAGCGATGGGGGCATAGACCTGCGGGGAATAGATATTCCCCCCGAAGGTTTGGAGATACTGGGTCCAGTTGGTGACAAATACCGGTGTGTTGATCGGGCCAGACTTTGCGGGGCCGACGATGGCGACGATGCCTGTGGAGACTCCGGCGATTGGGCTAGGGACGTCCACTTCCTGCATGTACACGCCAGGCGCTTTACCCGCTGCGTTGAATGTTGCCATGCTTGTTCCTCCTTATACGTTTTATATAACTAACCCATTTTTATAAGTGATATCCAGGCCGTCCACCACATGGTCAAAGCTCTGCTGAGCGACCGGCAGCGAGACGGTAGCGTGAAGGAAAAATGCCGGCTGAAATACGCATCCGAAGGAAGCCCAATACTGGGGATCCTCGATCGCTTTGTATTCTGCCAGGGCGACCACCGGTTTTTGCAGGTCTTCCTGTTTCAGCGGCGCGGGCAGATAAGCGGAAGGCACGGTGCTCATCCCCACAAGGACACCATAAGCGGCGCTCAACAAGTCCTGCCGGACCAAATCCGCCTCTGAGGGGTTCTGTGAATCCGGCCACGCGGTTACCACATAGCCGCATTTGAGCCTGAGGGGCAGGGGCGACGATACCCAGGCGCCTGCCACCCGTTCATAGTTCCGCTCATAGGAGCGCAGGGCTACGTCTTCCGTCATGGTACTCAGGTATAGGCTGACCGCGTTTTTTCCTGCCGCCACGCCGGGGATCCCATACGTAACCACCGGCTTCTCCGAGAGGCCGGAAAGCTGGTCTGTAAGATAAGCGCCCAGCGCTTCTGAAAAAGTCCGCAAAATAGCGGCAGCCCCCCTTCGTCATTTCGTTTACGCAATCCGTATTTTGTCAAACTTGACTGTTGTTTGGATAATTACCCCACAAAATAGGACGCTCTGTACGTATTATAATAATATGCAAGCTACCAGCGCCGTATTTGGCGTTGCGTAGACGTAGCGCACCGAATTGCCTGTGTTTAGATTGCAGTCGCGACCAGGCAGTTTTGGTGTGTTTATTATTTCATACTTTATGTACTTTGTCCATCATCCCCCGGATGATATTGCGCTTTTTTTACTGTGTACAGTTACTTTTCACGGGGGTGTGAGAGCAAAGACAGCACGTTCGTCAGTTGCTTGCGGTTTACGCAGGAAAAACATTGTGTGACATGTTGATTTCGCCATACCATCGCTGAGTCGCCCTCCATAGCTCCCAGCGATTGAAAAATCCTCGTGATTTTTCTATGACTCCATCAACTCGCCCGGCTAATGTCTTTGGTGCAAGACCGCAAATGCAACATACCGAATCGCACTGTCTTTGCTCTCACACCCCCGTGAAAAGAAACCAGCATACAGGCTACAGCAGATACTGCCTGAGTTTGCCCATCATGTCGTCGAAATCGATGGGCTTGCCGATATGGTCGTTCATGCCTGCCTCCAGGCATTCCTCCACATCCTCACGGAACACATTCGCAGTCATGGCGACGATGGGGATCGCCTTTGCTTTGGGCAGATCCAGTGCGCGGATCATCCTGGTCGCCGTTAAGCCATCCATTTCCGGCATCTGGATATCCATGAAGATCATGTCATAGACCTCCGGCGACTCGCGAAAAGCACGCACCGCTTCCGCGCCATTCACCGCGCAGTCGATCTCCAGATGGTAAGGCTCCAGCAGCACAGTGACGATCTCCCGGTTGATCTCCACGTCCTCAGCCAGCAGTATCCTGTGGCCGGCAAAGTCCGTTAGCACCCCTTCCCTTACGTTATCCTGCCTGGTCGTGGTACTCCCGCCCAGATGCTGGTTGATGCAGTCTACGATATCCGAAGGAAATAATGGCTTTGACAGAAATCCGTCCACGCCCGCGTCCCTCGCTTCCTGCTCGATATTCATCCAGTCATACGCGGACATCATGATGACCACAGGCTCACGGGCGCCGATCTCCCTGATCTTTCGGGTCAACTCGATCCCGTCCATCCCCGGCATTTTCCAGTCGACCAGGCAAATGTCGAAGTGGCTGTCCTTGTCGAACGCCTCCAGCGCCTCGCTGCCGCTGGCAGCCGGCTCGCAGGGGATACCTACCCTCTCCATGAGCGCAGTGATGTACTCGAGGGTATCCTCTTCGTCGTCCACCACCAGCAAGCGGATATCCCTCAGATTGATTTGTATGTCGTACTGGCTTCCCTTTTCCGCCGGGCGCTGAAGCTTGACTGTGAAGGAGAAGGCGGCGCCCTCGCCCAGGGCGGACTCTACCCCGATCTCCCCATGCATAAGCTCCACGATCTGCTTAGATATGGCCAGGCCCAGCCCTGTCCCCCCATACTTGCGGGAGGTACTGCTTTCTGCCTGCTCAAAAGAGCTGTACAATCGCATCTGCTGTTCCGGGCTAATGCCCACGCCGTTGTCCCTCACCACGGTCCTGATCACGCAAAAGCCTTCTTCCTCCCCGTCATAGTGTATATCCATGGAGATCGAGCCCAGCTCTTGGGTGAACTTGACCGCGTTGGACAGCAGGTTCGTGATGACCTGCGCCAGGCGTTGGTCGTCGCCGATCAGCCTCCGGGGGATATTCGGATCCAGATACATGGAGAATTTCTGGTTCTTCTCATTAATGCGGAATACATTGACATTGACGACCTTCTGCAGCATTTTTTCGAAATTGAATTCCTCTTCGGATAATTCAAACTTGTTCGCCTCGATTTTTGACATGTCCAGCACATCATTGATCACGCCGAGCAGATGGGAAGACGCGATTTCGATCTTGTCGAAAGCATAGTCTTTTTTCTCTATCCCCGGCGCGGTCTTGCCGATCATGGTCATGCCCACTATGGCGTTGATAGGCGTCCTGATCTCATGGCTCATATTCGATAGGAACTGGCTCTTCGCCTGGCTTGCCGCCCGGGCGTTCTCCAGGGCGGAAGCCAGCTCCTGGGTCATCTCATTGCGAAGAAGCGCGTTGGCGATCAGCAGGCTGGCAGAACGCAGTATGGACTCTTCATTGGCAGTAAAGTGCCTCTCCTGATGGCAGTCATTAAAGCCCACGAAGCCCCAGAACGCATCCCTGAGGAACACAGGGACGATGAGGATGGACAGGATGCCTTGCGGCTCGAGCCGCGCCCTCTCCTTCGGGGACATATCCCGGATCATGCTATTGATACACTCCCCCCGGGAGAGTTTTTCTTCCCATCCGGGCAGATCTTCATCGTAAGGGGCGTCGATGGTGATTTCCGTCCCCTGGGACGGCTCCGCCCCCTCCGACCACTCATAGAGCTGGGTACAATGCAGCTTCCCGTCTATCTCGTGGTTTTTCCACAGGCGGACCCTGTCGGCGCCTGCCGCGCCCGCCATGATGCCCATGCTTCTCCACAAAGCTATCTCAAATTCGTCCACCTCCGCCTGAAGCAGGAAGGTGATCGCGTTGTTCACCGTGCTGAGTAGGACGTCCCGCTGCTCGATGTCTCGGATCATCTGATTATGCTCCCGCAGATCCCTGGTGAACCCGGCGACTACATAGCTGTCGCCGTACCGCAGCCTGACCAGGGTGACCTCGGCAGGGATGACTGTACCGTCAGGCAGCTCATGGGTCCAACGGATAAAGTGCCTGCCCGTCGCGAAAGCTTCCTCAATGTGCTTCGACGTCCACTCCGCGGAATCCGTCCCGTCAGGCTGGCGCACCGGAACAAAGCTAAAGAATTTCTCCATGTACTCTTCCTTGCTGCTTGCGTGAAAAAGCCTGATCGCTTCATCGTTGCAGTCGATACAATGCATATCCTTATCGATCAGCGTACAGCCCAATGGCGTGGCGTCCAGGATCAGCCTAGCCCGCCCCCGGGCTTCATCGATCCGGCTCCATGATTCGTGAATGGCTTGCGCCAACTCGCCAATCTCATCGTCCCTGCCTACGCCGAAAGCGGCTGTATCCTCATCGCTTGCTTGCGCAAGGCTCGCCGTCAGCTTGCCTAGCGGCGTCAGGACGATGTGGTTGGTCATTTCGCTGCTGACCAGGATATATAGGAAGAATACGGCTGTAAGCACCAGGATCATGGGTATCAGGTTCACCGCGCTAAACAGGGAATCACTATTGAAGAATGTAACCACCAGCCAGTCCGAAGAGGTGACCGGCGCTATGGAGGCGTACCCGTATGGCCCGCCCGGCAGCCTGATCACTTCGGGTTGGGTCCCCGGGCGAAAGTACCCGTCAATACTGTCCAGGTAAGGATGGATGAAACGGGTGAAGGTCGGGTCGCTGCCAACGGTATCGATGTGCTTGCCTTCGGCGCTGGCGGCATGGGCAGTGTATGCGCTGTCCAGTTGGATCAGGCCGTCTTTGTTGATGACGAAGCCGATGACGTTTTTGTCATTGTACCGCCTGAACATTTCCTCCAGTAGATTTTCTATCCTGAGCCCGGAGCTGAAAACGCCCACCACTTCCCCGTCCGCGATGACCTTGTGGTTAATCCAAATCCGCCATTCGTCGGAGACTTTGTCAATATCGATATTGAAGGCATATTCATACTCTGACCCGATCATATCGTAATACCATTGATTGTAATCATCCGTGACCTCCAGTACGTCGAAAGGCAGGAAAGCGTCGTAGGTGGTCCGCTCTGAGATCGAGAACTCATTCCTCGATCCATGGATGCCAAAATACAGCTCCGCGCTGTTGAGCAAGCCGATACATTCCATCATCTCATGGTATGCAGCCCTGCGTTTGTTCGGGTCAAGCTCATCGGCGAACCACTCGGATATCACTTTGGATCGGGCCGCTTTCTGCACCAGCGCCAGGTCCTGGCTCATATAGAGGTTGAACTTATCCACCGTCTCTACCGAATAAAAGAAGGCCAGGTCTTCCGACGCCCTTCTGGTGATGCCCGTCCCCATCACAGCCGTCGTAATGGTAATCAGGACCAGGACAAGGACAAGCAGGAATACGTTCGTGTTCCGGACGCGCGCGGCGATCCTGCTCCCCCTTTGTTGTCTGCCTTCAACCGGCATGCTCATGTCTGCCTATTCCTCCCGCCCGAATGCGATAGGGTCCGCATCGGCGACTTCCATAAATTAGTATACCACATGCAAGGCGCCATTACAATGATCCCAGCGCCTTTCCAGCGGCCTTTTCCCGCCTTGCTTTTGCATAATATAGCATGGGTCATCCCACAATTCAACATGCGGATCAGAAGTTACAAAAGAGACTTGACAAGGCCTTGATTTGGATGCAGTATATCATGGGGAAGAATTGCGAGAGGAGTGTTAATTTTGACTTGGATTATGATCTACTTAACGGGACTCGGCGTGCTCATGACATTGATCTTTGCGTACTACAATTTTAGCAGGGGCACGAAGATGGAACACGGGACGCCGACCATGCAGGACATTGCAGGCGCCATACGCGAGGGGGCCAACGCTTTCCTTATGCGCGAATACAAAATGTACGCGCCAATCCTTCTAGGCATCTCCGTACTATTTGCCATTATCTTTTCTCCCTTAGTGGGCATTTCCTTTGCCATCGGCGCTGTGATGAGTACGATGGCAGGGCTTGTGGGTATGAAAGCCGCCGTCCAATACAACGAACGCGTCACCAACGAGGCGCGCCTGGGCATCGAGCGCAATGACGAAAACACCTTGGGCAAAGCCCTGAATGTGGCTTTCCGCGGCGGTTCGGTCATGGGCCTGTCCGTAGGCGGCTTCGCTATGCTGGGGCTTCTGGTCATCTACCTGATCGTAGGATTGGCGATGCAGTACGCCGACCCGGATCGGATGTTTGTCACCACAAGCATCGTCGGGCTGGAGTTCGTCATGTTCCCGCAGGTGATTTCCTGCTACTCCCTGGGTTGTTCCGCTGTGGCAGTGTTTAACCGCTTAGGCGGCGGCATATATACCAAAGGCGCCGACATGGGCGCCGACTTGGTGGGCAAGACCGAGCTAAATATCCCCGAGGACGACCCCCGCAATCCAGCGGTCATCGCCGACTGTGTCGGGGACAATGTGGCCGACGTGAACGGTAACGGCTCCGACCTGTTGGAGAGTACCATCAGCGCCATCGTATCCAGCGCCGTGCTGCCGACGACGATCTACACCGCAGCGATCAATATGGGCGCGCCCATCAGCAAAGAGCTGGTAAGCCGAATGATGGAATACCCCATGGCGTTCGTGGGCGTGGGGCTGATCTCCTGCGTATTGGGCGTATTCTACGTCCTGATGCGCAAACCCAGCCAGCACCTGTCCAGGGAGCTGAACATCTCCCTGTGGAGTTCCGCGACGATCATCGCGGTAGCCACGCTGATCCTCAGCTACCTCTTTTTTGGCAATCAGGACCTCACCGGCGTCAGTTTCCGCTTCGGTTGGATCTCCCCCTGGCTGAGCGCCGTCATGGGCATCATCTCGGGCATCCTTCTGGGCATGTTCGCCGAACACTATACCAGTGACGAATACAAGGAAACAAAGACCATTGCCGACATGGCGAAAGAAGGCCCCGCCCTGGTCATCGTGAACGGGATCAGCTCCGGTTGGCGCAGCTGCCTCCCCTCCTGCGTCTGCCTGGGTATCGCCATCGTCCTGTCCAGCTTCTTCTCCGGCGTCTACGGCTCCGCTCTGGCTGCTGTGGGCATGCTTTCCTTTGTGGTCGCTACGGTCACCGTCGACACATACGGGCCGATCTCAGACAATGCCGGCGGTATTGCCGAGATGGCGCAGCTGGATGAGGAAGTCCGCAACATCACCGACAGCCTGGATTCCCAGGGCAACACCACAGCGGCGGTGGGCAAAGGTTTCGCCATCGGGTCCGGTGTGCTGGCAGCCCTGGCGATGATGATGTCCTTCGCGAACCTGGGCGATAGCGGCGGCTCTATCGATATCATCAACTACATCGCTTTAGGCGGCGCGTTCATCGGCGTTGGCGTTATGCACTGGCTCTCCGGCGCCATGCTGGACGCTGTCTGCCAGAACGCCAAGGAGATGGTGGACGAGGTCCGGCGGCAGATCAACAGCAACCCGAAGATCATGACCGGCGAAGAAAAACCGGACTATGCCCAGTGTATCGATATCTGCACAAAGAGCGCCATCAACCAGATGCGCACACCGGTACTGGTGGCGATGCTCTCCCCCATCGCGGGCGGCTTCGTCTTCGGCCCCCTATTTGTGGGCGGCTTCCTTCTGGGCACCATTCTGGACGCAGTGGTCATGGCCACATCCACTGCCAATAGCGGCGGCGCCTGGGACAACGCCAAGAAGTATATCAAGAGCATCAAGAGCGAACTGGTGGAGGAATTCGGCGAGGAACGCTACATAGAGATACATAACGCGGGCATCATCGGCGATACAGTGGGCGACGGGTTCAAAGACGTAGTCGGCCCCAACCAGGACATCATGATCAAGATGATGGCTACCGTCTCCGTTATCATGCTTCCTGTGATGAACGCATTCAATATCTTCTCCATGTTTATCAAGTAGCATGGAGCCGCGCCCGCTTGGGCATTTTGTCGCATGGGGCTTCGCCCCGTATATCTGTAAGGGGGGGACTGTCTATGCTCGGTACGACAGCCGTTAAGCTGATCACGATCCCGGACGCGTTACTGCTAAGCCTCGTAGGCTTCTCCGTCGTCTTTCTTGCCTTGTGCGCCCTGATCGCCGTGATCAAGGGGATTACTGTTTTGTCCGCCAAAATCGGCGCCAAGGAGGTCATATGATCAACATCGGTGAAATCATCCAAAGGCTGTGGCTGGACTCCGGTTTTGTCCGCATCTTTGACCATTGGGAGAACGCGGTGATGATCGCCATCGCCTGCGTGCTGCTGTACCTGGCGATCGTCAAAGGTTTCGAGCCTTTGCTACTGCTAGGCATTGCCTTTGGCATGCTGCTGGCGAACCTTCCCATGAGCGGCATGATGCATATGGAGCTGTTCGCCGGCAAGAGTATGGCGCAGATCGACTTTAGCCAGATCCTCCACGAAGGCGGCCTTCTGGACATTCTCTATCTGGGCGTGAAGCTGAATATCTACCCCTGCCTGATCTTCATGGGCATCGGGTCGATGACCGACTTTGGGCCCATGCTGGCCCGCCCCACATCCATGATCCTGGGCGCGGCTGCGCAGCTGGGGGTGTATTGCGCTTTCATCCTGGCGATCGTCTTCGGCTTCGGCGGCAATGAAGCCGCCGCCATCGGCATCATCGGCGGCGCGGACGGGCCCACCGCTATCTTCCTGGCTTCTAAGCTTGCGCCCCACTTGCTGGGGCCCATCGCTATCGCCGCGTACTCCTACATGGCGCTGATCCCGCTGATCCAGCCGCCCATCATGAAGGCGCTGACCACAGAAAAAGAACGCCAGATCGTCATGACCCAGGCGAAACCGGTATCCAAGACGACAAAAATCATATTCCCCATCGCCTGTACCATCTTCTGTGTCCTGCTCCTGCCTGACGTCGCCCCATTGATCGGCAGCTTCATGCTGGGCAATCTTTTTAGCGAATCCGGCGTCGTCAGCCGGCTCAGTGATACCGCCCAAAATGCATTGTTGAATATTGTGACCATTTTCCTGAGCGTCACCGTAGGCGCCACCAGCGTAGGCTACATCCCCAAGGCAGTCGCCGCGGACGGCAGTATCCTGGATGCGACGAATGTGGGCTTCCTCTCCCTTAGTACGATCCTGATCATCGTTCTGGGTTTGACGGCTTTCGCCTTTTCCACAGCCGGAGGTATCGTGTTCGGCAAGATCATGTGCTGGGCTACCGGGGGCAAGGTCAATCCCCTGATCGGCTCCGCCGGCGTCTCCGCCGTCCCCATGGCTGCCCGGGTATCCCAGATCGTGGGCGTCCAAAGCAACCCGTCCAACTACCTGCTGATGCACGCTATGGGCCCCAATGTGGCCGGCGTGATCGGCTCTGCGGTCGCTGCGGGTTTCCTGCTCTCCGTCGGAAAAGTACTGGGCTGGACCTAGGCTCTAGATCAACCCGAAGGCTTGCATCCAGATGTGGCAGCTCCCGTCCGTATTGAAGTCCCTACAAGTCTTCGACCTGCGGTCGTATGCGGTACAGGTGGTCGTCCCATCCTCGTTGTCCCTAAGCCAGATACACCGGGCACCCTGCTCCAGGCTGTGCTCCACTATATATTTCCTCATCGCCTCATGCCCGCGGCTTTTAGATATTTCTTCTAAATGCCCCGGGCTTAAATCGCTGTCCGGATAGCGCGGGACATAGCAAAACTGCCCCTTGCAGCACGACCCGCACCTGAGGCATGTCTCCATACGCTTCCCCCATTTCTTTCCGACCCATTCGCGTCATCGCCCATACCGGGCGCACGACGCACGAGGTTGGTGGCCGTCATGACCACCAACCCCATTTGTTTATGCGATCCTTCTCTGCCTTTAGAAGCCTTCGCCCATATTGCGGAAGACCCAGGTCATCTCCTTATCGCTCAGGCGGTGCAGCTTGCTCTCCCGGGCTGCCTCCGGATAGGGGAATGGGTACTTCATCGCATGGAAGGCTTCCACGCCGCTGATTCCGTTGCGGTGCAGCTTGCCTGCATTCTGGAAGCAGTAGATCAGGCCCGCCGCGTTGGCTTCCGGCGGGATGGAGCCGGCAAATCCCGTGGAGCGCG
>Ga0082212_10012040_pt1 | contig 10916 bp, 9 predicted proteins | sample TergutNt197P3_FD_71548 | JGI IMG/M metagenome (GOLD analysis project Ga0082212, IMG submission 71548) | Neocapritermes taracua P3 segment gut microbial communities from Petit-Saut dam, French Guiana - Nt197 P3 | ecosystem: Host-associated > Arthropoda: Insects > Digestive system > Gut ...
TATTGCATATAAAACATTTACCCAATTCTCCCAAATTAGCCTGCAATCTTGCCATGTCGCTCCATATTACCACATGTTATTATTTATCAACGATATAGAGTTTATAGACAGACTCTAGTTATATCGTACCGGCCTGTTTGAGTTTTCAAGTATTCACTCCAAAAACTGAAAATAAAGTTGCCATAAGAACAGTAGATAGCAATAGAATATATGCTGTTTATACGCCAACAAATCGCATGGTTTATTTAATTAAGCAGTGGGAGTACAAGCAATTTAGCGCCGCAATTCAAAATAAATCCATGGCTCTTGATGAAAGTGAAAATGGCAACTACAGATCGATGCATACAAAAGAAACTTATTTTGAACATTTTAATTCCATTCCAACTACGAAGGCTTGGAGTGTACTGAAAGAACATATTCTTGACAACGATGAAATTTGGACGTTCAATTCACTGGATGCAGGTTTCGTTGTGATACGTGATAATCATCTTTATTGCATGGTAATAACGGATCACAGCGTATAATATATATCACTTGCCTGTAACTTGAATATGAAGTGGGCAGACCTGGGAGCGCGGGCGTCCCCGCCGGCGTACAATTGATGATAAAAAGAATAAAAAACATTTTTATTGTAGCAATTATTTTAATTGGATCAACATATATGTTTTTAGTTCCCAATGGTTGTATTAACTTGCCTCATTCCAGCCGTTACGGCAAGGAGGTCATTGCTCTTCCAGATGGCAGTAAGGTTTATGCAATGCAGGAAAAATGGGGACTACATTACAGCCGTCTTTCTATAACACAAAACCCATCTGGATGCCAACCTGCTAATCCTGATACGGATTACATTTTTAATGACATAATTAACAATATAATGGTCTATAAGGTTAAAGATGAAGGATTGTTCATAATCGATAGAGATGGATATTGGCGCGAACCTAGAACCCCATGGACGAAGAACAAACCTACTTTTGAATTATTAACATCAGACATGTTCAATCATCCGGAAAAGTACGCTATTACTATCTTAAGAGAATATTCTAACCAATGGTGTTTCCGTAACCCGTTCAGATCGTCAACCAGTTTACGACCAGACATATTGAAGCAGGAATTGGAGCAACAACGTATGGAAACCCAAGTACAATAACAGTGTGATGAGAAAGTATGTATACGACGGTGCATGCCACAAGATTTACGGGTCAGAAACGCGATAATGAAACCGGTCTCGATTACTCCGGCGCGAGATACTTCTCAGCGCCGCTCGGAAGATTCATAAGTCCCGACCCGCTGTATATCGAAGCGGGGCGGCTTGCTGACCCGCAGCGGCTTAATCTCTACACTTATGTGCGAAACAATCCTCTGAAATTTAAAGACCCAACGGGAATGTATATTGAATTCAACTGCGATACTGACGAAAACTGCGAAGAAGCTGTAAGAATGTTTAATAACCGCAGTGGTGGGCAATTTCAGGTTGGTTTGGGGAAAAATAATAGACTTGAAATTATCGGCAATGTAAATAATTTAGGCAATGCCGAACAGGCTCTTTTCGATGCAATCACCGATAGCGCCACGGGTGGGGTATTAAATGTTTTTGGGAATACTGGAACAGGGTAAGCGTCGTTTTAAGGACACATTCCCCGTAATCGTCGATTGGCCTAAGATGAATCCTTCACATAAACCAAAGGAGGGACATCATGGGACGGAGAGCAATTGAGGATTACTCAATCCAAGACCGGCGATGAAATAGTACTGCCATTACCGGATGACGTCGGTTGGGCTGTTATTGACTACCTTCGCAGCGGTCGGCCAAAAACAAGCGAACCAATCACCTGACGTGATATGTGCAATCCTTTCAGCTCCGGACTTGTCGAAAAAATCAGGACGAAGGGATGCCGCCCTGTTGTCATTGCTATACGACAGCGGCGCGAGGGTTCAAGAAATATCTGATCTGACCGTGGCCAACATCCGCATGGCTCCGCCGGCGGTTGTCACGTTACATGGCAAGGGAAATAAAGAACGTTGTGTACCAATTATGGAAAAAACCGCAAGGTTGCTGGAAAGCTACATGAACGAATCGAAACAAGCGTCTCGTCAGAAAAGCGGATCGTATTTATTTCTAAACCATCAAAAAAATCAATTGGGAAGAAAAGGCATCCCCATATCCTCATTAACCACAAAACTCCGATTGACAATCTCTATTGGCAGTAACCGCGCAAGATGCCCCATTCCCATGCCATATTCGTAACCAATTAAAATATTTCCCAATTTATTTGCTCAACGGTTGCCTTCGCTTGATTATACCGTTGGCAGTTTGAGTTTTTTCCAAGTACAACCTCTGTCGTCTGAATGATATAAATCCGCTCTTTTAACGGCTACAAAAATATGTCGGCCATCAACCGGATTTACCGCAATTTCGTCTACACTGTTAATGTATTCATGCGAAATCGGTAAAATCCTGAAACTCTCACCGAAATTGTTTGTCACAAATACACCTGTCCACGTAACTACATAAAATGTATCTGGATCTACTGGGTCTGATTCAATTTGGTTTATCGGTCTGACTAAAGGACGAAAGCGGTCAGAAGAAGATTGCCGGGTCATACTTGCTGCTTTTTCGCCTATATAATAATAATTTGGCACTATATCTTCTTTAGCTTTATTCCAGGTAAGCCCGCTGTCTTTTGATAATACAATTTCTGTATACGTCATGCCTTCCTGAATAAATTGAGTTGTTCCTATGATAATTTTAGGGGTTGCACGTGACTCTATCATATACACAATACCGTCTGTTATCTTAGTAACAGTTTTTGTACGATAATCTACTTGATAAATACTATCGCCTTTATATCTTGTGTATATATAAATTCTATTGTCATCATGTGGACTGACGCTTGCCACATAAACATTCCCAATCCTTTCTTTTATATCTGAAGGTATATCAATCGGCTTCCACGATTTACCTTTATCCGCGCTGACAATAATTTCAGAAATACCGTTATTCCGCCAGAATAGCGTACGAGCGTTATTAGATGTAGTATTGGTGATAGAAGGATAATGATTCGGATTTCCATAAGAACTTACTATTGAATCATTATATGGCTGCCAGGTCTGCCCATTATCCGTTGAAAAAAAATATAGAAATTTCGTATTTTTACGATCATAAACAGCTATACGGAGAACATTGCCGGAATTATTTTTCTCCATGGATATAATACTAAAACTTCGCAAACCCATGGGGGGACTATCCCAAAAAGCAAGCTCTCGATTATCTAAAACTGGAAACCCGCATGAATTACCAGCTTGTTCAGCAGTCAGCATATTTGGCAAAACCGAAAAGGCCATGCCGCATTTTGCCAGAAACAACCTTCTATTAACTTCCATATAAGCCTCAAGCCAAACCTACTGATAAACAAACATTTCAAATTCCTGGTTTATTCTATTCCGTTATTAATTGCTTCCCATGTTTTTCCTGCATCGGTGCTTTTATATATTCCCATTTGGGGGGTTCCGGCATATAAAATATTAGGATTTGATGGATCAATTGCAATTCTTTTAACGGGAAATTCAGAAATTTTCTGCCATGTCTCGCCTCCATCAACACTTTTAAACATCCGACTTGCTGAGAAATCTTGCCTTCTTTCGCGATCAACAGACGTTGCGGCATAAAGTACATTGTCGTCAACGGGATCCATAACCAATGCCACAACACTATCTGATTCTATATATATATCTTTTTCTTTCCAGGAAACTCCGCCATCAGTACTTTTCAGTATTAACTTGCTATCCGTTTTTCCGGACATTATTACTTTCTCGCTACCCGTTGTCCCGTACATTAAATTTTTATTATTTGGTGAAATCAATAGCTTTTCGGGAACTATCGAGCTGATTTTTTCCAGCGTTTCACCATGATCATTACTTTTATATATACCCATTTCATTCCATGCTTCAGATATACCCATTTCATTTATTATAAATATACCAACGTCATCCGATTTACTCATGGTGAAGTAAATAATATCAGGGTCAGATGGATCCGCAGCCTCTGGAGTTAATAATACACCCGGAAGAAGCTTGCGGTTATTTTTTTCCCATGTACGCTCATCATCTGTGCTGACATAAAGTCCCATGCCAGTACGTATATATATTATTGATGGCTCTGGATCATATTTCGGTTGAATGAATATATCGTATAGTGAACTAAATTTGGCCAGATAAATCCATTTATTGCCATCATAACTCATATACAAATTTTCTGCTGTATACAAATTTTCTGATGCGCCAACATAAATAATTTTCTTAACAGGATCAAATGCAATCACCTTAATATTATCAGGAATTCCAGAGCCGCAAAAAACCCAGGTTTCACCTTTGTCGGCGCTTCTGTACAAACCTTTTTTCTCAATTCCGGCATATATTATATTTGCATTATGCGGATCAATTTTAATATCTTTCACATTTAAATTATTGGGCAAAATGTTCGTCGAAGGATTTTCGTCACTGTAAACCGTTATAGACATAACAGTCAACATTGCAACCACTGTTTTTACCAAGAAAATATATTTTATCTTCATAAACTTATTCTCTCTAGTCAAAGAACACCGGCATAGCCGATGGCTTGAGAAAGCCCCCTAATTTTTCTGTACATGCGGCCAAAGCAAATACGGGAACCAGCGATCAGCCGAATCACACATTCGCTTTCAGGCCAAATCCACTGCCAAACAACAAATAAACAACTGCAAACCATATTCGTTTAGAACTCGGAACATTGTCAAGAAAATTTTCATATTATTATTTTTTCTTATTACACGCTCCAATCATTGGCTCAAAAAAATGACCGTCGCATGTTGTTTATTTGTATCAAGCCGGGATGAATAAAGGGAATTACACGGTTATATATCATAAACAATCAGCTGGCTTGTAACGGGAATAGAAAGTGGGCATAAATGATGGGAGCGGGCTTGGCCCGCATCGTTTATTACACGACGGCGCGGACGCCTGCGCTTCCAAGTCTGCCCATTTCATATTCCAGATAACTCAACGATGATTCTCGGCGTGCCGCCGATAGGCGGCTATCATGTTGCTAATCACCATGATTTCTGACTATCCGAAATTGCTAAAATGTTCAAATATCTTGAATTTGTGCTATATTTAAAGGTCTGAAATGTTTGCTTCTATATTATAATATGCTTTCGTCGCCATCGCGGTGCGCGCTCCCGTCCACGCCCGCTTGCGCCGCCTCGCGACGAACCTCTTTGAAATATCCGTGCAAAATTCTATAGCGGGCGTGTTTTAAAAATAGTTGCAACAGTAAAGGAAGTTTCATGAAAAAATCCAAACTGCTCGGTCTGATTATCTCCGCAATTGTCGGCGGTTCGATCCTGCTTGCCCCGCTGCCGTCCGGCCTTACCGCGGACTCGCAGAAGGTGCTAGCCATCGCCGTGTTTACGATTCTGCTCTGGATGCTCCAGGTAATGAACAACGGCGTCACAGGTATTTTAATGATGGGTTTGATGGTGCTTGTCGGAGTCAAACCTGCGTTGGCGCTGGGCGGCTTTTCCGGTTCTTCTTTCTGGATCCTGGTCTGCGTCCTTTATTACGGCTGCGCCATGCAAAAGACGGGACTGGCGCAGCGGCTTTCATATTACGTACTTTCGCTGTTTCCGGGAACGTACGCGGGTATTCTCTTCGCTTTTTTTATTATCGGCCTGGTGCTGGCTATGGGCATTCCATCAATGACCGTCCGTACAGCCATCATGGTTCCTATAGCCTGGGCGCTTGTAAAATCGCTGGGGCTGAAACCGCAAAGCCGCGGCTCGGCATTAATAATGCTGACAACCGTTGAAATGGCGGTAATTCCCGGAACTGTGGTTTTGTACGGGTCGTTATTCGGCCCATTTGTGGATCAGGTATTCAAAGCCAAAAACTATCCGCTGATCTGGCTTGAATTTTCACAGGTCATGGCGGTTCCTACGCTCATTTTATGCGGACTTCTGCTTTTGCTGAATCCGATTTTTATGAAGCCCGAAGAAAAACTGACCGCCTCCACGTCTTTTGTCAAAGACAAACTTCGCGAATTGGGCGGCATAAAACGCGTGGAGTGGATTACGGCCGCCGTGGTCGTTCTTTCCATCGCTTTCTGGGCAACCGACCGCGTTCATAATCTTCCGAGTTTCCTCGTCGGAATGTTCGGCATGGCGGCGCTGACACTCGCGGGCATTATTAAGGACGAGGATATCGGCGGAGGCGTTAACTGGACGATGCTCATTTTCATCGGCGGCATCTTTGGCCTCGCGAACATGATACAGGAATACAAAATCACCGACTGGCTTACCGGTTATTTCATGCCCGTCATGGAGAGCCTGGCGGCCAGTACGCTTCTGCTGCTTCTGGTCATGGCGCTTATATTCCTGGTTTTGCGATTTTTGGATCCAACGGGGTTTATCGTAATACCTGTGCTATTCCTGCCTGTTTCGGAAGTAATCGACATTCAGGCCGTGCCGCCTCTTGTACTCATTTCACCGATGATCCTGGCAATCACGCCGTTCTGGCTGTCGTACCAGAATTTCTGGGTGGCCATGTGCGAGGGAATGACAACGAATCAGGCGTTCACCGGCGGCCAGCGTATGAGAATGTCCACGGTATACGCGGGAATCGTCCTCGTAACCATGGCGATAAGCGTCGGCTACTGGAAGCTAATCGGAATGATTTAAACATTTTTGATTGTGGATTGTGAATTTAATGTCATGAAGCTGCTTGACGTTTAATTGCAATCCGCAATCGGCAATTTCTTTGATTTCGCGCTGCCGCCGCGCCTGACCTTGACAAGTTCGGCGGCAATTGAGAGGGCGATTTCCTCCGGAGATTCCGCCCTAAGATCAAGGCCTATCGGCGCGTGAACGCGGTTTAATAATTCCTCCGAAATTCCTTCCTCATCGCGGAATCGGATAAAACATGCCTTTATCCGGCGGCGGCTGCCTATCATGCCGATGTATTTCGCCGGGCTGTGAATAACCGCTCTAAGGCAGGGTTCGTCAAATTGATGCCCGCGCGTAATAAGCACAATATAAGTCTGCGGTGTAATTTCAAGAGCGCTCAATGTTTCAGCCATATCGCCCGTCAGCACTTCATCGGCGTTTGGAAAGCGTTCCCGGTTGGCGTAAACAACACGGTCATCCATAACCGTGGTGTGAAATCCCAGAATTTTTGTAAACTGTACAAGCGGAATCGCAAGATGCCCCGCGCCGACGATGACAACCTTGCGCACGGCCGTCATAACTTCAAAGAAAACTTCCGCCTTGCGCCCGCCGGACAGTTCCATCGTAACCCGCAGGCAATCTTCGCGCTCCTGACGAATGGCGGCTTCATCTATTATCGCCGCAAGCAGTTCCTGATTTTGAATATTTCCGCAACAGACCTCGCCGTTACGCACAAGACATTTGCCGCCCGGCGCGACATCGTTAAAACCGTCCGATGCAAGAACGGACGCAAGCACCGCCGCGTTTCCGGACTTTGAAATTTCGTCCAACTCTTCGGCGAGCCTTAACGCTATGCCGGAGTCTTTGCTCCATGGATCAATGAAAGCGTCAAGTACGCCTCCACAGACGGCAGGGCTGTTTGATTCTATATCATCAAGAAGCTCCACTTTTACCATTTCAGGCTGACGGGTGCGAATGGCTTCCACCGCCCTGCGGCGCACCTCGGCTTCGCCGCAGCCGCCGCCGATAGTTCCCAGAATTTCTCCCGACGCAGTAACGACCATCTTTGCGCCGACTTCCCTCGGCGTGGAACCAAGCGTTGATACGATGGTTGTTACGGCGAGCGTCTCGCCTTCATTCAAAAGCTGTTTTATCTGTTGATACATAATATTTCCGCCCTTTCCATTTCGATATTCATGATAACGGGAAATCATTATTTTACACAATACCGACGCATTGAACCGGCAAAATTTATACAATTAACGTATTGCCGCGCGTTTATGCTTGACAGGCGTTTTGAAGCTGTCTAGCCTTACGCCATGTTTACAAAGGCAATAGGCAAAGGCGGGAAATTCATACTCGACAAGATTGTCCGTTTTTTATCTGATCTGAATATCAATCCCAACATTATTACTTTTACCGGGGTGCTAATCAGTTTTTGGGCCGCTTTTGAATTCGGCTACGGAAAATTTTTTCATGGCGCGTGGGTTATCATCCTGGCCGGCCTTTTCGACATGCTGGACGGACGCGTGGCTCGCGTCAGTGGCAGGGTGTCTGAATTCGGCGCCTTCTACGATTCCGTTATAGACCGTTATTCAGACGTTATTATTTTACAGGGTCTTATGGTTTACTATGCCCGCGAGCAGATGCTCGGGCACGTGGTGCTTGTAGGCGTCGTGGTTATGGGCGCGGTACTGACCAGTTACGCGCGGGCGCGGGCGGAATCTATTATCCCGACCTGTAAAGTCGGCTTCATGGAACGACCGGAACGAGTCGTGCTTTTAATAATCGGCGGTCTTTCTTATGGCCCGCCCGAAACCAGTTATTTTTACGGCCGTATGGAAGCCGTGCTATGGGTGCTTGCCATTTTGGGCAACTGGACTGTTATAAACCGGATTCACTACACATGGCTGGAACTGCCGCGCAACACTAATCCTTCAAAAAACGCTGATTAGGCAACCTCCGAAAACTCCGAAATCAAGGCTTGCGACCGAGACAAAAGCTGTGTAGGGGCGCGATTTATCGCGCCCAACCAAGGTAAATGAGCATTTTGTCGAGGGAGCGTAACGCAGAGTTCGGGGTTTTCGGAGGTTGCAATTAATATTAACCGTTCATGCCGCGCTGATAAGAGTTTGCGTATATATATTCTTCGGTTCTTCAAAAATTTGCCGCGCGGGGCCATGTTCAACAATCCGCCCTTGACGCATGACAAAAATATAATGGCTGAGCGCCTTTACTGTTTTTATGTCGTGACTGATAAACAGATAAGCAATTTTGTATGTTTTCTGAATATCCCAGAGAAGCCCGATAAGCTGCATTTGTATTAATCTGTCCAGAGACGATGTCGGTTCATCCAGCACAATCAATTCGGGTTTGAGAACTAACGCGCGCGCCAGGGCTACCCTCTGTCGTTGTCCGCCTGACAGCTCATGCGGCAGTCTATCCAGTATTTGCGCGGATAATCCTACATCGCGCAATGTACGGATAATTATGTCGCGCAGACTGTCGTTTTTCGTTTCCGGATAGTGAAGCTTTACGCCTTCGCCTATGATTTCATTTATCGTCATTGCCGGATTTAACGCGCCATATGAATCCTGAAAAACAGGCTGCATGTTGCGGCGCATCCTCCGGATTGCTTTCGGATTCAAATCATGTATTGCGTTTCCCATGAAAAGAATTTTTCCTCTGCTTTTCTCCAGCCTCAACAGTGCCATTCCAAGTGTTGTTTTGCCGGATCCCGATTCGCCGACCAATCCAGTTGTCTGCCCCCGCCGCAAGACAATTGAAACATCATTTACCGCCGAAACAACTCCCCCGGCTCTACTGAAAAAGCCTTTGTGCGCCGGGAAATCGACGGATATCTTTTCTCCGGTCATAATTGCCGGCGCATTGATATCAAAATCATATGAAATTTGCGTATAATCAGTGCGTACAAGGCGTTTCGTATAAAATTGTTTCGGATTTTTCAGAACAAAATCCGTCGCGCCTGTTTCAACAATTTCACCGTTTTTCATCACCGCGATTCTGTCGGCAATCCTCCCGACAATGCCGAGATCGTGCGTTATGAACAGGATGGCCATTTGAGTGCGGGACTGTATGTCTTTCAACAATTCAAGTATCTGTTTCTGGATGGCGGTATCCAGAGCCGTGGTCGGCTCGTCGGCGATCAATAGTTCAGGATTATTTGCCAATGCCATTGCTATCATGATGCGCTGACGCTGGCCGCCGGAAAATGTGTGCGGATAATCTCCCAGTCTGGATACGGCTTCCGGCAATCCCACAGTATGGAGCAGTTCTATAACACGCGCCCGTGTTTCTTTCCTGTTTAAAGAACGATGAATACCCATATTTTCCGCAATCTGTTTTTCGATGGAATGCAGCGGGTTCAGTGAATTCATCGGATCCTGAAAAATGACCGAGATACGATTGCCTCTAAATTTTTGGATGGCACGTTCCGGCAGATTCAGGAGTTCAATGCCGTCGAATAAGATTGAACCTTCTGGCGGCAGCGCGTTATTGGGAAGAAGCCGGGGAATCGACATTGCGGCCGCCGTCTTTCCGGAACCAGATTCCCCAACAAGCGCCAGTATTTCATTTTTCTGAACGGCAAGTTCAATTCCCCTCACCGCATGGATGATGCCTTTGGGCGTTGAAAAACGAACTGAAAGGTTTTTAATATTTAAAAGCGGCTGTACTGTCATACGATTTCCCGGGCTCAAACGCATCGCGTATTGCTTCTGAGATGAAAACAACTAATACAAGGATTACAGCAATGGATAAAAAACCTGTAATGCCAAGCCATGGCGCATGCATATTCGCCCTGCCCTGCGCCAGTAATTCTCCAAGCGATGCCGACCCAGGCGGCAGTCCCAATCCTATAAAGTCCAACACTATCAAAAGTGTAATCGCGTTTATGAAGGTAAAGGGCAGGAAGGAAAGCGCCGCCGCCAACGCATTGGGAAGCATGTGCTTTCTCATAATATTAAAGTCGCCCACCCCAAGGGCTTTGGCGGCTTTGACGTAGGTAAAATTTCTCGTCCGCAGAAATTCGGCGCGAACGATTCCGGCCAGGCCCGTCCAGTTAAAAAGCAGCATAATGCATAACAGTAATCGAAAACCGGGCGTAAACATGCTGAACAGAATTATCAGGATAAACAGCAGCGGCAGACCGTTCCACACCTCTGTAAAACGTTGAAAAACAATATCTGTAATGCCGCCTGA
>Ga0082212_10012041_pt1 | contig 10916 bp, 13 predicted proteins | sample TergutNt197P3_FD_71548 | JGI IMG/M metagenome (GOLD analysis project Ga0082212, IMG submission 71548) | Neocapritermes taracua P3 segment gut microbial communities from Petit-Saut dam, French Guiana - Nt197 P3 | ecosystem: Host-associated > Arthropoda: Insects > Digestive system > Gut ...
GGACAAAAAAGTCGATCCATATGACGATGATCACGGCGAATGGCCTTACACACAATGCTTTTCGTAACGATATACAGGCGGAAATCCTGCTTGACGATTTATTCCAACCGGAGCTATAAGACGGCTCCCTGGACTGCCATCATTGCGTCAACTCGAAATCAAGCGTGCCTTGCTCCGCCCCGTTGACTATGAGCGTTATCGAATGTGTCCCCGGATAGTGTTTCCTAGTGCTCACATCCTCGAAAGAATGTTTTTTCGTGTAGGCTTTCTTTTGGTTCTCTTTGAAAGATATTTCAGATATTTGGAATATCTTTCTGTTCCTTTTTCCGCCGGATTTCACATAGTCGATTCCATATTCCAGCCTTACTTTTGCCGGGGCTTTTGTTTGTACCCAGAACGAGAATGTGATATCCTCCCCAATCGACACGGACGCCGATTCTAAAGCAAAACCGCCAACGGTTATGGAAGCAGCGTTTTCGAATCCGAAAACAGCCAGAACGTCGCGGTCGCCTTTTTTCAGCAGCGTCCTGCAGCCATGCTTGACGATCCAATCGGTGAGTTCGTTTTTACCGTACCACTCACGGGCGAGTTTCGCGACCAGCTCAGGATGTGTTTTGGAGATATCGTTGATGTTATTAGCGACGCTGTTGCGAACGTAGGGCGAAGGGTCCGTTTTCAACTGCTCCAATATAGGCAGTATCGGCGAAGGGTCTTTTTTGAAACTGTTTATTGCCTGCGCCCATGGGAGCGCGGGGCGGCAGCCCTCGCTGGAAAGCCTCCGAACGTGTTCGTTTTCGTGCTTGGACCATTTGTACATCTGAGCCATCATGCGTTCCTCGTGCTTGATTATGAAAGGTCTCACTGCCCACTCCGAGGATGAATGCCGGGTATACCTCTCTAAAGCTCTGATGGATATGTCCCAGTTTTTTTCGTCTTGCCCATAGACCTCGACAAAATCGGGAAAGAGGATGCAAAAGAATCCGTCGCATTTCGCCACGACCTCGTCTATGACGCTAATAGCCGCCTCATATTCCGACGGCAGGTACTTCCCCAGATTCATTGTTATCTGCCGGCCTCTGGCTTTCAGCTCCAGATCGTCCCAAGGAGGGCTCATAGTCGATTCCAAAAACTCGTCTACCGGGAACGGGTCGTAAGCCGACTTGATAATCGACGCAAACTCGCGCAGCGACTCGCTGTTCAGCCTGTCTTTTAATAGTTCCGCCATTTGTTTCACCTTCCTCTAGCGTAGTCCGTCTCCCATTATCACCGCGTCGTATTCGTAGGTTTTCTCGTTCACTCAATCTCGCCGCCTTTAAGCATTTTACATTGCGCAGGCCTGTTATTCAATACTAATTCGATACGAAAATCATTATGGTAATCAGCTTGCATTAAACTCAGCCTTGAAAAAGGCTGTGATTTGTCGTATGCTTTCATTGAAATTAAACTTTCGATGGGAAAATACCTTATATGATGATTATAAATGAAAGCAGAATGAAGAATTTGCACCGCGTTGTCATCATTACGGCGATTTTTCTTGTCGCTTCCGGGATAGGGTATATATTCCGCTATATTAGTTTTCCCGATACAAATATAGTGGTCGTCTATCTTTTAGCCGTCCTTATGACCGCATGGCTTGCCCGGAGCTTCATTTTCGGTTTTATCGCGTCGCTGCTGGCAACATTTTTGTTTAACTACTTTTTTGCCGAGCCGATTTTTACGTTTTCTGTTAATGACCCGAATTATATCATCACATTTATCATAATGACAGTTACCGCGCTTATCACAAGTACCCTTACTTCGCATGTCCAGCGAAACGCGATAGAAGCCAAAGAAAAAGAAGCGGAAACCAAGGCGATATATAATCTCACGAACCATCTGACCGACGCGAAAGAGTTGCAAGACATAGCCGGTATTGCAGCTTCAACCATTAGCGAGTGTTTTTCATGCAACGCAGCCTGCCTTTGTTTTGACGAGGCGAATATGCCCGAAAATACTTTTATCCAGCAAATACTGGGCGGCGAGCAGGTGCGGCGTGAGGTTACGGACATAGTCGAAATGAAGCACCGCATCGAGAGCCTGCGCGTGGGTTACGATATCGGCGCGGAATTCACCGATTGGCCTATATATGGCAGGGAAAGCATACTCGGCGTCATCCGTATCCCCAACGACAGGGGAAAAAACATGAATGATACGCAAAAGAGGTTATTGCGTACGATGATAGAAAGCACCGCCCTTGCGATGGACAGGTTCCGCTCGGCCGAACAGCGTGTGAAATCGCGGGACGAAACCGAAAAAGAGCGCTATCGCGCAAATCTTCTCCGCGCGATTTCCCATGATATACGCACCCCTCTGTCCGGTATGATTGGGACGACAGAGATGCTTATTAACATGACCGGGGCGGACGATTCGCGTTTTGATCTACTAATCGGTATGCAAAAAAGTATGGACTGGCTTCATTCGCTGGTGGAAAACATACTTAACCTCACCCGGTTGCAGGATGGGAAACTATCTGTCAACAAGCAGTGGGAGGCTGTCGAAGAGGTTATCGGGGAGGCGATCAGCCATATCGCGGCGCGCGAGCCAGGGCGCGAGATTTCTGTGACTGTGCCGGACGAACTTCTGCTGGTGCCGATGGACGCTAAACTAATCGAGCAAGTCATCATCAATCTGCTGGACAATGCGATCAGGTACACGGAGCCGGATCGGGATATCGGCATAACGACGGAACTTTCGGAAAACGCGGACGCGGTTTTATTTACGATCAAAGACGGGGGGACAGGGATCCGCGAGGAGGATCTGCCCAATATTTTTATGATGTTCTATACTTCCCATACAAAACACGCGGATTCCAGACAGGGCATGGGGCTGGGGCTCGCTATTTGTGAAACCATAGTCAAGGCACACGGCGGGAGCATCGAAGCTAAAAATCGTTTAGACGGTTCGGGCGCCGAGTTTGTTTTCACGTTGCCAATGGAGATCAAAACTTATGAGCAGGCATAATGAAACAATCCTTGTCGTCGAAGATGACGCGCAGATACAGAACTTTATCTGCTATGCGCTGAAAAACGAGGGTTTTTCTTATCTAACGGCAAACAACGCGCAAAACGCCCTGAGCAAGCTGGTATCGGAAAGGATAGATATCATGCTTCTCGACCTCGGCCTCCCGGATTTTGAAGGCGTGGAAGTCATCAAAAAAGTCCGCGAATGGTCGGAAATGCCGATCATTGTCGTTTCGGCAAGGGATCAGGATAAGGAAAAAGCCGCCGCTCTTGACAGCGGAGCCGATGATTATTTAACGAAACCTTTCTCCGCAATAGAATTGATGGCACGCATCAGGGTTTCTTTGCGCCATTTGAGTTTGCAGGGAAATCATGGGAAGCAGGCTGTCTTGAGCGTGGGCGGTTTGCGTATGGATTTCGAGAAACATCTTGTGAGCCTCGACGGTTCCGAGGTGCATTTATCCCCGATGGAGTATAATCTGTTGTCGCTCCTTTTAAAAAACGCGGGAAAGGTTTTGACGACGGGGATAATAATACGCGAAATATGGGGCGTGGGCTACGGTTCTGACACTCAGGCGCTGAGGGCGCTTATGGCAGGCTTGCGCAGAAAAATCGAAGTCAACCCGGCAAAACCGCGTTATATAATGACAGAAATAGGGGTTGGTTACAGGCTTGTCGACGAGTAGGCACGGCGACATGTTACAAAGCCATTTTGGAGTCTTCCGGAATGGCTTTTTTCATTTCCTCACAGCTTTCTCACACGGAACGCCCATTTCTCACACTGTCCTCACATTATATGGTCCATCATGGTTACAATATAACGTTTTGTGTCTTGAGTGTAGTGAAAGGAATGGTCTTTACCATGGCTCATTCGGTTACAGATGAACAAAAAGATTTAGCCGCGCTGTGTGATTCTGTCAAACATCTTGTCGGCGAAAGTGATTTCTCAACATGCGAAAATATGATTGCCGACGCTATGTGCAGATACCCTCACGCACCGCAGCCGCATAACCTCATGGGAGTGATATATGAACTCAAAAACGATCATGAAGGCGCGGTAAAACATTTTAGGGCGGCATGGTCCCTCGACCCGACCTATATCCCGGCCCGGTATAACCTGGATAACTTTGCCTCATTTTATGCTCGGGGTAAATACGCTTTTGATGAAAAAGACTGCCCTGTGAATAGAGAATTACATAATTTCTTTTAATAATAAACGCGGGCGCGAAGGTTATTGCGTCGCGGCAGCGTATGCGGTGAGAGGTATAAACATGAAATCGTACTCAAACAGGAAAAATGATGGCTATACCATTATCGTAGGCTGCGGGAGGCTGGGCGCGAACCTTGCGAACACGTTATCAGACGGTGGCGGCGAAATCGTTGTTATTGATAAAAATCAGGACGCTTTCCGCAAGCTCTCCGCCTCGTTCGGCGGAATCGCTTTAGCTGGCGACGCTACTGAAATGACTGTTCTTACTAACGCGGAAATTGAAAAAGCGACAGCCGTGATCACCGTCACCAACAATGACAACACAAATATCATGGTAGCCCAGCTTGCTAAAGAAATGTTTAGTATCGGTCAAGTGATTGCAAGGCTTTACGACCCGGAGCGGGAGTGCGTTTATAAAGAGTTTGACATTGAGACCATCTGCCCTGCCGTACTGTCTACGATAGAGATAGACAAGCTGCTGGGAACGGTGGAAACTGGGGATGAAGCGGTATGAAAGATCGTATATTTTTGATCGGCGGTTTTAACAGGACAAAATCCCTTGCCACTTCGCTGATAAAAAAAGGGTATCAGGTGACAGCGATAAACAGCGATATAGCGAATTGCAGGTCTTTGGCTGAGATAGAAAAACTCACTGTTTTCAACGGCGACGGCTCGAAGCCTTTTGTCTTAGAGGACGCGAACGCGTACAACGCCGATATCGCCATTGCCCTCACAGAACGCGACGAGGATAATCTCGTCATATGCGAGCTGTGCAAAAAGAAGTTTAATGTCAAGAAAACTGTCGCCGTAGTTTCAGACCCGCAGAAAACGGAGTTCTTTTACCGTATGGGGATCGATTCTGTCGTCTGCGCAATCTCCGCCATCGCGGGCATAATCGAGCAGCAGGCGTTTCTAAATGAGATCGCGACACTGGTTCCGGTCGGCAGCGGATGTATCAAAATCGCTCAGGTACCGATTTCCCAAACCGCGCCCGCTGTGGACAAAAAGCTTTGGGAGCTGAGCCTGCCAAAGGACGTCATTATCGGATGTATGCTCCGCGGGGACAAGAGCATGATACCGCGCGGCGATACGCGCATACTTTCCGGCGACATTTTGGTTCTTTTGTCAACGGACGAACACGAGCTGGCGGCAGTCCGGGAGTTAACGGGACGGTGAGGTTTTGAAAAGGATTTTATCCTCAAGCAGCAATTATGGTAAGCTGATACTGCTTATAGGATTGCTTGTCGCTGTGCCGCTTGTAGTTATTCCGTTTTACCCGGAAGAAGCGCGGTATGCGCCGGGATTCCTTGCGCCATCGTTGGTTTCGTTGGCTTTAGGGCTTGTCGTGTGCGTTTTTGCGCCACATAAAGAAAAACCCGCGACGGAATGGCTGTCGCCCCTCCAACAAGGCAGTTTACCGGTCATGCTCGCATGGTGTTTCGCTTTTTTTGTAGGGGCGGTCCCGTTTATGATAGGCGGCCAATTGACGCCCATCCTATCCCTGTTCGAATCGGTCAGTGGGTGGACGACCACAGGGCTGACGGTGGCGGATGTGACGGGAATGCCGCATATTTTTCTTTTTCACCGTTCGTTTATGCAATACTGCGGCGGCCTGGGTTTCGTCATAATGATCGCTATGCTTGTAAAAGGCAAGCAAAATATGACCCTGTACAGTGCTGAAGGCCACTCGGACAGGATAATGCCAAGCCTGAAAAAAACAGCGCAGTCTATTTTTCTTTTATACAGTTCATTTCTCGTCGTCGGCTCGCTGGCATATCGTTTGTTTGGCATGGAATTTTTTGACGCGGTTTGCCACACTATGTCCGCGTTATCCACAGCCGGTTTTACCACGCAAGCCGGCAGCATCGGGCATTATCAGAGTCTGCCGATAGAAATAATAACTATTGTCCTTATGCTCGTCGGAGCGACCAGTTTTGCCGTTCTTCTTTCGCTTATAAGGAGGAGATTCCGGGTGGTTCTGAAAGTGAGCGAAGTGCGTTTTATGATTGGTCTAATCCTTGTTTTCACGCCGCTTGCGGCTTTTTCGCTAATGGGCAGTTTGGGGCTTGGTTTTGGCGAAAGCCTTATAAACTCGTTATTCGGCGTTGTAACAACGTTTACAACGACCGGGTATTCCATAATGAATTACTCTCATTGGCCGCCTTTTGCGCTGGGGTTGCTTTTGGTTTTGATGGTTATTGGCGGAAGCGGGGGGTCGACGGCCGGTGGGATAAAACTTTTCCGAACATATTTGCTGATCCGCATTACAAGGGAGAATATAAAAAACAGGCTGTCCCCGGTGCGGCGGACATCCGTCCCGTCATATTACCGTGTGCAGGGGAAAATGTTCATTAACGACACTTTGATTAAAAGCATTATCGGGTTTGTCGTTTGCTATACCGGGGTTTTGATAGCCGGAACATTACTGCTGACTCTGACTTCCGGCTGCGCTTTGTTCGACGCTATGTTTGAGTTCGCGTCGGCGCTTGGCACGGTCGGCATTTCCAATGGGTTGACAAACGCGGCGGCGTCGCCGGGGTCGCTTGTCGTGCTGATGTTTGGGATGATCCTCGGCAGGCTTGAGGTGTTTATCGTTTTCATCGGCCTGTTTTCAGGGGCGTACTTATTAAAGCAGCAGATTCAAAAAAGGGGTAGGGGAGACCACTAATACCCTATCTCCTGCTTCTTGTATTGTAAAAACTGCTAAGTATTTCAGTTGCGTATATACTCTTATATACTTCGCATGTCTTTATATACTCGTATATACTTTGTGTCAACTCCCCATTATCTTCACGTAGAGCTTCCGGTTGCGCGGCGGGTCGAATTCGCAGAAGTACAGCCCCTGCCATGTTCCCAGAACCAGTTTGCCGTTTTCGATGAAAACTGTCGCGCTCGAACCCATCGCCGACGCTTTTAAATGAGCTGAGCTGTTGCCTTCGCCATGGCGGAACTCGGCGCGGTCGGGAAAGGCTTTATTTAGTCCAATGAGTAGATCGTGCACCACGTCCGGGTCGGCGTTCTCGTTTATGGTGATCCCCGCCGTGGTATGCGGGCAATAGACCACGGCGATACCGTCATTGACGCCGCTTTTTGCTACGGCGTCCCTGACTTGCGGCGTTATGTTGTAAAAGTCCTCGCTCCGTGTGGGTAGTGAATACTCTTGAAGCACTGTCATACCTCCGATCAATCAGATATCTCTTTGCTGTTCAGTTGGTGTATTTAAAAGGCAGTTTTCCGGATACAACTCGAACAGTTGCGATTTCTCTTTCACCCCCTAATCCCGCTCTTTCACGGTCACATGGACGCTGTCGCCGGGTTGTTTCCCGATTTTCGCCCTGATATCTTTGAGGATGCCGATGATATAACATATCGAGCCGTCATCATTTTTCACGCCCATGTTGACGACGCTGCCATCGTATGGCTCCCCGTCAAAAGTCGCGCGAACCTTAGCCCTGCCTTTGCCGAACTCCGCCCTGACGTCGTATGGGAACGGTATATAGGCGCCTCCCTTTCCTATATCCGAAGCCATTATCACCGCGTCGTATTCAAAAGTTTTTTCGTTCATTTGATTCCACCGCCTTGAAGTATTTTACATTGCGCGGGTCTGTTATTCAATACTATTCAACATGAAAATCATTATGGCAATGCGAAGCCTTATATAAAAGGTTCATAATTTGGTAGGTTCCCATTTTGGGAACAGGCATCCGCTTTAAGTGGCGCAAAAAACGCCCGGCAGGGTTTTCGAAACCTCGCCGGGCGTTTTAGTGATTGTTGCTGCGGCGATCAGTAACTGAGTTCGATTATATGTGTTTCATACCTTGTTTTATCCATGCAGTTGAATCCGCGGACTATAAGACGGTTCGGTAGAGTTTCCATCGCAGCAAGGCTACATTCTGTCATGAAGCGCGTGTTTGTGGCGTCAAGAGATATGATACCCCCGTTTCCACCCGGGCCATCCGGCAAACGCTGTTCGGGACCAAATGGCAAGTCTTCGTAATTTTCACACAAGAACTCAAACAGAAGACCATCCTCCGTCGCTTCATATCTTACACGGTCAACTACCGTGTATTCGACTCTCACGTTTACAGACACCTCGCTCGCTGAGAGCGTGATATTGTCGATGCGGACGCCGGCGTCGGCAAACTCTACCGGCTGTTTGATTGAAGCCGCCTCAAAATGCCCCGTGTTCCTTAATGTAAACGACAAGTTTGTGACAGGATGGTCGCGTTCCGTTTCCACCGAGTACGGCATAGGGATCAATACACAAATCAAGTCCAAATCCAATTCATCGGCAGCCTCGCCCTCGTAATGCGAGTCAAGGAAGAGTACAAGCGTTCCGTCACTTTCCATTTGGCAGCTCCAACCGCCGGTGAACCTTCCTATGCCCGCTTTTACGATTTCCAATCCGTTCGCTTCGGCATACTCGGCGATTGTGCGCGTTTCGCCATCAAACAATGGCCCTAAAACAGTGATTGGGTCATCAGGATAGTAGTCCAACGCAATAATCAATATAGCATCTTTTTGCGTCGGCGTAACTGTGAATGCGATATAAATATCGCTCCCATCGAATATAGCGTCCCTGACCGCGAATGTCGCAAGCTCTGACCGGCCGGTGTTTTGCGGCATATCGCTCTGAACGATATTGGACGCTTCCGGCAGTACATCACCTGAGTTGACCCTGCCGCTGAAATAATCCAGTATTCCAAAACTGTTTGTCATTGCCAACGCGGTGGTGGCGATAAGCAGCATTGCTGCGACTGCCGCCGCAATGATGGCTGATTTTTTTATTCCAAGTTTCATTTGTTTTTCGCCCTCTCTATGTTCCAGATTTCGGAGCACATTGTCTACCTTGACATAGGTAGAGTTTGGAACATCCGGCTTTTTCGCATTTCTAAGCGCGATTTCTATATTGTCCTGCACTTCCCAAGCCCTCCTTACGTTTCGGTGGCGGAGCCTCCGATAGTGTTTCTTTCAAAATCGATTTTGCCTTTGATAACCGCCATTTGACCGTGCCTTGCGGGATCTGCAGCACGCTTGCTATCTCTTTTATCCTCATATCCTGAAAGTAGTAAAGTGTGATGGCTGTTCGAAGTTCAAGATCGAGGCTGGCTACCGCGGCGTTTAGTTCGTCATTGCCTAGATCGTATGCGTCCTCATAATGAGGCTCATATGTAATGTCGTCAAGGTAAATGACTTTTTTCCGCGCGCTGTACGCGGCATTTGCCTGATTGATAAGTATGCGTATTATCCACGTCTTAAAGAATTTGATATTTTTTAGTTTGTGGATGTTTTCGTATGCTTTCACCACAGTTTCACAAACAGCGTCATCGGCGTCGTCCTTGTTTTTTAAAATGGACATTGCGATTCTGAATAAATCCGGAACGCACAGGCGGATGACTTCATCAAATGCGGGCTTGTCGCCCTTTTTGGCAAGCTCTGCGAGTTCTGTCAACTGCTCCCTCACCTCCATCTGCTTATTAGATTATCTTCAGCGCAAAAAGGTTGGCGTTATATACCGGATATTCCATCACTTAAAAAGACAGAGCGAATAAAGCTCTGTCAAGTTACAGGCGAATTACTCCGCCCTGTACTGCATAATGGGGAATATTTTGCTTACGCTTATCGCTATCCGACAACTTTTCCGAATAAATGAACCATACGTGCCGCTCTGTTTTTTAGGTTATATTATGCTTGAAAAATATTCCTTCGTTACTCGGAGCTGTTTGTGTTAAATTATATTCCAAAGGTTTCCTTTTATTTCACCGGTGCCTTTAGAGATTTTTGTAAATTTCGGAGTTCCGTCAGTATCGGTTTTACGGTAAAAATAATGGTCTGTATCTTTATAAAGCTCCCAACCGTCGCGCTCACAAAACCGTTTCAGTTCTTTCCACGACGGCATTTTATTAAACTCCTTATTTTTTCCTCATCATTGAGGATCAAGGCTTTAAATACATAAGGCAAATGTGATTTCCCGGCTCCTGCTGACCAATACGCAAATTCCTTGTAATAATCCTCGGAATATTCGAGAATTGCGCAAGCTAATTTTTGCAGAGCGTCGTTTAGGTCGGCGCCGTTTTCCGCCAGATCGATCTCATCTAAAGCTACAGTGATTGATCCGTCGTCTTCGGCAAAAGATTTCGCATGATAAGTATATGCGGATAAGAGATTTTCGAGAACGGTAATATCAGAAAGAAACATATAGTCGCGTGTTCTCTTAATAAACTTCGGTTTGTCGCGGATAACGGAGTCAACTACCGCGCTCCACTCTTTTCTGACTTGTGTTGCGGAAACGGTTGTCACGAAAAATCACCATCCTTATACGACGATTTTAATGCAAAACGTACAGCATGTCAATAGTGTACGTTTTTATTTCCACAGGAAATAATCTGTCCGTCTTGCCTGACTTTAAACAAACAAGAAACTAAGATATATTTAACGGCTGATCTTTCTTATCGCCCGGATGTGACAGTTCGCAGATATCACTGAAAGGATGTGGCAAGATGAAGAATATCTCCCCACGGGCGCGAGGTCTGCTCTTATTTGACGCATACGGATATTCGGTTTTTCTGAACGAAGAAAGCACCGTGTCGGTCAGCGGTATCAGTCTGCCCCGATTCCGCTCCTCCCAGATTTCCATGTCATCCTCATGATACTTGGCAAAGCCTATTTTTGAGTTCCTTCTGTTCAAACAAATTGTAGAGCCGCAT
>Ga0082212_10006759_pt2 | contig 10915 bp, 1 predicted proteins | sample TergutNt197P3_FD_71548 | JGI IMG/M metagenome (GOLD analysis project Ga0082212, IMG submission 71548) | Neocapritermes taracua P3 segment gut microbial communities from Petit-Saut dam, French Guiana - Nt197 P3 | ecosystem: Host-associated > Arthropoda: Insects > Digestive system > Gut ...
TTGCACGCTTTGCGAGGCGGGCGATACCGTTACCGAACTTACTTCGGGAAGCGACGTCCCCAGATATACGATGTAAGGATTTAACGGATTGCCATGTATGGCGTCGGAGCTAAAGGTCAAAGGCGTATTGTTGGCGCTAAACTCCTGATCTGTTGCATGGTTGTACACCTTCAACGTGATGGATTCGCTGCCTTCGCCGTAAATCATCAGGAAACCCATGTATTTGTCGAGACTTGCCTCGTACCGCAACAAAACCGAACCGCGACACTCGCTTCCGCAGAACGCGCCCAATTCTATCTGTGCGCTACGCATTTCCGTGTTGTCGTTTACGACTATGGCAGTCAGGGTCATGCTGTTTGAAAAACGGCTTTCGTCTGTCGTCCATTTCATTTGCGCAAAAGCGTCAAGCGAAGAAAAAAGCGACAAAAAACATATCAGATATATCCGCCAATCGCGAAAAATCTCGGCTAAAATATTGATATTTTGTTTGTACATATCAATTACAATTTAACAATTTTCATCGTTGTTTTTCGCGTTCCGTCTTCTACGGTTATCAGGTACACGCCTGCAGGATAATTGCTGATATCCATACGTGCGACAGGGTCGGTAATGATTTGACGTATCAGTATTTTTCCCGCAATATCTGTGACGGTCACATTGTACTCGCCGACGCCGCCGAAATGTAATGTAAACTTTCCATACGTCGGGTTGGGATAAACCCTTGCAAACGATTCCGCCAACTCGCCGTTTCCGGTAACGGAAGCGCCCAAAGAAATAACGTAGGTATTCAGCGGATTGCCATGAATGGCGTCGGCTTCAAAAGTGATCGGCATGTTGTCGGCAGCATATTCTTTTTTTGCTGTATGGTCGTACACCTTGAATGTGATGGGTTCGGCGCTTTCGCCGTAAACGAGCAGGAAGCCGAGGTATTGATCCAGACTTTCCACGTATTGCAGCAGCGCCGAACCGCGACAGTCGTCACCGCTGAATGCGCCTATTTCGAATCGGTCGCTGCGTATCTCTCCGTCGCCGCTTACCACGATTGCGGTCAGGGTCATGTTGCTTGCAAAAAGGGTTTCGTCGGCTTCCCATTTCATATCATTTTGCGAAGCAGTTGCAAGACTTCTTAAACCCACGGCGGGTATGGACGGATAGAAAAACGATTGCGGAACTGCATTGACGGAATAGTACATGTAACCCTTGCCCGGCGTCATGTTACTCAGACTGCCTATCCAGCCGCTTGCTCCCATGTAGGTGGCAAAACCGGTCTGTCCCTTTATCTGGTCGCCTGTCAGCGAGTTGAGTCCGCCCAAAGCGTTCTGAACGGGTAGCGTAAACGACGGTATATAACCTATCCAGTTCCATTTCTCTTCGATGCCGATTGGCGTTGTTGCAGGAGCGGCGTACGGACCTTTCAATTCAAGCGTATGGTCGCGGTTCGTTTTGACGGAATACATTGTCGTTGCCGAAATACCGGTAAGCGTTCCGACCCAGAAAGGCTGCTGCAGATAGGTATTGCGCCCCTTGATGATTTCGCCTGCCTCGCCAAGCGACTGTTTCATCTGGTCGAGAATAGTCGGACTGTTGCTCACGACGTTGGTCGAAATCCAGTTCCATCCCGTTTTAAGCGTTATAACCTGTTCGGCAACGTCAAGCGCATTGAATATCACCGGATTATCAGGCATTCCAATCATTGTCGAAGGCGAAAAACGTATATCGTTCACGGACGTTTCAATTTCAGGATAGATACGTCCGGTGGAAGCATCCCACAGTTTGAACGTTACGGGCTGATTATTATGAATTTCATTGCCATATACATCGGCAAAAGTAAACCATGCATTGAACGCATCCACATACAACGGAGAAGTGACGCCCACGCAAAGGTTGCCGATAAAAGCGGCAAGCAGGTCGTCGGCGTCTTCCTGAAACACGCCGTCAATCTTGATTTGACCGATAATATTCATGGACGATTCAAAATCATTCGGATTAACATGCCAGTCGGGACGCTCGCCGGTTACCTTCAACTGCACGGGCAGAATTTCGGTAACGCCGTTGCCGCTTGTAAGCCCGATTGCCGTTTCATAATTACCGATATTGACGCCCTGATTTACCGAGAAAGTCATGTCCCTGTTTGCCAATGGCTGCAATGTGCCTGCGGTGTTGCTTGCCGAAAGCCACAACGGAATATTTTCAATGGCAAAATTGACCGCCGTACCGCCTGTATTCGTTATCCGTGCCGTAAAAGTCCGCGTTCCGCCTTCTTCCATGAGCAAATGCACAGGGTCGGTATCCCACTGAAGGGCATTGCGCCGAACGTATGCAGTCCAGCTTTCGGTATTACTCTCGTTGTTACGCATGTCGCGCACATCGCTTACAGAAATATTTAAAATTGTACCTTCGACACGCGCAAACCAGGTCGGGTCGAGCGTGAACACAATCTTGTTGTTCGACGCCACAAAATTAAACGGTACATTTTCCACCGGACGAACATCTTTTACCGATACGGCCGTAGGCGAAAATCCGGTTACCGTTCCATCGGCTTCAAAGTTGTCGGTAGTTGCCATGTTTCCGTTGGTCGGACTAACGGTGATAAGGCCATTTGGCTGTCTTACATATTCTTCAAACGGATAATAAGCCTGCAAACCTGCTTCGTTGCCGCGCAATTTGCTGTTTTTATTGAGTAAAATTCCGTCGCGGGTCAGCGCGCTGTTCCAGATTCGTATCTCGTCAAAATAACCTTCAAAATAGTTGCTGAAATCATTCGTCGGCGCGCGTTTTGCACCAAAATAGTAGAAGCCGCTGCTAAAGTCGCCAAGCAGACTTTCTGCAAATACAGCAGTACTCACACCGTCAATATAAACGTTGACGCTTCCGTTGCGTCTTACCGACATGGCTAAGTGATGCCATTTGTCGTCCATCAGATTATTTTCCGTCAATACCTGATTTTCAGTTCCATCGTCTGCATAAAGTATTAGACGGCTGTTTGCATCTGTTCCGATAGAACCGTTGTCGCAACTGAAAAGGGTCTTGTTTGCCTGACTGCCGTTTCCGCTACTGAACCAAAATTCAAGCGTGAAATCACAGAAGACATTCAACGGATAAGTAGCGGAATTTATTGAGAAATAGCTGTTATTCGTCTGTTTAGCCCTACCCGACGGATATATATACCAGTCGGAATTTTTCAGTGACAGATTACGTGAACGCGCCTTATCTATTGCAATAGCGCCCTCGCCTTCGTCGAGCGGCCAGTAGCCGGTAAGTCCGTACTCCCTGCCTGATTTTGTCAAACTCATCTCTGCTGAAACATCCGCAAGCGATCGTTTTACGCCGTAGAAATGCAGTTGCGCCACAGCGCCGCTAAAGCCGTCGCTTCCGGTTGCATTGTTGCCCACAACAAGTTTGCCCTGCGTTTCGGGTACGCCGGTCAACGACTGTGAGGTAAACAGCGTGTTGGTAGTAGCGGTTTCAAATTCGTAAACCGATACGGTGTTATTGGCACGGTCGTAAACCATTGCGATATATTTCCATGTATCGTCGTTAGCTATTGCATTTGTGGAAGTGTATGTTTCATTTCCAATTTTCAATACAACCTTGCCTGCCGCGTCAAACCCGAGCAAAATGTAATTGGCGCTTTCTCCAAAAGCAAACAGCGTACCGGAGGTGTTCTGATTGCGCCTGAACCATGTTTCGATAGAGAACGATCCGCTTGCGAAAATGGGAAGTTCGGTCTGCGCCGATTGTGAACCTGTAAATTTAAGCCCAACATTTGGCTCCGCTATCGGCTGGGCATTCAATACGCCCGAAATACTGAAATTGATTTTCGTAAGTATTCCTGTTTGAATGTCTTCATTGAAGGTAATCGACAGTTCGTCGCCTGCGCCAAGAATACCGTTTGCAGGTGAAGGAGCGCCAAGCGATGCGGGTCGGCTCATATCTACCCAACCGCTAATAGCAGGCGAGATGTATTCGGATAACAGGACGCCGCCGGCAGTCTCGCAAACAGTGAGAGCGCGAAACTCATATTCGCCATCTGTTTTCAGGTCTTTATGCCACCAGTATTTTATGGTAGGTTCGGTGCCGAGAAGAGTTTTATTACCCTTAGCGTTATTATAGCGAGTTACATCGTAATAAAACTTCATTTCACTGCTCCAACGAGCATCAGATTTGAGGCGATACTGTAATTCCACATAACTGAAATTGGAAAAATTAATGTCATAATCTTCCAATTCGATCTGGATGCTGTCGCCTGTGAGGGTATTCATAATCCAGTTATCCTGCGGATATTTAATTTCGACCTCGCTGCACGAAGGTATAAATTCAACGGATACTTTTACTGAGTCCGAAAGGTCGGGATCGCAGTCGGATGCAAGAATCAGACGAATATCATTATATGAATCCTCATTTGGCCCCTTCTCTATAGTTAATGTTTTATTCAACACTTGACCGGACGAAACTGAAAAATAACGTCCGTTGCCGATAGGCAGTCCATCAATTTTTAGTTCAGCACCGTGTGGATTAGTACTTTCATCTACCGTAAGTTTAAACCAGCCCGTTCCCTCGGTTTCCGATTCATTTGTAATGTCAAGCATGAATGAAGCCGGACGCGTCGATGGAACCTGCAAACGATATACGCCGCCAGAAACAGCCATTTTGGGGACTTCAATCTGCATGGTTCCTTCATTGATGATGAAACCGGGTTCAAAATACTTTGTGCGTACTTCGGGTTCGAAAGGACAACTTGTGCGACCGGCACGTGTGCGGAACATGTAGGTTTTAGGATTACTTTCATTGTCCAAGCACCAATCAACTGAAATTTGGTCAGTTGCCCCGCTTTCATCCAATACAAAACCCTGCATTGTGGTTGCCGAAGTCCCAGTATCCCAAGTTAACGTTTCATTTCCTTTATAACCTGTTTGAGTACTAAAATCTAAGCCGACTCCAAATACATTAAGTTCTCCGGCTGTGACAAAAAATACATTGTGAGTAAGTGAAAAACCCTTTTCCCACATTTCTTCATCTACAAACGTTTCGCTTTTTTCAATTCTTGCACCTCCACCAAAACTAATATTTCCCGACTTTTTTTCACTTTGATTGTATCGGTTGTTGCGTATCGCATTTACCTTTCGTTCTTCATTATCCGCCAAATGCTTAACCCATTGATTGATTTTATCGTTATAATAAATGATTGAGTCGGTGAACATAATAGTTCCATGACCGTTAGTTACGTTGCCGTCATTGTCATATTGAGGATTCCATCCGTCTTCCATTTTTTGTTTCAATTCGTTAGGCAGTATCAGTTTATAACTGGGTCCGTCCAAATCATTTGTTGCAGCATTTCCCCAAACACCTTTGTCGTCATTCCGTGTTCCGAATCCATATTCGTTCTCCAGTAATTTGGATACATAAACCGGATATTCTATAGTTGCAGAATTGATTCCTGACTCGCTAAAAATAAATTGACTGCTCAAAGCATTCCTCCACTTTGGAATCATTATGTTTTCAATTTCGTCGCCGGTATAGTAAAATGTTGTTCCGAAAGACAATCCGATTGACAAAGCATTTTGTTTTGCAATGGCGTATTCGCCAACAATAATAGGATTTTTATTAGCATCAAGTACATAATCATTGGGGTTTTCAATTTTTTCATCTTTAACTATTGTAATGTTATTTGTCAAACCATAAAGTGTATTAGTGCCTGTACCGACATATAAATCTGCGTTATGACCAACAAAAATAGGTTCGTTTGATGTTTGCACTCTGTCTGTAAAGGTAGTTATTTCTTTCCACTCTCTATTAGAAATATATTTAGTTTCAATTTCTGCTTTTGCGCCGGTTTTTATTGTATTGCTGATTTCTCCTCCTGAACTAACACCTATTCCAGCCAATGTAATGGTTGTCGTACCTACTTTTGTAAAAGCAGTATTTTCTATTGAAAAACCCTCATTGAGACTAAGGTTAAAGCTCCAAATTGAGGTAGATCCCTTTTCGATGTATGCGTAACTATTAGAGCCGGGCGGGTCATGCAGAATATAGTCAATCCTATCGTCTGCTGCAGTAAGAAAATCAGTACCGGTACTTCTTCCCCCCAGTACATAAGCACGCAATCCTCCAGATCCGAAGTTGTCCGAAAAGTATGGAAAGTCGTCTATTCGTATCATTGCGCTTAATTCCCGTTCACCGGTGGTCAGGTCTGCCATACCGCCAAGAAACCTGAATACGCCCTTTCCTATGGAATCAAGCGTAATGGGATCCGGAAAGGATTCCATTAATAACTCACCGCCAAATGAAACCTCGCCGCCTTTTACGGGAACAATATCCGTTTCGCCATTATTGGGATTGTGATATTCTTCAAATGCCGAAAGCAAAAATGTATAGGGTTCGCCCTGACGAAATACTGGCATGTCGTTGAAAGTATAAACAGGGTCTTTTCCCTCCTCAAGCGTTACCAATGGAATAGGAGGAGTATCCTTATCAATTTCAAATTCTTTATCCCCAAAATAATCTACTGTTTGTCCATCAACTGACTGCTGTATTGTAAAGCTTGGATTAGCCTGATAGTAATAATTCCATTCGGCGTGGTAGCGTACCGTATCTTTATGCTCCTGTTGTTGCCAATACCCCGCCATGTTTCCCTGTTGTGGTATCCATATCGAATCTGTCCATGTAAATACGCTGCTTTTTAGCATCTGGTCGTCCATCACCGGTGCATTACGCAAATCTAAATAATCACGACGATTGTAAATAGGATTAAACTGGGTTGTTCCGGAGGCATCAAGGTCTTCTATGGTATAAAGTTCGGGATATACCCACGCCACAAATTCACCTGTTTTGGGGCTGACATGAATTGTAATGGTTTTATCCGAAACGTTCATCCGTGTTTCGTCCTGAATCAAAGCGCCGGGATACGTCCATTTTGCCCATTTGTCTGAAGTCCTGTGCAGAAAGGTTGTATCTGTTTCTACCGTAGTCAGTTTTACCGACGTCGGATTTGCAGCAGTAAGTTTCAGTATGTCAGCGCCGATATTGTTCACGCGCATTCCGAAGCCCGATTCCTTTTCGTGTTCGCGCTTACCGCCGACAATATGACCTATCAGTTTCACGCGGGTAGTGTTATGAAATTCTATACCGCTTTCATGCTTGTTGTAATTTAGGTCTTCCAACTCGCCTGTAATATCGTTCCATTTTTGTAGAAAACCGTCGTTGACAAATGTATGTCCTGTTTTCTTGACTTGAACCTTATGAATGCCGATAGGCACGCTGATTTTAAAACTTCCATCGGGGTTACTTGTTACAGGCTGCCCGCTGGCTATGACTTGAATACCGTCAATTTCAAATGTACAGCCATCTACCGGATATGTACCGCCTTCGTAAAAGACAATACCTGATACCTCAAATGATGAAATATCTGTAAAATCCGTTCCGTTATGCACCATCGAAGTCGGACTGATGTAACGCAACTGCTGTGAAGGATTAAACCGGTGGACGCCCAGCGAAGGAACGATTGAATAACTCGTTCCTTCTCCAAAATAGGGAATACCCCCTATCTGATAATTTCCGTCGCGGTCTGTGATACCTTTTAGCGCCAACTGTGTACTGTCATTGGGGACGAGGTCGCTGAACTCAAGGTCGCCGGTTTTGGCATGGTTGCCATTGTAAACCGTTCCTGCACGACTCATGTCAAAAGCGTGACCTTTTAACCCCTCGTCTAAAGTCCAGTAGCCTTTCAGACCTGTTTCGTTCCCGATTAGACGACGGCTGTAATCTCTTGTTATTTCAGATTCGGATAATGTACTGTTCCAAAAACGGATTTCGTCAATATTGCCAACCAGTTCGTGACCTAAACTTATTTTACAGTTTTCGACGGTTTGCTTTGCCGCGTTATGCGAAGTGATAATCGAAGTTTCAACGATATTAATATCGCCAAAGCCACGAACATAATCATGGTCAAGAACGGTATAAATCCACAGTTCATTGCCATTTCTTGTAATCGCAATATGCGAAAAGTGATTGGCGGGAATAATCGCCGAACGTTGTGACGCCTCTGTTCCCATTTCGGTGAATATTTGATACTGTCGATTATGTTCATCTCCTACCTCAATCATCGAAATTGTTTGATCTGCCATATATCCGATAGTTTTTGTTCCGGTATTGGATGCATCCGGATTTAACCAAAACTGTAATGTCCATTTTTCAGAAGTCCAAATTTCATTAAAAAATTCTGAGTCGGATGCAAGCCATTCGAATTTTTGACTTCTGCTACCGTTTGATTTCAACGATCGATACTGGGTTTCATCATTTTGTAAGTCGTTGCGCCGTACCAGCATATTGACGCCATTAACGGCATTTCCCGTACCGTAAGTGACGCGCCCTGATACAGTGCCAAAAGCCTGCGTAAAACCGATATCTTCTGTCTTCGACACTACGCCTTGTTCTGCGCCGCATTGACTTATGAGTTCTACCATATACTCGTAGAAAATACCGGTCAGCGCATTATTATCGCTCCAATAAGTGGTAGTTGAACTGCTTGTTACAGTTTCAAGCGGAACCCATGCGTTATTTGGACTGCCGACAACCTTGCGGTACACGCGATAAATTTCATCCCATCCGGTACCTCCCGTAAGATTCCATTGTAAACGAACATAATTGGCATATTCGCCTTTTGAAGCCTTCAAAGGCAGGTCGTTTAACCTTTTATCATTTCTGGCTTTTGCAGGCGCTGATTCTTTGGTGAAATTATTATTTCCAAATGCGGTAATGGTCACTCGGTATTGATAGTCATCACAAGGATCAACTCCACTATGCTTATATTTATATGATGTGTTACCGTTAAAACTGCCACTTGTTAAATTGTAATATTGACTGTCGTTAAGTTTGTACTCTATGGTATAGTTTCCGCTTAGTCGGTCATCTGCTGAAAAAGAAACGTTTATTGCGCCATTTGTTATCGTATCAGGCTGTGCTATTACACTCCATTCGTCATATTTCGGGGAAGTATTGACAATTTCAGTAACACGGAAATTTTCGTTAATGGTGAGAGGATCAAAATTAGGCGGAACGCTCGTACCCGATTCGAGAAAAACAATACAGTATTGAAATTCTTTTGAAAAATCAGCGCTTCCAATCGAACCTGTATAGGTCATACTCTTACCATTACCATTTACAGTTGGAATGCTATTTAGATTGTTCCATTGTCCGGTTAAACCTTCACGTCTAAATATATAAAAACTACCCGTCATATTGTCCGGATTGTCGTAATTCCATTTGAGTGTCAAATTATTACTGGTAATCCATTGGTCAAAAGTATGGGGTAGTGAAATGGGTCGCGGTATATAAATCCACTTTGCATAAAGCGTTGTGTTTACAGTTACCTTGTCATTTTTGAAATCCCATTGTCTTCCACTTGTTGACGATGTCCACCAATTGTTAAATTTGTAATTGGTTCTTTTCGGTTCTGTTGGGGCCGTAGTTGTTGTAACATACGAGACTGTTCTTGAACTCGGACTTACTCCAGTACCACCGTTTTGGTTAAATGTAACTGTGTATGAGATTATTATTTTAATATGGCCGCTCCCTTTACTGGTTTCAGTTGCAGTCCTGTTAGTTTTAATAGTGATGGTACCGCTACTGCCGCCAGAACCACCTGCTCCTGCATTAGTAGCGCCTCTACCACCTGCGGCTCCGGATCCACGGGTAGCGCTGTCAGTATTGCCGGCAACACCGGAAGAGCCCGCATTGCCTTTTCCGCCTCCGCCGCCTCCGCCGCCTCCGCCGATGCCGGCTCCTTTTCCACCGCCGCCGCCACCGCCGCCAAGCAGCCCAGTACTCGTGCCACGATCGCCGTGTTCGCCGCCTGTTGCATCAATCGTACCACCACTTATTGTAATTGTACCACCGCTACCACCTGCATTGCCATTGTTTTTAACACTCCCACCGCTTCCACCGCCTCCGCCAATGCCGGCGCCACCGCCGCCTCCGCCGCGTCCATAATTACCGGTTATTCCATTTCCACCTCTATCTCCGTTTCCTCCTTTAGCCGTTACATTACCGCCATTGATATTGATCGTACCGCCACTACTGCCGATGGAAGCATTTCCACCTCCGCCGCCGATTCCGGCGCCACCTCCATTTCCGATACTCTGTGAAGCGCCACTGCTTCCATTAGCTCCGGTTGCTTCAATTATGCCGTCATTAATAGTAATGGTACCTCCCGCATAACCGCTACCGCCACCGATACCTGCAGAGTAAGAGCTTCCGATAGCAGTTATCTTGCCCGTACCGGCTGATTGAGCGTATATCGTCAGTTTTTTCCCTGAATTAACGCGGATGCCACCATTGTTGAATTTCCAGTCACAGCCGTCTTCCAAAATGATATTTACGTCAGTTCCAGTTATCGTAATCATTCCGATTGTCTTTGTACCGCTCAGGAAATACCATCCATTAGGTAATTCTGCAGGGACAGTCGAAGCCCCAGAATATACGGTTACACTTCGGTTTCGTGCTATCCCGTCGGCATCATAATAATCCTTTGGTTGGGTTGTTTGTGCCAATACCTTGATAGGAATAATAATACTGCCAGCAAGCAGCACATAAACTAATAACAATACCCGCATCCAGCGGGAAAGCCTGTTTAGATAATTTCCCCTACTCGTGTGGCTTTTCGGACGCGCCGCGTTTTTTGAAATGGTCTCTGCCTCCATTGCTCCATAGTACCGGTTTTGTTTTAAATACTGAAACATATTAAAAGTATTTTATGATTATTGTTCTTCTCTTTATTGAATTTTTGCCATTAACCCGCTGATATTTAGAAAAAGGCACAAAAAAATAGCGTGGAATGAACCTGTCTGATAATCAGGTTTCCACGCCTATGCCGTCCAACAAGTCATTCCACGCCGCAACTTGGCGACGCTTACTAACT
>Ga0082212_10012043_pt1 | contig 10915 bp, 13 predicted proteins | sample TergutNt197P3_FD_71548 | JGI IMG/M metagenome (GOLD analysis project Ga0082212, IMG submission 71548) | Neocapritermes taracua P3 segment gut microbial communities from Petit-Saut dam, French Guiana - Nt197 P3 | ecosystem: Host-associated > Arthropoda: Insects > Digestive system > Gut ...
CGACGGTCCGGAGACCACGACCAGATTTTTCCCGCTACTCATCTGTTATCCGCTCCGTTCTGTCCTTCTTATCCCGTTGTTTGTCAATATCCTCCGGTGAAATTGAAGACAGGACCGTATGCCCCGAATCGGTTACTATAACCGTCATGGTCCTGCGTCCGAAACTGGCGTCAATTAGCGAGCCTCTCTCCCCCGCGCCGCGGATAATCCGTTTTACCGGCGCCGATTCCGGTCGCAGCATAACGACTATCCTATCCTCATTGACGAAGTTCCCGAACCCTATATCCAACATTCTCATAATAGAACTACCTGCCGTTTCGTTTTTAAGCTACCCCGATATGTCTATTCTATATTTTGGATCTGCTCTCTGATCTTTTCGAGTTGCGCTTTGGCGTCCACTACCTTCGCGGTGATTTCAAGTTCGCCGCTTTTTGAACCGATGGTATTAATTTCGCGGTTAAGCTCCTGAACTAAAAAGTCCAACTTCCTTCCTACCGGTTCGGCGAGTTTCATGGTTTTCCTGAACTGTGCGATATGGCTTTTGAGCCGTACAATTTCTTCGTCCACCGCTGACTTATCGGCATAGAGAGCCGCTTCAAGCAGAATACGGTTGTCGTCAATATCAGCCGATTCCAAAACCGTCTTCATCCTCTGATATAATTTCTCCCTGTAACGCTCAATGAGTCCTGAAGAACCCTCCTCAATAGTATGTGTAATGCTGTCTATTTCCGAAAGCCGCTGAAGTATATCCCGCTCCATCCTTTCGCCCTCATGCTCGCGCATGATAACTAATTCGTCCGCGGCAAGACCCGCAACAGCTCTGATATCTTCAAAGATTCTGTCTTCGTCAGCGGGTTTTCCGGTGACGGTGAAAATGTCCTGAAAACGGGAGATCGCCGCCGCTCCTAAGTCAAATTCAATATCCAATTCGTCGGATATGCTTCTCAGTGCATCGGCATATCCCTTAGCCATTTCGATATTGGGTTCAATTATAACGTCTGACTTTTCCGTCTGCTTTATCTGAATAAAAACCTCGACCTTACCCCTGAAAACCTTCCCGAGAATATCAGGTTTTAGCCGTTCTTCAAGAAAAGCGTAGCTTCTCGGAAGACGCACCGACAGTTCGAGATATCTGTGGTTTACCGCCCTTATCTCAACCGTTATTTCAAGACCGTTAAGCGTATCCGCCGCGCGGCCGTATCCGGTCATGCTTTTTATCATCAATTCCCTTTCTTTAAATACTCTTTATCCCTGACAATAAATTAATTCTACAGTTTCGAGATTCTTCTTGTCAATCGTGCAGGAAAGCTTCTTTTCTGTGTATCATCCGGATTTAACACATCCTCCGCGGGAGAAAAATTCGCTAATCTCAATTGTTTCCCCTTTGACAACGCCTAGGTTTTCAGCGAGTTCATTTATCTGCGCGCCGCCGTTGTCAGGAAAACGAACATCTTTTATCATTCTGCTCTGCGCATAACCGGCAACAGCTCTCACAAGTCCCTGCGCTAATGCATCGTCTCTCGGTTCGGTAACCAGCTCTATTATTCCTACAGCAGCAAATTCAAACTGAAAAACACAGTATCCCGCGAGCTTGCCGTTTTCGTACGCGCAATAGACCTTGCCGTCCTTTGTTTTTACCGTAATTCTCTTTTCATCAGTGATGTCATCGAGAATCTTTAATATCACCATTCTGCTTACCCACTCTTTTGCAGGCTCCCCTTACGGCGATTACCTCCTGCTTCTTAAGTTCCCTGTATCTGCCGGCAGGCAGGTTTCCGAGCTGCAGCGGTCCGACCGCGGTACGTTTTAACCTTGTAACTTCGAGTTCTACTGCGCCGCACATTTTTCTTATTTCACGGTTTCTTCCCTCTCTTAGCACTATCTCGAAAGTAGTCCGGTCCGCTTGGTCCCCCGTTACCCTGACCGCAGCGGGAGCGCTCAGTCCTCCCTCAATCTCGACCCCGGACGCGAGCATCGAAAGCTGTTTTTCGGTCGCCGCCGGCTTCACCGAGACTCTGTAGGTTTTTGAAATACCGCCCGAAGGATGCGCAATCAGGTTCGCGAAATCCCCGTCATTGGTCATCAGGATAAGTCCTTCGGAATCCTTGTCCAATCTCCCCACCGGGAAAACCCGGTTTTCGACTCCGGTCATAAGCATCAATACATTCTTCTTTGCGTGCCTGTCATCAAGAGTGGTCACATATCCGCGGGGCTTATGAAGCATATAGTAGACTTTTTCGACCTTTCGCGTCAGGTAAACCCGTTCTCCCCCAACCGAAAGAACATCCTTTGCGGGATCCATCCTATCACCCAACGACGCGATATGTCCGTTAAGCTTGACCTTACCCTTTTTGATTAACTCTTCCGCCGCGCGTCTGGAACAGAAACCCTGCTCCGACAAAACCTTTTGTATTCTTATATCCATATGCTTAAACCGGTAATCCGTAAGAAAATGACAGCACCCGGAAAATACCGTTATTCGTCCTTATCTTCTTTCTTAGCGAACAACTCTTTTACCTTATCTATCAAATCCGGCGCGGTTTTTATCAGCGAGTCAACGACAGAAGACCCTTTTTGCTCAGACAGCTGAAGCAGCCTGACTCTTTTCGGTTCGCTCAGCAATATCGCTATCGGAGTCACGGTCATCCCGCCGCCGGTTCCGACCCCGAATTTGTCATTGTCAGGTTTTCCGAAATCGCTTCCTCCGCCTCCGAACCCGAAGGTTATTTTGCTTATAGGAACCACCGTTACACCCTCGCCTACGGAAACCGGCGTACCTATTATGGTGTCGCTTGAGGAAACCTCCTTGATTTTTTCAAGCGCGGTTTCCAATATCCCGCCTATGCTGTTACTTCCCGCCATAATCTTTTTGCTCCTTTCTTTTTATGCATAATACTCATTTCTTGAAAAGCAGAGATTGGTGTGGGGTGATGTTATATGTTAAATCACTTTCCTGTATATGTCCATCACAACGACTTATTTATATATTATTACAACATACACTTTACTCCGTTTTGTAATACATACTTCTTAAATTAATTTTTTCAATAGTTCTTTCAATTATCAGAGTTTTTTATTGCGAGGTATTTAAATAAAAACGATAACAGCGCCGCTATAAGTATAACCGGAATAACCGTGACTTTACAATCGAACTCTGTTTTATCATTACTGTTATATCCAAAATCCGGAATCACCCTTATGCTTTTGTAACTTATATGAAGTACATTATTCAACAGCGGCGCAAGCGCGCAAACAGCCGACCATGTCCTGCCCGCCGCGATACCGGTAGATGAGGCGTCGGTCCCTCTTATGATGAGCTTCAAGCATGTGCCGTGAATATATATGTTTTTAAGCAACCTTCTCAGAAGTTTACCGGCTGGCGGCAGTATACGGCGTATAAATTCAATATTAGCGGCTGCTTTTTTGGTTCCTTCTTTTTCGGTCTTATCCTTACGTTCTTTTTTCTCAATCTTGCGTTTTGGTCTACTTTTCTTTGCTTTGAGAGGAAAAAGTGAGAACCGAATAAATACTATGTGAAGCCTGGCTGTAAATAACCCGTCCGAAAAATGCAGCCGCACCGTTAACGGCACGGTGAAAACAAAAAGAATAGCTACGAGCAATACCAACAAAGAAAAACCTATTGTTTTGAAAACAACAATCAGCACGCTTTTCCTCCGCTCCTTGCTGAATAGCCTCTACTCTCCGCTTAAAGTCGCGGATTGTTCGGTAAGCTCTATCTGCTCTTCCTGGGTTGGCGGAAGCTCAGAAAGCCCGTTCATACCAAAAGAACGCAAAAACGCGTCGGTCGTTTTAAAACTTATCGGCCGGCCGGGGAGATCCAAACGCCCCGCTTCGGCGATAAGCCCCTTGGATATTAAGTTCGCGACCGATGACGAGCTGTCCACCCCGCGTATCTGATCGATAAAAGAGCGTGAGACCGGCTGATTATACGCAACAATGGCAAGCGTCTCCATCGCCGCCTGAGAAAGCGGCAAATTCCGTCGTGTATCCAAAGCGCTTTGAACGTATTGCGTATACATCGGTCTGGTTGCAAGTTGAAAACGATCTTCCATCCTAAGCAGACATATTCCCGAAAGATTCACGTCATAATGCTCCGCAAGCTGCTCAACAGCCCTTAAGGCGCCGGCAGTGTCGATTCCCACCGCGTCAGCGATTCTGTCAATCGATATTGGTTCTCCCACGGCGAACAGTACCGCTTCTACAGCGTTTAGTATCTCTTTCTCAGTCATTGCCAACTCCCGAATCAACCGTTCTCGCGCCGCCCGCGGCGCTCCTTATATCCCCATTTTTCATCACCTTAAGCCTCTTGGCGTTCATAAGCTCCAAAAGTCCTAAAAAGGTCGCCACCGATTCGCTTCTCGTCTTAATTCCGAAAAAAAGTTCTTTTATATTTGTAACCAAACCCTTGCGTATATTCCTGAGAATATATATTACCCTCGAAGATACCGAAACCACCGGAGCCACCACTATTTCCTCGAACTTCTCAATCTCTACAACCGAACGTCTGAGTGAGCGTCCCATCAGCGTCATAAACGCGTCGCGCAATTCTTTTTTTTCATGCTTCATCTCATAGTTCTCCGGAAGCTTTATCTGCGCGGGTTCTCTGACCGCAAAGAATACTCCTTCCTGCATATACCTCAGTTTTTCAGACATGAGCTTGCAAAGCTGATATTCGATAAGCTGGCCTACAAGCTCTCTTTTCAATGCTTCAGCTTCATCCTGTCTGGGCAGCAGCGCGGCTGATTTCATATACACAAGTCTCGCAGCCATCTCAATAAACTCACTGGTTGGGTCAAGTTCATCAGGTCCGACCGTACCCATAAGCCCTAAATACTGGTCGATTATAACCGATAAACTGACCTCGGTAAGCGTCATTTTATGTCTTTCAACAAGATATATGAGCAGATCTAGCGGACCCTCAAAGTTTTCTACCCTAAAACTGACCTGTTCCATTGTACCTCGGCAGTTGTTATAAAATAGCCGTCGAAGACGGCGTTAAAAGAATTCGCATGGCAACATCGGCAAAGCGGGTCGCCGAATCTAAAATCCCGAACATCCCGTCCCGCATTATCGAAAGAGGTCTGTTTAAAAACCCGGACCAGAGCAGCGCGAACATTACGAACATGATATACCTCTCCACCCTCATTATACTGAAATACGCCTTTTCCGGCAGAACCAACAGAAAAATTCTCGAACCGTCCAAAGGCGGCACCGGAAGCATATTAAAAACAGCGAGCACAATATTGATGGCTACGGTATAGTTGCACAGAATTCTCAAAACATTTATAAAGGGATAAGGAGAAGTTGTAAAGTAGAGATAGTGAAATACCTTCCACAATATCATAAAAAAATATGCCATTAAAAAATTAGACAGCGGGCCGGCGAAGGATGACAATGCCATACCGGCTTTTCTGTTTGAAAAATACCTCGGGTTTGTAGGTACCGGTTTTGCCCAACCGAAACCGATAAGCAGCAAGCAAAGCGTTCCTATCATGTCGAAATGCCTGAGAGGATTCAGAGAAATCCGCCCGAGATTTTTAGCCGTAGGGTCGCCGAGCAAAGAAGAAACCCACGCGTGAGCGGACTCGTGTATAGGAATGGCGATAAGTATAGCGAAAATACGCGCGACGTACATCAAGATCATATCGCTGTCAAATGAAAACCCTCTTAGCATAAACCCTTGAGATATCCCTTCAAGAATACATATCCATGGATATTATATACTTAGGAGCGGTAAAACACAATGTAATCGGATAATCGTTCTGAATATTAGATAGCGCGCACGCGGGTCCGCACTAACTTATACTAAACAAAACAAGGAACGCCGCAGGAGAATAAAAACGCCGCTTCGAATAAACGTTACGGCGCTTTTCTTTCTTATTGACGATAATTCGCGTTTTGTGTTGTCTATATTTTTTGCAGTCCGCTTAACCCGGCGCCATAACTTCTTCCGAGACTGTTTTTTTGTTCTTTATATGTCCCGCTATGAAAAAAGCCGCCGATGTGACAACACAAGAGAAGATGTTTGTAACCAGGCTGAGGAGGGACATTTCCTGCTGTAAAAACCTGTTTACAAAATAATCTATTACCGGACTTACTGCTACCCCTCCCAAAAATACCGAAATCGCCGCCTTATACCATATATTTATCTTTAAAAACCGTATCATCAGATAGATAATCCACGCAAATGCTATGCCTGTCAGCGCCGCCGGCAGTCCGAGTTTGAAATACCAGTCCTTTACGGGGGTAATTAAATTGAGAAGGTATAAAAACGGGTTGACCGCCATGGTCGCCGTCAGCAGGGATAATGCATATTTTTTAAAGAAACCCGGTGTTGCAATCAACCATCCGCATACGACTGAAATTATCGGATACCATGCCCAGGTTATGTTATTATTTAACGCGACGTCGACTATAACGCATACCCCGACTGCGATAACGCACATCATGGAGAAGAGCATATATATAGTTTTTCTGTTAATATAATTTGTTATCCGCGTTATATCACATGAAAAGTTAGCCCTTTCTGTTTTTGATTTCTCCGGTTGAGCAGAAAGGAATTCGCTGTCGCTTGCGGTGATTTCGTTGCCGAGAAGTTCATCGGTCGAAATAGAGAAAGCTTTACTGATTGCAAGTATTTTTTCAATTTCCGGCAGCGACTGGTCTGTTTCCCATTTTGATATAGCTTGTCGTGAAACTCCAACCTTTTCGGCAAGTTGTTCCTGAGATAAGCCGTATGTTTTTCTCAGCTGTTGAATTCTTTCTCCCAAGGTCATTTTTTATCATTCCTTTTTTTGTTTATTATACCTTCAGGGTTGGTTGCAGTCTACCACCTTCACCTTGAATTACCGCAACCGTTGGTTGCAACACTAAGATTATCCCTTTTAATATCTGAATGTGCTTATATATTCCGCAAAAAAACAACATCCGCTCAATGCGGACGCCTGCTGTGTGCTGTTCATCTTTGATTTTCCCGACAACAGGGCTCTTTGTTTATTTAAGCCGCGTCGTTTTCGCCGTCTTCTTCCGGTCGGTTTGCCAATGTTTGAGCTATCTCTTTTTCCTGTTCGAAGCCTACAAATAAATAATCATCGTATAAGCAATCCGGATACATTCTTTTCTCCCTCTTCTAAATTATTGCCGCTTTTCTCTTTGTTTCGCGGCTTGAGGTCCGGCGGGAATTCTCTTTTTCTCATCCCGTTCCTTCGCTCCGATTGCAGTATAGAGCGGGGTTGTAAATTACACAGCTTATTTCTGTTAAAATCAGGTTATTTTTACGATGATATTAGAGAGTCTTTTTAAGTTTGCGGTCGTATATCATAGACGGCTATATGTTCGTTTTCAAACACTGTTTTTGTGCCGAACTCGTTGGTAAATCTCCAACCAGGGTTCTGATATTCAAAGATAATCACATAGTCTATCGCGTAGCTTTGAAGCAGCGGGACAAATCCTTCATCCTCGGCGGCGTAAAACAGCGACATGACCGAATCGCGCTTCACCTTTTCGGGTGTGTTGGCGTTGGAGTCCTCCATTGTGACGTATCCCCAGCCTTCGAGGTAAAAACGCCGCTCCGTGAATGCTGTTCCGTAGAAGTACTTGTTGTGCGTAAGATATCTGCCCGACGCGATAACCGAGTCTCTTTCGGTGTTGTCCCTGAGCCATAAGAGTCCCTCGTACTCTTTTGGCGTCAGCGCGTTACCGCGCGCCGAGGTTCCCGGCAAAGGCAGCATATTATCAGAAAAGGCTAAGTCTTTTCTCATCGGCGAGTAGGTAATTGCCTGTTTAAATCCGGCGGAAATCGTTTTGCTTGTGTTCATAGTTTCGGTTATAAATATAGGCAGCAGAAATATCACTATCAATCCTGCGACTATTGCTCTTAGACGAGGTTTTAGTCTGAACAGTATTGTTTTTACCGAATAAATACCCGCAACGACCGCGACAGGGATAATAGCGTAGAGAAAGTATATCTCGCTGCTTCCGAACTGCATAAAGACATTTGAGAGGACTAATCCGCATAGAGTTCCTCCGCACGCCATATCGATAACTTCATCGGACTTTTCCCGGGCTATTATCAGGCATATGACCGAAAAAACAAAACAGAGAGTCAGCAGCTTGTTAGTGCCTGCCGAATAAAAGACATCAGCAAGAAATATACGAAGCCACGAGGGCCAGGTCTCAGGCATTTTGGTGAAGTAGCTTAATCGTTCGGCTGCGAGATCCGTTCCGCGCATCAACATGCTTTCGGCTCCCTGACGATAGAGTAAAAAGTAACTGACGAAAAAACCTGCTGCGTAAAGTAAGCCTGCCGAGATAACGCGGCATGGTTTTCTTTCGCGGGTCAGCGAGAGCAGCAACGCGAAACAGATGGAGAACACGATGGTCACGCCGTTCGGCCCCTTCGCGCCTAAACAGCCTATCACAAACAGCGAGGATAGGAAATGATATCGGTTGAACCGTCGGCTGTCTGTTCCTTCCGCTTTCAAAAAGAATAAAACCGCGCAGCAGGAGAAGGCGAGTCCCAGCGGGAATCCCAATACGTCCACATATATATAATGCGTCAGCTGACTGAAAAACAGCAGCACTGAAACAGCGGAAATAATAACATACCGAAGCTTATCAAGTACCATACGGGCTGTGCAGATAAACGCTAAGAAGAAAAACGGAGCTATGGTTATAAGCGAGAACTTTGTTCCTATGTCAAACGCCGAAAAACCCAGACACCGCTCCATGACCGCGCAGTAGGCATAATAAAACGGATGGTAGAAATGCGGCGTACCGGACATCTGAAGGAACTCCATCGGGAACCGGTTAAAGGCTGAAGCGATCAGCGATACGCCGTTGGTAAGGTCATGATAGTATCCTCTCGCTCCGGAAATATCCGGAGTCAGGTTGGAGGCGGACAGCATGACAAAAGTGAGCGCCGCCGCGACAGCCGCAAATACCATTCCGGTTATCAGCTCTCCGGCATCGGGCTTGACGCAAACCTTTTGAAAGCGCAGTTTATATAATACCGCGGCTGATATCAATGCTAAAAACAATATTCCAACAGGAATGAATTTTCCGAGGTTTAGCGGAGAAAGTATAAAGTAAACAGCGATGTCGCACAGCATACCGGTTCCGTAGCAGGTCACCGCCGTTTCAAGCGGCGTCAACTCGACACTGGTAAGTTTAACAATGGCTAATCCAGGCAGTACGACCGCGAGTATCTGAAAAAGTAAAAAAAGAAGTATTGAGACCGGCGAAATCCGCAGAAAAACCATTGCCGCCGCGCCAAAAAACAGCACCGCGGCGGCTGACACCGCTATAACGGTGATAGCTTTGGATGAAAGCTTCATTCGCAGACGCATTTTTTCTCCGAAGTTTTAAATGATTCTTTGCTGTATGTTCAGAAGTATTTAAATGAAAAAGCTTAAGGCAATACCCTGTACTGCCTATGAATATGTCTTAATCTTCTTGGTCGTCAACCTGTTCGCGTGTGTCTGCCGGGTCGAATTCGTCTGAATCGGACTCTTCCTGCTCAATAACATCATCGAGGTCATCCGAAACTTCTTGCGTCTTATCCGGGTCTTCCGGTTCGCAAAGTTCATCAGACTCTTTTTCTGAATCATCCAAATCTTCATCGTCGTCCGGTTCTTCGTCTTCGCTATCGCCGTCTTCAGGCTCCTCGTCGTCAGCTTTCTTTTCATCTGACTTTTTTGACTTTTCGGCAGCTTTTTTCTTCCGGCTCTCCTCGAGCTCAGCCATGTCAATCGCGCACTGTTCGGTGTGCCCGTATGGCATAGCGAACTCGGGTTGTTCCTTGCGTTTGTCTTCGACAAATTTTCTCAGGATTATTATTGCAAGCAGGGCTATGATAAACCAGGTAAAAGCTAAAAATTGTGAGATACGTATATTCCCCATATAAAGGCTGTCGGTGCGAAGCCCCTCAATAATACTCCTGCCTGCGCCGTTCCAGGCGAGATACATAAGAATTATCTCGCCGTCAAATTTGCGGCGTTTAATATAAAGCGTAAGCAGCACAAAACCTAACGCGCACCACAGTGACTCGTAGAGAAAAGTCGGATGTACCGGCATCAGCGGAGAAACGATCATACCCTTAGCTTCAAGCGACGCCTGATGCGCGCTGAGATAGCCGACAACCTCGCCGCTGGTCATGCCCCACGGGAGTTCGGTGTTGCTTCCGAAAGCTTCCTGGTTTATAAAGTTTCCCCAGCGGCCTATTCCCTGACCTATTAAAAACCCTATTGAGGTCAGGTCCACTAACGGCAGCATCTTTACTTTTTCTATTTTGCACATTACGACTCCGGCTGCCAGCGCCCCTATCAGAGAACCGTAGAACGCGACCCCGCCTTTTCTTATGTCAAGTATTTCCTTTAGGCTCGTAAATTCTCCCGGAGCGGCAAAAATTACGTAATAGATCCTCGCTCCCACGATGCCGCACAGGACGCCTGCTATTATCACGTCCAACACTTTATCTTGATCGAGTCCGAATTCCTTGAGCTTGGAAAATGAGTATACCACCGCTAGCAGCGTTCCAAGCGCTATCAGCAAACCATACCAGTATACTTCGAAACCGAAAATACTGAAGGCTGCCCGTCTGACGGCGATTTCTATTCCAAGACCCGGAAAGCTTACCATATCCATTTTATTTCCTCCGGAATAATTATTTGATAATAAACGTCTGAAATTGCTTTACCTAAAGCGGATAAACTGCCGTCAGAGAGCTGAATGATTCCCGCATCGTCGACTCAAGCAGCGTTTCAAGTTCTTTTTTTCGGATAGTTTCGGCGCTGCTCAAAACTTCATATACTCCCCAACCTCTGAAATGCGACCCTGTCATGCTTGCCGCTATCGAACCCAAATCGTCAAACTCTCCGACGATATGTCCTATATA
>Ga0082212_10012044_pt1 | contig 10915 bp, 7 predicted proteins | sample TergutNt197P3_FD_71548 | JGI IMG/M metagenome (GOLD analysis project Ga0082212, IMG submission 71548) | Neocapritermes taracua P3 segment gut microbial communities from Petit-Saut dam, French Guiana - Nt197 P3 | ecosystem: Host-associated > Arthropoda: Insects > Digestive system > Gut ...
CGGTGCGAAGCGCCGTATCCGCAAGGCCTTTGCGTGAACCGTGAGTGGAAATGAAGTACTCCAAAGAGTTCAAACCTTCGCGGAAACAGCTTGTAATGGGGTTTTCTATAACTTCGTGCTCACCGATTTTTCTGGTGGGTTTCTGCATCAAGCCGCGCATGCCGGAAAGCTGCTTAATCTGCTCCCTTGAACCGCGCGCACCCGAATCTGCCATCATAAACAGCGGGTTAAAGCCGTCTCTGTCGCCGGAGAGCAAGTCCCACTGCTTAATAGCCACATCGTTTGTTGTGCGAGACCACAAGTCAATTATCTGGTTGTAGCGTTCGCCGTCTGTAACGGCTCCCTGGTCGTAAAGATCCCTTATTTCATTTGACTTTCTGGTGGCTTCGTCAAGCAGAGTCTGCTTTTCCGGCGGAATAACCATTTCGGCGATTGCCACGGAAGAACCCGCTTTTGATGCCCATTTGTAACCAAGGTCCTTTAAAGAATCCAAATATTCCACTGTTATATTGTTGCCGCTTCGGCGGTACAAGTCATCAACGGATTTTGCAATTACCTTTTTGGAGAAAGTATCGTCTGCATAGCCAAGAATTTCGGGTATTGCCTGATTTAAAATAACCCTTCCAACCGAGGTTTTTATACGGCTGTTTTCCAAAAGGGTAACGAATTCAACCTTTACGCCTGCCTTTACCGTAACTTCTTCGCCCTGTTCGTTCTCGCACTTTGTATCGTAGTCAAGAGCACCGCGGTAAAGTTTGCTGTATTTGCTCAAACGGAGCGCTATTTTTGCATTCAAGTCAACAATGCCGTTTTCGTAAGCCTGTATAACTTCCTGATCGCTGCCAAAAACCATTCCTTCGCCCTTTACATTCGGACGCGGCTTTGAAAGATAATAAAGGCCAAGTACTATATCCTGAGACGGAACAGCTATGGGCTGCCCGGAAGCGGGGTGCAGAATATTGTTTGAAGAGAGCATCAAAACCCTGCATTCAAGCTGTGCTTCAAACGAGAGCGGCAAATGCACCGCCATCTGGTCGCCGTCAAAGTCTGCGTTGAATGCCGCGCAAACAAGAGGGTGCAAACGGATTGCAGAACCTTCAATCAATTTGGGGTAAAATGCCTGAATGCCCAAGCGGTGCAACGTAGGCGCGCGGTTGAGCATAACAGGATGGTCTTTTATAATGGGTTCAACTATATCCCATACCTTTGGGTCTTCGGAGTCAATGATTTTTTTGGCGTGGCGGACCGTGTTCGCCAAACCTTCTTCACCCATAATTTTACGGACTATAAACGGCTTGTAAAGTTCCAAAGCCATTCTTTTGGGCAAACCGCACTCGTGCATTTTCAGTTCCGGCCCCACAACTATAACGGAACGGCCTGAGTAATCCACGCGCTTGCCGAGCAAGTTGGTACGGAAACGTCCCTGCTTGCCTTTCAAAAGCTCGGAAAGGGATTTCATCTTCTCTTTCTTTTTGGCTTTCGGGTCGCTGTCAAAAAGGTTGTCCACCGCTTCTTGCAGCATTCTTTTTTCGTTGCGAAGGATTATGTCCGGCGCTCTTGCGTCAATCAGTTTTTTGAGGCGGTTATTGCGGTTAATAACCCTGCGGTAAAATTCGTTCAAGTCAGAGGTTGCAAAGCGGCCGCCGTCCAATTGCACAAGCGGGCGCAAATCCGGCGGAATAACCGGCAGAACATCCAAAATCATCCATTCGGGCTTGTTGGGAGAATTTTTAAACGCCTCAACAAATTTAAGCCTTTTCAGAGATTCTATCTTTACGCTCTTTGAACCGCTTTCGGATGCCTGCAAAGACAACTCTCCGGAAAGTTCGTCCAGTTTCAAATTGGCTTCGCTTAAAACTTTTCTAATAGCTATGGCACCCATATCGGCTACAAAATTTATGCCTTCTTTTTTGGCATCTTCATATTCTTCGCTGGCAATTATCTGGTTCTTTTTGAACTTGGAATTGCCCGGGTCTATAACAATGTATTGCTCATAATATATAACCCTCTCCAAATCCTTTGCAGAAACTCCGAGCAGGTTTCCTATTATGCATGGCTGGTTTTTGAAAAACCATATATGGGCTATTGGAATAGCCAGCTCAATATGCCCCATGCGTTCACGGCGAACCTTGGAAGTTGTCACTTCAACTCCGCAGCGGTCGCATATAACGCCTTTGAAGCGCTGCCTCTTATACTTGCCGCAGTTGCATTCCCAGTTTTTGTAGGGGCCAAAAATCTTTTCGCAGAACAAACCGTCCTTTTCAGGCTTGAAAGACCTGTAATTCATAGTTTCCGGCTTGGTTACCTCGCCGTAAGACCAGTCGCGAATTGTGTCGGGATTGGCGAGCCTGATTGAAATCTCAGCTACGCTTTTAGTGGAATTGTTATATTCTTCAAGCATTCTCTGCCTCCGAGACTATTATATCCAAACCTAGTGAACGGAACTCGCGCACCAAAACCCTGAAGCTCTCAGGAGTTCCCGGCGCAGGCGGATTTTCACCCTTAACTATGGCATCGTAAATTTTGTTTCTGCCGATAATATCATCCGACTTAACAGTCAATAATTCCTGCAACGTGTATGCCGCTCCGTATGCTTCCAGCGCCCAAACTTCCATTTCACCAAACCTTTGCCCGCCAAAGTGCGATTTTCCGCCAAGCGGCTGCTGGGTTACAAGCGCATAAGGACCTGTGGAACGCGCGTGTATTTTGTCTTCAACCAAGTGGTTGAGTTTGAGCATATACATAGTGCCTATTGTAACGTCGTTCAAGAAAGGCTCTCCTGTACGGCCATCGTAAAGGGTTGCCTTTCCCGTTATGCCATCTTTCGGAACATCTCTGCCGTGCTTTTCCTTGAATTCCCTTTTTTCATCTTCTGTCCATAAACTTTCGGAAACCTTTACAACGGGGTTTTCAATATAGGCTTTTTTGAGTACATTTTCTATGTTATTAAAGGAAACGCCGTTGAACACAGGTGTTTCCACATGCAAACCGAGAGCAGTAGCTGCCCAGCCCAAATGCACCTCCAAAACCTGCCCCACATTCATACGCGAAGGAACGCCAAGCGGATTCAAAAGTATTTGAACGGGTTTTCCGTCTTCGGTAAACGGCATATCCTCAACAGAAACTATTTTTGCTACAACGCCCTTGTTTCCGTGACGGCCTGCCATTTTGTCGCCTATGGATAGGCGACGTTTTTTGGCTATGTAAACCTTGACCACTTTGAAAACACCGGGCTTCAATTCATCGCCCTTGTTTATCTTGTCAATTTCCTTTTCCTTCATGTCGTTGAGTTCTGCTATGCGGCGGTTTGTCACGTTAAGCAGTGAGCCAACTTCTTCCTGAACGGCAGGCTCATCGCAGAACATGGAACCGGAAGCGAGCTGTGTAAAATCCAGCCTGTCTAAAATATCCTGAGTCCATTTTTTGCCCGCTGCAACCATAATTTCATTTGTTATGCCGTTGCGAACATCACCGCTTGTTTTATCCAAAAGCAAATTTGCAAGCAATGGTTTGCGTGCCTCTTCAATGAGGCTTACCTTTTCTGCAAATTCTGTGGCTATTGTCCGGATTTTGCCGGCAAGTTCCTCACGGATTTTCAATTCCTCTTCTTTTGTATTTGCACGGCTGTCCCTGCGCTGGAACACGTGGGTATCAACAACAATGCCCTTTATTCCGCTCGGAACACGCAGGGAAGAATCACTTACATCACCGGATTTTGAACCGAAAATCGCACGGAGCAGTTTTTCTTCGGGAGTCAGTTCGGACTCGCCCTTGGGCGTAACCTTTCCAACCAGAATATCGCCCGGGCGAACTTCAACGCCAATGCGGACAATGCCGTCTTCATCAAGAATCTGGCGGTCTTTTTCGCTCACGTTGGGAACATCCCTGGTGATTTCTTCTTTACCGCGTTTAGTTTCTCTAACCTCAATCTCGTATTCTTCAATATGGATGGAGGTAAATGTATCTTTAATTGCAAGTTCTTCTGAAATTATTATTGCATCTTCGTAGTTGTAGCCCTGCCACGGCAAAAATGCCACACGAATGTTTTTGCCAAGGGCAAGTTCACCCTTGTCTGTGGAAGTGCCGTCTGCCAGAACATCGCCGGCCGCAACCTTGTCGCCAACCTTGCAAATAGGCTTCTGGTTTATGCAGGAGCCTTGATTGGAGCGTTCAAATTTGCGAAGTTCGTAAATATCGTGCGAGGGCATACCGATAGTTTCGTAGTTTTCATCGGACCTGTCTCTCAAAACCTCTATACGGGTAGCATCAACAAAAGAAACTGAGCCTCCGTTTTTTGCCCTCACTAAAGTTCCCGAATCAAGCGCAACCTTTCTCTCCAAACCCGTTCCCACAATGGGCGACTCGGAGCGGAGCAAAGGCACCGCCTGGCGTTGCATGTTTGAACCCATAAGAGCGCGGTTCGCATCATCATGTTCAAGGAACGGAATTAAACCCGCAGCAACAGACACTATTTGCATGGGCGAAACGTCCATCAGGTCAACGCGCTGGGTTTCCGCATCTTCTACGGAAATTTCCTCTATGTTCGGCAGGCTTGGGAATTCGCCCTCCGCCCTAACCAGAACAAATTCATCTGTAAATCTTTTTGTCTGTGAATCTAAAATGGTGCTTGCCGGCGCAATTCTGTAATGGTCTTCTTCGTAGGCTGTTAAATAAACAATCCATTCAGAAACCACCATTTTCACGGAAAGGCTGGTTTGCGTATAATCCGCACCGGGTTTGCCGGAATCGCCTTTTTTATATACACCGACTGTAACGCCATTCTTAACTATTGTAATTTCATTTCCGAAATCAAACTCAAAACTCTTGTTGCAGAAAAGGTCAAAGAGTTCCAGCTGCCTGCCAGAGAATTTTTTACGGGCAGTTTTTATTTCGTTATCGCTCAATTCCGTTTGAGTTAAAAGCTGCTGGTTTGCATCGCCAAAAAAACTCTTCATCACGCCCGGATGCCATTTTGCCTCCGGAAACTCGCAGGTATTCCCCGCCTTATCGCGGAAAGGCAGCAAACCCACTACCCTGTAAGGGGTTTCTATAAAACCAAAGTGGTTTACAATGGAGAATGTGGCAAGCGAGTTTATCAAACCTATGTTTGCGCCTTCCGGCGTTTCAATGGGGCACAGGCGCCCGTAATGCGAATGATGAACGTCGCGCACTTCCAAACCCGCCCTGTCTCTGGATAAACCGCCCGGGCCGAGCGCAGAAATCCTGCGTTTGTTTGTGAGTTCCGAAAGCGGATTTACCTGGTCCATAAACTGCGAAAGCTGGCTTGAACCGAAGAATGCGGCAACCATGCTGTTCACTGTTCTTGAATTGATTAGCTCCGTTGGAGTTAAAACGCCCTCCCTTTCGCGAGAGGAGAAATTTTCCCTCACGGAACGCAAAATGCGGCTAATGCCTATGGAAATCTGGTTTGCAACAAGTTCGCCAACAGAGCGGATACGGCGGTTCCCCAAGTGGTCAATGTCGTCAAGCGAATAGCCGTCTTCGCCGTTGTATAAACCTATCATATAGCGTATAACGCTCACAAAATCCGCTTTTGAGAGAGTCATGGTATCAAAAGACGGCGCCTGCAAATCTTCTTCATTCGACTGCTGCTCTTCATTCGCATAAACCTTTGAATTAAGGCGGTAGCGGCCAAGTTCGCCTATTTCGTAGCGGCGGTGGTCAAAGAAAAGAGCGTTGAAATGAGCCTCTGCAACAGCGGCATCAACTTTGTCAAGCTGCGACCTTGTTGTTTGGTAAATGCGTTCTCTGGCACTTTCGGTATCTTTGGTAGAATCGTTTGCCAGAGTGTTGTGGATAAGGTTGTTTTCTTCAATGTTTTCCTTTACTATTTCAACACTGCTTATGCCGGCATCTATAAGCTTTTGGCAGATTTCGGAATCCAAAACCGTATTCGCAGAAAATACTATTTCGCCATCCTGGGTTACTGCATCCTTAAAAAGAACCTTGCCTGCAAGCACGTTAAAACACTCTTCGCTTGAGTTGAGTTCAAGGCTTTCGCCCGTGTGGAAAAGCGCCAGAATCTGTTCGTTTGTACCGTAGCCAACAGCGCGCAAAAGCACAGTTGCAAGCAACTTCTTTTTGCGGTCTATCAGCATATAGAGAACATCATTCTCCGTGTTGAATTCAAGCCAGGAACCCCTGTTGGGTATAATGCGGCTCTGGTAAATCATTTTGCCGCTGGGCAACTGTTCAGAATCAAAACTCACACCCGGCGAACGGTGAAGCTGGCTTATAACCACTCGTTCCGCGCCATTTATTATAAAGGTGCCGTTATCGGTCATAATGGGCAAGTCGCAGAAAAACACATCGTTTGCAACCTGATCTTGCAGTTTTTTGTCTTCGCCGTCTTCCTTGAAGGTTTGAAGCTCCAAATGCACAACAAGCTGACGTGAATAGGTAACGCCGCGTTCCCTGCATTCCCTTATGGAATACCGGGGCATAGCCAGAGTGTAGTGGCTATAACGCAAAACCAAAAGACCTCTTGCATCAGTCACGGGAAAAGCATCGCGGAACACGCGCTCAAGCCCTTCGCTGCGCCTTTCTTCAGCAGGAACTCCCGCCTGCAAAAAGCGCTCGTAAGAGGCTTTTTGCATTTCAAGTAAATCTGGCAATTCCAAACGGAACTCGTTAAAAGAGTATGATTTCCGTTCTATCATTGATTACCTCGCCCAAAAAGAGATGGTTTAACTGAATTTTGAAAACATGAACAAGGACCTGTACTCCCGCACAGGTCTTTTAAACAGGAGTTTGCAGGATTGGCACGCATTATTTCAGCGTGACCTTTGCTCCGGCGTCTTCCAGCTCTTTCTTAAGCTTTTCAGCTTCGGCTTTGGCAACTGCCTCTTTAACAGTGGAATTGCCCTTGTCTGCCAGGTCTTTGGCTTCTTTGAGGCCAAGTCCCGGAACAGCTGCGCGCAAAACCTTGATAACATTCAGTTTCTGTGCGCCGCCATCCACCAGCACAACGTCAAATTCTGTTTTTTCTTCTGCCGCCGGCGCTGCCGCGCCTGCCGCAGGAGCAGCCATTACAACCGCACCGCCCGAGGCAGCTTCAAGGCCGTGGGTCTCCTTAAGGTAGTCCGCCAGTTCCTTGGCTTCTAAAAGTGTGAGGGCAACAATCTGGTCGCCTAATTGTTTGATATCTGTAGCCATGATTCTCTCCGTTTTTTTGAGTGTTTTACGCTGTTTCCAGTTTTTCTTCTAAAGCCTTTACCTGCCCCGCAATCTTCGCGCCGGGTCCCTTGATAAGAGCTATCAGGTTTGCCCCCGGTGAAAGTGCCAACGACACAACTTGACCAAGAATTTCTTTTTTACCCGGCATCTTCGCAAGATTATCCAGTTCGCTTCCTTTTAGGCAGGAACCGTCGAGCGAAATGCCTTTTGCATTTAAAATACCGGCGTTCGCCTTGTGAAATTCAAAAACTTCACGGGCGGGAAGCATTGGGTCTTCGGCATTGCCGAGCATAATGGAAGTGGCACCTTTCAAGTACCCGTCCAAACCCGCAATGCCTGCCTTTTTCAATGCTTCTCTAATAAGTCTGTTTTTTGCCGCCCTGTACGGAACGCCTTTTTTGCGCAGGTTTATGCGCAGTGCGTTGTCTTGGGCAACGGTTATTCTTTGAAAGTCCAGCAGATAAATTGAAGCGGCTGCTGAAAAATCCTTAGCGAGGGAATCTATGAGTTCCTGCTTTTTCTGTTTCTGTACTGATATTTTGCCGGATTTTTCCATAGTTACTCCCTTACCTTGTTAAAGCCATATCCAGGCGAACCGCCGGTGTCATGGTTGCTGCCAAGGTTAAACTTTTTATGTAAATGCCTTTTGAAGTTTGCGGTTTGTTTTTCCTTACGGAATCTATAACCGAAAGAATATTCTCACGCAATTGCTCGCCCGTAAAGGAGAGTTTGCCGACAGGAGCATGAACATTCGCGCCCTTGTCAACGCGGTATTGAATTTTACCAGCTTTCAATTCCTTAATAATCTGAGCCAGGTTCGGCGAAACGGTGCCGGCTTTGGGGCTTGGCATCAAACTGCGAGGACCCAAAATCTTGGCAACCTTGCCGAGAACAGCCATCATATCGGGGGTGGCAACCACCGCATCAAAATCAAGCCAGCCTCCGGAGATTTTGTCAACCAATTCCGAACCGCCTGCAAAATCTGCACCCGCATCCAAAGCTGCCTGAACCATATTGTCTTTGCAGAATGCCAATATGCGGATTTTACGGCCCGTGCCGTGCGGCAGGGCAACCGAACCGCGCACCATCTGGTCTGAGTGCTTGGGGTCAACGCCCAGGTTAAAATGCAGTTCAACAGTCTGGTCAAATTTCAACTGCGATTTTTTTAGAATACCCACAGCATCATCCAAGCCGTAAGAAGCCTTTAAATCGTAAGATGCTGCCAAAGCGCGATATTTTTTTCCTCTTCTAATCATTATTCTACCTCAATCCCCATTGAACGCGCCGTACCCTTTACCATCGCCTCTGCGGATTCCAAACTTATGGTGTTTAAATCCGGCATTTTGGTTTTGGCAATTTCGGTTACTTGCGCCATTGTGATTTTGCCAACTTTTTTGCGGTTGGGTTCGCCCGAAGCAGTTTCTATTTTCGCTGCCTGCTTAATCATAGACGGAACAGGCGGGGTTTTAGTTACAAAGGTGAAGCTGTTGTCGGCATACACGGTTATTATAACAGGAATTATGGAACCTGCCATAGATTGCGTGCGAGCATTGTACTGTTTGCAGAATTCGGCAATGTTTACCTTTTTAGAACCCAATGCCGGACCTATCGGGGGGGCGGGGTTTGCGGCACCAGCCTTAATCTGCAATTTTATGTAGCCTGTAATTTTCTTTGCCACTTTAATATCTCCATTTCAAAGTTTCCAGGTTCCACGCCTACAGAACTTCAACCTCAGAAAAGTTGAGTTCAACAGGAATGGAACGCCCAAATATAACCACCATCGCTTTGAGTTTGCCACGCTCTTTCAATATTTCTTCCACTACGCCCGTATAATCGTTGAAGGGACCTTCCTTTATGCGGATTGAATCGCCTTCCTTTACCGGTGGCGCTTCCAAAGGCAGCAACTCGCCGTCTTCACTGCCGCGCGGCAATATGGCGGCCATCTCTTCTTCGGGTATGGAACGTATTTTATTTCCAATAGTCACAAATTTTGTTATGCCCTGAATGCTTTGAACCAAGTGCCTTGTGCGGTCGTTCATGGACATTTGTATAAATACATAAGAGGGCATTAAATTACGTCTTTCAATTTTAACAACCCTTTTGCCTTTTTTCGTTTTAATATGCTCTTCGTTTACGTGGGGAATTTCTATACGCCCGAATAAATCCTGCACCTGTTCGCGTTCAATCATGGATTCAAGGAGCTGTTTAACCTTAAGCTCCTGCCCCGAAAAAGTTGTTACCGAATACCAAGCCAATTCCATGATACGCAAATACTCCGTTTATTCTAAAAACTTTCCAACAAGTTTAGACAATCCAAAATCTATAATAGCTATATAAAATCCCATAACAATACTAAAAAATATAACAACCATGGTAGAACCCTTGAGTTCTTCCCAAGTGGGCCAGGTAACCTTTTTAAGCTCGGCTATCACATCACGCACATATCTTTGAAAACTCTGCATAATAAAAACTCCTGCACAGGCTAAGAGGGACTCGAACCCCCAACCGGCGGTTTTGGAGACCGCTACTCTACCAATTGAGCCATTAGCCTAAGGTATTTCACCTATTTAGTCTCCTTGTGAATTGTGTGTTTTCTGCAAAAACGGCAATACTTTTTATATTCAACACGTGAAGAATGCTTTTTCTTGTTTTTGTCGCAATCGTAATTGCGCTGCTTGCAATCAGGGCATTCTAGCGTGATGAGTTCTCTAATTTTGGAAGCCATAGTTTTTCCCTTGTTTCCTTATTTAATAACGTCCGTTACGGCACCGGCGCCAACAGTCCTTCCGCCCTCGCGGATGGCGAAGCGCAGGTCCTTGTCCATTGCAACAGGAGCGATTAGCTCAACCTCTATCCCAACGTTGTCGCCGGGCAATACAAGCTCAACGCCCTCGGGAAGCTTGATGCTGCCAGTCACGTCCGTCGTGCGGAAGTAGAACTGCGGGCGGTAGCCGTTGGCAAAACTTGTATGACGGCCGCCCTCTTCCTTGCTCAATACGTAAATCTGGGCCTTGAAGCCCGTGTGCGGGGTAATGCTGCCCGGTGCAGCCAATACCTGGCCGCGCTCGATGTCGGTCTTCTCGGCTCCCCTGAGCAGCAAGCCTACGTTGTCGCCGGCCTGCGCATCGTCCAAAAGCTTGCGGAACATCTCTACGCCGGTCACCACGAATTCTTTGGTTTCGCCGAAGCCAACACGCTGGACTTTATCGTTAACGCTGATTTTGCCACGCTCTATCCTGCCGGTAGCAACCGTGCCGCGGCCGCTGATGGAGAATACGTCTTCTATAGGCATGAGGAAGGGCTTGTCCGTGGCACGGACCGGGAGAGGGATGAACTCGTCGCAGGCCTTCATAAGTTCCATAATCTTTTCCGTGTATGCGGCGTCTCCTTCGAGAGCCTTGAGGGCGGAGCCTCTGATTATCGGGGTGGTATCGCCGGGGAACTCGTATTTGGAGAGCAAATCGCGGATTTCCATCTCTACCAGGTCCAAGAGTTCGGGATCGTCTACCATGTCAACTTTATTCATGAACACAACAATCGCAGGCACGCCTACCTGGCGGGCGAGGAGGATGTGCTCCCTGGTCTGGGGCATGGGGCCGTCGGTGGCGGCTACAACGAGGATGGCTCCGTCCATCTGGGCGGCTCCGGTTACCATGTTCTTTACGTAATCGGCGTGGCCCGGGCAGTCAACGTGGGCGTAGTGGCGGCCTTCGCTCTG
>Ga0082212_10012045_pt1 | contig 10913 bp, 9 predicted proteins | sample TergutNt197P3_FD_71548 | JGI IMG/M metagenome (GOLD analysis project Ga0082212, IMG submission 71548) | Neocapritermes taracua P3 segment gut microbial communities from Petit-Saut dam, French Guiana - Nt197 P3 | ecosystem: Host-associated > Arthropoda: Insects > Digestive system > Gut ...
GTCTCCGGGTTCACGCCGACGATGTCGCCGTTGTCCAGGGTGTCGATCAGGGCGATCGCGTGGCCGATGGTCGGCAGGAAGATGTCGCCGCGCGGCTCGTTCGGCTTCGGCTCCAGGGCGACGCGCATGTTGTAGCCCTTGGACTTGATGTAGGCGGCGACGGTGTCGATGCCCTCGGCGTAGCGGGCGTGGGCGGAGCCCAGGTCCTTGGAGTTGGCGTACTCGACGCCCTCGCGGCCACCCCACATCACGAAGGTGGTGGCACCCATCTCGGCACCGAGGTCAACCTGCTTCAGCACCTTGCGCAGGCCGTAGCGGCGGATGTCGCGGTTGTTGGAGGTGAAGGCGCCGGCCTTCCATACCGGGTGGGAGAAGGTGTTGGTGGTCACCATCTCGCAGACCATGCCGGTCTCGGCGGCGACGGCCTTGACGGCGTCGACCTTGGCGCGACGAGTGGCCTCGTCGGCGTCGATCTCGAACACGTCGTTGTCGTGCCAGGTGAAGGCGTGGGCACCGAGCTCAGAGAGCTTGCGGATGTTCTCGACCGGGTCGAGGGGAGGGCGGGTGGCCGAGCCGAAGGGGTCGACACCTTCCCAGCCGGTGGTCCAGAGGCCGAACGAATACTTGATCTCGCTCACTTGTGCGTACTCTCCTCATCGAGTGAAGGGTGACGGGCGCGGAGTTGCGCCAGACGATTGGCCACAGCCGGCTGGCTGCGGACGGCACCCGTAGACTAACGGGTTTTGTTGCATGGCTAAACTATTACCCGATTTTCGGCTACAGTCAACCGCTATGTCCACAAGTTCGCGCCAGCCGACCCCCGCGCCCGCAGCTGGACAGCATTCTATCCGCGAGACGAACCTCTCCCTAGTGGCGCAGGTAGTCTGCGAAGCCCCCGTGTCCATGTCGCGCGCTGACGTCGCGACGGCCACCGGCCTGACCCGCGCCACGGTGTCCTCACTGGTAGACCAGTTGGTGGCCGGCGGGCTGCTGTTGGAAGGCGCCCCCATCGCCACCGCCCGCGCGGGCCGCCCCTCGGTGCCCTTGACCACCGCCCCGCGCTCGGTGGTAGGGCTCGGCCTGGAGGTAAACGTCGCCTATCTCGGCGCCACCCTGCTCGATCTCACCGGCGAGGTGATCGACGAACGCATGGTCTGGGACACCTTCCGCTCCTCCAACCCGGCACAGGTGCTCGCCCGCGTCGGCGCGCTCGGCACAGAACTGCTCGAAGAGGCCCGGCGTTCCGGGATGCGCGTGGCGGGCGCCTCCCTGGCCCTGCCCGGCCTGGTCGATGTGCGCACCGGTCGGCTGCAGGTGGCCCCCAACCTCGGCTGGCAGGGCCTAGACCCGGTCCCACTGCTGGGGCTGGGGCACCTGCCGGTGCGCGTCGCCAACGAGGCCAAGCTGGCCGCCATGGCTGAGCCTGCCACCCAGGTGCCGTCCTCCTTCCTGTTTGCCACCGCCGACGTCGGCATCGGCGCGGCACTGGTGGTCGACCGCAACCTGTTTCTCGGCAACCACGGCTGGAACGGCGAACTTGGCCACATCCTGATCGACCCCGATGGGCCGCCGTGCGCCTGCGGCAACCGGGGCTGCCTGGAGCAGTACGCCGGACGTGAGGCCCTGATGACCGCCGCCGGCCTGCCCATCGATTCGCGCCTGCCCGCCCTGCTCGCCGCCCTGCGTGCCAATGACGGAGCCGCCACGGCGGCCGTCGGCCGCGCGGCCCGGGCCTTGGGCTCGGCACTCGCGGACTTCGTGAACCTGACCGATGTCTCCGCCGTGGTGCTGGGCGGCATCTTCGGCTCCCTGTTTGAGTGGCTGCACGACGACGTGCTGGCGGTGCTGAATCGGCGCGTGCTGTCGGCGGCGTTCGCGGAGGTGACCTTGGTGCCCGCCAGCGCCGGGCGGACGGCCGCGATGGTGGGGGGAGCGCGCGAGGTGCTCGGTGACGTGCTCGCCAACCCGGCCGCCTGGATCTAGGCTCGCCTGACCCTGGGATCGTCTGATTCTGGGCTCGCCTGGTTTCGGGGATCGGTGCCCGGTAGGCTGGGTCGATCATGTGGAGCGTCTTCTTGCTGGTGGCCGGCATCCTGGGCCTGATGGCCGGCGCCGAACTCATCGTCAAGAACGGGACCGCCCTGGCCCGTCGCCTGCACATCTCGCCGTTAATCATCGGCCTGACCGTGGTCTCCATCGGCACGTCCATCCCCGAACTGGTGGTGGGCATCGACGGCATGAGCCGCGGGGTCGGTGACGTGGTGCTGGGCAACATCGTGGGCACCAACATCGTCAACATGCTGCTGGTCTTTGGTGTGCTGGCCCTCATCCGGCCGGTTGCCATCCGCTCCTCGACGCTCAGGCTCGACCTGCCGGCCATGACCGTCTTCTCTCTGTTGGTGTGGCTGCTGGCTCTGGGGGGCTTCCTCACCCTGGTCGACGGCGCGATCCTGCTGGCGGTGGGCCTGCTCTACCTCGCCGTGGTGATTGTCACCGCCCGACGGCGGTCCGTGGTCCATCCTGGCCTGTCCGCCGCAGAACTGGCGGAGGCGCCCGCCGCCCCGCCCCGCCCCGGGAGGTGGTGGGCCTGGCTGGAGATCGGGCTGCTAGCGGTGGGGCTGGCCGTGATTGTCCTCGGCTCCGACTGGATGCTCGATGGCGCCGTCGGCATTGCCGAGACGCTCGGGGTGCCCAACTACCTCATCGGCCTGACCATCGTGGCGATCGGCACGTCTGCCCCCGAGCTGGCCACCGCGCTCGCCGCGACCATCCGCAACCATGACCCCGGCATCGCCGTCGGCAACCTCATCGGCTCCTCGGCGTTGAACCCAACCCTGATCCTCGGCGCTTCCCTGCTGTTTGGCCCCAGCCAGACGGCGGTGGCCCCGTCGCTGCGCCTGGTGTCGATGCCGTTGATGGTGGTCGTGGCCCTCGCCCTGGTGCCGATCTTCCTCAGTGGCAAGAAGGTATCCCGGGGCGAAGGCCTCACCATGGTCGTCGCGTATCTGGTCTACCTGGCCTACCTGATCGTGTCCGCCACCTAGCCGCAGCGAAGAACTTTGTGGGGCGCGGCTAGTACATCGAGGCGACGTCTAGTAGTTCGTCCAGCTGGGCGGCGGTGATTCGGCCGTCGGAGACGTATCCCAGGTCGAGGGTGGCCTGGCGGATGGTGATTCCTTGCGCGACGGCCCGCTTGGCAATCTCGGCGGCGGCCTCGTAGCCGATCACCTGGTTAAGGGGGGTGACGATGGAGGGCGAGCTCTCGGCCAGTGTCCGGGCGCGCTCCCGGTTGGCCGTGATGCCGTTGATGCAGCGGGCTGCCAGCAGCCGGGAGGCGTTGGACAGCAGTTCGATGGACTCCAGCAGGGCGCAGCCCATCACCGGGATCTGGACGTTCAACTCGAAGGTGCCCGAGGCGCCCGCCCAGGCGAGGGTCGCGTCGTTGCCGATCACCCGGCTACAGACCATGAGCATCGCCTCCGGCAGCACCGGGTTGACCTTGCCGGGCATGATCGAGGAGCCTGGCTGCAGGTCTGGCAGGTTGATCTCCGCTAGCCCGGTGTTCGGGCCCGACGCCAGCAGCCGCAGGTCGTTGCAGATCTTGGTGAGCGAGACGGCGATGGTTCGCAGGGCGCCCGAGAGTTCTACCAGGCCGTCGCGCGCCCCCTGAGCCTCGAAGTGGTCCCTGGCCTCGGTGAAGGGCAGGCCCAGCGCCGCGGAGAGGTGGCCGATGGCCAGCGGTGCGAAGCCCGCCGGGGTGTTGATGCCGGTGCCGACCGCCGTGCCGCCCAGCGGCAGTTCCGCCACCCGCGGCAGGGCCGCCTCCAGGCGTTCGATCCCGTGTTCGATGGCTGCCGCGTAGCCCCCGAACTCCTGGCCGAGGGTGACCGGGGTGGCGTCCATCAGGTGCGTGCGACCCGCCTTGACTACCTCCGCGAACTCGGCGGACTTGGCGCGCAGGGAGGTGGCCAGGGCCCGCAGGGCGGGGATGAGCGTGTGTGATGTCGCGCGCGTGGCGCCCACATGGATGGCCGAGGGGAACACGTCGTTGCTCGACTGGCTCGCGTTGACGTGATCATTGGGATGCACGGCGGGCGCCTGGCCTGCGTCCGCCTCCTGGCGCAGGGCCTGGGTGGCGAGGCGGGCCAGCACCTCGTTGATGTTCATGTTCGACGACGTTCCCGAGCCGGTCTGGTAGACGTCTACGGGGAAGTTGCGTTGAAAGGCGGGGTCGGTTGCCTGGTCCGCTACCCGCGCGGCGGCCACGGTGATGGCCTGAACCAGGCTGGCATCGAGCACGCCCAGGTCGCCGTTGGCGCGGGCGCACGCCGCCTTGACGGAGGCGAGCGCGGAGACAAACTCGGACGGCAGGCTGCGGCCCGAGATCGGAAAGTTCTCTACGGCCCGTTGGGTCTGTGCGCCATAGAGGGCGTCCGCCGGGACGCGCACCTCGCCCATCGTGTCGCGTTCAATCCGGAAGTCGCTCATCGGATCAGGTGGTCTCGGCCGGCCCCTGGGCGGCGTGGGCGGTGGCGAGGCGCTCCCGGGCGCCGTCGAGCCACTCCTGGCAGCGCTGGGCCAGGGCCTCGCCCCGCTCCCAGAGGGCGAGCGAATCCTCCAGCGGCTCGCCGCCAGCTTCTAGGCGCTGCACGACGGCGACGAGTTCGTCGCGGGCGGCCTCGTAACCCAGGGTGGCCGGATCGGGGAGTTTGTCGAGGTCGGGGCTGCTGCTCATGGCGTCAGTCTAGGCGTCCCACTGGGGAGCCGGTAACTCCGGGTGGTAGGCGAGGCCGAGCCAGCCCGCCAACTGTCGCAGTTCCGCGGTGAGCCTGGTCAGGACCCCGTCGGGGCCTCCCTCGGCCTGGCGCGCGCTCGGTTCCAGGTGGAGGGCCGGGACGCGGAGCAGGCCCGCCTGGCGGTCGGCCTTGAGGTCGACGCGGGCGGCGATCTGTTCTCCGTCGAGAAACAGGTACACGTAGTACCCCCACCGCCGTTTGGCCGCCGGGGTGTAGATCTCTAGGCGATGCTCGATCCCGAAGAGTTGTTCCAGCCGGGTGCGCTCGAAGACCAGTGGATCGAAGGGGGCCAGCAGGGTGCGCCGCTTGGCCTGGCGGGGAACGGTAGCATCCCGGTGGAGGTACCACTGCTCGGCCCGCTGGCCGCCGGGGCGCGGGGTGCCGGGGCCCTGAGTTCCGGGGTGTAGCCCCTTGATCTCGACCGGGCGGAGCGTGCCGTCCTCGAGGAGTGCCCGCAGCGCCGGGGCCAGGTGTTCCCCGCCCCCGCCGCGTCCCCCGAGCCGGAAGTAGTCCTTGAGGTCGCGCTCGGTGGCGACCCCGTGGGCGCGGGCGGCGATCTCCAAGAGGGCTCGAATGGCGTCGGCCTCCGACGGGATCGGGGTGGCCAGCACCGCTGGCGGCAACACCCGCTCCGTGACGTCGTACACGCGCTCGAAGGTGACAGAGCGTCCGGCCACGCAGACGCGCCCATCGGCAAACATGACCTCACACGCCGCCTTGGCGGCGGACCAGCGGGTAGACCAGTAGTCGGCCTTCGGGTGCTGGGTGTCGTGTTGCCTGTCGAGTTCGGCCGCCGTGCACGGGCCGTGAAGGCGGAGGAGTTCGAGGACCTCCTCGATGATCTCGGGGGTGAGCTGGGCGTGGTCAGCCAGCCAGTCCCCGCGGCCGGAGCCGCGCCGCCAGGCGAGCAAGGGCCAGGTTTCCACGGGAATGAACGAGGCCTCGTGCGCCCAAGCCTCGGTCAGGCGCCGCGGTCGCTGGCCAGACATCCGCCCCAGGAGGTCGGTGTGGTACGGGCCGAGCCGCGAATAGAGCGGCATGAGGTGGGCGCGGGCCAGCACATTGACCGAGTCGATCTGGATGACCCCCAGGCGGCGGGCCACCTCGGTGGCCTGCCGGATCCCCGGTTCCCCGCGTCCAGGCGCGCCCGTGCGGGCCAGCCCCTGGGCGGCCAGGGCCACTCGGCGCGCCTGGGACAGGGTCAGGGACTCTGGTGCTGGCATCGTCCCAGCCTACCGAGCAACCAGACCGCACAGCCGTCCGGCCACCCTTTAGTCGGGTGACGCGCCGCCTCACCTGACCCGCCCCCTCGAACCACTGACGGGGGTTGGTCCCCGGATAGGTGGCAGAACGGAACCAACCCCCGTTGTTGCTTGCCAGGGGATGGGGGCCAGCGCCCCATTCGACCGCTACCGACGGGGGATGATCCCCGGAACGGGACGATTTCGCAGCCAGCCTCGCCCGGGTGGAGGCAGGGGCTTGTCGACGGCCGTGGTGTCGGTAGACTCGGGGCCAAGATCGCATTCGAGGGGGATAAGCATGGTGGACATAGTGGTGGTGGGCTCGATCAACGTGGACATGTTGGCGCGGGTAGGCCGGCATCCGCTTCCAGGGGAGACCGTGCTGGGCGACGACCTGGTCATGCTGCCCGGCGGCAAGGGGGCCAACCAGGCCGTCGCCGCCGCCCGCCTGGCCGACCGTCCCGGGGTGGTGGCAATGGTTGGCGCGGTGGGCAACGACCAGTTTGCCGAACCGGCGCTCTCCGGACTGGTTGGAGCCGACGTCGACCTGCAGCATCTGATAAGGGTCGACCGCCCTACCGGCATCGCGCTCATCACGGTCGATGAGGCGGGGGAGAACTCGATCGTCGTCGTGCCCGGCGCCAACCAGGCGGTCACGCCTCGCCTGGTGCGCCAGGCAGGGGCCCTGGTGCGGGACGCCCGGGTGTTGGTGCTGCAGTGCGAGATTCCCACAGCGGCGCTCGCCGAGGCCGCGCGCACCACCGGCGGGCGCGTGATCCTCAACTTCGCCCCGGTCGCCCCCCTCGACGCCGACACCGTGCTCCGCGCCGACCCGTTGATCGTCAACCAGCACGAGGCCCGGGGGGCCCTGCAGGCCCTGGGCGTGGCTCCCAGCGACGATGACGACGACGAGACCCTCGCCCGCGCCCTCGTGGCCGCCGGGGTGGCCTCGGTGATCGTCACGCAGGGCGCCGCCGGCGCGCTGGTGGCAGAGGCCGGAACGCGCGGCCTGATGCGGGTGGAGTCGGTTCCCGCGCCCCGCGTTACCGCGGTAGACACCACCGGCGCCGGCGACGCCTTCGTCGGGGCGATCGCCTTCCGCCTGGCCCAGGGCGATGGCCTGGTCGAGGCCGCGCAATACGCCAACCGGGTGGGGGCGTTCGCGGTGACCAAGCGGGGAACCCAGCCCGCCTACCCCTGCCCAGCCGACCTACTGCCGGAGGCCTGACATGATCGACCCCTCTACCCCCGGCGCGGGCGCGTCGCCGGTCCCGGTGATCCTCGACGGAGATCCCGGGCACGACGACGCCATCGCCTGGGTGCTCGCCCTGGCCGCCCCGACCCTAGAGGTGCTGGGCATCACCACCGTGGGCGGTAACGCGCCACTCGAGAAGACCACCTACAACACGCTGCGCATCCTGACCCTGCTAGACCGGACCGACGTGCCGGTGGCCGCGGGCGCCTCCCGCCCGCTGGTGGCCGAACCAATCGTGGCGCCATCGGTGCACGGAGAGTCGGGGCTCGATGGTCCGGAGCTGCCCGAGCCCGCGGTGCAGGCGGTGCAGGAGACGGCGGTTGAGCTGATGGCGCGGCTGCTGCGCTCCGCTTCCCGGCCGGTGTGGCTGGTGCCGACCGGCGCGCTGACCAACGTCGCCGCCCTCCTGCTTGCCCACCCCGAGCTGCACGCCCGCATCGCCGGAATCTCGCTGATGGGGGGCGGCATCCAGCGCGGCAACTGGACCCCGGCGGCGGAGTTCAACATCCTGGTCGACCCGGAGGCGGCGAAGATTGTGTTCGAGTCGGGCCTGCCGCTGAAGATGGCCGGGCTCGACGTCACGGAGCGCGCCCAGTTCCTGCCGGAAGACTTCGAGGCGGTGCGCGCCGTGGGCGGCCCGTTTGCCGAGGTGGTTGCCGACTGGCTGCACTTCTTCTACGAGTTCCACCACGCCCTGGGCTACGCGGGCGCCCCGGTACACGACCCGGTGGCGGTGGTGGCCTTGATCGCCCCGGAGATCTTGCAGACTCAAGAGATGTTCGTGCAGGTGGAGACCGCCGGGCAGTACGCGCGCGGCGCGACCATTGGAGACGTGTACGGCTCGACGGGCCGCGCCCCGAACGCGGAGGTGGCCATGGGAATAGATCGGGAGGCCTACGTGGAACTGATCGTCACCGCCGTGCGGCGGCACTCGGAGCGGCTGGCAGGGGGCAAGCGATGAGCGGCCCCGGCCTTCCCACCATCATCGACTGCGACCCAGGCACCGACGACATCGCCGCCCTGATCCTGGCTCGCCAGGTACAGGCGTTCGATGTGCGTGCGATCACCGTCACCGCCGGGAACACCGAACTCGCCGCAGGCCTGCGCAACGCCCTCGATGTCACCGGGCTGCTCGGCTGGGAGGTGCCGGTGGCCGCCGGGGCCGCCAGGCCCTTGGCCCGCGACCTGGTCACCGCCGCCGAGTGGCACGGCACCGACGGCAAGTATGGGATCGACATCCCCCGCTCCCTGCGGCAGGCCGACCCGCGCCCGGCCTGGCAGGTCATCTGGGAGGAGGCCGTGGCGGCAGGCGAGGTGCGACGGGCCGCCGTTGCCCCTTCCGAGGCGGCCCCAAGGAAGGTGTACGCGCCCGCGGACTCACTCGATGATGAGCCGGCGGGCCCGCACGGTGATGTCGGCGGCCTGGACGTGATCGCCGTCGGGCCGCTCACCAACATCGCCACGGCGCTCGCGGCCTACCCCGACCTGCCCAGGTACCTGCGGCGCATCGTGTGGATGGGCGGCGGGGTGCTGGCCGGAAACACCACGCCGGCGGCCGAGTTCAACGCCTACGTGGACTCGGAGGCGGCCGAGCGGGTGCTGCACTCGGGCGTGCCGGTGTGGGTGCTGCCGCTCGATGTCACCCATGAGTGCTACCTCACCCGCGCGGAACTGGCCGAGGTCGCTGCGCTGGGGTCGCCGGCCACCGACCTGTGGGCCGAGGTGATCGGAAGGTACCTGGACCTGGTGGAGCACTACTCCGGGGGGCGAGGGGCGGCACTCCACGACCCGGCGGCGGTGCTATTCGCCGCCGAGACCGCCGCGCCCGGCCACCCGTCGTCGTTCACCGCCGCGGCTTGCTGGATGGGGGTGGAGACCCAGGGCGAGGCCAGCCGGGGCATGACGGTCACCGACCGCTACTCCGACAAGAAGGCGGCCGCCCCCAATGCGCACCTGGTGGAGACCGTCGACCGCCCGGCCTTCATCGAGCACCTGCTGGGCCTACTGCGGCGCTACTGAAGCTACCCCACGAAGACACCCCGCGAAGTTTGCGCGTTCACGCGCAATACTTCGCGGGGACCCCGAGACGCTCACCCCACGAAGTTTCTCGCTCACGCTCGAATACTTCGCGGGGACCCCGAGACGCTCACCTCGAGACGTTGACCTCAGGAAGGTTCTGCTTGCGCTCGGGAGGAGGCGCGCTCCAGGATCTCGTTGCACACGAACACGGCGAGCGCAAAGAAGGCGGCCAGCGGGAACAGCCAGACGTACGCGCGCGGGTTCTGGGCGATCATTCCCGAGGCGTACACGCCGTCCGTGCCCAGCACGTAGCCCGGGACGTAGTCGGCCACCCAGGTGAGCACCTGCGAGGTGAGGAAGAACAGGGCGGCGATACCCGCGCCGAAGGCGGCCAGCTCGTAGCCGACAATCTTCGGCAGGATCGCCGGGCGGAACCGGTGCGCCGAGTCGGAGACCAGCGTCGGCAGCAGCGGCGCCAGGCCCAGGCCCGAGATCGCCATTCCGACGATGTTGCCGGTCAAGGCCAACACCAAGATGCCGGTGACGGCAATCAGCACCGAGGCGCGGATGATCCACAGCTCGTTGAACCAGCGGGTCAGCGAGCCGGCCACCAGGCGGCCAGCGGTCATCAGCGCGTAGTACACGGTCGAGAACAGCAGGGTTTGCTCGATGCTGTCGACCAGGCCCATGTTGACCACGGCCACCCCCGCGAAGAACACGATGGTGTAGTCGGTGCCGCCCAGGAAAAAGAAGGTGAGAATCTCCACCATCTGGTGCCAGCGCTTGGTCAGGTAGCGGCGGCCCCCGCCCGGGGCCGACGACGGGCCGGCAGAGTCGGAGGGGTTGGCCGCGGTCAGCTCCTCGACGGGGGAGGCGTCCTCGTTGATCCACATCTTGCGGCCAAAGGACCACAGCAGCATCGAGCCGCCGATGGCCATCACACCGACGATGACGAAGTAGCCGATGCGCCAAGACAGGCCCGGCACGTTCATGATCTGGCCCATCAGCAGCGGCGACAGGGTGGCGCCGATGCCCCAGAAGAAGTGCATCCAGTTGTTGTGCTTGGCCGTGAAGTGCTTGGCCATGTAGGAGTTCATGGACGAGGCCATGAAGCCGGTGCCCAGCCCGTAGACGGTGATGGTGGTCAGCTTCCAGGCAAACGAGGGTGACAGGGCGAGGCCCACGAAGCCGGCGGCCATGATCACCAGGCCGACGAAGTAGATGCCCTGCAGCTTGAACCACCGGTTCAGGCGGCCCAACAGAATGCCGGCCAGGGTGTAGGTGACCGAGTAGCCGACCAGGATCCAGCCGGTGTGGGCGGTGGTGAATCCTGGGTTTTCTTCGGCCATGGCCACCCAGGAGACGGTGAACGCCCCGTCGGGGAAGCCGACCATGATGTATGACAGCAGGATCACTATCAGAAGGCCGGCCGAGTACTTGGCCACCGCCGGGGTCTTCGCCGTCGGGCGGGGAGTGGTTGCGGCGCGCTGGTCGGCCGCGGGGTCATGCGAAGGGGTGGGGTTAGCCACGGGAGATCAACTCTTTCGGAAGAAGTCTTGCATTCCTGTCTGTGACAGGCGGAAGTAACGAACCTACAAGGAT
>Ga0082212_10012046_pt1 | contig 10912 bp, 12 predicted proteins | sample TergutNt197P3_FD_71548 | JGI IMG/M metagenome (GOLD analysis project Ga0082212, IMG submission 71548) | Neocapritermes taracua P3 segment gut microbial communities from Petit-Saut dam, French Guiana - Nt197 P3 | ecosystem: Host-associated > Arthropoda: Insects > Digestive system > Gut ...
GTCGCTGGCCGCCGCGCGCATGGCCGCCGCAAACGAACAAATGCGCCGCGCCGCGGAAACCATCGCGGAAACCGAAATTTCAATCAACAACGGGCATTCGTCTATTAAACAGTTGAAAGAAAAACTGTCGAATTTGAAATCGAAAGTAGGGCGCGAACCTACAAAAGAATCCGCCGCGAAAATATTGCGCGCCCAGGCAAAGATGGAACAGGTGACCGAAAAATTGAAACGCGCCGAATTGCGGCTGCGCCGCGCGCGCAGGCGCCTGGCGGACGCCGAAAACGACGCGGGCCTTGCGCGCGCCCAGATTGCGGCTGGCCCTTTATATGAAAACGAACCAAAGGTAAACGATATGTCCGAAGAAGTAAAACCGCTGTTCACAAAAGACCCGGAAATAATGGATGAACGCATAGCGTTCAAGCCAATCGAATTCGGCCCGTCGGCTGCACCGGCCCCGCAACAGCCTGAATTCGTTGCGCCGCCATTGAATCTGACGCCTACATCACCCTTCGCTCAGGCTTCGGGTGACAGGCCGCGCACACCGGCGGAATCTTTCGAAGGCCGCGCGGAATACCAACCCGCACAACCGGCGTATGCGCCGGCGCCCGTCGCGCCCACCTTTGCCAAGGCTCCGGCGGGCGAGCCGGAACGCAGTGCGGGTGCACCGCCTATGTCGCCGCCACCGCCAATGTCGCCTACACGCGCGGACTTTATGGCAAATCGGCCCGAACCCATGACGGACGAACCGATAAAGATAACGTCGGGCGCTGGAAGATCCGGCCCCAGCGCGATGTATTACGTCATGCTGGTCCTTTTGATAATCCTGTCCGTTTTGACTTTATGGCTGTACCAGAATCGCATGACGGCCGGCATTCCGGACATCCTGCAACCCGTTGCGTCCGAACAGCAAACCGCGGGCACGCAAAAATCGGGACTGCGCGCTACGTTTGGAAAAATGTTTGAAAAATCTGCGCCAGCACAGCCGGCGATTCCGGAACCCGTCGTGCGACCTGCGCCAGAATTGGCCGACGTCGACAGCGCGTTCTTGGACGAAGACGGATTTATGCGACCCGTGACTTTGCCCGCGCAAATCCCCGGGGATATGCCGCCGGTGGCAATCAGATGTCTGGCGGAATGTTCGCCCCAATGCGACAGCATGCACGAAGGTTGCCCGGGGTATGACGCATGGGTAAACGGAACCTATGAAGAATGGCAAGAGCAGCAAAGCGCCGAATATAACGAACCTGTTTTCGGTCCCGCGATAGAGCCGGAATACACGGAAGCAGCGGAAGTATTCGAAGAATACGAAGAACCCGCGGCCATCATGTGCGAAGACGGGTCGGCGCCGTATGAAGACGGATGCTGCGGCGATGAAATCCTGACCGATTTGGCGGGATTCGGCCCGGCGTGCTGTCCGGGCGGCGTGGAAGACAAAAAGGACTGTAAAGTTCCGGTGCGATAAAAAACGCGGATTTAATCCGCGTTTTTCATTATATCTTCCGCAATCAATTGCGCGGCGGGGATGCGTCGCTGCCACATTTTGTCGGCGCGCGATAATTCTTTCGCCATTTTTTGACGCGCGGCGACGGGCGTTAATTTTTTTATTTCGCGGATTATGTTTTCAGGCGTGCATTCGCCGCCCAGCAATTCCGGATAAACATCGCAACCCAATAAAATATTAACCAGCGAAAGCCATTTCAAATTTATAACCCGTCGCACCAGAAACTGCGTCAGCCGGCTGGCCCTGTAAACGACGACCGCCGGGACATGCATTATCGCCAATTCCACCGTGGCCGTGCCGACCGTCGCGACGGCGATATCCGTTTTCGCATACTGGGCGTATCTTTTGGCCGCCGGAACAACAGTTGGTTTCACCGCCCATTTTTCGACATGTTTGCGCACATATTTTTCCGTCGTTTCAACAACGGGTATCACATATTTGTATTCGGGCATCTGCGCGGCGACTTTCCGAAATACCGGCAGCAGTTTTTTGATTTCCGCCATGCGGCTGCCCGGCAACAGGGTTATCGTCTTTACATCGCCCGCAATCGCCACGGGTTCCAATCCGTCCGCAATCGGATGTCCGACCGGTATGGTGGCCAGGCCGTGCCGGGTGAAATACGGAACTTCGAAATCAAAGAACGCGTACATGCGGTCGAAAATCTTTGCGTATTTTTCCGAACGGCCCGGGCCGCCCCACGCCCAAACCTGGGGCGCCACGACGTGGTAAAATCGTGGCTGGTGGCTGGTGGCTGGTGATTCGTGTTTTATTTTTTTGATAACTCTTTTCGCAAACCCCGGGGAATCGACCGTTAAAACAATATCGGGTTTTTCGCGGATGATTGCGGCCGCCGTCTGGTCTATGCGGCGCGCCAGCGTGCGCACGCGCCATACAACGTCCAACAGCATGACGGCCAAATCGGACATAGGAAATATAGACTTCAGCCCCGCCGCCCGCATGTTTTCACCGCCGACGCCGACAAATTCCGCGTTGGGCATTTCGGCCATAATTCTGGCGCCCAGGTTGTCGCCCGAAACTTCGCCCGCGATTATAAAGATTTTTAACTTTTTATTTTTCATATTAAAATTCTAAAATAATTGGTTTTATTCGGAATCCTTTAACACGCGTCCCTGATGAGCGCCGCGTTTCGACCTGTTTTCAATAAAGTCCAACGCGTCCATCGCATATTTGTTGCCGTGTATTTCTTTGCGCAGTTTTTTTATGGCGTCCGCGAAATCGGCGGCCGGCTCTTTCGCAAATACGACGGAATAAACCTTGTGCACGGCGTGCAGGTCTTCGTTGGTAAAGCCGTGGCGAAGCAAACCGACTTTGTTAACCGTTCTGTATGTCGCGGGCTTGCCTTCGAATATCGAATAGGGCGGGACGTCCATTGTGATGCCGCTCATCCCCGCGATGAAAGAATTGCGCCCGATGCGGCAGAATTGGTGCACCATGGAACCGGCGGATACTATGGCGAAATCTTCGACTTCGACATGGCCGGCCAATTGGGCCAGGTTGGACAGAACGATTCCGTTGCCCATCTTGCAGTCGTGGCCGACGTGCGCGTTCACCATAATCTGGCAATCGTCGCCGATTTCGGTTCCGGTCGACGCGGGCGTGCCGCTGTGGATTGTGACGTATTCGCGTATGCGGTTGCGTTTGCCGATTTTCAGGCCCGTCATAGTTTCGTGTTCCTGGAATTTCAAATCCTGGGACATGACGCCCAGCACCGCGAACGGGTACACGACCGTGTCGGCGCCGATTTCTGTCTGGCCGTCGATGACGACGTTGGATATCAGTTTGACGCGGTCGCCCAACACGACGTTCGCGCCCACCGTGCAGAACGGCCCGATTTCGACATCGGCGCCGATTTTTGCATCCGGATGCACAACCGAAGAATGATGTATGCTCATGATATATTCCCGCTTTATTTTATTCGCGCGGGGATTATAACCCATGCGGTTTCGAATTTGCATTCAGAAAGTATAACGAATTATAACAATTCGCGGATTCTTTTCAAAAATCCGCCGTGCGGAACCTGGCGCCACAGGATTATCGCGATAAACGTCAAAACGGGCAGGGCGGCCAGAATCCCGAACAGCCCCGGCAGCAATAGAAACGTTTCGCCCTTTATTTTTTTCAAATGCTCTTCCGATTTCGCATGCAGCACGCCAAGCGCGGCGGCGGACAGCGCCCAGGTGCAGAATATTGCGAACGCCAGCGCCGATTCGGTGATGAAAAGCAGCGCGACGACAAACAAACCGGCGGCGCGCATGAATACTTTGTAACGGCCGTAATGCAAATCCGAAAACCAGCCGCGCGGCCGAACCAGGCTTGCCGCAAAATAGGCGGCCAAAACCGCCGCAGTCAGACACAGGAACAAAAGATGAAACACGGAAAGGTGGGCCAGCTGGCCGAATCTGAAAAATTCGGGCTGCATAACCAGGCCGAACAGGGCAAGTAAAATCATGACGCCGATAAGAAGCCGCGGGTCTTTTTCGCGCGCGCCCCGGCGGTTCAGCATATACCCTGTAAAGATTCCGACGGCGACGGCGCCCGATTGCAACAGGGATTCGTCAAGGCCCGCGCCGATTGCGGCGACCCCGGCGCCAATGGCAACGGCCGGCGGGGCGGCCATGTCGACCAGTTTTTTCCACGGATTTTTTTTGCCCTTTATAAATTTCGACAGACGCGCGCCGGATTCGTAATACCGTCTGGAAAGCCATATCGCGCCCAGCCATAATATTATCGCGTTCAATATGACGACCAGACTGGTGCCGTCGCGTATCACGCCGAAATTACCGTGCGAAATCGCCCACACGAACATCACCAGCACGATTGGGAATACGAACCGGCGTTCGCGCGTTTTCGCATTTGAAAGAAACCGGCCGAAAATATCGTGTCCCATAATCCACGCCAAAGCGAACAGGGGCAGCGCCAGGATTGCGGCCCACAGAAATCCCGGTTCCCACAGCGCGGCGTTGTTGAAAGTGCTGACCGCGGACGATACGATGACTTGGTTGTCTAACATTTTTTTGCCTTATAATAATTTTCATACTATTATATATAGTCATGAAAGTAAAACAAGACATTTTTACCGCAATGGGCTCTCGTGTGAAATTTTTCCGCGGGGATTACAATATCACATGCGACGCCGTGTGGTTGGCGGCATTCATAGGGCATAAGGCATACGGCATAAGGCATAATATCCTGGATGTCGGTATTGGAACCGGGGGCGTAAGTTTATGCCTGTTACAGCATTGCCCGGATTTGCGCGTTACCGGTATCGACATTTCGGAACAAATGCTTTCCGAATGCGCAGCGAACGCCGAACTGAACGGCCGCGAATTGGAATTGATTCATGGCGATATATTGAAATGGCGCACATCGCGGACTTTCGATACGGTGATTACCAATCCGCCGTATTTTCGCGGCACGCCACGGGTTAACAGCTCCCCCCGTCGGGGGGAGCCGAAAGACACAAAGTGTCTTTCGGTGGGGGGCAAAAACAAACATATATGTCCCCCCATCGACGGCTGTGCCGTCGACTCCCCCCAAGGGGGGAGTAATTTCCCGCACCACAACGCAAATTTGACCGATTGGACGCGGGCGTGTTTGAAACGCGTAAAACCGCGCGGGTATTTTTATTGCATTGTTGATGCCGCCGCCGCAGGCGAAGTCGCCGCCGCGCTGCACACGGGCAGGGCGGGAGATATAAATATAGTGCCGTTGTTCGGCGGCGCCGCGCATGCGGAAAGGGTCCTGATTTCCGCACGCCTGGGCACGGCCGGCGGCACCGTAATTCATGCCGGCTTTTCAATGAATGATGATACAATTCTGCGGATGGGAAAACCATTGACATTCGCAAAAAAATAGTTATATTACCGGCGGGCGGACGACGGTCGGTGCCAGCGGGTCAGGGGGAAACCAGCAGCCCAGCATAGGACATCGGGTCGCCCACTTTTTTTCGTTTACCGTTTACCGTTTACCATACTTTTCATGAAATAAAAATTTGATATTTTATGTTTATATAATAAAATGCAGAAATTCGATAAACGGAAAACGATAAACGGTAAACGCCCAATGACCAACAACCTTTCATTTAATCTTGACCGGCCCATCGTAATGGTTGGCCTGATGGGTGCGGGGAAAACGTCCATCGGGCGCATGCTGGCGCGGAAACTGGACATCCCGTTCGTCGATTCGGACAAAGAGATAGAGGCCGCCGCCGGTTGCAGCGTCGTCGACATATTTTCCCTTTACGGCGAATCCGAATTCCGTCGCGTCGAAGAACGCGTGCTGTCGCGGCTGTTGTCGTCGCCGCCTTATTTGAAAGTGATTTCGACGGGCGAGGGCGCATTCATAACCCCCGCCGTCCGAAAACTGGTATTGGCCAAAGCGCTGTCGATATGGTTAAAGGCCGATTTGGACCTGTTGGTCAAACGCACGAATTTCCGCGACACGCGACCGCAATTATTAAACGCGGACAGCAAGAAAATCCTATCGACATTGATAGAGGAAAGATACAAAATATATGCCGAAGCGAACATCACCGTCGAAACGTCGGATGAAAATCTGAACAAGACTTTGTCGAAAGTTATGTCCGCAATAAAGAAAAAAACGTGATTCGTGTTCGTGGTTCGTGTTCATAGCACGGCAACCGTCGAACCACCATCACGAACCACGGGCACGAATTATGTTCAAAAACTTCATACGGGAATTCAAAGAATTTGCGGAAAAGGGCAACGCCCTGGACATGGCCGTCGGCGTCATTGCCGGCGCGACCATGACGTCCGTCGTCAATTCATTGGTGCGCGACATTATGATGCCGCCAATCGGCGTTATCATCGGCGGCATAGACTTTTCCCAATTCTTCATAGTATTAAAGGACAGCGCCGGAATTCTGGAACACCATCATTACGCGTCGCTGACCGCGGCCCAGGCCGCGGGCGCCGTAACATTGAATGTCGGATTGTTCGCGAACGCGATTGTCAGTTTTCTTATAACTATGTTCGCAATATTCATGGTTGTGCGCGTTATAAACAGAATTCGGCACAAAGCGCCGCCGGCGCCGACCCGCGTATGTCCATATTGCTTTGTGGACAAAGTCGACCGCCGCGCGACAATATGCCCGTCGTGCGCGTCAAAGCTGACGCCGCTTACAACTAACAACTAATAACTAACAACTAACAGCTAGTGGCCGTTGATATATAATCTGTCCACTATAATAGACATCCTTTATTCATAGTTGTCCATTATAGTGGACAAGCTATATTTCTGTTCCCAGTTGTTAGTTATAGTAGATATGCTTTTATGTTTCCAAAGACCGCCGGTCCGCAGAGCGCAACACCTGCTTTGGCGCATAACTTGATGACCGGACAGCCATTGCAATGAATTGCAAAAATCCTCACAAATGTCAATAAATTTAATGCTCAACTGTCAGGAATATCTCTTTTAAGTCTCTAATTCCAGAGGCGTCATTCCCGCGAAGGCGGGAATCTATTGCTGCGCAGCATTCCGTTCCCTCGCGCTACGTGCTCGCCCGGAATGACAACTTATTTATTGTCTTCGGCGCAATGGACCCCCGCCTTCGCGGGGGTGACGAATCCGCCGGATTCGTCTGTAAAGAGATATTTTTGATAGTTGAGCTAAATTTAATTTAGTTACTAGTATTATCTACCAAAGCCGACAAACAAACCACGAAGTATTCCGATAATTATGTCGCTTATAAGACTTTTTATAAAATCATGGAACTTCTTTTTCATATCATGACTATAGACACGTTGGATAAAAAAGTCAAACAGTCACCAGTTGCTAGTTGCTAGTTGTTAGCTGTTAGTTGTTGACACCGCCCCGCCGATATTCTAAAATGCCCCCGTCATGCTGCACTTTATAACACGGTATTATTCATCGCTTACATCGCTTTTGGGCGCGCCGTTCCGGGCTTTCTGGCGGCTGGTCCGCCGCATATTGCCGGCCCAGGATATGACCGCCATATCGTCGGGCGGGCACCTGGATTACTATCATCTGTCGACCGCATACCGGTTTTTCAAATTCTGCGCCAAAACGGGGCTTATCATATGGGCTTCGTGGTCCACGTACGTGTTCATGTACCACCGGCCGATGCTGGACCGCCGCACGCGCCAACTGGCCGAAGCCCGCGCCCAGCACGCCCAGCATATGTCCGATTTAAGCGTGTTCTTCAAACGGTATTCGGAACTGCACCGCTAAATAACCAGTATCGACGACCAGCTGATAAACGGCGCCAAACTTTCCAAATCGGAACAGGAAGGCCTTTTGCGCCGCCGCGTCAACACCTGGTCCCAGATAGAGATGATTTCGACCCGGCTGAACAACATGTTCACAACCGACGACTATGCGCCGGAATTCGCGCGGTTCGCGGATTTGGCCATCGAATACGAATTGACGCGCGAAGAAAACAGACAGCTGCGCGCCCAGAACAACATGCTGGAAGAAACGATGATTGTCATCGCGGACGCCAATTCCCAGATTATAGAACGCGTTTCCCAATTGACCACCGCAAACGCCGAAGAACTGTCCAAGAATATGCGAAAGATAAGCTCTTCGTTGACTTCACTGGGGCTGTCCGAAACAGCATTGGCGGCCAAGGCTTTGAAATTCAGCAGCTCTATAGTCGGCTCTGCGGTAAACCCGCTGGTATTCGATGCGACGGCCGACCCGAAATACCGCGAATTGGCCGAAAAAATAGATTTATGGCAGGGGCTTTCGCGCGCGAAAACCGTCCTGCCGGTGGGCCGGCCGGTGACCGGTCAAAGAATCACCAGCCCGTTCGGCCAACGCGTCGACCCGATAACCGGACATGACGGCGCGGTGCACCGCGGCATAGACTTTTCCGGCGCGGTCGGAACGCCGCTGCTTGCCGTGTCGCCGGGTAAAGTGTCGTTCGCGGGCGAAAAAGCCGGATTCGGCAAAACCGTGGAAATCGACCATGGATTGGGCTTTTCCACGCTTTATGCGCACCTTTCGCGCATAAATGTGGAACGCGGCGAAATCGTAAAGGCGCGCCAGATTGTGGGATTGGCCGGGGAATCCGGACGCTCTTCGGGCCCGCATCTTCATTATGAGATAAGGTACAACAACCGGCCGTTCAACCCGTACAATTTCGTCATGGGCGCGCCGGATGAAGAAAAGAAACCGGACGCCGACGCGGCGCAACAAACCAAAGGTAAATAATATGCTGGCTTTTACTAATTCCGCACAGAAAATAAGTCCGACTGTCGTCGGCGCGGGTTCGCGATTTATCGGCGATATAAAGACCGACGGAATCGTCCAGATTCACGGCCTGGTCCAGGGAACCATCGGCGGCAACACCGTTATCATCGCGCGCGGCGGCCGCGTCATCGGCCGCGTGAATGCTAAATCATTGTTTCTGCACGGCGTTATGGACGGCCCGGCGACGGTGGATATCGCGAATATTTTCGCCGATGCGGAAATGACCGGCACGCTTTCGTACACCATGCTGAACATCAACAACAACAACGGCCTGGAATGCAAACTGGTATGCAGAAAGGCGGGGAAATAAGAAAAGGTAAGAAGTATGAGGTATGAGGTATGAGGTAGTTTGTTGCTTGCCGGAATTATTCCAACAACCTCTAAACTACCTCATACCTCTTACCTCATACTTCTAAACATGGGCGGAGCAATGAATAAAAATATTTCCAAAATTTACATCAGCGCCGACCACCGCGGGGTAGGGTTAAAGTTATACCTGATTGAAATGCTGTCCGCCAGCGGCTATCAAGTGGTCAACATGGGCACGGACGACCCGAAAACTATGGTGGATTTTCCAGAGGTTACACGGCGCGCCACGGACGAAATGATGAACGACAACGCGTCGCGCGGCATTGTAATCTGCGGATTCGGGGGCGGGGCGCAAATAGCGGCAAACCGGTTCCGACACATACGCTGTACCCGTTGCGACAATCCGGACCAGGCGCGTAACGACCGTTTTCACGACGATATAAACGTTCTGGCGCTGTCCGCCGAAGATATAGACGTAGAGGTTGCAATACTGACCGCGACGGCGTTCTTGGAATCGCCGTTCGACGCGGTAGAGCGCCGCATCCGCCGAATTAAAGATATTTCTTGAACAAGAACGTAAAAAAATGATGTTCGGATTTTTTGAACTTTTGATACTATTTGCATTTATTGCATTTTTCATACTGATAATAAGAATCCCGATAATTATCGCCAAAGGCCGCGGAATTACCGGCAGCGATATGACCACTATCGCGGTTTTGTCGTGGTTTGGCATATTTTTCGGACTTACATGGGTGATTGCATTGGTGTTGTCGTTGGTCTGGGGCGGCAGTTTGTCGATAAAAATAGAAAACGCGGAACAGGGCGGCGAAACGTTGGATAAATTGGAAAAATTGCACCGGCTGAAGAAAAGCGGCGCAATCACCAAAAAAGAATTCGAAGCGCAAAAGAAAAAATTATTAGATTAAAAACCCCCGGAAACCTGGGATTTTTTATTGATGTTAACGCACATGCGCGGGTGCAAAATTAACGGTATTTCGTTTGGCAAGAATATTCAAATTATTCTGTTCCAACGCCGATATATAATCTTCGGTCGATTTTATGGTATTTTTCGCAACCGAACCGTTGCATTCAATGGCCGAATCCAATATGCGTTCCATTGATTCAAGATGATACGCCGAAAGAACGGCCCGGGCCCGAGTTTTTAATTCTTTCATTGATGCCTGAAACGATTGTTTTGCTTCCTGGGTCATTTTCATCCTCTTTTATTCGCGATTGCTATTATATCATAATTTTGAATGTGAAACAAATCCTTTTTGGTGACTGGTGGCTTGTGGTTGGTGGTTGGTGGCTAGTGTCCAGTTGCTAGTGGCTAGCTGTTAGTGGCAAGTTGCCGGTTCGTAACTATACCATACAACGCCATAAAGATGACATTTCTGTAGTCAACTTTGTGTCCTTTGTAAAAAATCTTTGTGTGCTTTGTGTTAAAAATAACCGTTTTTTCAACACAAAGGACACAAAGGCTTCACTAAGTTCACAAAGACAAAATGTCAGTCTCTTGGCGTTCCGCAGTATAGCCACTAGCAACTATTTTTTCGCCGCCGCGAGTTTTTCCGCTTGTTCGGCGGCTTGTTCGACGGCACCGACGTACATGAACGCCGATTCGGGCAGGTGGTCCCACTTGCCGTCGCAAATTTCCTCGAACGAACGAATCGTTTCTTCCAACGGCGTGATTTCGCCCTTCTTGCCGGTAAAGGCTTCGGCGACAAGGAACGGTTGCGAAAGAAAACGTTCAATACGCCTGGCACGATGCACAACGAGTTTGTCCTCTTCGGCCAGTTCATCGACGCCGAGAATCGCGATGATGTCCTGCAATTCACGGTATCGCTG
>Ga0082212_10012047_pt1 | contig 10911 bp, 7 predicted proteins | sample TergutNt197P3_FD_71548 | JGI IMG/M metagenome (GOLD analysis project Ga0082212, IMG submission 71548) | Neocapritermes taracua P3 segment gut microbial communities from Petit-Saut dam, French Guiana - Nt197 P3 | ecosystem: Host-associated > Arthropoda: Insects > Digestive system > Gut ...
AGTACAGGTACGTCAGCAACGCTGTCTTACGCGAGTGTTGACGCAGGATGGACGTCATTCCGGTTTCGTTGTGTTGTTTCAAATAGCAGTGGAACTGCCACTTCAAACGCCGCAACGCTCACAGTGTCAAGCAGCAGCACAGCGCCTGTAATTACAAGCCACCCGACAAACCAGACAGTCGCTCCTGACGGAACAGTCGTATTTTCTGTCACAGCTACAGGCGCGGCCTCTTATCAGTGGCAGTATTCTGCAGACAATGGCGCCAGTTGGCAGGATTTCACAAACAATCAATATTTCAGCGGCGCGACAACGGCGACCTTTACGTTTACCGGCGTGGGTCCGGCGTGGAATGGGCGACGGATAAGATGCGTTGTTAAAAACAGCAGTGGCACGGCTGCTTATTCCAGCGCCGCGACGCTCACAGTGTCGAGCGGCAGCACAGCGCACACTATCACGAGCCATCCTGTTAACCAAACTACTGCTGTTGGCGGAACCGCCACATTCTCAGCCGCAGCTTCCGGTTCCGGAACGCTGGGCTATAGTTGGGACGTCGGATATATGGGAGCGCAGGAATACCTTTGGGTCAGCCTTCCCGGCACTTCGTTCACGATTCCGGGTAACGGCGTTCGCCTTAACTACAGCGGCGCAAAAACGTCGACTCTGACATTGACCGGCGTAACCGCCGATATGTCAGGGCTGGCGTTTCGTTGCGCGGTAGCCGGTAATATGGTAATATACACGAACTCCGCGACGCTCACTGTGACCGGCGGCGCTGCGCCAACGCCAACGCCGACGCCCGGATCAATTACCGGGAATATGTCCAATTTTAAGCCTTCCAACTCTTACTCGCCGGGACAGTTTACAGACGTAAGTGAAGACGCGTGGTATGGCTATAACCAGCAAAAAGTGGTGGCGCTTGCGTACCAATACGGTTTGATGATGGGTAAAACCGCGACTGAGTACACCCCGTCAGGGAACGTAACCATTGCCGAGGCTCTCACAATAGCCGTGCGCGTGCACAGCATTTATACCACCGGGACGGCCAACTTTACACAGGGTTCCCCCTGGTATCAGGTTTATGTGGATTACGCGGTCGCGAACGGGATCATAGCGGCAAATGATTTCCCCAGTTACACCCGCAACGTGACCCGCGCCGAGATGGCTTACCTGTTTGTCAACGCCCTGTCTGAAGCGGAGTTCACTGCGCGTAATACCGTCAACTCACTGCCCGACGTAAATAACGCGACCATTAACATCGACTCTATTCTCCTGTTATACAGAGCGGGAGTGCTGACCGGGAGCGACGCGCAGGGCACATTCAATCCAAATAATAATATCACACGCGCTGAGACTGCCGCTATCATTACACGGGTAATATTGCCGTCGATGCGTGAAAGCGGCAAAACATTCGGATAAAAAACTTAAAAACATAAAAACAAGGAGGGATGGGTTAGTGCCCTGTCCCTCCTCGTTTGCCGAAGGAATTTGATGAATGGGTGAAAAGTGATATGACCGTTAAGCTTACGATCACTGATACCGGCGTGCTGGAAAAAGCGCTGCTTTTAGACGAAGCGGGAGCCGCAGTAACAGATACAGTCAGGGGCACCGGCGAGAGGGAGTTCTGCGATTATTCCCTGCTCACCTCTGTAACGATACCAGACAGCGTAACAAGCATCGGGGACGGCGCTTTTTCAAGCTGCGACTGGCTGTCGGACGTCGTTATACCGGAGACAGTGACGGAAATTGGCGACAGGGCGTTTTTTGACTGCTACTCGCTTGAGACTGTGATTGTTCCCGCAACTGTAACGAGTGTCGGGGATGACGCGTTTGCCGAGTGTAATAACCTGGAGAGCGCGACGATATTGGGAAAAGCGACCTCCATCGGCAGCAGGGCTTTCGCGTGGTGCGATTCGCTCGTGATCACCGCTCCCGCAGGTTCCCCCGCGGAGCATTACGCGCAGTCTAACGGAATCGTATTTGAAAGCAAGGGGACGCAAGCAGGGGGACGCAAGCAGTCTGCCGTCCCCTTGCTTGTTTGATAATAAAATCCTTCCTAAAGTTTCCTTAAAACCCATGTAACAGTCCCAAGGCTGTCGCCAATGTCTGCATACTCGTTTCGCTGATTGCGTACATATCCCTCGAAAAGCTCTTTCTTATCCGGGTGTTTAGCAATTAGTTCGTCTGCCCTCGCAGTTATTGCCGCCATTCCTGTGTCGGAGTCAAGGTCGCCCTCGTTGTGACCGGAAGCGGATTCGACCATTTCCAAACCGGCATCTTTGAATAACTCCGTCCAGTATGGCAAAGTGAAATATACGTCGGCGTTATACCTTAAATCTTTGCGCTTGTCCTCATTTGGGATGTATCCTTCTTCTATCAGGATATATCCGCCCGGTTTCACTGTCGCTTTCAACTTATTCAAGGCATCTGCCGGGCCGCCCAATACTTCAACCCCGGCTGCTCCGAAAACAACGCAATCATAATCCTTTTCCGTTTTGACCGCTTCGTTAATATCGTCTAACGCAAACTCGCATAAGCCTTCAACTTCAAACTCCTTCGCCTTTTTCATGGCGTACTCCAAAAACTCAGGCATCAAATCAATGCCCTTTACTCTGACCTGTAGTTTTTTTGCGACCTTGACTGTCACCGCGCCCTTTCCGCAAGCCAAGTCCAGTATTCTTGTTTTGTCAGATACGCTAATGTACCTGCTAATCACATCCGCCATTACATCGGGATCGCTTCCGAGTTCCCAAAAATCTTGAAGCAAGTATGGCAAGAACGGCAATAAATCCGTTGTTTCCCATGATAGTGAACGAACTAATTTTTCTTCGGTTTCTTTAGATAATTTCTTAGCCTTCTCTACACTTTGTTTATAAGGGCCTTCTGATCTCGCTTTATATGAAGTGTTCGTGGCGTTCACTATGGCGTCAACTGCTATTTTTGTTATATCGCCGTTCAATATTTTTACCCGGTTCATATTTCTACCCACTTTCTAATACAGCTTCTTTCCATTCATGATGCTTATATCAAGTTCCTTAGCCAAACTGTTTTGCTTAAAAGGGTTTACCTTGTACACGTCATCGCCTTGTTTGAACAACGACCCTGTATTCCTGAAGAAAAAGGTGATTCCAGCCGTGACGCACTGCTCGCGGATACTCAAAATCCAATCGTAATCACAAACACGAGCTTCCCGCCCGGTTTCACCGCCAACGGTAACATGGTCGATATGGCTAAGATAAGGGGAAAGGTCAATCGGGCTTAGAAGCGGCGAGCAAGCAACAAATCGCCTTTTCAGCGGATAAGATATAAACAGCGGTAGGCGGTAATCAGCTAATTCCTGGTTTTCTACCGTGCAACCCATATATACGTTGTCGTAGCCATCGCCCCAATCAGGAGGCAGCGATACCATGAAGCGGTCAATGCGTTTCGTCAGAATTAGGAAATCCAAATCAGGGCGCTGCCTTATCATTGACCAGGCGTCGGTGCGCCACTCATCGGCTTCAGCGATAAAAAAGTCCGTAGCAAAGCAAGTGGCAACCGTTTTACCGCTTCCGATTCTTGGCAAACCCTTAGCGGTCTTTGCGATGGGCTTGTCAAACTCATCGGTTTTTTCCACAGTGTTCTGACCATGACGTTTGGAGTACGTCCCATATATATAGCAGTAAGTGCATCCATCACTGACCTTATAGCAACCCGTCCACGGCTTCCAGTTCATTAGGTTCCTGCTCCTTATACATAAACTGCATTATAATATGCTTTCGGTCGTTAAGCTATTTGAAATGCTGTCCTGATAAACACTTCGGGAAACGGCCCATTTGCTTGAAAAATAATCCACTGCCTGTTTGAGAAAATCTGGATGCTCCCGGATTGCACTAATCGTTTCATTTTCCATTTAATACATTGGGTTGATCCAGCCTTTTGTCAGCACATATACCACAAGATCCATAGATTTAGCATAGCCGGTTTTTGCTAAGATATTGGTCTTGTGGAATTTTACTGTGCTTTCGCTGATGAAGAGTTCCTCCGCAATCTCCTCGCTGGTCATATGCCTGCACATAAGGCGCAAAACTTCCATTTCACGCGCGGTCAGGCTTGCCTCGCCGCTCGGCATGGGGATGTGTTTGTCTTCGGGGAAGACCGTTTCGCCGCGCATGACCGCGCGCGCCGCTTCGGTAAAATAGTCAAGGCTTTTGCTCTTATACACAAAGGCGTGCGCCCCGGCGTCTTTTGCTCTCGGTGCGTATGTTATCTCATCAAACCCCGACATGACGATGACTTTTATAGCAGGGTATCGCTTCCGCAGTGCTATCGCAGCATCCAACCCTGAAGCGCCCCCCTCGGTGCAGACGTCCATTAATACTAAATCGGGTTTTAGCCTCTCGCAGAATGTTTCAGTATGGTCGGCATTCGGCAGTGCAGCGACTACAGTAAAATCGCCTGTTCTTTCCAGCGCAAGCGTAAGCGAATCACACATGGATTCGTGATCGTCAACAATGAGAACCTTGGTCAATGAGGAATTAGGAGTGAGGAATGAGGAATTGTGCTGTCCGTTTTGCAGACGATTATTATTGTGTCCATTCATAACTCCTCGTTCCCCATTCTTATTGTTTTTGTGATTGATGATAGTATTCTTCTCAACTCATCGCAATCGTCAAAAAGCGACATATGTTCTTCTTTTGAAAGGTATTCACACGAATATAGTAATTCTAACCAATATAAGGTTTCGGCACATTCCTTAAGCGCGATATACATTTTCGCCTGGAAATCCTTCTTGCTGATTCCATATTCCGCTTCTGCGACATTCGCTCCTATGCTTGTACCGCATCTTAAAATTTGCTTGGACAAAACAAACTCTTTTTTCTCACCACAAAGATACTTGTACAGGTTTACAGTCCTTTTTGCGAACTCCATACTTTTTTCTTTTATCACATTTCCCATAATTCCTCATTCCTACTTCCTAATTCCTAATTCCTAAACCGTAACCTTTAGCGTGAAGCGGGGGGCGGCGGCGACGTCCAGTGTTCCGCCAAGCTGATTTATGGAGCTTCTCATGCCGCTGATGCCGCCGCCTTCTGTGACAGGCCCGGCAGGGGGGAATCCGTCGTCGGTCACTTCCATGCGATAATGCCCGTCCGAACGGCTTATCCGGACAAGCACTTTCGTCGCGAACCCGTGCCGCACGGCGTTCGACACGCTCTCATTTATTATGTCCGCAAAAACATTCCCTATTATTTCATCCTCCGGCAGTTCGCCGTCAAGCCGTATGTCTACGCCGATAGCTACGAATGTCTGCCTCAAACTGTCGATTCTGTCCCGTGGTGAGGACTCGCTTTGCCCGTGCCGCAGATCGTCCGGCAGCATTTGCGCCTGAGACCGAATCATATCATAGTCCGGGGCGCCCTCGCCGCGTACTATGCGAAGCAGTAAGGACAGCCGCTGCCCGAGCAGATCGTGCGCGCGAAGTTTTGCCCTCTGTATCTCTGCATCCCTGCTCAGAATTTGCAGGTTATCCAACGTTTCCCGTATCTCCTGCCCGCGAAGCTTCAACTGTTCTTCCTTCCGCTGCAGCTCGGCAGTCAGCTCCCATCGCTGTGTAATGTCGGTCGCTGTGACCTGTATATATCGTTTGTTCCTTATCGTCAGCTCCGTTTCGATAAACATCCACGCAGTCCCATCGGGCAGAAGGCACACGACCTGCCCCTCATATTCCGTCATTTGACATCCGGGGTTAAGGAGCTGCTCAGAAGTAACTTGCACATCTTGCCTTGTCTTTTTACCGCCATGCGGCGTGTCAAATCCTTGAAAGGCGGATGCATTCCTGCGGCTTTGCCACGCCACCTGACGGTAAAAATCCTGCGGCAATTTTGCACAACTTACTTCTGAACAGCTCCTGAGCTCACGCGACGACAGGGCGCTGAAGAAAAGCCTGCCATTGCGCTGGACGCTGCCTGTTATCTCAGCCATAAGACGCTGCATCCGCTCGTTTATAAGCAGGACGTACCCGTCGGGATAACCGAGCAGTACGCCTGTGTGCATAGAATCGATTGCGTTTTTTATTGAAAGCGCAGATATGCCGGTCCTGATCTCACGGTATCGCCGGATACTGATAATAACTCCGCGCAAGCCCCATAAAAGCAGCGCGATTATGTAGCCTAAAGCGTAAACGGAGCTGCCCGCGGCTCCCACAGCGGGAAGCGTTATGCAAGACACGGCAATGACGAGAGCGTGGGAAGCCCTCCCGGTGGATACCCTCCCGGAGTGTACCATCCCGGAGTGTACCATCCCAGTGTGCGCAATGACTATGCATGTGGTAATTACAATACAGATAAAGATGGCGTACAGCAAAGAGCCGTATCCGGCCGGAACGATCATATTTTTGTTATACCCGTTCATAACCTGCCCAAATAGCAGAGATAACGCGACGATTTGCAGCAGCGCGAAAAACTCCAGCAGGTTTTCAAATAATCGCCGGCGGCTGTACGGGCGCCTGTAACTGCTTATGAGCGCCGTCAATAGCTGTACAGCAACGCAAAATGTCAGCAGAAGCGTTACAAGGAGGCGGGCGGCCTCCGGCCATTTATAAAACTCAATCATCGTGTAATGCAATTATTCCTAACTCCTAAACGCAAGGCTTATCGCGACGGCGTCGTCGAGATCCTTTAAGGCAAAAACTCCGCCTGCCGAATCGACCGACGCAAGGAACGCGTCGTCAGCCTTAAACTGCTTTGCGTCTGCTGATGGGCGTATTCGCATGGTGACATAATTGTTTTCGTCCCATACATTGGCCAGCATATGCGTGCAGTTCAGGTTTGCCGCCCAGTCTATTGCATGGTAAAGGAGATCATAAAAAAGCGTAGCTGTACGGGCAGAAAGAGGCGCTGCGGTTTCGCTTGTGACGATCACCCTTACGCCGGTGTAATCTGCGATACCGGCTAACTCCTCCATGTATACCGTCAGCTCCCCGGCAGGAACCCGCTCTGTTTCCAACTCCCGGAAAAACAAGTTGCAGCGCCGCTTTATATAACAGAGCAGCAATGTAAAACGCGCAGTTTCTTTAAGCGTTTCATCTGCGTTTGAAAGTCGTTCCGACATCATGGACATTCTAGCCAGCGGTTCCGCGATCTCGTTTTCCAACTGACCGATCAACTGGATTTTAGCGTTTCTGCCGGCAACTTCGCGTTTTACCCTTTCTTCCTCGGCTAACACGGAGTTGGCGGCGGAAAGCTTCCGTACGGATTCTGCTATTTCCGCCTGCAGTCGGTTCAAACCCGAAACGTCCTCCTGCCAAAATGCGCTTCCTCCTGCGATACGCGCCGCGAATAGATATGTATTCTCATCAGGCTGAGTTGGCTGTGGGTACGACGCAAGGGCGCTCGCCAGCATGTCTTTATCATCATACCAATAATGTGCATTATGCACATTATGCCGTGCCGCCGCGGAAGAGACCGCGACTTCACCGTCGGCGCCGATGATTCCCATATCAAGTGTGGAATGCGCAAACAGCGCCTTGTACTTAGTATTGACCGCGATCAGTCCGGTCCGCATCGAGGCTTCAAAAAACATCATAGCAAACAACCCGATAACCATAGTGTAGTCGCTGTCCCACGCAAGAGGTATCCTCAGTAAATAGCCAAGGTTGTATAGCATTAATATGACGATAAAGGCAACAGGAAATAAAAAGCGCGTTTTCCGCGGGTTGCGCCCGCTCTTGACCAGCAGCATCAGGACTGCTGCAGCGATGGGCGCCCAACAGGCTGCCTGCACAAACCAAAATACCGGCCCATAGCTGTAGTCGTTTGACCAGTTCGGACTACTCAAGTCAAGACGGAAAACCAGATTATGTAAATCATTTGTGAAGACGAGGACAAGCAGTGCCCCGCTGATTGCAGCAATAACCTTCAACCATTTTGGAATCCTTTCTCCGCCGCCATCCGGCTTGTCCATAACGGAGGCCAAACGCAAACCAATGAGTGGCAGAGCCAGTTGGAAAAGATAATAGCCGTACCACAGGTAGCGGCTCAGCGTGTTCGCTCCTATAATTTGATACTTGAACAAGCGCGCGGTCATCCATCCTGCCAAAATGACGCCTGTAAGCAGAGCGGAGCGCCGAACCTCCTTTTGCATCGCCCTGCGGAACACTGAAGCAGTCCATGATATTACAATGATGATGTAGGCCAGCGCGAAAAGCTGATGCTCCCTCGCATCTGCGGACGAGTATATGCGAGTATGCATGACGGCGCGCCGGAACAACCGTCCGGCGTCCGGGTAAACTGTATTAAAATGTTCGACGTCTTGTACACCGGAGGCTTTTGCGTAAGCCGCCGCGTCCGTATACAGGTCTGCGTCACACCGCCCGTCGGTCAGACGGAACCCTTGAGACATCAGTAAATGTTCAAAGTCTTCAGAAAAAGCAAGCGGCTTATCAGACAGCAGCCCGCGCCTGTAGGTAATAGTTCCCTCGCGCGGAATGACGACCTCTAGGTTCCTCCCGTTTTTTACCAACGAGGCAGCCTGATAATCGTAGCATATCAGGATCGGGGCGTCATATGACGGTGATGTAATCAAGTTGCCTTCAGCACGCAGCTCCGTCATCAGACCCGCAGCGCGGTCAAAGAACCGCCGCGCGGGCCGGGTAGCGCCCATTCCCTCAAGCCCGTAAGCGACCGCGATGAAGTGCATTTCATCATAGTAAGCGCCCGGCATACCGACCGGTACGCCCGCGGCGGGAAGGTCGGACCAACCGCCGACTGCGGCGTCTGTCATGTCCCTGTCTATGGCTATGACTACAGTGGCAAGATACAATGGATACCAGTATTCGGCGAGGCTGTGGGCGACGGCGGGCAGAGCCTGTACGTCAAAGGCTTCCGTGACCGAACCTTTCTTTATGGCTTCAAAAGGCCGGGGCGACCATTCCGTTATACTGTTTGGTAAAGTTTGCCCCAGCACTTCACTAAACGCCGTGAAATCATTGTCAAGGTAATAAACAATGCTTTCGCTGTCCGTGCCCGCGCTTGTTTTTGAACCCGGAGCGTTTTCACTCGCGCCTCTGTTCCGGACGCATCCTCCGAGTGATAAGAAAATCAGGCAAAGCAAAACAACCGCTGTGGAGCGGCAAATCTTATGATGTTCCCGTTTATTTCCCATGCAACAATAGAATAACACTGCGAAATCCTGTGTTCAAGCCATTTTGTGAAATTGGCGGATTATTTAGAGGTCATTGACACTCCCCACGGCTAAATCCGGCGGCTTTACGGCACTTGTGGTAAATCCACACAGATCAACGGACATCTTGCAGCCCACTGCAAGGTGCCCGCTAAACCGGCTTGTACCAAGGCTTTGAGAACCATTTGCACATATTCACCTATTATACTGGTCGGAGTGGGGAGGCTCGAACTCCCGGCCTCTTGAACCCCATTCAAGCACGCTACCAACTGCGCCACACCCCGATGTATAACTGGAAGTGATTGTAGCACAAGGCTTTCGCGATGTCAAGCATGATGTGCGATGGGGCAAAATCTCTGTTTTTTGGTCGAGTTCTAACAAGATTTCTAACAAAATGTTGTTACAATGCTTCTGCTGCAAGCAGTCCGCCTATGACAAATGCAGCTTCTTTCTTTCCTTCGACGCTCAAATGGCCGTAACTGTCGAGTGTTGTTGACACGCGTTTCCCTTGACTATTCCATAATATCAGAAGCTTTTACCTTGACACTCGCCCGGCTTTAGCCGAGGCCACTGAAAAAAAGTCAGCGGCGTACAAACAGGGGCGGCGACAAGCGAAACGTCGATAAAATCCTGTTGCCGCATGTTGCTCTCTATGATATACTATTCGAAGCTGATTCATGTTATGGAGGAATATCGCTATGAAAACGAAGTCAAGGAAACTCTTATCCACCCTGCTGGCGGTAGTGATGGTGTTCGGCCTGTTCGCCGCCATGCCGATGACGGCAAGAGCGCTCGACACCGCGATTGAGGTAACTGTGAACCCCGAAGGAGCGAACTACGTTCTCAACCAGACAGCCGTACCTCTTAGAGCGACATTTTTGTACGAACCACACTCATCATATACTGAGCTGATTGACGCTCAATATCCAATGAAGGTGCAGTGGTATTGGAGCTTGACCAACTCAAACACAGGCCGCGACAACGGGCAAGGGGAATACGTTCGTGACAATTGGCTAACACTGCCAATGGAGTACCAGACTACGTTTACCCCGGCAACAGATACTGTCGGCGTCAGATATTACTATGCCGTCATGGAGTATAAGGCGTACCCCGGCCCTTCCAGTGAATCCGAAAAGCGGGAAGCCGTTACTGCTCCCGCGCGGATCGAAGTGACCGCCCCTCCGTCTGCCACCATTAGCCCGGAATTTGTAACCTTTGAAAAAGGCGGCAGCGGCGATATTACCCTGACCGTGGATACGGCCGGGCATCTCGCGCAGAGCATCAAAAACGGCGACTACACGCTTCAGGCGGGAACGGATTTTTACCTGCTGCCCGACGGGATCACAGCCATATTGAGAGCGTCTTATCTCAACACGCTTGATGTAGGAACTCATACGCTTACATTCAACTTTAGCGGCGGCATCAGTCCTACCCTGACCATCACAGTAACAGCCGCGGCCGACGTCGAAGCTCCGCCGCCAACACCGTTCCCGTTCACTGACGTTTTACCGAGCCACTGGTTTTATAACGATGTAAGAATCGCGTGGGAACAAGGCCTTATCAACGGAACGACGGCGACCACATTCGAGCCCGATAATTACCTCACCAACGCCGAGGCGGTTAAGCTGGCGGCCTGTATGCACCAACTTTCCTCAATGGGCGAGGTGACGCTGACAAACGGCAGCCCGAACTGGTATGACAGCTACGTGACATACGCGCAGGACAACTGGATCATCTTCAGGGATTACGAAT
>Ga0082212_10012048_pt1 | contig 10911 bp, 6 predicted proteins | sample TergutNt197P3_FD_71548 | JGI IMG/M metagenome (GOLD analysis project Ga0082212, IMG submission 71548) | Neocapritermes taracua P3 segment gut microbial communities from Petit-Saut dam, French Guiana - Nt197 P3 | ecosystem: Host-associated > Arthropoda: Insects > Digestive system > Gut ...
CTCCTGCTCCATCTGACCAGCCTGCCATCGCGCTACGGCATCGGCGATCTCGGCCCTTCGGCGCACGCTTTTGCCGAACTTCTCTGCCAAGCCGGACAGCGATTCTGGCAGTTCCTGCCTGTCAACCCCACTGCGCCGGTTCTCGGCAATTCGCCCTATTCAAGCCCCTCGGCCTTTGCCGGCAATACCCTGCTGATCAGCCCGGATTTTCTGCGGGAGGAAGGCTTTGCCACGGCAGCCCAGATCGAGGAGCATGCGCACTCCCTGGCCGACGCCTCCCGGCAGTATGTGGATTTCCAGGCAGTCGAAGCGGCGCGCCGCCACCTGCTTGCCGCCGCATACGCTCGCCGGGCGGATACGCTGGACTCCGACCCCGAATTCGCCGCATTCTGCGCGGAACACGCCGTCTGGCTCGACGACTACGCGGCCTTTTGCGTTCTCAAAGACGAGCACCAGGAAAAAGCCTGGTATGACTGGCCGGAACCATTTGCCCGGCGCGACCCCGCCACTCTGGCCCGCTTCGCCTCGGAACAGCGTGCACAGATGAATGCCGTGCGCTTCTTTCAATACCTCTTCTTCCGCCAATGGAGACGGCTGCGTACAGCCTGTGAACAACGCGGCATCACCCTCATGGGCGACGTACCCATCTACGTCACGCACGACAGTGCCGATGTCTGGGCACACCCCGACTATTTCAAGCTCGGCCCACGCTTTGAACCTGTGAAGGTCGCGGGAGTGCCGCCGGACTATTTCAGCAAAACCGGCCAGCGCTGGGGCAATCCGGTCTATAACTGGGAAGCGCTTGAGCGCGACGGTTTCTCCTGGTGGATCAGGCGACTGCTCCACAACCTCAAAATCGCCCATATCGTCCGCCTCGACCATTTTCGCGGTTTTTCCGGTTATTGGGAGATCCCCGCCGCCGAACCCACAGCCGTCAGAGGATCTTGGGCGCCTGCGCCCGGCCCCGCGCTCTTCAAGGCCCTCGACCATGCCCTAGATCACTGCAAAATTGTCGAGGTGGAAGCCATTGATCCCGAAGACGACTTCGGCGTCACCACCCCTGGCGCCGACGCCACGCCCAACGCGCGCTATACCCTGCACTTCGCCATACCCGGCCTTGTCGAATCAAGCCGCACCCGCCGCCTGCCCCTCGTGGCCGAAGATCTGGGCGTCATTACCCCGGATGTGCGCGCCCTCATCCGCGACTACCAGCTCCCCGGCATGAAGGTGCTCCAGTTCGGCTTTGCCGGCGCCCTGGCGGACAGCCCGCACACTCCCTTCAACCACGAGCGCCGCGCCGTGGTCTATACCGGCACCCACGACAACGACACCACCTTCGCCTGGTTCGCCGCCGCCTCCGAGGCCGAACGTACCGCCCTTGAAAACTACGTCGGCCACGCCATCCATCCGGGCAACGCCAACCTCGCCCTCATTCGCCTCGCCCTGGCAAGCCCGGCAGAAACCGCCATCATCCCCGTCCAGGATATCCTCGGCCTCGGCGCCGAGGCGCGCATGAACACCCCATCCACCCCCAGCGGCAACTGGGCCTGGCGCATGCTCCCTGAGCATCTTGACCCGCGATATTATGCGGAGTTGAAGCGATTGACGGAATTCTACGGAAGGTAGTGCGGCCCGCCGGCGGCGTTCTTTTCCGCAGCACTGACGAAATTGCGCGCCCAGTGGGGAACCGCGGGGGCGAAGAGATGCGTGTACGCGGCGAATGTGTTCTTACAGCACAGGCCGTCAACGCCGCCACCCATGCCTTCGGCTTTGCCGGATCCGGCGCTGAGAACAAGGGCGTGTTCGTGAGGACGGAGCATACGGCAGCGGGAATAGTGGAATTCATGGCCGCGGAAGCTTGTGCCGCGCGGGTGGAAGAGGTTGTCGACTATGGCACGGGCTTCAACGTAGCCGAGACCCTGCGGAACCGGGTGGCACTGACAGACAGCAGGGAAGACGCCGGACATGGGGTAGCGGCGGCCTTCAATGTCAATCGCTTCGGCAAGGAGCATGGCCCCGCCGCATTCGGCGTAGATGGGAGCACCGGAGTCCGCCAGGGCGCGGATACGGGCGAAATGGGGTGAATCTGTCAGGCGTTCGGCGAACAGTTCCGGAAAACCACCGCCGAGATACAAACCGTCGAGTTCGGGCCAGAGTCGCAGGTCAAGCAAAGAAAGACGGACAAGTTCGGCGCCTGCATGAGCAAGCGCCTCCAGATTTTCCGGGTAGTAGAACCAAAGCGCCTCGTCGTGTACGTAGCCGATGCGCGGCCGGCGATCACGGGCGACCGGAGCGGAGATCTCCGATTGAGGGGCATACGGCAGGCTTTGGGCGTTTCCGGCCGCTTCCAGCAAACGCTCTGCGTCGGTATGTTCGGAGAGGACGCGGCCGAGCAGGTCGAGGGTGGTTTCGGCCCGTTCCCATTCAGCGCCATGCCCGGCGGCCAAACCCATAGCCCGCTCCGCCAGGGGTGAGGGAGTGAGACGCGGGATGGCGCCCAGAACCGGAATGTCCGTATAGTGTTCAATGGCTGCGGTCACTGCGCGGCAATGGCGCTCAGCGCCCATGCGGTTTACGATCACCCCGGCGATGTCGAGCCCCGGCTCGAACTCGGCGAGGCCGTGCAGCAGGGCGGCGGCGGTGCGGGTCATGCGGCTGGCGTTCAGCACGAGCAGCACCGGCGCGGCGAGAATGCGCGCCACTTCGGCGGTGGAACAGGCGCCGGCGAGATCCCGACCGTCATACAGACCCCGGTTGCCTTCGATCACGCTTATGTCCGCGCCGATCGCGAATTTTTGAAAGAAGGCGAGCAGGTCGGGCGCGGAAAGAAAGTAAGGATCCAGATTGCGCGCGGGGTTTCCGGCGGCCCGGCCGAGCCAGGCGGCATCAATATAGTCCGGCCCTTTTTTGAAGGCTCGCACGGCAAGACCCTTCTGCGCGAACAGGCGCGTAAGCCCGAGCGCCACCAAGGTTTTACCCGTGCTGCCGCCGGAGCCTGCGACAACAAGGCGCGGGAAGGCCGTTTCCATGCGGGCTATCGGCAGCGCATGGGGATTTCTAGTTTTCGCCTTCAGCGGCCGGCTTGCCGGCGCCTTTCAGGCCGTACATGGTGGTGCTGCCGGATGACCAGTATTCGACGACCTCCTGGTTCACCAGGGCGGTCAGGATCTTTTTCACGTCCCGCGGCCCCTTGTCCGGAAAAAGCTCAAGAAAGTCGTGAAAGTAAAACTTGCTTTTGACCGCAACCTTGCTCTGCAAAAAATCCACAACTTTTTGCTGATCCCCGTCCATACGTAACTCCTGGATTTTCAGGCTAAAACTTGAACTGCGTGCTCTGACGCCATGTGTAATAGGCCGGGTCGCGGAAATCGTCGATCAGGTGGTGCGTGAACTCCAGTCCGGTCAATTCAAAGAAGCGCTCCCAGCCGATACGCTCGGCCCAGTCGCCCAGCCGCTCATACTTATTCGCGTGCCTGGCATAGACCTCGATAATGTGGCGCACTTTCTGCGTGAGCGTGGGCCAACGCGGCATTTCGTTCGGAATGTACGCCACCACCACCTTGGAAAACTTGGGGGCGGAGATGCGGTTGGAAATCTTGCCGCCCACCATGATCACCACGCCGTCGCCTTCGCCGTCGGAGATGGGCAGGGCCGGGCACATGGTGTAGCAGTTGCCGCAATACATGCAGCGCTCGTTCTTGATGGCGATGGAATTGACGGTCTGCCCCTTGTGCTCGACCTTGGACGGCCGCACGGCCGCAGTCGGGCAGGAGGCGATGGCCAGTGGAATTTCACAGAGCCGGTTGGTCCACTCGTGGTCAATCATGGGCGGCTTCCTGTGGATGCCCACAATGCCAATGTCCGAGCAATGCACGGCCCCGCACATATTCAGGCAGCATGCCAGCGAAATGCGTACATGCGCGGGCAAGCGCATCTGCTGGAAGTCGGCGAACACTTCGTCCATGATCGCCTTGACCGGCCCGGAAGCGTCCGTGGCCGGAGTGTGGCAGTGTACCCATCCCTGGGTGTGGACAATGTTCGACACCCCGGCGCCCGTGCCGCCGATCGGGAGCTTGCAGGAACCGCCCGCGAATTTACGGCCGGCCAGATCCGCTTTCAGCGGAGCGAGTTTGGAAAAATCCGAAACCAGGAACTCGACGTTGTTGCGCGTGGTGAAGCGCAGGTGCCCGTCACAGTATTTGTCCGCAATGTCGCAAATCTCCCGGATATAGCTCACGGTCACTAAGCGCGCGGAACCGCAACGCACCGTGTAGAGTTTGTCACCCGATTCCGCCACATGCATGAGCACGCCCGGTTCGAGAATTTCATGGTACAGCCATTTCCCGAAATTCTTCGTGATCACGTCAGGAAAAAATTCGTCGTACCTGCGCGGCCCGATGTCCGTAATCCGGTTTTCCATCGGCTTTTCCGGATTGTACCCTGAAGAGATAAATGCCATGTATGCCTCCCGTTAGCGCAAGTGTCTCTTGCGGTACTGCTCAAGGTCACGTGTCCAGCCGCCGGGAACTTCCTCTTCCTTGAAGAAGATATAGGGATTGCTGCGCGGCTCTTTCACATGCTGCGGCATGGCCTTGATTCCCGCCACTTCAAGCAATTTCTGGAAGGACAGGCGCTTGATGGTTTCACCCAGCCGCTCACGGTTCTTGCCTTCCTCCATCCACCAATCCCAGATTTTGCCGAGCAGTTCCTTTACTTCGTCAAAGGGCGGTTCAGCCGGAATGAACGGCGCAAGCAGCGAACCCAATTGCGCGCCGTCCAGAATCGGCGCCTTCGCGCCGACCAGCACGGAAGCGCCGCGTTCCAATCCTATGCGCAGGGCACGCGGCATGGCCGCGATACAGTGCATGCAGCGGGTGCATTCCCTGTTGTTGATGAGAAGCTTCGAACCCGTCCATTGCATGCATTTGGTCGGGCACAGATCGACGATTTCCGCCTGAATATCGAATTTCCCCCAGTCGCGGCCGGAAAACGCGCCGCCGTTGGGCGCGATCTCGCCGCCCACGTAGGCTTGCACCGCAGCCTGGTCAATGCGGATGTCATCCTTCCAGGTGCCGACAATCGCGAAGTCCGAACGGGCCAGGGCCGCCACGCAGCCGTTCGGGCAGCCGTCGAACTTGATCTTGAACTTGTAGGGGAAAGCCGGGCGGTGCAATTCATCCTGAAATTCGCGCGTCAACTCGTAGCACATGCCTTGCGTGTCATAGCAGGCGTATTCGCAGCGCGACATGCCAAGGCAGGCTTCGGGCGTGCGCAGGTTCGACCCCGAACCGCCCAGATCCGTGTTCAGCGTGTGCGTCAGCTCATAAAAAATCTCTTCCAACTGCGGCGTCTGCGTGCCGAGGAACACAACGTCGCCGGTCGAGCCGTGCATGTTGGTCAGGCCCGATCCGCGCCGTTCCCATAAATCGCACAACTGCCGCAGATAGTCGGTCGTATAATACTTTGCCGCCGGCTGCGCCACGCGCATCGTGTGAAAATGCGCAACACCCGGAAACCGCTCCGGCTGATCGCAATAGCGGCCTATCACGCCGCCGCCGTAGCCGAACACCCCGACGATACCGCCGTGCTTCCAGTGAGTCTCGCCATCTCCGTATGAAAGCTCCAGCACGCCCAGCAAGTCCTCCGGCGCATCCGCCGGAATCTGAAACTCGACATTCCCGGGATTCTTTTTCCGGTTTTCCGCTTCCTGCTTGATGTCGGAAACAAAGCTGGGCCACGGCCCGGACTCAAGCTGATCCAGCTTGGGGGTCGGATGCTTTGCCATTGTCTACCTCCGGCGTGTGTACAATCTTGGAAACATTGTTTCCTGTAACGCATGCCGGGGCAGATCACAAGCGCAAAAAATTGATGGGAATGCGCAAACGTAAGGCACTGTAGAGTTACAACCCGCCGCGCAGGTTGGCGCTGTTCAGTTGGATCTGGGCGGATCGCCCAAAATGGGAGTTGGGGTCGCGCTCGATGACTCTCTGGAGAAAAGCGCGCCACTGATCCATGTCGCCGAGTTTCTGGTTAAGGCGGGCGAGGCGGAGCAGATGGGCGTCATACCCCGAATCGCTTTCCGCAACATAGGGGGTGTACAGGTTGGCCCAGTCGAGCGATTCAAGGGGGCGCCCGGCTTCTTCGGTAATATCCATGAGTCTGGCCAGACAGGCGCGCAGGCGCGTGGTGTTTTCCGCATCGGAATTTTCAGCCAAGTCTTTGAGAAGGGCGTAGGCTTCCTGATAGAGTGTATAGCTGCGCAATTGATCGCGCTGATTATACGCCTGTTCGGCCATAAAGAAAATGACGTTGGCGCGCTGTTCGTCGCCGAGGGTGGGGGAATCGTTGAGGGTTTTCCAGAGGCCTTGGGCCTGTTCGGCGTTGCCGGTATTTTCCAAGGCCAGGGCCTGGGCATAGGTGAGACTGACCTGCATGCGCGAAGTCAGTTCCCAGGGGGCGACGCGCGCGGCAAGCTCAACAATGGCCGGCCAGTCCATGTCGTTAAGATAGGAGTTGAGAGCGAGCGCAAGGGCCTGTTCGCCGACCGCCGGGTCTTTGTAGTTGCCGAGCAGCGGATCAAGGACTTCGAGGGCGATGCCAATCCTACCTTCTTGCCAGAAGGAAACGGCGAGCGCCAGGCGCTGCTCCGGGGGCAATTGTTCGAGCAATCCGGCCAGTTCCGGAAACTCATCCCACACTTTGACCACGGCGGCGTATCGTTGCTTCCGGGCGGCATCTTCAAGCAGCATGGAGAAGCTTCTTTCCATGATATCCCGGGCGACAGACACCAATTCGTGCCGGGGATAGGCTGAAAGGAACTGGGAACTTTCGCGCAACGCCTCAAAGGGATCGATCTGCCGCAGGTACCACAAGGCCAGCTCTATGCGGGCCAAGGGCACGAGCCAATGCTCTGCCGGCCGGATCTGGAAGATGGTGCGATATACTTCCGGCGGTATGGGCGGCGTGGGATCTGGATCGGTGAGATCTTTGGGCATAACCACGGGGGGCGGCGAATACCTTTCGGCCAGGCGCATTTGCGCGACCAGACCACCGTCCTGGAGCGGGAACTGCTGCACTGCATGCGTGTAGATGAGGCGCGCGGTCTCGCTCTCCCCGTCAGCGTACAAGGTGTCGCCCACGCGGGCAAGCACCACATCCGTATCCTTGCCGTCGGGCAGGATGTTGATGTAGCGCATATAGGCTTCGCGCGCCTCTTTGCCGTGGCGCAACTGGTAGTGGACATCGCCGATCTGAACCAGCATTTCCGGATGTTCCGCGGCATAGTCGGGCCAGTGCGCGACAAGCTCCATGAACACCTCCAGCTCCTGGTCGTAAAATTCCAAGTTATGCAGAGCGCGCGCAAGGCCTGTTGCGGCGTCGAACATGCGCGGCGAGTCAGGGAAATCGGAGTAAGCGCGCTGATAGAACTCCATGGCATTGTGGAAGTCGGAGCGGGCCATGGCGTCGTCGGCCACATCAACGAGCAGATCGCCGAGAGTGGGGTCTGTGGGGAACTGCCGTTCCATTTGCCGCAGATAGGCTCTGGCCGTTTCGCGATCACCGCGGTGCAGGGCGACACTGCCCAGCCGCGCATAGGCAAGCGCCGCTCTGGGTGATCGCATGTTGGCGCTCAAAGCCAGGTTGAAGGCATCTTCCACCGACTGGGCGACGAGCCTCAGCATGGGGCGGTTCGCCTGGAACTCCGCCTCGGCGTTTATATACAGGGCTTCTTCAAGGACGTCTGGCGGAAGGCCGTCCGTGCTGATCAACGGCCGCACGAGCATCTGCGCGCCATAGAAATCGCGGCTGTTCATTCTTGCGCGGGCGCGCTCAAGGGCGTCCGCCGCCGTTTCCGCGATCGAAGGCTCCGACGGCGGTGGAACGGGAGCGTCAGCCTCCAGAACATCGTGCCCGGCCGCGTCACGTTCGCCGCCTTGTTCCGCCAGTTGTGGCTCAGCGGGAGCGGTGGGTGCGACAGGCTCGACGGGGGCGGCCAATACGGGATCCGGCACCGGATCCGATACAGGGGCCGGGGCGGCTTCGTCCAGGCGCACCCAACTGCCAGGGCCTTGCAGTGAAATGGATCCATACACGGCATAGGGGGCATCGGCGCCCGCCTGTTGGGCCGATTCCTCAGGTGCAGACGTACCGGGAAGCGGAACATGAAGAATATCCGCACCCACGGCCGGTTCCTCAGGCGCGGGCGTGTCAGAAAGCGATGGGTGAGGAATGTCCGTGATTGCTGCCGATTCCGGGGGTTCTGCCGAGGGGAGGGCCTGTTCGACCATGGGTGTTTGCTCGGCCACGGGCGTTTGTTCGGCTACGGGAGTTTGTTCGGCCGGGTTTTGGGCCAGCGGCGGCGCGGGATCGGGGACCGTAATTGGAGGAACTGGCGGAAGGGCTGGCGGCGGCGGCGCGGGAGGCCGGGTTAGTATCGGCGGTGGCGGTGCGGAAATGGGAGTGGGAGGCGGCTGCCTGGCCTCTGAAGGATCCGGCAAAGGCTGCGGCACGGGCTGGCGGGCCGTTTCGGCTGTCTGGCGTATGGTCTCGGCCTCTTGGGGCGTGGCGGCGGGGCCTGCCGGAGTCCAGCGCGCGCCCAGAGGATCGGACGTCACGCTGATAAGAATGCTGTCGTCGCCGGGCCGCCGGATCACGTAGCCGAAGGCCGGGCTTGCGGTGTCAAGGATAAGGCGGTTGCCGTCGCCGCGCAGGCCGCGCGCAAGCGCGCCGTCAACCGGGGCGTCGCCAAGACGGGTGAACTCGGCGATAGGGATGGGCAAGGTTAGCGTCACGGCCCGGGCCTCGGTGCGCGCGTGTTCCAGAGCCTGCGGGGCAAGCGGCCCGTCCAGCCGGATAAGGATCTGTTCGATGCCCTGCGGCCTGCCCGGTTGCGACTGCACGCTCCACTGCCAGGTGGCGGCGTCGGCAATCCGGCACAGGACGAAAACCGGGGCAAACAAGACGCACAGCAATGCGACGGAGCACAAAAGGCTGGAGATTGAAAGAAACCGGGGCATTCCGGCGCTGGACGTTTTTTTCAAGTGCATATTCCGCTATGGCTTGATTTTCGGAGCATCGTGCTTCCGAAAATCAGCATTCAAGAGTCATGCCAAGAACGCAGGCGGGCTATACCCGTCACGGACTTGGAGGGGGGTGCGGCGTCCTGTCAGCCCGTCTTTTTCTTGATTTTTTCGATCAGAGTGGTTCGCTTGATGCCCAAAAGTTCGGCGGCCTGATTTTTGACGCCGTCGGCCCGTTCCAGGGCCTCGTTGATCAGGCGATCTTCCATGGTTTCCAGAAAGTCCTTGAGGTTTGGGGCGAACGAGCGCATATCTGCCAGCGTCGGCCAGGAAAAGCCCGAAGCGCCGGCAGCGGGCACAGGGGCAGCCGGCATAGTCCGTTTTTCGCTGGCGTGTTCGGGTTCGGGAATCTGGCCAACTGGAGCAGCAGGCGGTTCCGGATCGGGCAGATCGCTCCAATCGCCCACAGCGTCCAGGATTTTGCGCGGCAAATCCACGGGCCGGGCAAGATCATCGTCGGTCAGGATGCTTATGCGCTCCATGATGTTTTCCAGTTCGCGCACGTTGCCGGGCCAGACATAGGCGGCCAGAATGCGGCGGGTCTCCGGTGCAAGACGCAGAAGGGGCCGGTTTTTCCGGGCGGAAAAAATCTGGAGGAAGTGATCCGCCAGCACCAGGACGTCCGCACCGCGCTCGCGCAGGGGCGGCAGATGCAGGGGAATGACGTTCAGACGGTAATACAGGTCTTCCCGAAAGCGACCGGCTTCAACCTCTTTTTCCAGATCGCGGTTGGTGGCTGCCACGATGCGGACATCCACCTTCTTGATGCCCGTGCCACCCACGCGTTCGATTTCTTTTTCCTGCAGGACGCGAAGAATTTTCACCTGTAAGGCCACGTCCATTTCCCCGATTTCGTCGAGAAAAATCGTGCCGCTGTCCGCAAGCTCGAAGCGGCCGGGCTTGGTGCGGATGGCGTGGGTAAAGGCGCCTTTTTCGTGGCCGAACAGTTCCGATTCGAGCAATTCCTTGGGTATGGCGCCGCAGTTGACCGGAATAAAGGGTTTGTCCGCGCGCAGGCTGGTGTTGTGCAGCGCGCGCACGAGCAGTTCCTTGCCGGTTCCGGATTCCCCGGTCACCAGCACCGTGCTGTCTGTTGGGGCGACCTTGTGCACGATCCGAAAGATATCGGCCAGTGAGGTGTTTTGCCCGATAATTCCCCTATCCGCCATGCAATTCCCCTTTCCAGCCCGCCGGGCCTTGCCTTGCAAGGAGTTTTGCATCGCGGCCACGCTGGTACGGGATATACAATGTCAATTTACTGACGCGAAGTCAATGGCGCGAAGCGCGCCGCCATCCATATATGCCGCCGCACCCAGCAAAACCGCGTGCAATCATGATCGGCCCGTTTTTTGCCTATCAGTCGCAATCATATCCACAATAGAGGATAGCTTCATGAACACACAGAACCAGACGCAGAACTCCGCCGAGGGGCTTTGTCCGCCCCAGCTCTCTTCATCCGCACGGCTCGAAGATTCGCCCGCGGCTGAAGGCCCGGCGACCCTCCAAGTCCGCGACGGGCTCGGCCGCCTCGCGGGCCTGAAAGACAGCGGCCCGCGCTGCGCGTATCTGTTGCGCAAATCCCAGTTCTATAAAGAGCGGGGGGACACGGCGAACTTCACGGCATATTATGAACAATTCCGCGACGCCGTGCGGGAATCCGCTTCGAGCGGCGGCACGGCCGATACCGTGCTGGCTCCGCTTCTGTATATGGCGGACGAGCATGACATGCTGCTGGAATTCTATGAGCGGCACAAAAAAACAGATACGGACGATTTGTTCCACATACTGGCCGCAAGCGTATTCTTCGCGCGCAACGAGCCGCATCGGGCCT
>Ga0082212_10012049_pt1 | contig 10911 bp, 12 predicted proteins | sample TergutNt197P3_FD_71548 | JGI IMG/M metagenome (GOLD analysis project Ga0082212, IMG submission 71548) | Neocapritermes taracua P3 segment gut microbial communities from Petit-Saut dam, French Guiana - Nt197 P3 | ecosystem: Host-associated > Arthropoda: Insects > Digestive system > Gut ...
ACGCTGCCCGTTTCGTCATCGGTGGATTGTGAAACCACTTCCCCGCGAGGCGGAACGGAAAAAAGAAGCCTGTCTTCCACCGTGTTTGATTTTGGTTTTTCTATTTTCATTCTGCGGCTTTCCGCCACCATCTGTTTAATGTGCGTATCGGAGGGCAGATTCTCCCGTTCCGCATCAGGGGCGAAAATAAACACCTGAAGGTCGTCCGAACCGAAGTAATTCTTAACGGCGGCGTTAATATCTTTGGTTTTGATATGGGGCAACAACTGCTGAACCGCTTCAAGTTCCCACCGGGCGTCAGGCAGGTTCCCCCCCTTTAAATAGTAATGTGTGAGGTAATCTATATAATAATCTGATTCCTGACGATCCTTTTCCTGAACCTGCTGCCGCAGATCGGAAACAAGAGAGTTTGCGGCGACTGTAAGTTCCTCACCGGTAAAACCGTAACGGAGCATCGCTTCTTTTATGTGCAGAAGTTCCGCAAGAGTAGCCTCGGCAGAGTCTGTTTTCGCCTGTGCCCCAATCACATAAAACCTTGAGGAATAACCGTAACGGGCGCTTCCCGCACCCGCACCCGTGAAGGGCGTTTCCGGTTTTTCCGAAGCATCCGCAAAGCGAAAATCCAGCATTCTGTCGATAAGGATGTCAATAATTTCATTCCGGTAGTAAGCCAGGTCTTCCCTTCTCGGTTCCCTGTTTCTCTTGAAGTAAAGGTTGATACTGGTGCTTGTCAGTTCGGGATCGGTGAGGACAAGGGTTTCGATATTCCCCTTTTTGGGAGGGGGCAAATCGTAAACGGGCTTCTGCAGGGGGGTTGCGGGTTTTTCAATGGAAAAATGATCCTTCAGCGAGGCTTCAAGCGCCGCCCCGTCAAAATCGCCGACGAAGATCAGGGCCATATTGTCCGCCCGGTACCATTTTCTATAAAAACCTTCCAAACGCGAGGCCGGTGCTCCCTCAATAACTTCCGGCAGTCCGATGGGTAAACGTTCCGCATACGGAGATCCCCGGAACAGTACCGGCAGCCATTGCCGCCTTATTCGATCCCACGCACCCAGCCGTGAACGGTACTCTTCAATTATAACCCGTCGCTCGTTGTCAACCGCCTCGGGATCAAAGGTGACGGCCCGGCTCCAGTCGTCAATAACCGCAAGTGCCGTATCGGGAATACGTTTTGTCCCGTTAGCCAAAGTTTCTACCGGCACCTCGATACCGTACACGGTCTCGTCAAAGGAAGTGTAGGCGTTCACCTCCGGCCCGAAACGCATGCCCAGTGAGCGGAGGTAATCAACCAGTTCTGTTTTGGGAAAACGCTCCGTACCGTTAAATGCCATGTGTTCCACAAAATGTGCCAGGCCCCGCTCGTTTTCTTCCTCAAATACGGAGCCGGCCTTTACCGCCAGTGTCAGATAGGCCCGGTTTTCGGGTTTGGAATTTTCCAGAATAAAATAACCAAGGCCGCCGGGTAGGGTCCCGGTCCTGATATTTTCCATAAAGGGTACCGGATCCGACGGACGGCCCAAGTTCCCCATGGCGTCCGAGCCGGTTTTGGGGAGGCCGGAACAGGCGCTCAACAAAACCGCCGGCAAGGCCGATAGCAGCAGTACCGTTGCCGCTGTTAAAATTGTTTTTTTAAATCTCAAAGTATATTTTGACAATTTCATTATTTTACGATATACTATACACAGGAAAGAGGATAGATCACATTCTCTGTGGAAAAAACGGCGAAATGTGTATAATACACATAACAAGGGGTTGAAAATGAGATTAGTAACCAGATCGGATTTTGACGGATTGGCCTGCGGTGCGCTTCTTCTTTATCTGGGCCTGATAGACGAATGGAAATTTGTCCATCCCAAGGACATTCAGGACGGTCTGGTCGAAGCGTCAGATAACGACATTCTGGCCAATATACCCTACATCAAGGGCTGTAAGCTGTGGTTTGACCATCATTCAAGCGAATCGGAACGGCTTGGGACAAACACCTTCTTTGAAGGGGTGTCCCGCAGGGCCCCCAGCTGCGCCCGTGTGGTGTACGATTACTACGGCGGTGATGAAAGGCTAGGACGGTTTGCGGAAATGATACACTTTGTGGACAAGGTGGATTCGGGAAACCTTACCACCAATGAAATCCTCCATCCTCACGGGTGGATCCTGCTCGGTTTTATCATGGATCCCCGTACCGGCCTGGGCCGTTTCCACAATTTCACCCTCAGCAATTACGATCTGATGAAAGACCTTGCCAAAGCTTGTTCCGAAAAGGACATTGACGAAATAATGGACATGCCCGATGTCAAGGAACGGGTAAAAGTGTACCTGGAACAGGCCGAACTCTTCATAGAAATGGTTAAAAAATACACCAAAGTGGACGGCAACGCCCTAATCGTTGACCTGCGCGGTGTGGAAACCATACATGCAGGAAACCGCTTCCTCATTTACACAATGTATCCGGAGCAGAATATCTCTGTTTGGGTTATCGACGGGCGGAACAAGGCCAATGCCGCTATTACTGTCGGTTACAGTATTACCAACCGCACCTGTACGGTGGATGTGGGCAGTCTGATGCTCCGTTATGGCGGCGGCGGGCATCATCAGGTGGGAACCTGCCAGGTTGCCTACGATGACGCCGACAAGGTAATAGCGGAGGTAGTTGCAAAGATAAAGCAGTAATTAGGGAAAAGTGGCTGTTACTGCCTGATATCGACATTAGATGAAATTACCGGAAAAAACCCGTAAAACACTTTGTATAATAGCCGGAACAATTACGCTTACTCTGGGAACATTGGGCCTTTTTTTGCCGCTGCTTCCCACCACACCCTTTTACCTTTTGACGGCATGGCTGTACATGCGGGGCTCGCAAAGAATGTACAACGCCGTTATGAGGAACAAATATTTCGGACGCATTGTCCGGGACTTCAGTGTATACAAATCCATTTCCGTTAAGACAAAAGTCACCACCCTCGTAATGCTGTGGGTAACAATTTCAATCTCGGCGTTTGTAGCGATTTCCCTGTGGTGGGTGCGGATAATATTGTTCGCAATCGCCGTTGGGGTTTCCATTCACGTCCTTTCCTACAAGACGCGAAAAAAAGATGATGTTTTGCCCCCGCCCGAAGAAGGCGGGTGAAATAAATTTTGACAGCAGCTTCGTTCCGCAAGGAAATTTATTAAACCGTCTTTTCGAATAGGAAAAAGGATATTGACAGTATTTTCCGGCTCATTTTATAATAAATTGAGTTTCGTATTAATATAGATGGAGTTAAACGAAATGCCAAATGGATAAATGTGAATATTTAAATATAATGTATTGCCAAGAATAAAAATGTAATGTATTGTTTTTATTGTTGTACTAATACGAAAAGGCTTGAAAATGCACTTATTATTTTTCATAATAGAAAGGGAATAGTATGAGAAAAATTACAGTTTTTGATAATAGTGATTTTGATTTATTGGCAAATGAAAATGGTTTTAAAATTGATTCTGAAAAGGAATGGAAAGATTTTTTGGAAAAAATTAATGTAGCATCAGATTCATTTTTAGATTATGATCAACTCAATGAACTAATTCTGAAATTTATTGGTTATGATAAAATAGAAAATATAGATAAAGCATTTGACATTATTTGTAATTTTGAAAAAAATCATCCAGAAAGGTATGATAATAAAAATTAATCATAAGGAATTTGAATATTTAGCTGAAGCACTGAAACGCCCTTTGTGCTGTTTTGTTCCACCACATTTTGCCAGCCCTAATCGTGAACCGCGAACCGTAGGTTCGAAAGTCCGATGCTTCGCAAGCCCTTATTCGGTTTGGAAAAACGTCGCCAACCTAGAACTTTATGTGAAATAAAATCCAAACTTTTTTGGAAATATTTATAGATAAGTATTGGTATTTTAAAATAATGATGTTATAATTTTATGTAGAGACAATTATTGAAAATTAGTTATGCTCCATAATGGCGTACTTTTTCAAAGACGATATATATTAAGGAATTAGGTCTCGTATGAGACTTATAATATGTCTTTATGGTGGACATAAAAACCACAGAAGGAGTTGACTTATGAAGAAAATGTGCTTTTTTGTTGGATTACTTTTTTGCGGAATGTGTCTCTTTGCTCAAACATCACAGGAAGAAACTTTATTCCTAGAATTATTGGGAGATATGCATAAAACCCCATTTGTTTTATTGCAGCAATATAAAGGTTCGTATCAAGAAACTGTAAATGGTCAAAAATGGATCAGACGACGTGAAGAAAATAAAGAATTTGATTATAGTTCTGTTGGAGAAAAAATAACAGTAGCTTCATTTAAACCTGTTTCAGGTGTTAATTACGAAAGATTGGTGGCGGCGATTAGGAAATATTATGGAACACCCGTTACAAATATACCAAATGCTTTAGTAAAATGGGAGCAAACAGGGAATCCCATTAGTGTTATGATAGTCGGCAACACTATAATGTTTAATCAGTTACCTTAAATAATATGAGGTGCAACTATTGCCAAAATTTGAAAGAGAAATTTAAGAAAGGGAGTAAAGGATTTTACTTCGCTTAACAAACGGTAACTGTACGCCGCCCTATTCGGGCGGCTAGGCTACACAAAGCACCAGTCGGGTTATTCGCCCTTTGTGGTGTTTTGTTCCACCTACATTTTGCCAGTCACTGGTCGCGGACTTTAGTCCGATGCTTCGCAAGGCCTTTATTCGAACTGCAAAAACGTCGTCAATCTTAAACGTTATGTGCCAGTTTTTTTTGATTGATTTAGATTATTTTCATAATGAGGAAGGAAAATAAATTGTAAATAGAGGACTTTATATAAAATTACTACCTTGACAAATACCTAAAAATTTATTAAATACATATAAGTAGGAGGGTTTATGCATAAAACTGTTTGGCTAATAACTATTTTTACATTATTTTTAGGCTGTGCTTCAGTACAAAACAATGTTTCTCTTAGCTATTCGTTCTCAATATCTATTGATGAAAATATATCTATAGTTAATATTTATAATAACATAAGAACTTATAGAGATAATAATACTCAGATAGATAACCTTGTTCTTTCTAAAAATGGAGTAGTAACTGGAGACATAAGAACTTTTTATTCGGATATATCTGTTGTAATAACAACAGATATAATTAGTTCACAAATAATTATCTTTAAAGAAAATAATGAACTAAAAATTGAAATAAAAGACCCAATTATAATAAGATATTTTTCAACACGTCCTGCAAGAAGAAGTGCTTTAAATGACCGTGACATATTTGTAGAAAGAATTATACCAATATATACTAATTATATTAACATCGCAATGAAAACAGTATTGGAAAGATTAATAGAACAAAGAATTGAACGCCAAAGTGCCTATGATGAAGAACTGTTTTAAGTAAGCCTATCTTCTAGAAATGATATTAAAGGTCGAATAAATATTCAAAGAATGACAATCTATAAAACAGACTTAATTGAAGTTATAACAAGAAGAGATGACGCTTTATTTACTTATGATTTAAATAATCAAGTTCAAAGTCGATTATTAAATATTTTAAACTTAGAAGAGTCTTCTATTATTTTAACAGATGAAATGTTGTTTCATGATTTTATTGGCCAGATGTCGTGATCTCCCTTGCCATGCCGCGTAAAATAACAGCCGTATTAGCTAACTATAACATGAAAAAAATACAGGCACAACAGACCTGGCACAAAAAAGATAAACGGTGACCAGAATCGTGGACACGCAAGCAGTTTCAATTTTTTCCCCATATATGCAGACCGAAGATCCGAAATGCCTTGGCGTGGGTAATCTTCGAAAAAGCCTGAAATGCCGGACCATGTAAATATTCATAGCATTTCACCCTGCAATGTGATATATTCATAAATATACCATGGAAACAGCGTCTTTTTTAAACGATTCGGGTATCGCGCTCACCGAGGCAAACCGTCCTGTTGATGCTATTCCCGTATTCCGCAGGGCTCTGGCGATAGAACCGGAAAACCCTCTGCTCTGGTTCAATCTGGGCATAGCCCAGCAGCGTACCGGAAACTACGATGAGGCGATTGAAAGTTTTCACCGGGCACTGGGTATTGATGACGAATTTACCGATGCATGGCTTTCCATGGGCCTTATTTATTATGAGCTGAAAGAATTCCAACTGTGCGAAGAATGTTACCGGTCCGCCCTTACCCGTAACGGCGATGATCCGAAAGCGTGGAACAACATGGGCGTTTTGCATTTTAGCCGTGGATGCTACAACGAAGCACGAGGATGTTTTGAAGAAGCGGTGAGTCTTGCACCGCTTTACTATGACGCTCTGTTTAATTTACGCGATACCTGCCACGAACTGGGGGATTACCGCGCAGCGGCGGAATTCGAACGGGCCCTTTCAGGTTTGTCAGAAAAACAGGGCAGAGTATAAGATGAAAGTACTGTACATTGCCGAAATTGTCGGCAAGGCGGGAATATACGCTTTCAAGAAGGCGCTTCCCGAATTGAAGAGGCGTTATTCTCAGGATTTCCTTATCGCCTGCGCGAACAGCGCAACCGGCGGGGGAGGTCTGGGCAGGAACCATGCCGGGTACCTTCACAAACTGGGCGCAAACGTACTGACGACAGGAAACCACTGCTTTTACAAAAAAGACCTTACCGAAAATATTGAGAAACTTCCCTACGTTCTGCGGCCCGACAACCTTAACCCCGATGCCCCCGGTTTTGGCTCACGGATTTATAAGGTTCCCGCAGGGAACCAAACAGGCGGCGAAAAAATTGCCGTTGCGGTATTGCTGGGGCAAAACGGTTTTGGCCGGCTTCACGCCAACAGCCCGTTCGCCCTGCTGCCCGTACTGCTGGAAAGGCTTCGCAACGAAACACCTTATATAATTGTCGATTTCCACGCCCAGGCGACTGCCGAAAAAAAGACTCTGTTCTTTGCCGCCGACGGCCGTTGTTCGGCCGTTATCGGTTCCCACACAAGGGTTCAGACCGCCGACGAATGTATACTGCCGGGCGGCACCGCCGTCATTTGCGATGCGGGCAGGACGGGATCAAGCGAATCTGTCGGAGGCTGCGACACCGCCTCCCGAATTCAGGAGTACCTTTCCGGCATTCCCGACTGGACAAAGGACGCATGGGATAAACCGGAATTACAGGGGTTGTATCTGGACATAGGCACGGACGGTAAAGCCCGTTCCATTGAACGGATCCGCATTGCGGTAAATGCACCTGACACAAAGGAAATCGGTGATGATGCGCAAGATTAATTTTTTTATAATACCGTTCCTGATCTTCTGTTCCTGCGCACAATTGCCCCGTCCTGTCACGGATGCGGGTGAAACCGGGCCGATTACGGAAATTCCTGTCCTGCTGGAGAAAGATTATTTAACCATCATTGCCGCCGGTGACAATTTATACCATAATGTGATGATACGTGACGGAGAAGAGGGAGACTACGAATCGATCTACTCGGAGATCCTGGCCCTTGTAAAACCGGCGGACATTGCCTTTATCAATCAGGAAACCCTTTTGGGGGGGATTGATTTCGGTTTTACCGGTTATCCCCTGTTTAACTCTCCCCAAAAATTGGGGCATGCCGTTGCGGCGGCGGGGTTTAACGTAGTAAACCATGCAAACAACCACGTCATGGATAAGGGTGAAAGGGCTGTTTTCGTTACCATGGACTTTTGGGATACTTACCCCGAAATAACCGTCCTTGGTATTCACCGTTCCCGTGAACAGCGGGATCTGCCGAAGCTGATAGAAAAAAACAACATCACTCTGGGGTTTCTCAGCTATACCTTCAGTACCAACGGCATACCCGTTCCCTCCGGCAAACCCCATCTAGTATCGTTTATTAACACGGAAATTATGGCAAAAGAAATTGACAACCTGCGCCCCCTCTGCGATTTCCTCGTTGTTTCCATGCATTGGGGGGAGGAATACCAGCACAATTACAACAAAACCCAGGAACAACTTGCCGCCTTCCTTGCGGCACACCGGGTTGATCTGGTTATCGGCCACCACCCCCACGTACTCCAGCCTGTCAAATACATAACACGGCCCGACGGCGGAACCATGCTTTGTTTTTTTTCCCTGGGAAACTTTGTCTCCGCCCAGACACAAAACCCCACCCTGCTTGGTGCGCTGGCCTATGTCAGGATAAAAAAAATACCGGTTCGAGACGACAAAACGACCAGTAAAATTGTTTTTGAAGATGCAGGTGCAATTCCCCTGGTTACCCATTATGAAGGAGAGTATACCGGTTTTAAGATATTTCCTCTCTTTGCCTATACCGACGAACTGTTAAAAAAACACCGGCAGCACAGGGGAAATAAAGATTTTACAATGGATTATCTTTCCGGTATCGCTTCAAAGGTATTGGGAGAGAAATTGTTACAGAGCAATCCATTGGAACAGGAAGAATAATGCTTTTTGATTTTCTTTTCGCTTTTAAACGGATAAAAGTTTTCGCGCTCATTGGGGAAAGCGGCACGGGGAAGAGTTTCCGTGCGAAACTGGTTGCGCAAAAATACGGAATAGATCACATAATAGACGACGGTTTGTTAATCAGGGACAATAAAATACTGGCGGGCCATTCGGCGAAAAAAGAAAAAACGTTTTTAGCGGCGGTAAAAGTTGCCCTGTTTGATGAAAAGTCTCATCGGGATGAAATTGCCCGCAAACTCCAAAGTGAGAAAATTAAAAAAATACTTGTACTGGGAACATCGGAAAAAATGGTCGGCAAAATCACGGCACGGCTTCAAATCCCCTCTCCTGCAAAGATAATAAAAATTGAAGACATTGCAAACCAGGAAGAAATAGAAAAGGCAATCAGATCCCGCCGTATTGAAGGCAAACACGTTATCCCGGTGCCTTCCATTGAAATTAAACGGAATTACCCCAATATTTTCCATGACGCGATCCGCATCTTTCGGCGGCGCAGTTCCCCTGCGGGCATCGGGCCTACGCCCAAAGTACATGAAAAATCGGTAGTCAGGCCGGAGTACTCCAAAAGGGGCAAGGTGATCATCTCCGAAGCGGCCCTCAGTCAAATGGTTATTCATTGCGTGGATGAATACAATCAAAACATCCGGATAAAAAAGATCCTTGTTCAGGATGACAATATGGGTTACCGGCTGGTAATTACCATAGATGTTACCTACGGAACCCAACTCGGGGGAAACATCCATGCGATGCAGCAGTATATTATTGAAAATATCGAACGGTACACGGGTATTCTAATAGAGGAAGTGAATATTATTATTGATAAAATTATTCAGTAATAATGAGGAATTATGAATGAAGTAAAAGTGACATTCACAGACGGTTTAACGGGAAAAACACAAAGTGTTCACTGCCCCTACGGTGTTACCGCTGATACCCTTCTCCCCGGCTTTGGCGTTAAGGAAGCGGAGGTTGCGGCGTTAAAAATAAATAATGAAATCTGTCCGTTAAAAACCCCGCTGGTGATAAATTCTGTCCTGGAACCGATATCACCCGACTCTCCCGAAGGGGCGATGATCTACCGGCGTTCACTTGCCTTTTTACTCGCAGTGGCGGAACGCAAACTTTTTCCGGATCGCAGCCTTTACATCGGCCATTCACTGTGGAACAGTTACTACTACACTTTCAATTCCGGCGCCCCTCCCGAAGAAAGCGAAGTAGCCGCCCTGCAGGAAGAAATGGAAGCCCTTGTACGCGAAGATTTACCTATTACTTTTAAATACATGGCCTACGAGGAGGCCTTTGAACTGTTCGGTAAAAACCGGAAAACCGATACGGTTATGTTATTGGATCAACACAGAACGTCAAAGATCAAGGTTAACGAATGTAAAGGTTTTGTTGATATTTACGTTGAGCCGCTGGTACCCCGTACCGGGATACTTTCGGCATTTGAACTTAAACCCTACCAGGAAGGTTTCCTGCTCCGGTATCCTGCCGTAGGTAAGGGTAAAACAATAAGCCCTTTCATTGACGAACCTAAACTTTTTAACGAATACAACGATTACAAAAAATGGGGCCGCATTGTGGGGGTGCGTATTGCAGGGGAACTCAACTCCCTCGTGGTAAACAGGACAATCCGCGATTACATCAGAATCGCCGAGGCCCGCCAGGCCCGTAAAATGGCGGAAATTGCCGAACAGATCAACGAACAGAAAGACCGGGTAAAAACCGTACTGCTTGCCGGCCCTTCCAGCTCCGGCAAAACCACCAGCGCGAAACTGCTTTCCATTGAGCTTATGGTGACGGGCATCAAACCTGTGGCAATAAGCCTGGATAATTACTATATGGGGAAAGACCGGACACCCAAAGATGAAAAAGGGGAACCCGATTACGAATGTCTTGAGGCGCTGGATGTTCCCTATCTAAACGAACAACTGCTGGCCCTGTACAGGGGTGATGAGGTAAGTCTGCCGATCTACGATTTTATAACAGGAGCCCGCAGTAGCAAAAGCGGCAAGAAGGTCCATCTGGATCGCCGCATGGTACTAATCGTAGAAGGCATTCACGCTCTTAACGACGCGCTCACTCCAAGTGTTGAAAGGGAAACAAAATTTAAAATTTCCGTCTCGGCATTTACCCAACTCAACCTGGACAACCATAACCGCATCCCCACCAGCGATAACCGGCTCCTGCGGCGCATTGTCCGCGATTCCCGTTTCCGGGGCAAGGATGCGGCCGGTACCATAAAGATGTGGCCAAATGTACAGGCAGGGGAACGCAAACACATCTTCCCCTTTCAGAGTACCGCAGATGCCGTTTTTAACACAGCCCTTGATTACGAACTTTCGGTGTTAAAATTTTATGCAGATCCCCTGCTGCGGGCGGTAAAACCAAGCTGCCGTGAATATGCCGAAGCCTCACGCCTGCTCTCGTTTCTTGAGAATTTCGCCCCCATACCGCCCCAGTATGTACCCGGA
>Ga0082212_10012050_pt1 | contig 10911 bp, 7 predicted proteins | sample TergutNt197P3_FD_71548 | JGI IMG/M metagenome (GOLD analysis project Ga0082212, IMG submission 71548) | Neocapritermes taracua P3 segment gut microbial communities from Petit-Saut dam, French Guiana - Nt197 P3 | ecosystem: Host-associated > Arthropoda: Insects > Digestive system > Gut ...
ACACCGGGTATACGAGCTGCCATGAAATCCATATATATTGATGAGTTGGGCATTAGCTCAAGAAGTTATCATTACTTAAGCGACGAGGGGATAATAACCCTTGCTGATCTCGCCGGGAAGAGCATACCCTATCTGAAAAATCTAAAAAACTTAGGGCCCGGTTCGGTCAATGAAATAGTCTCAGCCTGCGCTGAATATGGCGTAGTCCTGGAAGAATGAGGATCAGTCCCGGCCGGCAGCACGGCGCCCGGTTGGCGGAAACATTACAGCCTTCCCTGCCGCGCCAGGATCAAATACAGAACGGAAACCCAATAATTTCTCTCAGCGACAGACCGGCTTGCCTGAATATTGTCCCTGCAGGTCTGTTCATGTACCAGAAAATCGCCTCTTAAAAGCGCTTTGTCAAGATTTCCGCGCATGGCTTCAACCAGTACGGGCTCGTCCCGGCGTGCCGATACGAATCCGAGCACTGCATCGCGCAGCCGCTTATACTCAGTGTGAACAAACAAACCGCCGCGATACCTGAGCGTGATAGTCGGCACTGCGTTTGTCAGGGTCCGCAAGCCGAGTACCAGTTCGCCATCTTCATTTGATTCGCCTATATACAGATAATAGATTCTCTTTATTTCCTTTGAGTGACGCAGCATACGTCCGATCCGCTGAACGCGCTGACGGGCGCTTGAGCTGGAAGAGACAATTATCCCGGCGTCGATCGACGGTATATTCAGCCCTTCATCCAGCGCCTTACAGCATATCAGCATCCTGAACGTTCCGCGACTGAACCTGTTGAGCATATCCTGCTTCTCACTGTCTGTCATTTTTGAATGGTAGACGCCTGTCTGGTCCGGGAATGCGCCGGATAGACTACTGTATATCAGTTCGACAGTTTCGATCCGCTCGCAAAACAAGATAATCCGGCAGTATTCAGGGAGCATCTTCACAATCGAAATAACGCAGGAAGGACGTTCGGCCGCCAAATGGCAGAGCGCTCTTCTTTTTATCATAAGGATCAGCGCCGTTCGCGCTAGACCGGACATTTCGTCGTCAGACTTAGCCATTTTCTGCAGATGCGCGAAGAAAACACCTGAGTCCAGCCCCCTGAGCTCAGGGTTGGCGCTTTTCAGTTTAGCCAGGCTTTTTGACAAATCGTCGCTGAGCCGCAAGTACTCCTCCCCTTCGCCGTGAGTGAATCCAAGCCTGATACTGAAAAGGATGAACCGACTGATAATACGGTCCTTTAGCGCCCTCACCAGATCATAATAGTATATCTCGGGTCCGATCGGTCCTAAAATGGCTTTGTAATTAACTATTTCAGGTGTTGCGGACAATCCGAGTGTATAGTATGGCGCATCATCGCCGATGATTTTATAGAATTCAAAGATCCGGTTATTCTCTGCGCTCCCGTAATGATGGCATTCGTCAGCAATAAGCAGAACCGCGAAGCCGCTGTCAATATCTGCCAGAATATGTCCGGCAAGGCTGTATCGCGCGGAATTAACGACATAGATCATGAATCTGCGCCCAAAGTCTTTTCTCTTTCCGGAATATACGCCGATCTCTGAAGGCGCCGCGATCAGGTGGCTCCTTATCTCGTCCTTCCACTGTGCAACCAGAAAAGTCTGCGGAACGACTATCTTCACTCGCAGAGGCTTATTTATCTTTTCTTCAATATGGCTGATCGCGGTCAGCGCGAATGTAGTTTTTCCAGAACCTGTAACTGCGTTTACATTGCCGCGATACCCTCTGCGCTCCCATGTATTCAGGCATTCTGCCTGCCATTCGTGCAGTATCAAATCTTCCCCGTCCTGTCCCTCTCCCTTATTTCTTGACACAATGATTATACCAGTATACAATTGCCTCGTCCATAACGCAATGACGTCAGTGAGGAAAGGAATGAGCATTAATTTGGATTACGAACAATATTTTACAGACGCTCAAACATATGCAAAAGGGCTGAAAGAAAAAACAGACGCCCAAATGAAGGCGGTAAAGAAGATCCAAAAGTGCATAACGAATGGGGATGTAAACGCTCTGCCGAAATTATTTACGACTGTACGGGATGTGTCATCAGGGCTTGATGAAGCCCTGGAGCAGCTGGAAACCCAGACCTTGTCATTTGACGGGCGGGAATATATGTCAAACGGCGATTTTTCCGGACAAATGGTCGAGTGCTGCAAGCAACTCGGCGTGGATGTACAGGGGAGTTTCCCGACCTATGAAATGTTTCCCTGCAGAGTTACGATCAATCCTGAGGCGCAGGACGTCACCGTTGATAAAAAACACATCGCATGCCTACGCCCGCAAAAACTTGTCGGAGACATAAAGAAAGAACTGGACAGGCTGTCAAAAGCCCAGTTCAACGCCGCGCTCTTCGCGAAAGAGCTATCAACAGCCTACGACCTCGCGATATTAAAAGCATCGCGAAAAAAGGCCTGCGCCGCGGACGCTCCGCAGTATGCGGCGGATCTGTATGATATATTGACCCCGATGAAGCGCTATAAAAAAGACTATCCGAAAAATGCTTTTGCCTATGACCTTGCCCGCCTGTACGCCGAAGGCGGCACGACGCTGGACGACGGACGGACGCTGCGTTTCGACACGGCAAGGGATGTAAAAAAAGCCATCCGCATCCTTGATCGCTACGGAACTGAACAGTTTATTACGACTATCCGGTTTTACAGAGGAGTATAAGGAGGAGTATCTGATTGGACAACGAAGTTTTAACGGCAGTTTCACGCCTTAAAAACGGGATTTCCCCCGGCCACGCCGGAGTCATAAGCGACATAACGGTCGGTATAGATTTTCTTGCCGGATTCTGGGAAGAAAACTATCTGTCGGAGTATATAAGGCGCGGTGGGAGCAGAATACAGTTTTTAACAGGCGGAAGCGGCAGTGGAAAAACGCACATGATCGAGTATTTCCTGAGCAGGGCGGGCAATTACAAGACCGTATCGTTCTCGGCCCGTAAAGTCTGGATCCACGATTTTAAAGAGATATTCTTTGAAGTTGTGCGGCAGTGCGACATCGAGGGCTGCCTGCGCCAGTGCGGCGAATCGATCATTAAAGAACTCGGGTACTCCGCTGATGAGTACAGCGGGAGCTTTACGGACTACCTGACGTTCAAAGGGCTTAACGAGCCGATCACCAGACGGGAAATACGTCTGCAGCTCGACAAGATGTTTATGCATAACCCCCTCATTGACAGTAACTTTGCCTACACCTGCGCCTTGCTGGCCGGCGGTCAGCTTGGCCACCCGCTGCTTGAAGAACCGGCGCGTGCGGCTTTGCTCGGCTGGCTGGGCGGCAATAATGAAGTCAAGCTCGCTACACTGCGGAATATTGGCCTTTCTCCGGTCCGAATAGCAAAACATAACGCCCGCCACATGCTTCGTTCCCTCACGGAGGTCATTAAGCTTGCGGGTTATGACGGACTTATAGTCGCGATAGACGATCTGGATGTGCTCGTATCGCAGGACAGCCTCGAAGAGATACGGTACACAAAGCTGAAGCGCGATGAGGTATACGAAAGCATGCGGGAATTGATCGATGAAATCGATACGCTCAGAAATATATTCTTTTTGTTCTCTTTTGACCGTAAGCTGCTCGGCGACGACGTCCGCGGGATAAAGTCATATCAAGCGCTGTGGTTCCGGATACAAAATGAAATACAGAGCGAGAGATTGAACCGCTTTTCCAATATGATCGATATGGATCGTCTGCCTGTATACGACGTGCGTTCAATAATGGATATGTCCGCGCGGGTAGCCGGGTTACTGAACAGCGCGGGGGAGCGACCGGCGCGTCCTATCAGCGAGAACGACGCCAGGGAACTGCTGTCCAAAAACAGCTACAGCGAACTATCATTACCGAGAAAAGTCATTTTGGCAACTGTAGGCCAATCGGAGGTTTAGCTGATGGATTTTGAAGCGAGAAAAGTCATCGAGGCGCTGCGGTCCGGAGTACCGTCGAGAACCATTGGCCGGTATTTCGGAGGCGCAAGGACGGATCTTATAGCCGAAATGTCGGAATGGCTCGAAAATCAGGCAGGCGGAGGAAGAATATTGACCGCCAGTTACGGAGAGGGTAAAACTCACTTACTGAATACTGTTTTCAGCATGGCGCAAAGTAAGAATATGGCTGTTTCCATTATATCGTTATCGCGGGAAACGCCCCTGAACACTCTGCATGTGCTTTACCAGAAAATAGCTCAGAACACATATCTTCCGAACCGGGAGCAGCCGGGATTTGAGCTCTTGATCGATCAGTTGAACACTGTAAGCATGGCTGAGCTGCAACTGTATGCCTCAAGGGAAATGCAAACTGACAAGCTGTATTATCTGCTCAAGTCATACAGCGGTACCGATAACCCGGAAGTACGTTTTACGCTCAAGGCTGATCTTCAGGGTAACTTTATAGGCAACGTCCAGTTGAGGAGTATCTACAAAGAAATTTTCGATGAAAAAGTCGTCTACTCCGCAAACTTCGCGAAAACCAAACACATCTGGGACTACTTTCAATTCTTAAGCCGGCTGTTCATCCTTTCGGGATTGCGCGGATGGGTCATACTTTTCGACGAAGCTGAGCAAATAGGCCGTCTGGGACGCAAGACCCGGTTCGCCGCATATACAAACATGGCTAAATTTCTAAGCCCGGAGACAGAAAGCATACATTCGTTGTTCACTATGACCAACAACTATGCCAAGCAGGTCATCGACGAGAAGGACGAACATGGACATTTAGCGGAAACAGAAGGTTTTGACCACGGAGTTATCGAGTATGCCCTTACCAGAATCGAAACCGCGCCCGAGCTTGCTCCGCTGGGGCGCGACGAATTTATGAAAGTCCTTGAGAAAATCGTGGATTTTCACGCGCGCGCGTATGACCGGAACCCGGACGTCGACACGGCGGAACTATGTGAAATGGCATGGACGCGCGGCTATTACCTGCGCACAAAGATAAGAGCCGCGATAGAATATCTGGATCAGCTCCTCCAGTATGGAGATACGGGCGTAGTGACTGCGGGAGAACTGGAACAGGAAACATATGAAGAGGAGATTCCTTTGCCGGATGAGCTGTGACAAAGGAATAGCGGAAAAATGGATAACAACTCAAGGAAGGACCTTATATCACAGTATAAAGAAAGAGAAATGACCGGCGGCGTCTATCAAATCAAGAACACGACGAGCGGCAGGCTGTATCTGGACGCGACTACGGATATCGCCAGTATAAGAAACCGCTTCGAATTCTCAGTGAAGACGGGCTCCTGCGTATACATGAAACTGCAAAAGGACTGGGCGGAACATGGCGCCGGCAGTTTTACTTTCGAGACCCTGGAGGAACTAAAGAAGACAGACACGCAGACAAGCGCGAGCTTCAAAGCAGACGTCGAACTGCTCAAAAGCATGTGGCTCGAGAAGATGTCCGGCAAAGACCTATATTAGCGCTGACGGCAGGATGAAGCAGTGGATAATTTGTACTTAAACTGACAATGCTTTCTGCGTGGAATCAATGGCTACGTAATACGTTATTTGATTGGGAGAATTGGAGTCTGTAGCGAAGGGGCCTGATAAAGGGCGGTTATGCAAATGAGAAAGCTCGCAGCAAAGTATAAAGATTCCGCTTTAGCGGGAACCAAACCATATCTTCCGGTGTTAGGTTATATTTTGCTTGCGCTTGCCCTGCTCTATCCTGTTACCGTTCTTGGAGAAAAGTCCGACATCGGGAATGAACACCGTGTCTATATTGAAAGTGATGACGGTTATTACGATCTCCGCGGACTGGATTTTGAATATAATTATTATGAACTGTTCGGCGCTGAATACTACCCGGCTGTATATCTCCTTCCCTCTGAGCTCGACCGGGTAAAGAGCGAAACGCGCACGAGAGACGCTGAGTACTGTACCGTCCACATGTCGGTCACTACGCCCGATGATGAAGCGTACATCCTTAATTTCAGGTTTCCCGGCTCAACCTATGCCGGGCGCGTGTATATCAACGGAAGACTTGAGCTGACAAGCGGATGGCCCGGAACCACGCTTTCTGAAACTGAAGCTGTGAAGGGCGGGTATTATGACAGGTATGAACTCTACGCAGCCCCGAAAGACGGCAAGATCGACATAGTATGTCATTTTGCGAACTTCCATCATGTTGAGACGGGCGTCGGGGGGTTCGGCCTTTTTATCGCAAAATCAGGTTTTATCCAGAAATACGGAGCGCTTGACCGCGGAATACCTTATCGCCTTGTAATCATCGGCGCGTTATTCGGATTAGCGCTGCTGCTTTTTTCGATATGGCTCACACATATCAAAACTACGCAAAACCTGTGGTTTGCCCTTGTCGTTTTCGTCATGGCTGTGCGCCGGTGTCTGCTTGCGGGATTTGGTCCGGCGCTTTTCTCATTTTTACCCGGACCGCAAATCGTCCGGTTAGAATACTATACGGCTCCGGCGATCACTATTCTCCTGTTTTTGTACATGGGCAAGGCGTTCCCCGGCCTCTACCAGCGGTTTTTCAAATGGTTCACCTGTTTGGGAGCGCTGGGTTATCTTTTGATAACGATTTTTGCCACGAATGTGTTTTTTACATGGTGCCTGCAATTCTGGTATCCTTTTTTTACATTGTTTATGCTATACACTCTCGCAAGGCTCTTATGGAGGCTCAGGAAGCCGTCAAACGACCAGGCTATCGCCATTACGGGGTATATCGTTTTGGTAATCGCCAACTGCAACGACATGCTTCTGCAGAACACCATTTCTACTATATTTGGCTGGATAGACATGACCGAATCCGCATGGCTGATAATGGTTCTGACTCAGACGGTGGCGCTTTTCCTTTCCAACGCCCGGATAACAGCCGAAGCCAGAGAATCAGAGAGGAAACTGGCGGAAGAAAACGCCGCGTTGGAACAGCTCAACCGCCTGAAAACAGAATTTCTCGGAAATGTTTCACATGAATTGAGAACGCCGCTGACGGTCATTTCCGTAAACATTCAAACGGTAATGAACATACTCGCGGATATGGGCGAGGCGGTAACCGATCCGGATGCGGATAAGTTGTTGAAAAACGCGCAGAGTGAAATCATGCGCCTGGCGCGAATGGTTAGCGGAATGCTGACGCTGGCCTCCGGCAGTGAGGGGGCGGATAGGCGCAGGATAGACCTGTCGGCGCTTATGAGCGGCGTAATGGATATGCTGCGGATCCACTTACAGGAACGCGGCAACGAGCCGGGAACAGAGATAGAGCCGGAACTTACCGTATTCGGAGACGCGGACTTGCTATCGCAAGTGGCGATCAACCTGATCCAGAACGCGAACAAACATACGGTAAACGGCGCTATAACGCTCGGCGCGGCACTTGAAGGCGGGGAAATCACCGTTACGGTGCGCGATAACGGCGAGGGAATATCCCCTGAACTTCTGCCGCGATTATTCGGGCGCGGAGTTACGGACGGCGGTACCGGCTTCGGGCTTCATCTTTGTAAAACAGTGGTGGAATCCCACGGCGGCAGGATATGGATAGAGAGCAATCAACGCGCGCTTGACGGCGCGCATGACAAAGGGACAACAGTCTATTTCACACTCCCTGTATACGAGGGGCAGTTTGGGGGCGACCCGGGATGACAAACCACGGCAAATGTATACTGCTGGTCGAGGACAACGAGCAGATCATGGAAGGTAACAGGCGTATGCTTTTGCGGGAGGGTTTTGATACTTACGCCGCGCCGACGCTTCGTGACGCCCGCGCCCGAATCTGCGAGCGCAGGCCGGACGCGATCGTGCTCGACATCATGCTTCCGGACGGCAGCGGGCTTGACTTCATACGGGAACTGCGGGAAAGCGAAAACTCCGGCATACCCATACTCTTGCTTACCGGGCTTACTACGAAAGACGACATTATACGCGGCTTGAAAGCAGGCGGCGATGATTACTTAACCAAGCCATATGACTTTTCCGAACTGATGGCGCGGATAGAGGCGCTTTTACGCCGCGCCGAGCGTGTACCGGAACTGATTGTGAAAGGCCGCCTGACCCTTGACGTAACGGCAAGCGTGGCGGCTGTGGACGGAACTGATTTGCTGCTTACGAAAAAGGAGTTTGCCCTTTTGCTGATATTCGTTCAGAATGAAGGGCGTATTATCGATAATGAATACCTTTATGAAAAAGTTTGGAAAGCGCCCTTTGTAAATGATGACAGCGCAATTAAAAACGCTGTGTCCCGGTTACGGAAAAAGCTGTCCGGCGCCGGGTATGCAATTACAGGAGAACGTGGAGAGGGGTACATTTTAGAAAGAAAATAGACGATCTAAAAAACCATATGGGTGAAGGTATCATTTTTGCGACCTTCGCCCATTTTTATTATTTCTACTTTATGATGTGGGTAGGCTGTTACGGACGCATGACCTGCGATATAAGTTAAGTATTCGGATTTAGAATCAAAATAATGGAGGGCAAGCAATTATGCATACCAAGAGAACAAACAAAATCCCGGGCGTCAAACGGACGCTCTGCGTACTGCTCACACTGGCAATGGCGCTGACCCTGCTGCCGGTCGCGGTGGATCCGGTAATGGCGGCAGTAGATTCGGAGCAGTCGGCTGGTGTATTAGAAAACGGCGCTGCGCCGACCCCCTACGACTACGAGATTGACCTTTCCGATATAAATCCGGAGGGCGACGCGAGCAAGGGCTACACCGTATTAACAGATGGAACACACCCTTATATCTATCTGAAACAACTCGGGAGTAGCTACTGTCTGACAGGCACGACGTCCGCCTATTATGTATTGGCGGCCGGCGCCTCCGCTTCCGGCGAGACGCCCATGTCCATAACCTTTGAGGATGCACACATTAATTATAACGCTGCTACTTTGGGGCTGTGGATACGCAATGATACGGATATAACGCTTTTGGGCGATAATACGGTAACGGGCTATCTGGACGCGCAAGGGGGTACGGGCGGCGTCAACTCCGTCGTTACGATAGGGGGCAGCGGGACGCTGACCGCGCAGGCAATCACATATTGCAATACCCTTACGATAAAAAGCGGCACGGTGAACGCGCAGATTTCATTCTGCGACGAAGTAAATATCTACGGCGGCAGATTGAACTCAACGGCGTTTGACGGCGAAAGTAATTACGCGGTATATTCTTTTGCGAACTGTAACTTCAACATCACAGCCGGAGACGTGTATCTATATTCCGCATATAATCAATTTTTAGGAAACTGCACGCTTAATCAAACGGGCGGCAACCTGTACTATAACAACGTGCTGCAGGGTGGCGACGCGCCCGACCCATACCTTTACATCCTCGATACTCCCGTCACCGACGCCAACAAAGTCGACATAACCGGCCCCGGCATCAGCGGGAGCATAAGCTATAACTCAGCAACAAGAACGCTTAGTTTGAATAATGCGGTCATCTCTCCTACTGCGGCAAACACCGAGCATGAAAACGCCATCTATGTAGATTCTGCTCAGCTTGGCTATACGCCGTTTACGATAAGCCTGACCGGGACGAACCAAATAGGCTCTGTGCCCGCCGATCCCGGCACAGTGGACGATTATAATGTTGAATGCGGCATCTGTGTACATGGCCCGCTGCTTGTCACGGGCGAAGGCAGCCTTACGGTCTATGACAGTTTAATGGGGATTTTTCAAGATCATGGAGACCTAACTATTGATATAGGCGGCAGCCTAACCGTGACGGAATACGGATCCAGCGGCTTCGCCTGCTGCCTGAAGGCGCAAGCCGGAAATTTGGTCATCAAAAGAGGCGCGCTGGACCTTGTTTCCTACGACTCGAACTGCTTATACGGAGAAGCAGGGATCATTATCACAGGCGGAACGATCACGGCGCAAAGCAGAGGGCAGATGAATGCTTATAATACCGCGCCCGTCTTTGGATCAGGTTACACACCGAAAGTGAGCGCCGGAGCGGACGCAGATTCGGCTGTTTTGGTGACAAACCCGACATCCGCGACTTATACCGGGAACAGATACGTAAAAGTTGAACCGACTAGCGGTACGGGCGGCGGTGGCCCCGGAGGCGGAGGTAGTTCAGGAGGCGGCACACCGACAACTCCGGCTACACCCGAAACCGGCGGCAACACCCTGACCACGCCGTCCGGTCAACCCCCTGTCACAGACAGCGACGGCAACACCACCCTGCCCGGAGGCGGCACGATGGAAACTCCCGGCGGTGCGGTGATCGATGTTCCCGCCGGAACCACCATTGACAAGGACGGAAACGTCAAAATACCGTCAGGCACACAAGCGGAGATTACGCTCCCCGGCGGACAGAAGATAACACTCCCCGGCGGCAGCACAATTGACAGTTCAGGTAAAATCACCACTGGCGGAGATACGCAGGTAAGCTTACCCGGCGACAAGGCGCTGGACATTCCCGGAGGCAGCGCCATCGCCGGTGACGGCAAGCTCACGGTCGGTGCGGGCGGCGCGACTTTCAGTTACGGCGGGATATCAATGAATATCGCAGAGGGAACAGAAATCATCTTCGATGAGGATGTTCCGCTAGGCTACTTCGCAACTTCGGATAATCCCTTTGCGGATGTCGATTCGTCAGGTTGGTTTTATGACAGCGTGATGTTTGCCTACGTCCACGGCCTGATGGTTGGAACAAGCACAAACCCGATGGAATTCAGCCCAAACGCGACCACGACGCGGGGCATGATCGTTACCATCCTGTACCGTATGGCGGGCAGCCCCGACGTGAGCGGCTTGCCGAATCCATTTGATGATGTTTCAGGCGACAAGTGGTATACCGACGCGGTGAAGTGGGCGGCGGGCAACGGTATAGTCAGCGGCTACGATGGAGGCTTGTATGGGCCGGAGGACAATGTTACACGCGAACAGCTTGCGGTCATACTCAATAACTTCGCGGATATAATGGGAA